>WNGF01012521.1_pt1 | contig 10804 bp, 11 predicted proteins | sample 5400641 | NCBI WGS metagenome assembly WNGF01 (sample SAMN13153371, study PRJNA577476) | soil metagenome | isolation source: 80 cm soil or saprolite under grassland replicate 2 | place: USA:California | collected 2016-06-15 | reverse complement strand
GAGCCGATGGACGTCGCGGGCGCCGTGGTGTTCCTGGCCTCCCCCGCCGCCTCGCTCATCACCGGCGAGACCATACTGATCGACGGCGGCTGGACCGCCCGCTAGCGCTGGCCACCCCGAGAGTCAAGGCAACCGAAACTCGCCGGGGAAGAACCTGGGCAGGTGCTGGCGGTTCGCCTCCAGCAGCGCGTCGAGGAGCGGCACCGCCGTTCGGTAATCGCGGACCAAGGGGTTCGTCATCAGCGCCCTCAACGCGATCGTCCGGTCGCCGGTCGTCGCGGCCTGGACCGCCAGTCGCTCGTACGCCTTCACGTGCTCGACCAGCCCGAGCATCTCGGGCGCGACGGGCCCGAGGGGGATCGGGTGCGCGCCGTCCCGGTCGATGCGCGCGAGGATCTCGACCACGGCGTCGTCGGGCAGGTCGGGCAGGGCCCCATCGTTTCGGACGTTGACCACCTGAATGTCGCCCGTCCCTTCATGGAGCGACGCGATCAGCTGCGCTGCGGCCTCGCTGTAGAACGCGCCGCCCCGGCGCCCCAGGAGCTCGGGCTTCTCCGCGAGGTCGGCATCCCGGTACAGCTCGAGCAGGCCGGCCTCGATGTCCATGACCTCCTCGGCCCGGGTGCGCTCGGTCCGCTGCCGCTCGATCACCTCGTCGGTCAGGTAGTAGTAGTGCAGGTAGTAGGAGGGGATGGCGCCGAGAGCCCTGATCAGGTCGGCCGGCATGTCGGTCTCGTCGGCGACGAGCTCGATGCGCGTCGACAGGATCTCGGGCAGCCGGTCGACCCCGTCCACCCGCACCGCGCGCTCCCACGACAGGTGGTTCAGGCCCACGTGTTCGAGCTCGACACGTTCGGGCTCCACGTCGAAGGCCTCCGCGAACCGCCGCTGGAATCCGATGGCCACGTTACACAGGCCGATGGCTCGGTGGCCCTCGTCGAGGAGCGCTTGCGTCACGAGCCCGGTGGGATTGGTGAAGTCGACGAACCACGCGCCGGGCGTGCCCCTTTTGGCTGTCTCCTCGGCCAGCTCCAGGACGACCGGCACGGTGCGAAGGGCCTTGGCGAACCCGCCCGGCCCGGTGGTCTCCTGGCCGATGCAGCCGAACTTCGGCGGGATCGTCTCGTCCAGGTATCGCGCGGCCTGTCCACCCACACGAAGCTGGACCACCACGAAGTCGGCGCCTTCAAGCGCCCGATCGCGATCCCCAGTGAGGGTGATGTTCCCGTCGTAGCCCGCCTTGGCCAGCATCCGTTCCGCCAGCCCGCCCACGACGTCCAGGCGTTCGGGATCAACGTCCAGGAGGACGAGATCGTCCAGGGGGAAGCGGTCCGCTCGAGTGACGAACCCCTCGACCAGCTCTGGCGTGTAGGTGCTCCCCCCACCGACCACGGCGACCTTCACACCCATCGCGCCGCATCGTACACTCCGTCAGGTGAAATCGTTAGGAAACTTTCCTGACCCATTCTTGGGTGAGATCGCCCGCCAGCCCGAGGCCCTTCGTCGCGCCGCGACGGCCCTGCTGGAGCAGCGGTCGGCCCTCGAGGAGGTCGACACCGCAGAGCTCCTGCACTTCCGGCGGCCCATCCTGGGGCCCAAGACCCTACTCATCATCTTGAGCCAATCCGGCGAGAGCGCCGAGATCGTCAAGCTGGTAGGAGAGCTGTCGAAGCAGCGAGCCCGGCCGACGGTCGTATCGATCACGAACGGCCTGGACAACGACCTGGCCAAGCGGGCGGAGATCACGCTCGACACCCGGGTCGGAAAGGAAACCGGGCCGTCCACGATGACGTTCGCCGCGGCCATGGCCCAGCTCTCGGGCATCGCCCGGCTGGTGGCGGGCGATGGCGTGGACACCGCCATCGACCGCACCCAGACCGCGGCCGAGGGCGCGGCCCAAGCGGTTGAGCGGCTGCTCGACGATCCGGAGGCGAGCGCTGCCGAGCTGGCGGGGTTCCTGGGAGGGAAGGGCGTGACCGTGGTGCTCGGCCGCGGCCCGGCACGGGCCGCGGCCGAGATGGGCGCCCTCACCCTGAAGGAGTGCGGGGTCATGGCCGAGTCGTTCGAGTCCGGGGCGTTCCGGCACGGACCCATGGAGCTGGCCGGCCCACAGATGGCCGCCGTGGTCCTGGCCACCGAGCCGGAGACCCGGCGCCTGGACCTGGGGCTGGCCGCCGACCTGGTGGAGGCGGGGGCCGCCGTCCTGGTCATCACCCCCGACGGCGAATCGCCGAAGGGCGCCCACGCCGTGGCCACCGGCTATCAGGATCGCGCGCTGATGTCCGCCGTGGCCATCGTCCCGGTGCAGCTCCTCGCGTGGAAGCTCGCGGCCGTGGGCGGCCGTGCGCCCGGCGTGTACACGCGTGCGTCGAAGGTGACGACCCGTGAGTGACGGTGCTCGCGTAGCCCTCACCTTCGACGCCGAGCACCCCGATCGCCCCCACTGCCCACCGGGCAACGCCGAGCGCATCCTCGACGCCCTGGGCGAGGCGGGCGCCAGGGCCACGTTCTTCGTCCAGGGCCGATGGGCACAGTCGGATCCCCCGATCGCGGAACGAATCGCCACCGACGGCTACCTAATCGGGAACCACTCGAAGTATCACGCGCGTATGACGTTGCTCACCGACGACGGCATCCGAACCGACGTCCGAGAGTGTGAGCAGACCATCCGCGACCTCACCGGCATCGACCCCCGCCCCTGGTTCCGGCTCCCGTTCGGGGACGGCCACGACGATCCACGCGTCCTCGCCACCATCGAGGGGATCGGCTATCGCAACGTCCACTGGCAGGTCGAGGCGCTCGACTGGGACGCCGCCCGAACGCCCGAGGACGTCGAGCGGATCACGCTCGAAGGGGTCGCCGAGCACGGCGACGGGGCGGTCGTGCTGCTGCACACGTGGCCCGGTTCCACCGCCGAGGCCCTTCCCCGGATCCTGAAGCAGCTGGCGGAGGACGGTGCCAGGTTCGCCACCGTGGACGAGCTGGAGTCCCTGACGTGAACCTTCCGGCCGTCCTCGCCGTCGATGGTGGAGGCTCGAAGGTCGACGCGGCACTGGTAGCCGATGATGGGACCCCGGTCGGCGCGGTGCGGATCCGAAACACCGGCCACGACGGGCCTCACAGCGACTCCTACCTGGAAGGCGTTGGCGCCGCGGTAGACGCGGTGTGCCGGGAGGCCCGTGTACATCCGGACAACAGGCCGGTCGCCCGGCTGGGCACGTACTGCCTGGCCGGCGCGGACCTGCCCGCCGACGACCGTCGCATCCTGCGGTGGGTGTCCAAGCACGGCTGGACCGAGGACGACATGCTCCGCAACGACACGTTCGCCATCCTGCGCGCCGGGACCGACCGGACGTGGGGCGTGGGCGTGGTCTGCGGTTACGGGACCAACTGCTCGGCGGTGGCCCCCGACGGCCGGACGTTCCGATTCGCGGCGATCGGCGACATTTCCGGCGACTGGGGCGGGGGGATGGACATCGGTCGCATGGCGCTTTGGCACGCGGTCCGCGCCGAGGACGGCCGGGGAGATGAAACCGAGCTCGCCGGTCTCGTCCCCACGCAATTCGCCCTCAAACGGCCGCGACACGTCATGGAGGCCATCCACCTCGGTCGCATGGACATGGATCGTCTGGCTGAGCTGCCTCCGGTCGTGTTCCGGGCGGCGGGCGCCGACGATGCGGTGGCCCGCAGCATCCTCGACCGGCAGGCCGACGAGATCGTGGCCATGGCCGGCACCGCCATCCGCAAGCTACGGATGACCAAGCTCGACGTTCCGGTGGTGTTGGGGGGCGGCATCTTCCACAACGACTTCGCGCCGTTCTTCGATCGGATCGAGGACGGATTGCGCCGGATCGCCCGGGACGTTCGCGTCACCGTGCTCTCCGCCCCACCCGTGGCCGGAGCCGTCCTCCTGGGGCTCGACCGGATTGGCGCACCGGATGCGTCCAAGGCCCGACTCCGGGCCGGCTTGACCCACGAACGCCTGGCGCGAACGCTGAGCGCTTCCATGAGGGAGGATTGAGCCGTGGCCGGGATCGTCCTGGAAGGGGTATCGAAGGTCTTCGCATCCGACGTCGTCGCCGTGGACGACCTCTCGCTCGAGATCGGCGACGGCGAGTTCATGGTTCTGGTGGGCCCGTCCGGCTGCGGAAAGTCGACGATCCTCCGCATCCTGGCCGGCCTGGAAGAGGTCACCGCGGGTGAGGTCTACATCGATGGCCGGCAGGTGACGGACCTGCAACCGAAGCAGCGCGACGTCGCCATGGTCTTCCAGAACTACGCGCTGTACCCGCACATGTCGGTGGAACAGAACCTGGGGTTCGGACTCAAGCTCCGAAAGACCCCCAAGGACGAGATCAAGCGCCGGGTCGCCGACGCGGCCAAGATCCTCGGGCTCGAACCGCTCCTCGCGCGAAAGCCCGTGGCCCTTTCGGGGGGACAGCGCCAGCGGGTGGCCATGGGCCGCGCCATGGTTCGCGAGCCAAAGGCGTTCCTCATGGATGAGCCGCTGTCGAACCTGGACGCCAAGCTCCGGGTGCAGATGCGGGCGCAGTTGGCGAAGCTGCACGACACCTTGAAGACGACGACGGTGTACGTGACCCACGACCAGGTCGAGGCCATGACGCTGGGCGAACGGGTGGCCGTCATGCGCGACGGCGTGCTCCAGCAGGTTGACACACCGCAGAACCTGTACGGCAACCCGTCGAACCTGTTCGTTGCGGCGTTCATCGGCTCTCCACCCATGAACCTGGTCGAGGCGAAGGTGACGGACGGCAGGGTGGCCTTCGCCGGGTTCGACATCCCGCTGCCCGATGGAAGCGACCTCGGAGACCTGGGCGGGAAGTCCCTGATCCTCGGAATCCGACCATCAGACATGGAGGACGCGGCCGAGTGGTCCAACCCGGACCTGCCGACCATCGAGGTCACGGCCGACGTGACGGAGGACCTGGGGTCGGAGGTGAACGTGCTGTTCACCGTGGACGCTCCACCCGTCGGGGTGGAGGAGGTGATGGAGGCGGCCGACGAGCCCGTGGAGGAGGCAGCCTTCTTGCTGGAGGAGAACCGGGCGGTGTTTTGCGCGCGGGTCGATGCCCGCTCGCACGCGCGCCCGGGGGCGCGCGTGCGTCTGTCCGTCGACCCGCGAAGGTTCCACTTCTTCGACCCCGAGACCGGCCTGGCCATCGAAGCGTCGAAGCCGGCCGCCGCTCCGGCCTGATCCCGGACTTCGCTACGCCGGCGGCTCGCTCGGGGCGGCGATGGCAGCCGGAAGCCAGGCCTGCACTGTGGTCCCGGCCCCGGGCGTGCTGTCGATGCGGCACCATCCGCCGCCCAGCGACGCTCGCTCCTGCATGGTGGGAAGCCCGATGTGTCCGGGGGCCGGCCGACCGAGCCCATCGACGTCGAAGCCACGACCGTCGTCGGCCACCAGCAGACTGGTGCCACCGTCCTGGGACGACAGCACGACGTCCAGGCGCGTCGCGCCAGCGTGCTTCAAGGCGTTGTTGATGGCCTCCTGACCCATCCGAAACAGCGTGCGACGGATCTCCTCCGGCGGTTCGCCGTCTAGCTCGTCCTTGATGTTGAACTCGATGCTCGGCTCACGGTTGGCGACGTAGGTCTCGAGCGCGGTGCAGAGCCCCTCGCGGTCGAAGGCCGGCGGGAGGAGCTCGAACAGGAGCTTGCGGAGCCGGTCCACCGCGAGCTGGAGGGTTTGATGGATCTCGGCCACCTCGCTCTTGATCGTCGGATCCTCGAGCATCCGGTCGAGCGCCGCGAGCCGCAGGTCGGCTGCCGTGATCACCTGGATCGAGTCGTCGTGCAGATCGGCCGCGATGCGGCGGCGCTCCTCCTCCTGGGCCTCTTCCAGCCTGGCCAGGATTGACCGGCGCTGCGGCCTGCTCATCTCCCGCTCACAGCTTGTACCCGAACCGGCGCAGCATGGCCTTCCGCTCTTCGATGTCGGCCTCGTCCTCCACGCCGAGCGGCGAGCCCCCGTCGATCACGCCGAGGATCCCGCGTCCCTGCTCGGTCTGTCCCACCACGACCTCAACCGCGTTGGCCGTTGCGCAATAGACCGTGCACACCTCCGGGAGCGACTTGATGGCGTTCAGCACGTTGATGGGGAACCCGTCCTTCAGAAGCACCACGAACGCGTGACCGGCCCCGATGGCCTGCGCGTTCTTGACGGCGAGATCGATCAGCTCCTGATCGTTGCCGCTCCATCGCACGAGCCTGGGTCCGCTCGACTCGCAGAACGCGATGCCGAACTTGAGCGAGGGCGAGGACTGCACCAGCGCCTCGTGAAGGTCCTCCACGGTCTTGATGAAGTGCGACTGCCCGAGGATGAAGTTCAGCTCCTCCGGCTTCTCGAACCGGACCGTGGAGATGTCCAATCGGTGGAGCCTCCTAGGCAGACGTGCCGAGCCTCGAGACTATCCCGGCGAGCAGCGAGATACGAGGAACCACGCTCGTCAGGTCGATCCACTCCCGTGGCCCGTGGTCGTCACCGCCCACCGGCCCCAGGCCGTCCAGCGTCGGGGCCCCCACCGCCGACGTGGTGTTGGCGTCCGACGCCCCGCCGGTCGCCGCGTCATGGAGCTCGAACCCGACATCCCTGGCCACCTCGATGGCCAGCGCGGCGAGCCGGGCTCCAGCCTCGCTCTTCTCCATCGGCCGGTGCCACCCGCTTCCATCGAGGTCGACCAGGACGTCCGGGACGGTCGTGGCGTCCGCGATCCGACTGACCTCGGCCTCCGCGGCCGCCAGCGTGTCCTCCTGCGGGGAGCGGACGTCCACGCGCAGCACGCACCGTTCGGCGACGACGTTCGGCCTGGTCCCGCCATCGATCACGCCAGCGTTGACGGTGACGCCGGGCCACCGGCCGTTCAGCTCGTGCAACGCGATGACCTTGTGCGCCGCCTCCAGGATCGCGCTTCGTCCCCGCTCCGGTTCCACGCCGGCGTGGGCGGCCCGACCGAGGATCTCGATCCGAAAGTCCGATACGCCCTTGCGGGCCGACACGACGTCCCCGTTCTCTCGCGCGCCCTCCAGGACGAATGCAGCGTCCGCGTTCGTGGCCGCCTGCCGGATGTGCGGGCGGGAGAAGGGCGAGCCGATCTCCTCGTCGGGGTTGCAGATGTAGGTGATGGAGCCGAACCCGTCGAACCCGGCCTCCCGAAGCACCTCCACGGCGAAGAACCCGATGAGCAGACCACCCTTCATGTCCGAGACGCCGGGGCCGGTCGCACGGTCGCCCTCGATCCTGAAGGGGCGCTCGGCCGCCGTTCCGGGCTCGAAGACAGTGTCGGTGTGGCCGATCATCAGGACGCGCGGACCGCCTGCACCGTCGAGTCGCCCGATCACGAGGTCCCCGAGCTGCGGCTCGGCTCCGGTTGGCACGTGGGGAATCCGATCCACCTTCCACTTGCCCGCCTCGAATCGCGCCTGGCACTGGTCGGCAATCTGGTTCACGCCTTCCGGGGTGAACGACCCGCAATCGACGTTCACCATGGCCCGAAGGTCCTCGACGAACTCGTCGTACCGGCGCGCAGCGATCCGTTGGAGCTCCTGGGGGTCCACCGGCCGAAGTATAGGAGCGAGGCCAAGGGGCGGGCCGAGGCCCGGGCCGGGCATCGTTAACGCACTCGAAACAGATCGGATATTGCGGCGAAACAGCCGTGGCCTATAACCGGGAAAACCGGTCGAGGGAGGTGTGCCGTGCCGAAGGTCGTGCCCGGCGATACCGCGTGGCTGTTGGCCGCGGCGGCGCTGGTGATGTTCATGACTCCCGGACTCGCGCTGTTCTACGGCGGCCTGGTCCGAGCCAAGAACGTGCTGGGCATCGTGATGCAGTCGTTCGTGGCCCTGGCCTTGGTCTCCGTGCTGTGGGTCCTGGTGGGCTACACGCTGGCCTTCGGGCCGGACCGCGGGCTGGCCATCGGCGGACTCGATTTCCTGGGACTGAAGGGCGTGGGCGCCGCTCCAAGCGCCCTCGCACCCACCGTGCCCGCCAGCGCCTTCATGGCCTTCCAGCTGATGTTCGCCATCATTACGCCGGCCCTCATCACAGGAGCGTTTGCAGAGCGCATGAAGTTCTCGGGGTACCTGCTGTTCCTGGGGTTGTGGTCGGTGCTGGTGTACGCGCCGCTCGCGCACTGGGTGTGGGGGGGTGGATTCCTCGGAGCGAACGGGGTCGGGGCCATCGACTTCGCCGGTGGGACGGTGGTGCACATCAATGCTGGGGTCGCCGCGCTGGCCGCCATTCTGTACCTGGGGAAGCGACAGGGCTACGGATCGAGGGCCTTCGTCCCCCACAACGTGCCGATGGTGATCCTGGGCGCCGGCATCCTGTGGTTCGGATGGTTCGGGTTCAACGCCGGCAGCGCGCTCGCCGCCGGCGGCCTGGCCAGCAGCGCGTTCGTGGCCACGCAGCTCGGGGCCGCGTCGGCGGTGCTCGGGTGGCTGATTCCCGAGTGGCTCCAGCACGGCAAGGCCACCACGATCGGCGCGGCCACCGGTGCCGTGGCCGGGCTCGTGGCCATCACCCCCGCGTCCGGCTACGTCGGCCCGCTGCCCGCCATCGGCATCGGCCTGGCCGCAGGGGCGGTGTGCTACTTCGCAGTGGGCCTGAAATCACGACTCGGCTACGACGACTCGCTCGACGTGGTGGGGGTGCACATGGTCGGAGGGATCGTCGGAGCGTTGCTGACCGGCGTGTTCGCCAGCCTGGCCATCAACCCTGCGGGTGCGGCCGGAGGTATCGCGCAGCTCAGCAGGCAGGCGGCCGCCGTCGGCGTGACCCTGATCTTCTCGTTCGCCGCGACGTGGCTGATCCTCAAGGTCACCGACCTGCTGGTCGGCCTCCGCGCAAGCGAGGACGACGAGGAAGTCGGGCTCGACCTCTCACAGCACGGCGAGGCCGCGTACGCGTGGACCGAGCGCGTGGCCACGCCGGTGGGCGCCGCCGGCGACGCCACGTACGTGATCCGCGACGGCGACCGCGAGATCGAGATCCCGGAGGTCATCTTCCTGGAGACGGCCAGGCGGGTCCTGGAGCTGTCTCGGGCCGGGAACGGTGAGGTCGCCGGGACGGGAACCGAGTAGGGGCGCGGCCCCGGCACGGCCGGTAGCATCCGGCCGTGCCGGGGCCCGGGTCGGAGCTGAACGGCTGGTGGCGGAGCGGCCTCGCCCTGGTCGGACCCGCCCTCCGGCTGCTGTTCCGGATCCGGCCAACCGGGTTGGAGCGGATCCCTCGAACCGGCCCGGCCATCCTGGCGGCCAACCACACCAGTGCCCTCGACGGCATCGTGCTTGCGTACGTGGTGGCACGGCAGCAGAGCCGCCCCACCAGGTACCTTGTGGCGGCGGAGTTCTTCGCCCGGCGGTTCCACGGCTTCTGGCTCCGGACCTTCAAGCAGATCCCGATCCACCGAGGGACGGGCGACTCCGGGGCCCTGGACGAGGCGGTGGCCACCGTTCGCTCGGGTGTCGTCGCAGGGATCTTCCCCGAGGGCACCGTGAACCCGGACGCCGGCGGCCCGATGCTTCGGGGACGGACCGGCGTGGCCCGCATCGCGCTCGCCGCCGGCGCGCCCGTGGTCCCCGTCGGCATCTGGGGAACGCAGGCCCGGTGGCCCCGGACCGGGCTGACCTTCCGCCGCCCCTTCCGACCCGCCGTCGCCCTGGCATTCGGCCCCCCCATCGAGCCCGAGGGCGACCCGTCATCCCTCGACGACATCCAGGGCTTCACCGCGCTCGTGATGACGCGCATCGCCGAGCGGACCGCCGCCGCCCGGGACCTCGCGCAACGGCCTCCCCCACCCAGCGCCTAGAAGTGCGCCTAGAAGTGACGGAGGAACCAGTCCGCGGCCAGCTCGGCGACGCGTTCCAGGGCTCCCGGCTCCTCGAACAGGTGACCCGCGCGGGGGATCACCTCCAGCCGCTTCTCGCACCGGAGTGACCCGAAGGCTTCGCGATTCACCTCCACGACCACGGGGTCTTCGCTCCCGACGATGAGGAGCGTCGGGGCGGTGACCTGTTCAATCGCCGCGCCCGCCAGGTCGGGGCGCCCTCCGCGAGAGACAACTGCGGCGATCCCCGCCGACAGGCGCGCCGCGACGACCAGAGCCGCGGCCGCGCCGGTGCTCGCGCCGAACAGGCCGACGGGGAGCCCCGCCGATCCCTCCCCGGTCGCGGCCCATCGCGTGGCGGCCTCCAGCCGATCGGACAGGAGATCGATATCGAACACGTTCCCCCGGTCGTTCGCCTCCGCCGGCGTGAGCAGATCGAACAGCAGAGTGGCGATCCCCCGTTCGTTCAGCGCCCGGGCCACGGCGACGTTCCGGGGGGACAGGCGGGTGCTGCCGCTACCGTGCGCGAATACGGCGATCCCGACGGCGTCGGGCGGGACCGTCAGCTCGCCGGGCAGCGAGACCCGGCCGGAATCGATCTCGACCTGACTCATCCGATCCTCAGCGAACCACAAGCCAGTGTTGCGCGCGAACGGGACATTGAAACGGAGCGTTCGAGGCGGTAGTCAGGCGGTACAGTGGCCGAGGGGTACCGGTGAGATCGGGATGGCTCCGAGTCGCTCTTGCAGTCTCGTTCGCGGCCCTGGCGGCCTGCACCTCATCGACCGGTACGACGGGCGGCCCGACCCAGTCCGCAAGTCCGGGATCCCCGACCGGAACACCAACCGTCCGGGCCCTCCTCGCGTCGGGCCAACCACTCCCAGGCGGGTGCGCCGACCGGCACTCCGAGCCCACCCAGACGGTGGCATTCGTGGCCGACGGTCGGGCCTGGGCGC
>WNGF01009991.1_pt1 | contig 10805 bp, 7 predicted proteins | sample 5400641 | NCBI WGS metagenome assembly WNGF01 (sample SAMN13153371, study PRJNA577476) | soil metagenome | isolation source: 80 cm soil or saprolite under grassland replicate 2 | place: USA:California | collected 2016-06-15 | reverse complement strand
TCGTCCGCTGCGAGCAGCCCTCGGTGACGCGCGCCGGAGCTGTCCATCCACTCCTCCTTCTGGAAGCGAAGGAACGCATCGGCCACGAAGCCGCGGTACCAGCAGTCGAGCGCCGCGTCGATGTCACCGCGAGACTCGTCGAGAAGACGCCGGTACGTCGCGGCGAGCCGGGGGTTGCGCTGCAGCGTCCCCGGTATCGGCACCGGCAGGTAGATCTCGGCCGACGTCCTCCACTCGTCGCGGAACAGCTGCTCGACGTTCCTGATCGCGCCGGCGATCTTCGGCAGCATCGGGTAGCCGTTCTCCGCGTAGTCGATCGCGAAGCGCAGCAGGTCGCGGAGCGGCAGCGTGCCGTGGTCGCGCAACATCGTCAGCCAGCCGCCGAACGAGCCGGGCACCACCGCAGCGAGCGGACCCGTGCCGGGAATGAGCTCGAGACCGAGCTCGTCGCGGTAGTGCGCGATCGTCGCCGCCCGCGGAGCGGGCCCCTGCGCCGACAGCACGACGGGATCGCCTCCGGCCGGCCACAGCAGCGCCGGCAGGTCGCCCCCCGGCCCGTTCAGATGCGGCTCGACGACCTGGAGCGTGAACCCGGCCGCGACTGCTGCATCGAAGGCGTTCCCTCCCTGCTCGAGCACGGCCATGCCGGCCGCCGACGCGAGCCAGTGCGTCGACGCGACCATGCCGAAGGTGCCGCGAAGCTCGGGGCGGGTGGTGAACACAGCCCGGAGACGATAGTCCGCAAGGAGGGTTTGGCGGAACGGTGCTCGTCGCAGGGGTGCGATGGGCGTCGCGATTGCAAGGACGCAGGGAGCGCCGATAGTGGTGCTATCGGCGCGACTGAGGACGCCGCAGCGCGGCGTCCAGCGCGGCCCTGCGGCTCAGCCACTGTTTCGCCAGACCCTCCTATGTACTGAGGTGGACGAGCTTGTCGTCGATGAACGTCCCCGGAGGCGGCGGCTTCACGTGGACGGGCCGGCCGAACGCGAAGAGCCTTGCGGAGAGCGAGAGCGTCGAGGCCCGGTCAGCGGTGCGGCCGGTGAGCAGCAGCCGGTGGATGAGACCGTCGCGGCCGACGTACGCCGAGATCCGCAGCCCGCGGAACTCGGTCCCACCCGTGAGCCGCGCGAGCGACGAGCGAACGAGCGGATTGTCGTAGGCGACCGTGCCGCGGTACAGCCCTGCACCCGGCCCGGCCTGGGTCATCTGCGCCTCGCCGACGACCCGCAGCAGCGGCGCCGGCGTCAGCGCGTGCACGGCCTTCAGCGCGGCGGAACCCGGCGAGAGATCGGCGACGTGCAACCGCAGCCACCGCGCCTTGCCGAGGAGGACGACACCGCTCGGCGCTCGCTCGTACAGAAATGGCCCGAGGAGAAGCGCAGCACTGTTTGAACCTGCGACCTTCGTGCCGTCCTGCATCTTCAGCTCGCTCATCTTCAAGCGGACGGAGATCGTCTCTGCGCTCTGCTGTCCCCGCACGCGAAGCACGAGGGGCATCGCGCCCTTCGTGATCCGCACCGTGAATTCGTACCGCTGCGACGGAACCTTCGCCGTCCGCAGCAGCGCCGCCCCGAGCCCCGGCTTGGGTGCCGCATCTCCGCCCGCCGCCGCAAAGGCGCCACCCGCCGCCGCGAGCAGGAGGGCCGGCCCGATGATCGCCGCCTTGCGCATCTTCCCCCTGAAGTATCGGTGTCAGGGAGAACGGCTCGATCCGCAGATTGGGTACGCCCCTCTTACTCAGGAACGAGCCACACGGCCCCGAGCGGCGGCAGCGTCAGGAGCCCGGAGAACGGCTGGTCGTGCCAGGGGATCGGCTCGGCGTCGACACCGCCCAGATTTCCGACGCCGGAGCCCCCGTAGTAGGTGGAATCGCTGTTCAGGAGCTCCTTCCACCGGCAGCACATCGGCATCCCGACGCGGTACTCGTAGCGAGGCACCGGCGACATGTTCATGACGCAAACGACCGGGCTCTCTCCCGCGGCGTCGAGCCGCGCGAAGGCGAGCACGTTGTTCGCGGCGTCGTTTGCCTCGAGCCAGCGGAAACCGCTCGGGTCGAAGTCGACCTCGTACAGCGCCGGCTCCGATCGGTAGACGCGGTTGAGGTCGCGGACGAGCGACTGCACGCCCTGGTGCTCGGCGAGCTCGAGCAGGTTCCAATGGAGCGAGCCGTCGTGGTTCCACTCGTCCCACTCGGCGAGCTCACCGCCCATGAAGAGCAGCTTCTTGCCGGGATGCGCCCACATGTAGGTGTAGAGCGAACGAAGGTTCGCGAACTTCTGCCAGCGATCGCCGGGCATCTTGCCGAGCAAAGACTTCTTGCCGTGCACGACCTCGTCGTGCGACAGCGGCAGGATGAAGTTCTCGCTGAACGCGTACATGAGCGAGAACGTCAGCGTGTGGTGGTGGAAGCGGCGGTAGACGGGGTCCTTCTGGAAGTACGTGAGCGTGTCGTGCATCCACCCCATATTCCACTTGAAGCCGAAGCCGAGCCCGCCGAGATAGACCGGGCGCGACACGCCGGGCCACGCGGTCGACTCCTCCGCGGCCGTCGTGATTCCCGGCTCGCGGCCGTAGACGGTCACATTGACCTCTTTCAGGAACTCGACCGCCTCGAGGTTCTCTCGCCCACCGAACTCATTGGGTACCCACTCGCCTTCCTTGCGCGAGTAATCGAGATAGAGCATCGAGGCCACGGCGTCGACGCGCAGGCCGTCGGCGTGATGCTCCTTGAGCCAGTAGAGGGCGTTCGAGAACAAGAAGTTCTTCACCTCGGTGCGCGACAGATTGAAGATCAGCGTGCCCCAGTCCGGGTGCGTGCCGCGGCGCGGATCCGCGTGCTCGTAGAGATGCGTCCCGTCGAAGAGCGCGAGCGCCCAGTCGTCGCGCGGAAAGTGCGCCGGCACCCAGTCGAGCAGCACGCCGATTCCCCTCTGATGCATTCGATCGACGAACGTACGGAAGTCGTCGGGACTGCCGAACCGCGAGGTCGGCGCGTAGTAGCCGGTTACCTGGTAGCCCCACGAGCCGGAGAAGGGGTGCTCCATGACCGGCATCAGCTCGATGTGCGTGAAGCCGAGATCTGCGACGTACTCGGAGAGCTCGTCGGCCAGCTCCAGGTAGTTGAGCGAGCGGTTGCCTTCGAGCGTGTTGCGGCGCCACGAGCCGAGGTGCACCTCGTAGATCGACATCGGCTCGCGCAGCGCATCGCCTTGCGCACGGCGCTCGAGCCACTCGGCGTCGCCCCACTCGTGCCCCGGCTGGTGCACGACCGACGCGTTTGCCGGCGGCACCTCCGCGTAGAACGCCACCGGGTCGGCCTTGATGCGCAGCCGGTTGTCCTTCGTACGGATCTCGAATTTGTATTTCGTGTCATCGCCGATGTCGGGGATGAAGAGCTCCCAGATGCCGGACGGCCCGAGTGACCTCATGGGGTGCAGGCGCCCGTCCCACGAGTTGAAGTCGCCGACGACGGCAACCGAGCGTGCGTTCGGGGCCCAGACGGCGAACGACGTTCCGGTGACGCCGTCGATTTCGCGGACGTGCGCCCCGAGCCGTGTGTACAGATCCTCGTGCCGACCCTCCATCACGAGATGGATGTCGAGCTCGCCGAGCGTCGGCAGGAACGCGTATGGATCGCGGACGGTGTACGTGTTGCCGTCGGCGTACTTGACCTCGAGCTGGTACGAGAGCGGCAGCTTCGCCTTCGGGAGCAGCGCTTCCCAGAGACCGCTCGGGTCCTTCAACGTGGCCTCCACGCCCTGCGGCTGGACGCGCACGGCCTTCGCCTCGGGTCGGTACGCACGTACGACGACACCGCCGTCCGCCTCGTGGGCGCCGAGGATGCTGTGCGGGTCTGCGCCGAGTTCGATCATGACGCCGCGGCCGCTTGCTCCATGAGACGCTGTATCCCCGCGACGGGGATCCGAACCCACTCGGGCCGGTTGTCGAGCTCGTAGCGAAGCTCGTACACGGCCTTCTCGAGCTCGAAGACCGCGAGCAGGCGCTCGATCGCGACCTGGCCGGAAGGCAGGAGGGTCGGATCGACCGTCGCCAGGTACCCGTCGAGGAACTGCTCGCGCGCCTGCTCCTCCCAGCCTTCCGGCGCGGGCGTGCCGCGAAGCAGCTCGGCAGCGCTCGCCGCGTACGCGAACGAACGGAGCATCCCGGCGACGTCGCGGAGCGGCGAGCGCTTCCGCCGCCGCTCGGCGAGCGAGCGCATCGGCTCGCCTTCGAAGTCGAGGATCACCCAGTTCGCTTCCAGCCCTGAGTCGGCCCAGAGGGTCTGGCCGAGGTGGTAGTCGCCGTGCGTGCGGATGATCTTCCCGGCGGCGCCCGCATGCGTGAGCAGGCGTAGCTGCTCGCGCACCTCCTCCCCGCGCCCGAGAATCGGCTCGAGGCGCTCGTCGTCGTCCGGCAGCGTCAGGAACACCCTCTCGATCTCTTCGTCGACCGTCGCCGTGAGCAACCCGAGCGCCTCGACGCTCGGCGTTTCGGCGGCGAATGCGGGATCGTTCGCGTCCGATCCGAGGCATCTGTGCATCTCGCCGGTGACCTGGCCGAGGCGGTGAACCCGCTCGAGGAACGCCTCCGGCGCGTTGCCGATCTCGTCGAGCGCGAGCTCCCAGCCGTCCTTCCCATTCGCGACGAACTGCTGGAGGATCCCGAGCGTCGCTCCGAGCGGCCCGCCGGAGTACGCGTACCAGCCGCCGAGGGGTGGGATGTTGTCGAAGTCGTGCTCGGTGAGGAAGCGCAGCATCTCGAGATCGGGGTTGATGCCCGGCTCGAGGCGGCGGAAGACCTTCAGGATCACTTCGTCGTCGAACACGACCGACGTGTTCGACTGCTCGGCTCCGACGGGGCGCGCGTCGAGCAGCTCGCGGCCGAGGCCGGCGAAGCCCTCGATCGGCCGGAACTCGACCGTGCCTTCCGACCCTTGCAGCGTGAGGCCGGCGCGCATCGCGTGCACGAGCTCGCGGGCCGCGGCGGGATCGTCGAGCGCGTCGATCTCGTTCTCGCCGTGGAGCAACTGGTAGAAGTCGTGCGCACCCGTGTCGTAGCGCATCTCGACGAGCGCGAGTGCGAAGTACGGCTCGGTCGTACGCAGCTGAATGACGTCGAGTTCCTGCGCGTGCGAAACCGAACGGGACTTCGCGCCGTACCACCGCTGCTGCGTGACGTAGTCGATCACCGCTTGCTCGTCGAACGTCACGCGCCGGCCCTCAGCTGGAACCAGAAGAATCCACGCGGCGCAAGTGTCAGCAAGTAGGGCAGCTCTCCGATCGCCGGGAAGCGAGTGCGCCCCAGCATCTCCTCCGGGACCATACCCGCGTACTGCGAGAGGTCTAACTCGACCGCCTGCGCAGAGCGGGCGCAATTGTGGACGCACAGCACGATGTCCTCCTCCCAGCGCCTGATGTGGGCAAAGATCTTCGTGTTCTCGGCGCGGAGCGGCTCGTACGTGCCGAGACCGAAGACCGGATGCTCCTTGCGAAGGGCGATGAAACGGTGGATCCAGCGCAGGAGCGAGGTCGGAGTGCGTAGCTGCGCCTCGACATTCACCGCCTGGTACCCGTACACCGGATCCATCAGCGGCTGCAGGTAGAGCTGAGCCCAGTCCGCGCGCGAGAAGCCCGCGTTCCGGTCGCCCGTCCATTGCATCGGCGTGCGAACGCCGTCGCGGTCGCCGAGGTAGACGTTGTCGCCCATCCCGACCTCGTCGCCGTAGTAGAGGACGGGCGAGCCGGGGAGCGAGAAGAGGATGGCGTGCATCAGCTCGATCTCGTCGCGGCCGTTGTCGAGTAGCGGTGCGAGCCGGCGCCGGATGCCGAGGTTGATCTTCATCCGCGGATCCTTCGCGTACTCCTCGTACATGTAGTCGCGCTCTTCGTCGGTGACCATCTCGAGCGTCAGCTCGTCGTGGTTGCGGAGAAAGAGGCCCCACTGCGCGTTGTCCGGGATCGCGGGCGTGCGGTCGAGGATCTCGTACATCGGGGTCGCGTCCTCGCGCCGCACCGCCATGAACATGCGGGGCATCACGGGGAAGTGAAACGCCATGTGGCACTCGTCGCCGTCGCCGAAGTACGCCACGACGTCCTCGGGCCACTGGTTCGCCTCGGCGAGCAGCACGGTGTCGGGATAGCGCGCATCGATCTCGGCGCGCACGCGCCTCAGGTACTCGTGCGTCTCCGGGAGGTTCTCGCCGTTGGTTCCCTCGCGTTCGTACAGGTACGGCACTGCATCGAGGCGGAAGCCGTCGATGCCGAGGTCGAGCCAGAAGCGCAGGACGTTGAGCATCGCCTCCTGCACCTCTGGGTTGTCGTAGTTGAGGTCGGGTTGATGGCTGAAGAAGCGGTGCCAGAAGTACTGGCCTCGCACGGCGTCGAACGTCCAGTTCGAGGCCTCCGTGTCGAGGAAGATGATCCGGGCCTCCTCGTAGACCTGGTCGGTGTCCGACCACACGTACCAGTCTCCGCGCGGGCCGCTCGGATCGGTTCGCGACTCCTGGAACCACGGGTGGTCGGCCGAGGTGTGGTTCATCACGAGGTCGGCGATGACACGCATTCCGCGCTGGTGGGCCTGGTCGACGAACTCGCGAAAGTCGTCGACCGTGCCGTAGTCCGGATGGATCTCGAAGAAGTCTGCGATGTCGTAGCCGCCGTCGCGCAGCGGCGAGCGGTACATCGGGAGCAGCCAGATGCAGTCGACGCCGAGCCACTGGAGAAAGTCGAGCTTGTCGATCAGCCCGCGGAAGTCGCCGGAGCCGTCGTCGTTCCCGTCGAAGAAGCCACGGATGTGGATCTCGTAGAAGACGGCGCGCTTGAACCAGAGCGGGTCGCGCTCGAACCACTGCTCAGACACGCGAGCCTCCGCAACCAGGCTTTAGCCTGGTTGCAGTCGTCGCAATGACTGCCTTCATCCGCCGATCCTCAGCAGATGGCTCTGCCCGGGCTGCAGGCGGACGTAGTTGCGCCCGATGTGCCAGGTCCACTCCTCGTCTGCGAGCAGGTCGCGCACGCGGTAGGCAGGCGGCAGCCCGGTCGACATCGGCAGGACGCACACGCCCTCCTGCACCGATGTCGGATCGAGGTTGACGACGCAGATCACCGCGCTGTCCTCCGTCCGCTTGAGATAGGCGAACAACTGCTCGTTCTCGGTGTCGAGGAACGTCACGTTGTCGAGATACTGCAACGCGCGGTTGTCCCGCCGCGCCTTGTTCAGCTTCGCAACGAGCGGGAGCAGCGGCCCGTCGAGGCGGCGCTTCTTCGTCTCGTACTTCTCCGAGTCGAGGTACTCCTCCGAGCCCTCGCGCAGCGGCACGTTCTCGAACTGCTCGTAGCCGGAGTAGATCCCGTACGAAGGCGAGAGCGTTCCGGCCAGGACAAGCCGGGTCCGGAAGGCCGGCGGGCCACCCTGCTGGAGGTAGGCGTGGAGGATGTCCGGCGTGTTCGCGAAGCAGTTCGGCCGGTAGTAGTCGTTCCACTCGAGCAGCTGTCCCATGAACTCGAGCAGCTCCCAGCGCGTGTTCTTCCACGTGAAGTACGTGTAGCTCTGCGCGAAGCCGATCTTGCCGAGCGTCTGCATCATCGCCGGACGCGTGAACGCCTCGGCGAGGAAGATCACGTCGGGGTGCTCGCGGCGGACCTCGTCGATCAGCCAGTCCCAGAACGTCACCGGCTTCGTGTGCGGATTGTCGACGCGGAAGACGGTCACGCCTCGTGCGACCCAGAAGAGGACGACGTCGCGCAGCGCTGCCCAGAGCCCTTTCCAGTCCTCCGAGTCGAAGTTGACGTTGTAGATGTCCTGATAGCGCTTGGGCGGGTTCTCCGCGTACTTGAGCGTGCCGTCCGGGCGGCGGTTGAACCACTCGGGGTGCTGCCTCAGCCACGGATGATCGGGCGAGCACTGGATTGCGAAGTCGATGCAGATCTCGATCCCGAGCGACTTCGCGTCGGCGACGAGCTGCTCGAACTCCTCGAGCGTGCCGAGCTCGGGGTTGATCGCGTCGTGTCCGCCCTCGGCTGACCCGATCGCCCACGGGCTCCCGGGATCCTTGGGTCCCGCCTCGAGCGCGTTGTTCTTGCCCTTCCGGTTCGAGCGGCCGATCGGGTGTATCGGCGGCAGGTAGACGACGTCGAACCCGAGCTCCGCGAGCCTGGGCAGCACCTTCCGCACGCCGTTGAAGCCGCCCCACGAGCGCGGGAAGAGCTCGTACCACGAGCCGAAACGTGCGAGCGGACGGTCGACGTCGACTCCGTACGTCGGCGACCAGGTCTTGCCCGAGCGGTCGCCCGCCTTCGCGGCGAGCGCCTCCTCGGCGGTCAGGGACTCGCGACCGAGCAGGACGGCGCCCTCCGCGAGCTCCGACGACAGGTCCGTCTGGGCCGCGTCGAGCTTCCGCCGCAGCTCGTCCTGGTACGAGGCGACGCGGTCCACCCACGCCTCGACGCGATAGCTCCAGCCGCCGCAGCGGTCGACGACGAAGGAGCCGGCCCACCGGTCGTTGCCGAGCGCCTCGAGCGGCGCCTCCTGCCAGCGCGTCGCACCCGCCGGCTTGTACCGGACCGCGGCGCCCAGCGTATCGTGGCCGTCTCGGAAGATGACCGCGGTGACCTCGACTCGGTCGCCCTGAGTTCGCTTCACCGGGTAGCGGCCGCAGTTGATCTGCGGCATGACGCCCTGGATCTGGATCCGCGCCGCAGGTTGGTTCGTCTTCGGAAGTGGCACGACGCCTGAGAGTTTCGACGATATGCGAAAGTCAAACCGGTGCAACTGCCGCGCTCCTCGGGAATCCTCCTCCATCCCACCTCATTGCCGGGCGGCCGCTTCGGCGACGAGGCATACCGCTTCGTCGACTGGCTCGAGGCCGCCGGACAGTCCTGGTGGCAGGTTCTGCCGCTCGGTCCGCCGGACGAGTTCTTCTCCCCCTACCGCACCGAGTCTGCGTTCGCGGCCTCGCCGCAGCTGCTCGCAGAGCCGGACGCGCCGGTCGTCCAGGACGAGATCGAGGACTTCGTCGCGCGTCATCCGTACTGGATCGGCGACTGGGCGCGCTTCGCCGGGCCCGGCGCGATCGCCGACCAGGTGCGGTTCGAGCGCGAATGGGGGGCGCTGCGCGCGTACGCGCGCGAGCGCGGGATCGGGCTGATCGGCGACGTGCCGATCTACGTCTCCGACGACGGCGCCGACGAGCAGGCATGGCCCGAGCTCTTCGAGCGCGGCGAGGTCGCCGGTGCGCCTCCCGACGCACTCAGTGCGAGCGGGCAGCACTGGGGCAATCCGCTCTACGACTGGGCTGCGCACCGAGCGACGGGCTACCGCTGGTGGGTCGAGCGCTTCCGGCGCGTCCTCGAGCTCGTCGACGTCTCGCGCGTCGACCACTTCCGCGGTTACGTGTCCTACTGGGCGATCCCGGAGACCCACAAGACCGCCCGGCACGGGCACTGGCGGCGCGGCCCGGGAGCAGAGCTCTTCCATGCGATCGAGCGGGGCCTCGGCGACCTGCCGATCATCGCCGAGGACCTGGGCGTGATCACGCCGGCCGTCGACCGGCTGCGCGACCAGCTCGGCCTGCCGGGCATGGTCGTCCTGCACTGGGCGTTCGGCGGCTCGCGCACCAACCCGCACGCGCTGAGCAACCACCGGCCGAACCAGATCGTCTACACGAGCACGCACGACACCGATACGACCGTCGGCTGGTTCCACGCGATGCACAAAGAGGAGCGGGCTGCGATCGGGCTGGATCCCGCCGAGCCGCACTGGGGGCTGATCGAGCTGGCGATGCAATCGCCCGCGAAGGTCGCGATCGTCCCCGCCCAGGACGTGCTCGGTCTCGGCAGCGACGCGCGCATGAACCGTCCCGGCGCGGTCGAGGGCAACTGGTCGTGGCAGCTCGAGCCGGGACAGCTGACGGCCGAACACGCCGACCGGCTTCGCGACGTAACCACGGCCGGCGCCCGACTGCCCAAGTAACAGTTTGTTACGAGCCGGGTGGCGATCCGGTGTGCATTCGGCGCCACGAGCTTCCTGTTCGCTCCTCGTCGCGACTCGCATGCGACCGCATCGCGGCACCCTCGATAAAGTCGTCACCGATCTGTTACCGGCCCTTCGCCGGGCGTCAGCCCATGTGAACGTGACCGCTCGCAAGGATCGGCCCCGTTCACGTCTATTCGACAACGAAGGGGGAGAGATGAAACGACGCATCCTCTTGATGCTCGGGGCGGCTGGGCTCGCCGGAACGATCGCGGCGACGGTTGCCCTGGCGGCTTTGGGAAGCGAGACAGGCCCGAGCAGCTCCCAGTCGCCCTACATCGTCAGGTCGCAGCCGGGCGTCGTGACGAAGTCGATCATCACGGTCGGCGACGCCGCCGCGAACGGCTACCGGATGGTCGGGATCCCCGACGGTCTCGGCGCCTACGACAACGGCAACGGCACGTTCACCGTGTTGATGAACCACGAGCTAAGCGCGGGGAGCGGCATCGTTCGCAGCCACGGCTCGAAGGGCGCCTTCGTCTCGCGCTGGGTGATCCGCAAGGACGACCTCTCCGTGGTCAGCGGTCGGGATCTGATCTCGACCGTCTACCTGTGGCAGGACGGCGCGTACGTGGCGGGCACGACTGCATTCGAGCGCTTCTGCTCGGCCAATCTCGCAGCGCCGGAAGCGTTCTACAACCCGCTGTCTGGCAAGGGCCAAGACGGCCGCATCTTCATGAACGGCGAGGAGGCGGGGCAACGAGGGACGCGCGTTCGCGCACCTGACGGACGGCACGAGCTACCAGCTGCCGTACCTCGGCCGCCTCAGCTATGAG
>WNGF01016907.1_pt1 | contig 10807 bp, 9 predicted proteins | sample 5400641 | NCBI WGS metagenome assembly WNGF01 (sample SAMN13153371, study PRJNA577476) | soil metagenome | isolation source: 80 cm soil or saprolite under grassland replicate 2 | place: USA:California | collected 2016-06-15 | reverse complement strand
CGATCAAGATCCTCCACCCGGAAGTCGCGAACGACCGGCTCGAGATCAACACCCTCGCGGGCGCCGACACCCTCAACACCATCGGCCTGGCAGCCGGTGCAATCCAACTCTTCGTGGACGGCATCCTCGTCCCCTAGAGAACGTCACCTGCGAATGAGCAGGACGCGCGGGGCCTCCATCTTGGGGGCCCCGCCAAAGCTGGAGCCGGTGGACTCGCTTCGCCGCCTTCGACTCGACGTTTCAACGGTCAATTGACTGACGAACCCTCACCGAAAGGGACTCCGATGAAGCGCAAGATCGCAAACGACGACGGTCCGTGGCCAGCAATGGGCGAATGCGTGAGCGCGCCGACTCGAGAACTGGCCCAGCGGCTGAGCGGGACAGTTGAAGTTCTCCTCTTTTGGCATCGCGAGATCGACCGAGTGGGGCTTTCCGTCCGCGACTTGTCAACCGGCGCGGGCTTTCAGCTTGAGGTCGCGCCAGCCAATGCGATCGACGCGTTCTACCACCCCTACGCCTACGCAGCCAGGCGCGAGAACTCTTACCGCGTAGTCCGAGCCGAGACGACGATCGTCGATGGCTAGCGTCGGAGGCCTAGAGGAAACGGTCCGAGCTCGTCCCCAAGCTCCGTCCCCGTTGAAGCCGGCTGCCGATGACGGCAAGCCGGAGCCTGTCATCGGGGAGGCCCTTCTTGATCGCATTTCTTATCATCCTGAGCTCTGGCTTCACTGTGGCCGACCTGCGGTGGGATGATCGTGCGCATGTCTTCGATGCAGCAGCGGGTCGCCCTCGTGACCGGCAGCTCGCGTGGACTCGGCAGCGCCATTGCGCTGCGACTGGCCCAGGATGGCCTGGCTGTGGCCGTCAACGGCGTGCGCAACGAGGCGCAGGCGCTCGCGGTGGTCGACGCGATCCAGGGCGCGGGCGGGGTTGCTGCCGCTTTCGCCGCTGACGTAACCGACGAGCTGCAAGTTGCTGAGCTCGTCACTGCGGTGGCCGATCGTCTTGGTCCAGTCGACGTGCTCGTCCTCAACGCCACGGGCCCGCAGCCGGAGGCGCCGCTGCCCGAGGTGCGGTGGCAGGACCACCTTGCACAGCTCGAGTTCTTCGTCAAGAGCCCGGTGCTCCTCGGGCGGGCTGTTCTCTCCGGGATGCAGGCGCGGCGCTGGGGGCGCATCATCCAGATCGACTCCGAAGTCGTGGATCGGATACCGGCGGGCAGGTCCGCCTACGTGACCGCGAAGAGCGCGCAGATTGGTCTGACCCGCAGCTGGGCGCGTGAGCTCGCTCCCCTTGGCATCACCGTAAATACGGTCGCACCGGGCTTCGTCCCGGTCGAGCGTCACGCGGACGTCCCGGCAGAGATCAGAAGCGCCTACCTGTCCTCCGTGCCGGCCGGCCGCATGGGGACTGCCGAAGACATCGCCCAGGCAGTGAGCTTCTTCGCCTCGAAGGCAGCCGGTTTCGTCACCGGCCAGCGTCTCGTGGTCGACGGCGGTCGCGGTCTCGCCGAGTGACGGCGCCGAACGCTCCACGATTACTGTTAGACGCGCGCGCGAGGGTCCACAGCGACGTGCCGGGCGACTGAGCGGAGCTGCCGGCAACCGATCCATCAGCGACCGCCAGTCCCAAAGCGAGTGCACCGACGAACGAACTAAAGCGATCGTGACGTGTTTCACCCGGAGGTCGCAGGTGCCCCCGCTACTGTGAAGGGCCCGCAGGCGCGGGGCTCTTGTTCTCACTGAAGGCGACAGCGAGTGAGGGTGGCGTCCCAACATGCGGCGCTCGCGCCGAGGACGTTAGTGCGGTTGGCACAGTCGCCGGTTTGCGAGCTCCGTCGCGCAGGCCGAGCACAAAGTCAGATTGTCGCGGCGACGCTGCATCCGAGCTGACGCTGCCGCTTGCCCCTGCCGCCGCCCCGGCCTAGAGTGGGCCTCCTGCGGCGGTTGCAGTGCCTCCCGCGGGTGACGTGGTCAGCAAGCCGCATATCCAACTCGAGGCCCTCCATGTGCTGGCGCGCGCGCTGGCGGGAGGGGAGTTCCGGGCGCGTGCAGTGCTCGAGCGTGCGTGCGCCGCTGTCGCCGGGGGCTTCGGGTTCGAACGGGTCGGGATCGTCCGCTATATCCCTGAGACGTCGACGCTCATTCCGTTCGCGGGGCACGGCCTGACGTCGGCCGAGCTGGGCGCGCTTCCTCCCGCCCTTCCGATCGCGCACTTCAGCGCGTTCCAGGCTGCGCTCGCGACCGGCAGGGCGGCGTTCGTCGAGGAGCCGGGCGAGGAGGCGGTCCCCGAGGAGATCGCGCGCGGGTTCGGGATCGGCTCGTTCGTGATCGTTCCCTTAGTCAGCGACGGGCGCTGTCTCGGGTTCCTGACCTGTGACGAGCGCGGCGAGGCCTTCTCGCTCGATGCGGCGGAGGTCGACCTGCTGACGACCTTCGGCACGTTGATCGCCGCGTTTCTCGAGAGGGCGATCGAGCACGGCGAGCTCCGTCGCTTGAATGAGCTGAAGAGCCAGTTCGCCGCACTCGCATCGCATGAGCTGCGCACGCCGGTTGCGGCGATCTACGGTGCCGTTCGTACGCTGGACGAGCGCGAGCAGGAGCTTTCGCCAGAGCAGCAGGCCGAGCTGCGCCGGATGCTGTCGCAACAGTCGAAGCGGCTCTTCGAGCTGGTCGAGAACCTCCTCGACCTCTCACGCCTCGAGGCCGACTCGCTTCGCATCTCCCCCACCGAAATCGAGGTACGCGAGCGCCTGGCGGAGATCGTCGACGCCGTCCTCGACGGCGACAGGGAGGTGAGGATCGAGGTTCCGGGGGATCTCCGGGCCGTCGTCGACGTGCAGGCGTTCGATCGCATCCTCTCGAACCTGCTCACGAACGCCGTGCGGCACGGGGCGCCGCCGTTTTTCGTCTCTGCCGCCAGAACCAACGGCGAGCTCTCGGTCACGATCGAAGATCGGGGCAGCGGCGTCGCCGAAGAATTCGTCGGCAGCCTCTTCGAGCGGTTCACGCGCGGTGCGACACCCTCGAGCGAGGGCGCCGGCCTGGGTCTCTCGATCGCGCAGTCGTACGCGCGCGCGCACGGGGGCACGCTGACCTATGAGCCGGCCAAGCCGCACGGAGCGAGTTTCCGTGTCATCCTGCCCGTCGCCGCCGACTGACTTGGAGAAGCCGCGGATAGGATCGGTGCACGGAGGGGCTTGCCTTCACCGAGATGGGGCAGGGGCCGCCGGTCGTCCTGCTGCACGGTCTGACCTGTAATGCCGGGTACTGGCTTCGTGTCGGCCCGTTGCTCGCGGGCGTGCGGGTGGTCGCGCTGGACTTCCGCGGTCACGGACTCAGCGAGCACCGCGACTCGTATCGCTATGCGGACTATGAACGCGACCTGCTGACGCTGTTCGACGAACTCGGCCTTGACCGCGTGGTGGTCGCCGGCCACTCGCTGGGCGGCTACGTCGCACTGCTCGCGGCGACTCGCAGCGATCGGATCGGCTCCGTGCTCGCACTCGACGTCAAGAGTGATTGGACGGAGGCGGACGCCGAACTTGCCGAGCGATCGCGGAGCGCGTCGCAGCGGCTCGAGCCAGATCGGGATGCTCTGGTCGACCGACTCGCGCGGACCCTGCAGCCGGTGACGCTCGCGGCCGAGGAGCTCGAGTTCCTCGCCCGTCGCTCGATCGAGCCGGTCGGAGAAGGGTGGCGATTCCGCTGGGACCGGCGCGTGCTCGACACGGAGCCGGTCGATCCGTTCGCGTTCCTCGCCGACGTTCGCTGCATCGCCCGCTTGATGGCGGGCTCCGAGAGCGAGGTTATGCCGCCCGCCTCGGCCAAGCGGTTCGCAACCGCCATTCCCCGCGCGGTGCTCGAGCTCGTCGCCGGCGTCGGTCACCACGTCGAGCTCGAAGCTCCCGAGCGCGTCGCCGCCCGAATCCTCGAGCTCGTGTCCCTCGAACGCCTGTAACCGGCAAGCGCCAGTTCGATCCCAGGTATAGCCAGCGTGTCACGCTCTCAGCGAGCGCCGCAGCCGTCCGAAGGTCGGTGGGGTAGAAGGACTCGATCGTCAGCTCGGCGAGCGTCACGGCGCGGGCGGTGCCGAAGGTCGTCGGCGTGGGTTGCGTGTGGATTGGGCGTCATGTGACTCGTTCGGCCCGTGTAGACGTCAAGTCGGAAGAGCATCGGGATGAGGCAGAATCAGTACTTACCCCGTGGGGAATGTGGCGCGGTGAGACGCAGGGCCCCGCATGACGGTGAGACGCAGGGCCCCGCATGAAGCAGAGAGTCGACGTACCTGCAAGGTTGATCGCCCGCCGGCCGCCCGGCAGCTCTTTCTAGTTTCAGCGTGTCGCCGCGGCGACGCCTTTCGCGATTGTCCGGGTGTGCCCTCGGGAGACGATGGCCAGTTCGTTCAGCGCCGTGACGGCGAGCAGGAGCCCTGGTTTCAGGCGCTCGAGGTTTTCGGCCGGCGAGGAGAGATTGGCGAAGGGCGTGCGCCCACCGGAACGGAGATCGACGGCGACCAGTTCTTGAGGACCAATGCAGCAGCCCGCGAGAATGATGAGCGCGTCCCCGTTCAGAAAGGCTGGCGCGAGCGGTGGTGTTTGGCCTGGCGTGGGCGCGTCGCCGGGAACCAAAGGTTGGGAAGGCACGGTTGTGGCGGTCGCGGCGTCAACGAGCCTGATGGCAGCGCCGTCGAAAACGGCGATGGTCGTGCCGTCGGGGGACCAGTTGATGATGAGCTCGGGCGCCGTCCCTAAGGGCACGTTTGGTGCAAAGGGGATTGATCTCCTGTGGCCGGTCCGGAGATCGCGGATGACAAGCGCCGTGCGGTCGACAATATCGCTGCTTTGCCGGAGCGCGGTCGAGACGTAAGCCAGTTGCGTCCGATTCGGGCTCAGAGCAGGGCTAATCGCGTTCGCAAGCTTTCGCTTCGCTCCGGTTGCAAGATCGACGTCGTACAGTCGTGCCGGCTGCTCGCGCAGCCGGACTGAAATGAAGGCGTGTCGGCGGTCGGGCGCAAGCTCGAGTGCCTGCGGTGCGCGGCCGAGTCGGGCGCGTGGGAAGCGGCGGACGAGGTTACCGGCTTTATCGAGCACGAATAGACGTCCACGGCGATCTCCAGCGAGGAAGTCGCCTCGTGGCACGAGCGGGCGGACTGCGAAGCTGGTGGCCGGATGAGCTGGCCCTTCGACAGCAAGCGCGAGCGCTGCAGCAAGGGCGAGCGCAGCGGCTGAAGCGCACACGCAAAGTCTCTGCTCCGGCGGCATTCGCATCGACAGAATCACGGACATCCAAACGGAGAGACTCCCGAGGGCTGCGGTTGTGGGATTGGCGGCGCGCGGAGGCGCCTCACGACGGCTGGGCCGTCCGGTGTCTTTCCAAGGCGCTTCGCAGTCGGAACTCAGACGAGGTCGTTCTCAACCTCAGGCATTCTCGGAGGCGTGACAGCCAGCCGGCGAGCGTCTGCCGCGACGACCGTAACAAGGAGCTTCTGCCATGTGGGTCTCCCCTCCCTTCGGGGTTAGCGTTTGCTCGCGAGCAGCGAGACGCTCTTGACGCCGTACTTCCGGGTGGCGTTGTCTGCGCGCTCGGAGACGAAGCGGTACTGCTCGTTCTCTTTGAGGTCGTCGAGCCGGAAGCCGGCGGCTTCGATTGCTTCGCGGTAGTCGTCGCGTTGCATGGCGCCGCCGATGCAGGCGGCCCAGAGTGCGGCGTCGCAGGTGACGCCTTCGGGGAGCTGGGTGGCGGTGACGATGTCGGCGATCGCGAGCCTGCCGCCCGGGCGGATAACCCGCGCTGCTTCGGCGAACACCTTTGCCTTGTCGGGGGAGAGGTTGATGACCCCGTTCGAGATGACGATGTCCGCGGAGCCGCTCTCGAGCGGCAGCCGCTCGATGTAGCCGTTGCGGAACTCGACGTTGGCAAAGCCGTGCTCGCTCGCGAGACCAGTGGCTTTGGCGAGCTGGGCCTCTGTCATGTCGATGCCGATCACGCGCCCGTCGCTGCCGGTCTGGTTGGCGGCGAGGAAGCTGTCGGTGCCGGAGCCGCTGCCGAGGTCGACGACCGTCTCCCCGGCGGTGATCGCGGCGAGGTCGAAGTAGTAGCCGACCCCGGCGAAAGAGTCGATCGATGGCGGCGGGATGGCGTCGAGCTGGTCGCTGGGGTAGCCGAGCCGCTCGGCGAGCTGGCGGCCGGTCTCGAAGTGGAACTCGTTGAACGGCTCCTCGGCGACCTCGCGGTACATGTCCTTAACGCGCTGCTCGAGCTCCTGGGTGTCCAGCGCTCTCTGTGTTGTGCTCATCTCGGTCTCCTTCGCAGGTGGTCGTGCGCAGCCTAGTGCTTGCGGCTCAAGTATTCAAGTGATAGTTTGAGAACTATGGGTGGAGTTGCAAAGGGCGCGTTGTTCGATGCCTTCGCGTCGGTTGCGCAGGCGCTCGGCAGTGGCCGGCGCGCCGAGATCGTGGACGTGCTTGCCCAGGGCGAGCGCTCGGTCGAGGAGATCGCGACCGAGATCGACCAGAGCCTCGCCAACACCTCCCACCACCTGCAGCTGCTCCTGCGCGCCGGCTTGGTGCGCTCGCGTCGGGAGGGCACGCGGATCTACTACCGGCTCGCGAGCGATCGGGTCGGCGACCTGTGGGCGGCGGTGCGCGAACTGGCCGAGCGGCACGTGGCCGAGGTGCACGTGCTGGCCGACGAGTACCTAGGCGAACGCGACGGCATCGAGCAGATCGCCGCCGACCAGCTCCAGGCAAGGCTGGCCAAGGGAAGCGTCATCGTGCTCGACGTTCGTCCCGAGCCGGAGTACCGCGCCGGGCACATCCCGGGCGCGCTGTCGGCGCCGCTCGACTCGCTTGGCGCGGTGGCCGCGAAGCTACCGAAACGGCGCGAGATCGTCGCCTACTGCCGCGGCCCATACTGCGTCTATGCCGACGACGCCGTTCGCCTGCTCCAGGAGCGAGGGCTGAAGGCGCGCCGGCTCGACGTCGGCCTGCCCGAGTGGCGACGCGCCGGGCATCCCGTCGAGACGAGCTGAAAGGGAGAGAGACGATGCTGCTTCGTCCTTTCCTCTACGACAGGACCGCCTGTGCGAGCTACCTGTTCGGCTGCGGTACGCAGTCAAAGCTCGCCGTGGTGGACCCGCACGCCGACCTCGTTGACGACTACGTCGCCACGGCGGCTGCTTTGGGCGCGCCGATCGTTGCCGTGTTCGAGACGCACGTGCAGGCAGACCACGTCTCCGGATTGCCGGCGCTCGTCGAGCGCAGCGGCGCGACCGCCTACCTGCACGCGCCCGCCCACCACGCCTACACGGTCGCCGATCGTCGGCGCGGGACCGACGAGCCGTGGCTCGTCTTCAGCGGCGACTCGCTCCTGATCGGCGACGTCGGGCGCCCCGACCTGCACGTCGCCGACGACGCGCGCGGTCAAGCGAGACTGCTGCATGCAAGCCTGCGCCGTCTGCTCGAGCTCCCCGACGGGGTCGTTCTTTATCCGAGCCACTACGCCGGCTCGGTCTGCGGCCGCGGCCTCTCCGGCAACCCCGTCTCCACGGTCGGCTTCGAGCGCGCCCACAACCCGATGCTCGCGCTCGCCGACCCGAACGAGTTCGCCGACGCCCTGCTTGCCGACATGCCTGCACGCCCCGCCGAGCAACAGCAGATCGTGGCCGCGAACCGCAATGGGGCCACCGTGGTGCCGGCGTGACAGCCGCCGTCCGGCTCGGCCTGCGTGCAAACGCGCGCCAGTTTGCGCTCCTCGTCGCGCTCAACGCGCTCGTCGGCGGACTCGTCGGTTTGGAGCGGAGCGTGCTGCCGCTCGTCGGCAAGCACGACTTTGGCCTGCGCTCGAGCTCGGCGATCCTTGCCTTCGTCGTCGCCTTCGGCGCCGCGAAGGCGCTCACCAACCTGGCGGCGGGCGACCTTGCCGACCGGGTCGGCCGCAAACGCCTGCTCGTCGCCGGCTGGCTCTTCGCACTGCCCGTACCGCTCCTGATCGGCCTCGCTCCCTCCTGGTGGCTCATTGTCGCCGCCAACTTGCTGCTCGGGATCAACCAGGGGCTCGCCTGGTCCATGACCGTCGTGATGAAGATCGACCTCGCCGGCCCAGCGCGGCGCGGACTCGCACTCGGACTCAATGAAGCAGCCGGCTACCTCGGCGTCGCCGTCACTGCCTTCGCGACCGGGGCGGTCGCCGCCAGCTACGCACCGCGCACCGTCGTCTGGGTCGGGGCAGCGCTCATCGCAGTCGCAGGTCTCCTCGTCAGCGTCTTCGCTGTCCGCGACACCGACCCACAGGTCACGCTCGAGCAGGAAGCGCACAACGCCCCCAGGCCGGCCCGCCCCGGACTCCGCCGCGCGCTCGCCAACGGTCTCAAAGACCCCGTCTTGCGCAGCTGCAACCAGGCCGGGCTCGTCAACAACCTCAACGACGCGCTCGCCTGGGGCCTGGCACCGCTCTACCTCGCCGCCCACGGCGCCTCGGTCCGACAAATCGGCATCGTCGCCGCGGCCTACCCGCTCGTCTGGGGCTTCGGACAGCTCCCAACCGGCTGGCTCTCAGACCACACCGGACGCAAGCCACTCATCGCCTCCGGCATGCTCGTCCAAGCGGTCGCGCTCGGCCTTCTTCTGTTTGGCAACGGCCGCTTCGCACCCTCGCTCGCGGCTGCCGTCCTGCTCGGCGCCGGCACCGCGATGGTCTACCCGACCCTCATCGCGGCTGTCTCCGACGCCACGCAACCACGCCAGCGGGCCCGCGTCGTCGGCGTCTACCGCTTCTGGCGCGACTTCGGCTTCGTCCTCGGTGCCCTCGTCGCTGGCATCGGCGCCGATGCCACCTCGCCCCGCACAGCGATTCTGCTCGTCGCGGTGCTAACAGCCGCCAGCGGCCTCATCGTCACCGGCACCTCATGGCGACCGCAACGAACGCTCGACCCGCTGCCGATCCGCTAGACCCCGCCGAACAAGCCTGTGGCTGGTCCAAGGAAAACCTCGGTAGAGCGGTATGCGAAGCGGTCGGGGAATCTGTCCATATCCCGCCCCCGCTATCTCGCGAGGCCCGTCACAAGCGGGGGCCTTTTCGCTTCTTTGAGGGCGCAGGTTGAAGCGCCGAGGGGGTGGGTGCACCATGGGAGCGTCGTGCGAAAGGTTGCGCCCATTACCGCTTCCAACGGGTCGAGCGAGCTACTCGAGCGCGCCCGCGAGCTCTCGATGCTCGGTGAATGCCTGGAGGGCGTGCAACGCAGTTCGCGGGGGCAGGTCGTGCTCGCCGGCGGAGAGGCGGGCGTCGGCAAGACGGCGCTCCTGCGACGCTTCTGCGACGAGCACCGCCGCTCGGCGCGCGTTCTCTGGGGCGCCTGCGATGTGCTGTTCACGCCACGTCCGCTCGGCCCTTTCCTCGACATCGCCGAGAGCACGGGCGGCGAGCTGGCGGAGCTCGTGGAGACTGGCGCGAGACCGCACGAGGTCGCGGGGGTGCTCATACGTGAGCTGCGGGCGCGGGAGGCCACGATCCTCGTTCTCGAAGACGTGCACAGCGCCGACGAGGCGACCCTCGACGTCCTGAGGTTGCTCGCTCGTAGAGCGGCGGCCGTTCCTGCACTTGTGCTTGCCAGCTACCGGGACGACGAGCTCGACCGCGCCCACCCGCTTCGGGTTGTGCTCGGGGAGCTCGCGACGGGCGAAGGGATCGGTCGCCTAAAGCTCACGCCACTCTCGCCGGCCGCGGTGGCGACGCTCGCCGAGCCGCACGGCGTCGACGCGGAGGAGCTCTACCGCAGGACGGCCGGAAACCCTTTCTTCGTGACCGAGGCACTCGCGGCGGGAGCGGACGAGATCCCGCAGACGGTCAGAGACGCGGTGCTCGCCCGCGCGGCCCGCGTGAGCCCGGCCGCGCGGACGTTGCTCGACGCGGTAGCGGTCGTCCCTCCACACGCCGAGCTCTGGCTGCTCGAATCACTCGCCGACGATGCTGTCGACCGGCTCGAGGAATGTCTCTCGTCCGGCGTGCTCGCATCCGTCTCCGGTGGCGTGGCGTTCCGGCACGAGCTTGCCCGCCTCGCCGTCGAGGAGTCGCTTTCGCCGAACCGCAAGCTCGAGCTGCACCGCAAGGCGCTCCGCGCGCTCGAGGACCCGCCGAGCGGCGCTCCCGACCTCGCCCGGCTCGCGCATCATGCTGAGGCGGCCGGCGACGCGAACGCGGTGGTCGAGTTTGCGTCCGCGGCCGGCGCGCGCGCGGCCTCTCTCGGCGCAGGTCGCGAGGCCGCCGCGCAATATGCGCGGGCGCTGCGATTCTCGGACGGTCTGGGCCTCGAGGCGAGGGGAGAGCTCCTCGACCGACGCGCGTACGCGTGCTACGTCATCGGCGAGTTCGACGAAGCGATCGACGCGCAGCAGTGGGCGGTCGACTGTCACCGGCAGCTCGGCGATCAGCGCCGCGAAGGAGATTCGCTTCGCTCGCTTTCGCGATTGCTCCGTTACGTCGGCCGAACGGAGGAGGCGATGGAGGTCGCGCGCAAGGCGCTCGCGGTCCTCGAGCGACTCCCGCCGGGACACGAGCTTGCGATGGCCTACTGCAATCTCTCGCACCTCTACATGCACCTGGAGAACACTGACGAGACGATCGCGTGGAGAACCCGCGCGCTCGATTTGGCGGAGAACCTCGACGATGCCGAAGCCCTCGTTTACGCGCTCACAAACATCGGGAATGTCGAGTTTCTCTCAGGCGAACGAAACGTGGACAAGCTCGAGCGCAGTCTCGAGCTCGGCATCCAGGCGGGACTCGATGAGCACGTGGGACGAGCGTTCCTC
>WNGF01028416.1_pt1 | contig 10809 bp, 9 predicted proteins | sample 5400641 | NCBI WGS metagenome assembly WNGF01 (sample SAMN13153371, study PRJNA577476) | soil metagenome | isolation source: 80 cm soil or saprolite under grassland replicate 2 | place: USA:California | collected 2016-06-15 | reverse complement strand
GTGCTCGGGAACCGCCTGAAACTGAGGTCCGCGACCGCCCGCCTCGGGCTCGAATAGCCGGCAAAACGAAGTGCCGGGCAGCGTCCGCGCCGAAACGCCTGGGACCAGTCCTTCGCCGGCACGCGTCTGGCCCGGGAGGGGGTGCGCGCGGGGGAACCAGGCGGTTCCCTCGCGATGGAGGCGCCGACCGGCATGATGGGCGGCGCCGGTCACACCCCGGAGAGGGTGCCGGGCCTGGGTTTCCGCTTCGAATGAAGCGTGCGCTCCGGCTTCTGCCGGGTGCCTGTGCTCTCCCCTTCGGGCGCTAGGCTACGGCTGGCCTGTGACCGTCCTGCGCACCATCGAGCAAAAGATCGAAGGCCTCTTCGAGGGCGTCTTCGGGCGCGCCTTCCGCACCCACGTGCAGCCCGTCGAGCTCGCCCGCAAGCTGGCGAAGGAGATGGACGACCATCGCAACGCGTCGGTCGCAAAGGTGTACGTGCCGAACGAGTACACGCTGTATCTCTCTCCGGGCGACAGGTCGCAGTTCGAGGGCTACGAGACTGCCTTGCTGGGAGAGCTGGAGGACTACCTCGCCCAGCATGCCCGCCGCGAGGAGTACGCGCTGCTCTCCTCGCCGAAGGTCCTGATGGAGACTGACGACGACCTGAACGTCGGCGAGTTCGGGATCGCGACGAGGATGGCCCAGCAGCCGGACCGGGAGCCGGAACCCGGCGAGCCGCCTCCCCAGCCCAGGCCGGGCGCGACGATGGTGTACAAGCCGCCTCCGGTCTCGGCGGAGGAGCCACCGGCTCCCGTCGCCGAGCCAATTCCCGAGCCTGAGCCGGCACGGTTCCGGGTCGGCTCCGAGGAGTACGAACTCGACCGGCAGCGCTTCGTGGTCGGCCGCTCGCGCGAGTGCGACATCCGGCTGTCCGACCCGAACGTCTCACGGCGGCATGCCGAGGTGCGCCGCGAGAAGGATGCGTACTGGATCGTCGACCTCGACTCGACGAACGGCGTGGAGGTGAACGGGCGGCGCCTTCGGCGGTCCAAGCTCTCGGACGGAGACGTCATTACCGTGGGGTCGACGGATATCCGCTTCGAAGCAGCGTGATCGCGACAGGCTCGGTCGAGATCGAGGAGCTGCTGCTCGCGCTCAAGATCGCGTTCCTCGTCCTGCTCTATCTCTTCATCTGGCGGATCGTCCGCACGGCGCGGCGCGAGGTGAGCCTGCCCCACGAGAGCATGATCCTCTCCCCCGACCAGGCCAAGGAGCTGCGCGCGCAGGCAGGAATCGGCGGGCGGATCGTCGTCGCGAACGCTCCCGGCGTGGATGAAGGATCTGAGTTCGAGCTCGACTCGGGCGCCATCACGATCGGCCGGGACGAGAGCAACGACATCGTGATCGCCCGTGACGAGTTCGCGTCGGCGACCCACGCCCGGATCGAGCCGCGCGGAAACGGCGTCTGGGTCGAGGATCTCGGCTCGACGAACGGGACCTATCTCAACGGCGTGAGGATGAAACAACCCAAGAGGCTCCAAGCCGGCGACGTGATCCGGGTCGGCGAGAGCGACCTCCGCTTCGAGACATGAAGTTCGGTCAGGTCACCAGCATCACCGACACCGGGCGCAAGCGGCGCCACAACGAGGACGCATTCGTCTGCGACCCTCCCCTGTTCGCGATCGCGGACGGGATGGGTGGGGCGCAGGCCGGCGAAGTGGCTTCCCGGATCGCGGCGTCGGTCCTCCGCGAGAGCGGACACGAGGGCACGGGCGAGGAGCGGGTCGCGCAGCTGATCCAGGACGCCAACCGGCGCGTTTACAAGCGCTCGGGCGAGGACTCCGCGCTGTGGGGGATGGGAACGACGATGACGGTCGCCCTCGTCGAGGGCGGGCGCGTGGTCATCGGCCACGTCGGCGATTCCCGCGCCTATCTCATCCGCAAGGGCATGCTCGACCAGCTCACCGAGGACCACTCGCTCGTTGCCGAGCTGACCCGGGCCGGGAAGCTGTCGGAGGAGGAGGCGGAGGTCCACCCGCAGCGCTCCGTGATCACACGTGTGCTCGGAACGGATCCCGAGGTCGACGTCGACACGCTGTCGGTGGACGCACGGACCGGCGACATCTTCCTCCTCTGCTCCGACGGCCTCACCTCGATGGTGGACGACGAAGACATCCTCCGGACCGTCAACGACAAGCGCGACGACCTCGCCTCCGCCGCGAAGGCGCTGGTCAAGGCGGCCAACCGCCGCGGCGGAGAGGACAACATCACGATCGTCTTCTTCGAGATCGCCGCAGCGGCCGTCGAGGAGGGAACGAGAGAGTCGGTCGCTCCGGAAGAGGACGAGGAGGCCACGCTGTCCGGCCTCGAGAAGGTCCCGGCGATCACGACGGCGGACAGCTGGGCGGCCGACGAGGAGCCGCGCGCTGCGCGGCGAGAGCCCAAGCCGCGACGGCGCGCGCTGTACTGGGCGGCAGGCATCGCCGTCGTCCTGATCCTCGCCGGCCTCGGACTGTTCGGAATCTCGCGCGCGCACTTTGTGGGCGCCCAGCCGGACGGCCATGTCGCGGTCTACCAGGGACTTCCCTGGAACCTCGCGGGTGGGATGCACCTCTTCCGCGTCGTGTACGTGAGCCCGCTCCGCGTCTCGCAGCTGACCCAGGAGGAGCGGAAGAAGCTGTTCGACCACGACCTCCGCGGTTACGGCTCGGCGCGGGCTGAGGTGCGGAGGTACGAGGACGAGGTCGTGCCGTGACCGAGCGAAACCGTGAGCTGATGAGCCTGGTTGCGGTGGGCGCGCTGACGGCGATCGGCTTCGCCAGCGTCTACATCGCGCGCGAGGCGGTGATCTCGACGGCCTCGCTGTCGTACGCGGCCATCTTCTTCGGGCTCTACCTCGTCGCCCACATCGTCGCCCGGCTGACGGTCCCGTTCGCGGATCCCTATCTGCTGCCGATCGCGGGCCTCCTGACCGCGATCGGCGTGACCGAGATCTACCGGCTCCAGCCGTCGGACGCCTACCGCCAGGGAATCTGGGTGGTGTTCGGGGTGGCCCTCTTCGCCCTCACGCTGCTCTTCTTCCGCGATTATCGGCGGCTCGAGAACTACAAGTACCTGTTCGGGCTCGCCGCCGTGGGTCTGCTCGTCCTGCCCGCCCTCCCAGTCATCGGTGCCACCGTCAACGGCGCCCGCCTGTGGGTGAAGCTCGGGCCGCTCCAGTTCCAGCCCGGCGAGCTGGCGAAGCTCGCGCTGATCGTCTTCCTCGCCGGCTACCTGCGCGAGAAGCGTGAGGTGCTGGCGCAAGGCCGACTCAAGGACTTCGGCCCCCTCCTCGTCATCTGGGGCGGCGCGATGCTCGTGCTCGTCGAGACCAACGACCTCGGCAGCGCGCTGCTCTTCTTCGGGATCTTCCTCGCGATGCTGTACGCGGCGACCTCGAGGCTCCTGTACGTCGGAATCGGAGCAGGGCTCTTCGTCGCGGGAGCCGTGGGCGCGTACGCGGTCGTCTCCCGCGTCAGCGAGCGCGTCACGGTCTGGCTCCATCCCTGGACCGACCATCCGGTGTACTGCGCGCAGACCGGGACGATGACGCTGCGCCAGAACTGCGCCGGGTATCAGCCCGTCCAGTCGCTGTATTCGATCTCCAACGGGCACTTCGGGGGAACCGGGCTCGGCCGGGGCACGTTCTCGACCACCTCCGGCCACGAGCTCATCCCGTACCTCAACACCGATTTCATCTATTCCGCGCTCGCGCAGGAAGTGGGCCTGATCGGCGCGGCCGGCCTCATCCTCGTGTACATGCTCTTCGTGGCGCGGGGATTCCGGATCTCTCTGACGGCAGACGACGGTTTCTCCAAGCTGCTCGCGCTGGGGCTCACCTTCGGCTTCGCCCTCCAGACCTTCATCATCGTCGGCGGGATCCTCCGGCTGATCCCGCTCACGGGAATCACGCTTCCGTTCGTGAGCTACGGAGGATCGAGCGTGGTGGCCAACTTCATCCTGCTCGCCGGACTGCTCCTCGTCTCCAACCGGGCTAATGCCCCAAGAGCATGAGCGTGGATCGAGCCCGCTTCCTCTTGTGCTCCAGTGAACAAGCCACGAGGCTCGTGCACTGGTGCACAAGCCGCGATTGCAAGGGTCCGCGGCGTGAATAAGCAGATCTCGCAGATTGGCCTAGTCGCGCTCATCCTGATGATCGCGCTGATCGTCGGCACCACCTACTGGCAGACGTGGGCCGCGGCCGGGCTGGCGGCGAGGCAGGACAACGCGATCCAGCGGGTGGCCCAGTTCCAGATCAAGCGCGGGCTGATCGAGGGCCGCGGCGGCCATCCGCTGCTGGCTGCGAATGTGCGCCAGAAGATCAGAGGGAACACGTACTACTTCCGCCGCTATCCCTCCCGCGGGCTCGTCGCCCAGACGGTCGGCTACTCGACGCAGGGGAAGTCGCAGACCGGGCTGGAGAAGTCCGAGAACGATTATTTGACGGGAGCGAACGCCAACCTGGACACCGTCCTGCGGACGGCGCTCGACCGGATCAAGGGTGTGACCATCACCGGCAACGACCTGACCCTCACCGTTCGTGGACGGGCGCAGCGGATCGCCCTGGACGCCCTCGGGACGCAGTGCGGAGCGGTGGTCGCGCTCGAGCCCTCGACCGGGAAAGTGCTCGTGATCGCCTCCACCCCGACCTACAACCCCAATCTTGTCGAGCACCACTTCGCCCGCATCGCCCGCATCCGCGCCCAGTGCAGCCCCGCCTCCCCGCTCCTCAACCGTGCCACCGCCGGCCTGTACACGCCGGGCTCGAGCTTCAAGGTGGTGACCGCCGCCGCAGCCCTCGACACCGGAAAGTACACGCTCGAGTCCACCTTCTACGACCCGGGCTACTGCATCGAATACGGCAAGCGGGTGTACAACTTCCGCGACCAGAGCGGGCCCGAGACGTTCGGGACGCTCGACTTCCTCACCGCGCTCCAGCACTCGGTCAACGCCGTCTTCTGCAAGATCGGAAAGCGGCTGGGCGCCGGAACCATCCTCGAGTACGCCAAGCGGTTCGGCTTCTACGACAAGCCGCCGCTCGAGACACCCGCCAACGAGCGCGCCGCGAGCGGCCTCTACGCCCACGGCCGGCTCTTCCGCCCGAAGCACGACTATCAGGTCGACCCGGGCCGGCTCGCGTTCGGGCAGGAGCGGATGCTCGTCACTCCGCTGCAGATGGCGATGCACCGCCGCCGATCTGAACACGATGATGCGCGCAGTCGTCACCGGCGGGACGGGGACCGCGGCCCAGATTCCCGGAGTCGAGGTGGCAGGCAAGACGGGCACGGCCGAGACCGGAAACTCGGGGATCAACACCACCTGGTTCATCGCCTTCGCCCCCGCCGATCACCCGCAGGTCGCGGTCGCCGTCGTCCTCCAGAACCAGACCGGGTCCGGCGGGACGACGGCCGCTCCCATCGCAAAAACAGTGATGGAGGCCCTCCTGTCGAACTCCTAACCTGTATGCGGGGCACGATCTGACATGTCAGTTACAGACACGCTGATCGACACGCTCTTCGACGGGCGCTACCGGATCACGTGTAAGCTCGGCACCGGCGGCATGGCCAACGTGTACCTGGCCGAGGACCAGGAGCTCGGACGACAGGTCGCGATCAAGATCCTGGACGAGCGGCACGCGAGCGACGAGCAGTTCGTGGAGCGGTTCCGGCGAGAGGCCAAGAACGCCGCGGGACTCTCGCACGCGAACATCGTCTCCATCTACGACCGCGGCGAGGCCCAGGGCACCTACTACATCGCCATGGAGTACCTGGACGGGCGCACGCTCAAGGAGCTGCTCGTCCGCTTCGGGCCGCCGCCCATACGGATCGCGGTCGGCTACGTCCGCCGGATCCTGGCGGCACTGGCGTTCGCCCACCGGCACGGGCTCGTTCACCGGGACATCAAGCCGCACAACGTCATCGTCGACGCCTCGGGCCACGTCAAGGTGACGGACTTCGGCATCGCGCGCTCGGCCACGAGCCAGATGACCGAGGCGGGCTCCATCATCGGGACCGCGCAGTACCTCTCGCCCGAGCAGGCGCGCGGCGCAGCGGTCGACCAGCGCTCCGACCTCTACTCCGTGGGAGTGCTTCTGTACGAGTTGCTGACCGGAACGGTCCCGTTCACCGGCGACACCCCGGTCGAGATCGCGATGAAGCACCTGTCCGCGGTCCCGGAGAGGCCGTCCCGGCGGCGAAGCGAGGTTCCGCGCGGGTTGGACATGGTTGTCGTGCGCGCACTTGCAAAGCACCCGGACGAGCGCTACCAGACCGCCGAGGAGATGGACGCCGACCTCGCCCGCGTCGAACAGGGGCTGCGTGTCAGCGAGGAGACGTCGGAGGCGGCGACCGCCGTGCTCGCGGGCTCCGGGATCGACGAGACGGCGATCAGGCGCATGCCGACCGTGACGACCGCCGCGTATCGCCCGTCCTCCTATGAGTACGAAGATCGGCCAGTCCGCCGGCGGCGACCGAAATGGCCGTGGCTCCTGGCTCTCCTGCTCGTCGCCGCCGCAGGCGTCGGCGGTTGGTACGCCTACACGCAGATCGAGCACAAGCTGAATGCGGCCGAGCCGGTAAAGGTTCCGTTCGTGGAAGGCGTGGCGGAGCGGCTGGCGGTCAACAAGATCATCAAGGCCGGGTTGAAGCCCGACGCGAAGCGCCGCTACAACGGCACCACTCCACGCGGGCACGTGTACGACCAGAACCCCGAGCAGGGCGAGCGGATCCAGAAGGGGAACACCGTGACGCTCTTCGTCTCGAAGGGCATCCCCGTGGTCACAGTGCCCGACGTGCGCGGGAAATCCGAATCGGACGCGACCGCCGAGCTCGCGGATGCGGGCTTGCGCTGGAGCGTGGGCCGGGTCCACTCCGACCAGGCCGAAGGAACCGTCGTCTCCCAGCACCCCTCACCCGGCGAGAAGGTGGAGAAGAACACCTCGGTCCGCATCAACGTCTCCGAGGGGCCGCAGCTCATAGGCGTGCCCGGCGTGATCGGGAAGTCGTTCGGCGACGCGAGCTCGACGTTGCAGTCGTCGGGGTTCGCGGTCGCCCGCAAGGACGTCGACTCCGATCAGCCGCAGGACACCGTCGTCGACCAGGACCCGGCCCCCAACTCCTTCATCGCCGCCGGGTCGACGGTGACGCTCTCCGTCTCGAAGGGGCCGACCACGACGGCGGTTCCCGACGTGACCGATCTCGACATCGACACGGCGAAGGCGCAGCTCGAGGGCGCGGGCTTCAGCGTCTCGCGGCAGTGGCAGGACACGACCGACCCGACCAAGGACAACATCGTCCTGCGACAGTCGCCGCGGGGCGGAACGCAGCTGAAGATCGGGAACACTGTGACGATCGTGGTGGGAAGGCTGATCCAGGAGACGCAAACGACAACGACGGGCGGCCTGTGAGCGGGACCCCCTGGAACGGCAAGATCCGCGTCGCCGTCGTGATGGGCGGGCGCTCGAGCGAGCACGACATCTCGATAGCCTCGGCCCGGTCGGTGCTCGAGTCGCTCGACCCCGAGCGCTACGAGGCCGTGACCGTTGCCATCGACCGCGAAGGCCGCTGGGAGCTCTCGGGGAGGACGGGACCGTCCAGGGCCTGCTCGAGCTCGCGGGCGTCCCCTACGTAGGCGCCGGCGTAACCGCGTCGGCGCTGTGCATGGACAAGGACCTGTTCAAGTCGGTGATGCGCGACCACGAAATTCCGGTCACCAGGAACGTCACGCTCCGCGAGGGCGACGAGATCGAGAACCCGTTCGGCTATCCCGTGTTCGTCAAGCCCGCGCGGCTCGGGTCGTCGGTGGGAATCACGAAGGCTTTCTCGCCGGAGGAGCTCGAGGACGCCGTTGCGCTCGCGTTCAAGCACGACGAGAAGATCCTGATCGAGGAATTCGTCCCCGGAGTCGAGGTCGAGTGCAGCGTGCTCGGCAACAAGGATCCGATCGCCTCGCTGCCGGGCGAAATCGTCTCGCACGGATTCGAAGGCGCCGACTGGTACGACTTCTCGGCCAAGTACGACGAGGGCGGCATGGACCTCATCGTTCCGCCGCGCATCCCACAGGAGGCGATCGCGCGCGTGCAGGAGCTCGCCGTCCGCTCGTTCGTCGCCAGCGAGTGCGAGGGGATGGCACGGATCGACTTCTTCGTCCGCGAGAGCGGGGAGGTCGTCGTCAACGAGCTAAACACGATCCCGGGGTTCACGGCGACGAGCGTGTACGCCAAGCTGTTCGAGGCCTCGGGGATCTCGTATCCGGAACTGCTGGATCGGCTCGTGCAGCTTGCACTGGAACGGCACGAACGCCGCTCACGCCTGCGCTACTAGAACCTTCCTGGTCTCATCCGCATGCCACTCGAGCTCCATCGCTTCGAAGCGCTCGAGGACCTCCGCACGTTCTAGGGCGCGGTTATCTCGTTGATGTCGGCGTACGTGTCCGGGGGGAGACTGGTGATCCAGACGAGGTAGTACCGTGCAGGCGCATCCTCCTGGATGGAGAAAGTCGTGCGGTCACCAACGGTCTGCGAATCGGACACTCGGTGGAATGGGCCGGTCTCCGAGTCGGAAGCTTTGATGCGCGCGTTGAAGCCGGGGGTGTTCGAAGTCACGGTCAACGACCCGAGCGTTACCGGCTTCCCGGCGTCGACGACGATCCCGACGCCCTGCTTCAGGTTCCCGAAATCCGGCGTCGAGTAGTCCTCGGTCTGCCAGTACGTCGCGGGATCATTGTCCGTCGCGTTTCCGACGAGGTCTTCGTTCTCTTCGCCGTTGTCGCCCTCCGGATCGTACGAGGTAACGGCATGAAGGCTGACGTGCTTTGCAGGCACCGGCAGCGGGCCGCCACTGCTCGAGGAGCCGCGTAGCAGAAGGGCGCCGGCGACGATCGCGGCGATCGCCCCGATCCCCAGCACGAGGATCCCCACCGTCAAGAGCGCTCTCCGGCGCCGAGGACGCGGTGCCCGCACCTTCGGGGGCGGCGGAGGCCGGCGGACGATCAGAGTCGGGTCTTGTGCTCCCGGGCCTTCAAGGTCGGAGAGGCAGCCTTCGAGCGCGCGGGAGAACGCCTTCATTGACGGGAACCGGTCGGCGGGCTCCTTCTGCAGCGCCCTCTCCACCACGGCCGCCAGCCGGGGCGGCACGTCCGGCCTACGCTCCTGCACGTCCGGGACGGGGTCGTGGAGATGCCGCATCGCCACCGCAACGAAGTTGTCACCTGGATACGGCACCTCCCCCGTCAGCAGCTCGTGCAGCACGGCGCCGAGCGAGTAGACGTCGCTCTGTTCGTCGACCGGCTCTCCGCGTGCCTGCTCGGGCGCGATGTAGTGGCTCGTGCCGACCACGGTGCCCGTCTGGGTCATTCCCTGTTCGACGTCCTGGGAGCGGGCGATCCCGAAGTCGGTCACCTTCGCCCGTCCGTCTCCGTTCAGGAGCACGTTCTGAGGCTTGACGTCCCGATGCACGAGGCCGTGACCGTGGGCGAATGCGAGCGCGTTCGCGATCTCGATCCCGAGCTCGATCACACGCCGCACCGGAAGCGGGCCTTCCCGTTCCACGACGTCCTTCAGCGTCTCGCCCGCGACGTGCTCGAAGACGATGAACTGGCGCCCGTCCTGCTCGCCGCGGTCGATGACGGTGACGATGTTCGGATGGCTGAGCCGGGCGGCCGCGCGCGCCTCCCGGCGGAAGCGTTCGACGTACTCCTCGTCGGCGCTGTATCGGTCGTGCAGGACCTTGAGCGCGACGCTCCGCTCGAGCAGGCGGTCATGGGCCCGGTAGACGCTCGACATCCCTCCGGTGCCGACGATCTCCTGCAACTCGTATCGCTCCGCGATCACCTCGCCCAGCACGACCGTCATTGTTGCTGCTCTTTCCTAGGAAAGCGCTTCAGAGAGCGCCTCTTCCCACGCGCCGAGGGCCTCCTCCAGCTCGGCGTCGGTGAGGGCGAGCGGCGCCAGCACGCGGATGCAGTTCGAGTAGATGCCGGACTTGAGCAGGAGCAGGCCGTTGCTGAGGGCGGCCTCTGCAATCGCGGTCGCAAGCTCGGGAGCGGGCTCCTTGGTCTCGCGGTCGCGGACGAGCTCGATCGCGAGCATCATCCCGAGCCCGCGCACGTCTCCGATGGCGTCGTATCGCTCCTGCCACGAGAGCATGCGCGAGCGAATCGCCTCGCCGACGGTCGCGGCACGCTCGACCAGTCCTTCCTCCTCGAAGACGTCCAGCACGGCGAGAGCGGCTGCCTGCGCCACGGGGTTGCCGACGTAGGTGCCGCCGATGGCCGAGTCGGGCGGAGCGTCCATGATGTCGGCGCGGCCGACGACGGCGGAGAGCGGCAACCCCGCCGCGATCGACTTCGCGATCGTCATCAGGTCCGGCTCGACGCCGGCGTGCTCGATTCCCCACATCTTTCCGGTGCGGCCGTAACCCGTCTGCACCTCGTCGATCACCAGCACGATCCCGTGCTCGTCGCAGAGCTCGCGGATGCCCTGGAGGAACCGCGGCGGCGCGACGACGAAGCCGCCCTCCCCGAGCACCGGCTCGATGACGACCGCGGCGACATTCTCCGGCGCCACCTGGGTGACGAACGCACGGCGGAGCGCACCGAGCGCCGTGGCGGTGTCCGGCCCGCGGTAGTCGTTCGCGTACGAGACTCGGTAGACCTCGGGGGCGAGCGGGCCGAGGCCCGCCTTGTAGGGATGGGTCTTGGAGGTGAGGGTCATGGACAGCAGCGTCCGCCCGTGGAAGGCGCCCTCGAACGCGATGACGCCGGTCCGTTTCGTGTACGAGCGCGCGAAC
>WNGF01011747.1_pt1 | contig 10810 bp, 10 predicted proteins | sample 5400641 | NCBI WGS metagenome assembly WNGF01 (sample SAMN13153371, study PRJNA577476) | soil metagenome | isolation source: 80 cm soil or saprolite under grassland replicate 2 | place: USA:California | collected 2016-06-15 | reverse complement strand
GAGGCTGCTGCGGGCGGAAGGGCTGGAAATCCGCTACTTCTTTTTCTTCTTCGTGGCGGCGGCGGCGGCGGCCTGGGCCTGGGCGGCCTGCGTCTTGGCCAGGCGCTGCTGGAATTTGTCCACGCGACCGGCGGTGTCCACAAACTTCTGCTGGCCGGTGTAAAACGGGTGGCAGACATTGCAGATACCGATCAAAATCGTCGGCTTGGTGGAGCGGGTCTTGATCACATTGCCGCAGGCGCAACGGATTTCCGCATCCATATACTTCGGATGAATGTCGGCTTTCATAACAAAGGGCGCACAACTTACCACCCGTCCGCCGGTTGACAAGTGCGAATTTGGGCGCAGGGACTTGTGGGGAGTTTTACGCGAATTTCGCCCATTAACGCGGATTCGCCGAATTCGCGCCAAAACTCCTTCGTTCCGTTTTCCTTTTGTGCTTTTTGTGCCTCTTTGTGGCAAGAATCGGTGGTGACTTCCAGCGGGTACAAAATCGTCCGGCTCGCGAACGGTGTTCACAGCGTGCATTCGCTGGCCTATCGCGAAACGTTTCATCCGGTCGTCGGCCCGGAAGCGGAGGCCGAGGCGCTCTACGTCAAACAATTGCGCCTGGTGGAGCGAATTCGCGAGCACGTTGGCGAGTTCGTGATCTGGGACGTCGGGCTGGGCGCGGCGGCCAACGCGCTCACGGTGTTGCGCGCCACCCGCGCGCTTCCGTGTTCGATCCGAATGGTGAGCTTCGACCAGACCCTCGAGCCGCTTCAATTTGCTTTACACCATGCGGTAACACTCGGTTATTTTGGCGGCTACGAACAGCTCCTGCGGTCGCTGCTGAAAAACCATCACGCCGGCTTTTGCGATGCGGCTGCGCGCGTCGAATGGGAATTTCACCTCGGGGATTTTCCAACCCTGCTCACCGGCGCGCTTGCCCGTCTGCCCGCCCGCCCGTTCCCTGTTCCCAACGCCATTTTGTTCGACGCGTTTTCGCCGGCCAGAAATCCGGCGATGTGGACGCTGCCGCTGTTTACGAATCTGTTTGGTCTGCTCGATCCGCAACGTCCCTGCGCGCTGCCGACTTATTCACGCAGCACGATGCTGCGCGTGACTTTGTTGCGGGCCGGCTTTTACGTCGGCGCCGGGTTTTACGTCGGCGCCGGGCACGCGACAGGCGAGAAGGAGGAAACGACCATCGCCGCCAACACGCTGGAACTGATCGACGAACCGCTCGACCGCGAATGGCTGCAGCGCGCCCGGCGCTCGAGCAGCGCCGAACCGCTGCGCGAGGCGGTTTATCGGCAGACGCGACTTGTGGCGGAAACGTGGGAAAGATTGCAGCAACACCCGCAATTCAAATAGACTCCGTCCGATGAACCAGGCCGAAGAGTTCAATCAGATGTTGCGCCGCGCCGCGCCGGTCCTGGCGCTCGCCCCGATGCAGGACGTGACCGATTTGCCGTTCTGGAACCTGATGACAGCTTGCGGCGGCGCGGACGTTTATTTTACCGAATACTTTCGCGTTCATCCGACCTCGAATCTCGAAAAGTGGATTCTGAAATCCATTACCGAGAACCCAACGGGCCGGCCCGTCATCGCGCAGATGATTGGCAACGATATCCCCTCGCTGGCGCGGACCGCGCGCGAGTTGCAGCAGTATCCGATTGTCGCCGTGGACCTGAACCTCGGTTGCCCGGCTCCGGTGGTTTATCGCAAATGCGCCGGCGGCGGTCTGCTGCGCGAGCCGGAGCGGGTCGATGCGATCCTGGGCGCGTTGCGCGACGCCATCTCGATCAAGTTCACCGTCAAAACGCGCCTCGGCTTCGATTCACCGGAAATTTTCGATGAGCTGCTTCCGATTTTCGGGAGGCATTCGATTGATTTGCTGACCGTGCACGGCCGCACCGTCGCGGAGATGTATCGCAGCGAAGTGCATTACGATTACATCGCGCGGGCCGTCCGCGACCTGCCGTTTCCCGTGCTGGCCAACGGCAACGTCTGCTCGGCGCGCAACGCGGATGAAATCCTGCGCCTGACCCGCGCGAAGGGATTGATGATCGGGCGCGGCGCCATTCGCAATCCGTGGCTGTTCCACCAGATTCGACAACATCAACGCGGTGAAACGCTTTTCATTCCGACCGGGCACGACGTGCTGGGGTATGTCCGCGCGCTTTATGACGCGGTCTGTTCGCCGGAGGTGCGGGAGGCTGCGCAGGTGCAGAAGATGAAGAAATACATGAATTATCTGGGCGTCGGGGTCGAGCCGACCGGCCGGTTCCTGCACCAGATCCGGCGCGCGACGACCCGGGCCGATTTCTTCCGCGTCTGCGAAGAGTTTTTGGACCACGACCACCCCATGGCGCTGGAGCCGGCGCCGGTGGAATTTCGTGAAGTGGAGAAATCGTGAAACCGCGATGTTGAGACCGCTAGAGTATTTCGCCATTCACTGAGTTGCCCTCCGTGTTCGTCTGATGCTCATCGCGTTTCACAAACCTTACGGCGTCGTTTCGCAGTTCACACCGGAGAGCTCGAAATCTCGGACACTGGCGGAGTTCGGCTTCCCCCGAAACGTTTATCCCATCGGCCGGCTCGATGCCGACAGCGAAGGACTGCTGCTGCTCAGTGACGAAGCGGAGCTGAACCAACGGCTGCTTCATCCGCGGCACGGGCATCGTCGCGGTTATTGGGCGCAAGTGGAGCGAATTCCGACCCCGGAGGCGTTGCGGAAGCTGGAAAAAGGCGTCCTGATTCGGGGGCGTAAGACTTTGCCATGTCGCGCCCGGATTTTGGAGCCGCCGCCGGCGCTGCCGCCGCGTGATCCGCCGATTCGCTTCCGCAGCAACGTTCCCGATTGCTGGATTGATTTGGAACTGTCGGAAGGCAAAAACCGCCAGGTGCGCCGGATGACGGCGGCCATCGGGCACCCGACCTTGCGGCTGTTGCGCGCGCGCATCGGCGGCTTTGAATTGGGTGATTTAGCGGCGGGAAAATGGAAAGTCGTCACAGCGCAAGAAAGGAAGTTGGTATTCAGGCTGACCCGCTTCTGATCCGCAGCGTTTGGAATCCCATCTTGCCAACGGCGAGACAATCCAAGTCAACGAATCGTCGAACATAGAATCCGGCGCTCAGGCCGGTCAACTTTTCTTCAATCAACCGGTCAGCGAGCTTCCCAAGCGCGTCGGGCTCAATTCAAGAATTGCTTGGCGCTAATTAATTAAAAAGGCGGGCAATTCTTCCTTGGATTTCGTCTGCTTTCTCTTTAGGATTTGGGGCATTACGGATGGGACGACCAACTACAATATAATCCGCACCATTGTTAAACGCTTCTTCGACATCGACCGTCCTTTTTTGATCGTCAATAAGCTGATTATCCACTGGTCTTATGCCAGGGATGACGATTAGGAAACTGTCTCCCAAATGCTCTCGCAACTTAGGAGCTTCCAAACCAGACGATATAACTCCATCGCATCCGATTGCCAAAGCTCTTTTGGCCCGCGAAAGTACTAATTGCTCAACATCGCATTTGAACCCTAAATCTTCCAAATCGTGTCTGTCCAAACTCGTGAGAACGGTAACGGCCAATATTTTGATTCCGTTTTTCTCCGCGACAGCGGCCTTTAGGATCGCGTCATTTCCATGAACCGTCGCAAACTCTACTTGTTTGTCACGCATTAGATGGACTGCACTCTGCACTGTTTCTGGAACATCGAAGAACTTCAAATCAACAAACACCTTTTTCCCGTGGTCTTTGAGCCAGTCAGTCAATTCAAAATAACCGCCTGCCATGAAAAGCTGTAAGCCGAGTTTGTAAAAATGAACGGAGTCTCCAAGTTTCTCTACCCATTGCTCCGCCTCTGTGCGGCTTGAAACATCAAGCGCAAAAATCAACCGCTCTTTTGGCGGTATCTGCTTGCTAGACAAAAATGCTCTGCTCACGGAACAATCCTCGACAAAGACCGATGACGTGAACATTATTTTTTGTTAGAAGTTGTAAATATTTTTGTTAACCCGCTTTCCCTTCCAAAACCACAATGAATTGGCTTGGGATGATATGTATATCCACTACATATAGTGTTATTCACACGCCGTCAACAACTAATTGATGTTATTCACAAAAATGGCCGTTTTTCACGTGCTGTGAATAACTACTTGTGCGTTTTTCCAAACACAAGCCACAGAAGCGCCGTGTTGTCCCGCTTCCATCAACAATCCGTTAAGACATTACCCAGCTTCGCGTCCGGACGGGAGCCGATGATTGACGCAGTTCCGATCGTTAAAACCTCTCGATGGCTTGACATCCCCAGGCCCGGAGCCGAAGTGTCTTTCGTGCGCTGGTGAGTGCGTGGCATCTGCATTGCTGCCTCGAAAGAGCAAGTAACCTGATTTTAGTCTCTCCGAACGGCGTGCCGCGCGGTGGATGGATACTCGCTTTCCGCGGATAATGGACGGCTCGGTGAGCGCGTCGGTTTTTTCTTGGGGAACAGAACCGGATCGGCAGTTGGAACATCTGACATTGTGGGCTGCAAAAATGGTGTTGCTGGAACAAAAGATAGTCGAGCCGAGCGGACCCGTATCGCGCAGGCCCTCCTCTTATCGGTTCTTGTTTTACTCGCATGACGGTCTCGGATTGGGCCACACGCGTCGGCATCTGGCGGTGGCCAGAGCGCTCACCGGACTGGCGCCGGACTCGTCGGTCCTGCTGGCCACCGGCTCGGATATGGTGAGCCGGCTCGGTCTGAAGCCCTCGATCGACATTTTGAAGCTGCCGGAGCTGCGCAAAGTATCCAACGACGAATATGCGTCGCGACGGCTGCGTATTCCGGTCTCGGAAATCCGCGCGCTGCGTTCGGCCCTGCTCCACGCGGCAGTACGGGCGTATCGGCCGACGGTCGTTTTGGTGGACAAACACCCCTTTGGCGCCAAGGGTGAATTTCGGGCCGGCCTGGAGGAGTTGCGGGCCGCCGGCGGCTGCGCGGTGCTGGGCTTGCGCGACATTCTCGATGAGCCGGGCAACGTGTTCAAGGAATGGTCCGCCTACCGCATGCGGGAACGCATCGCGGAATTTTATGACCTGGTGCTGGTGTATGGTGAACGTTCCGTTTTCAATCCGGTGGCGGAATACGAATTTCCCGAAGCCCTGGCCGCGCGCACGCGCTTCTGCGGTTATGTCGTCAACCGCGACGAAGCCGAAGCAGCGGCAGAGCCCCGGTCGTCCGCCGTTTCACGGGCCAACGGTGTCCGGCGCACGGTGCTGGCGACGGCTGGCGGCGGCGAAGACGGCTTTTTCCTCCTGCAAACGTTCATTCGCGCTGCCGCCCGGGCGTCCTGGGAAGGCATTGCGGTGGCCGGACCGATGAGTCCAGGGCCGGAACTGAAAACCCTTCAGCGCCTCGCCCGCGAGTCGAAAGTCACCCTGCACCCGTTCCTGCCGAATCTCTCGCAGATGTTCCGGACGGTCGATGCCCTGGTTTGCATGGGCGGTTACAACACGCTGGTCGAAGCAGTCTCGCACGGCGTCCCGACCGTGTGCGTCCCGCGAATCAGGCCTCGAAGCGAGCAACTCATTCGCGCGCGCGCCTTTGAACGGCTGGGATTGCTTTCCGTGATCGAGCCGGAAAAGCTGGACCGCGGCAACCTGGACCGCGCCATTCAATCGGTGTTCGGCACCGCGCGGCAGGGGTTGCTCGATCGCGTTCATTCCGCGCTCAGTTTCGACGGCGCGCGACAGGCGGCCGGCCATCTCCTCGCTTTGGCCTCCGCGCGATCATCCACGTCGCCGGTGGCAGGCGGAAGAGCGGCCGTGTAGGCGTTCGCAGGACACGGCTTTCCGTGCTGGCTTCCACCGGAGAACTCAATACATTCGACGTGGAAATCAAAATGGCGAAACCGGCAAAACTGCGGGAGAACCTGCCGGGCCTGTGGCGCATCTCAAAATACTTCTGGCCACACGCCCGGAAGCACAAGGGTTTGATGGCCGTTTCCCTGCTGGCGCTCTGCGCCGAGGTGTTCCTGCGCCTGATGGAGCCGTGGCCGCTGAAGTTCGTCTTTGACCGCATCCTGGGCGGCGGCAAACGCGACCGCCTTTCTTTCCTTCCGCGTCTGCCGGACGTGGAGCCCATGACGCTGCTGGCGCTTGCGGCGCTGGCCGTGGTGGCGATTACCGGGTTGCGCTCCATCGCGTCGTACTGGCAGACCATCGGCTTCGCGCAGATCGGCAATCGCGTTCTGCGCAAAGTGCGTGCGCAACTCTACCGCCACGTTCAATACCTTTCGCTCTCCTTCCACACCCGGGCCAGGACCGGCGATCTGGTGGTGCGGGTGATCGGCGATGTGGGGATGTTGCAGGACGTGGCGGTGACGGCGCTGATCCCGACGATCGCCAAGGCGCTGATCGTTTTGGGCATGATCGGACTGATGTTTTCGATGAACTGGCAGCTCGCGCTCATCGCCGTCTCCGTCTTTCCGCTTTTCTGGTTGCGCACCGTCACGCTCACGCACCGCATCCGTGAAGTGGCCCAGAAACAGAGGCGCCAGGAAGGGGCGATGGCGGCCACTGCGGCCGAATCCATCACTGCCATCAAGACGGTGCAGGCGCTTTCCCTGGAGGAGACTTTCGCGCGGAGTTTTTCCAGCGAAAGCGAACGCAGCTTGAAAGAGGACGTCAAAGGCAAACGGCTTTCGGCCACCCTGGAGCGCACGGTGGACGTGATCATCGCGCTGGCGACGGCGCTGGTAATCTGGCAGGGGACGCGGCTGGTGCTGCGGGGCGCGATCAGTTCGGGCGATCTGTTGGTGTTTCTGGCTTATCTGAAGTCGGCCTATCGCCCGGTGCAGGATTTCGCCAAATACAGCGGCCGGCTGGCAAAGGCGACGGCGGCCGGCGAACGGGTTATTGACCTGCTGGAACGCGTGCCGGACGTGCGCGACCTGCCGGACGCCGCGCGCGCCCCGGTGTTGCGGGGCGAAGTGAAGTTTGAGAGCGTCGCGTTCTCCTATGAGCCGGGCCGTCCGACGCTGGAAGGCATCGAACTGGTCGTTCGGCCGGGTCAGCGCGTCGCGATCGTCGGGCCGTCGGGCGGCGGCAAATCCAGTCTGATGAGTTTGATCCTCCGTTTATATGACCCCCGGCAGGGGCGAGTATTGATTGACGGCCAGGACATCCGCCGATTCACGCTCGAATCGTTGCGTTCGCAGATCAGCGTGGTGCTGCAGGACAACATTCTCTTCGCTGTGAGCGTGCGCGACAATATCGCCTCCGCCGCGCCGGGCGCCGCCCTGGTGGAGATCGAGCGGGCGGCGCGGCTGGCCAAAGCGCATGAATTTATCACGGCGCTGCCTCAGGGTTACGACACGATCATGGGCGAACGCGGCGTCACGCTGTCGCACGGCCAACGACAGCGCATCGCCATTGCGCGGGCCGCGATCCGGCAGGCGCCGATTCTGATACTGGACGAACCCACGACCGGCCTGGACAAAAAGAACGAACAGGCGGTGCTCGAAGCGCTGGAGCGTTTGAACCAGGGACGCACCACATTTCTCATCACGCACGATTTGCGGCAGGCGGCCGGGGCGGATTTGATTGTTTATCTTGAAGGCGGGCGGATCGTCGAACGAGGCACGCACGCCGGATTGCTGCAAGCCGACGGGCGTTATGCGGCGTTGTATCGGCTGCAGATGCTTTCGCGCGGCCCGGAGCCGGCCAGGCAACTTCAGACCCTGGCGGGTTGACCACCGTGATTTGAGAGCCATGAAAATCCTCTACCTGTGTCCGGACCTGGGTGTGCCGGCGCTGGGCCGCAAAGGCGCGTCGGTGCATGTGCGCGAGCTGGCGGCGGCGTTCGGACGCGCGGGTCACAATGTCGTTCTCGCGGCGCCGGTCCTCAACAAGTCGCCCTGGGAAACACCCGCCGTGGTCGAGGCGAACCTTCTCCACGTGCGACCCTCTTCCCGCATTGCGGAAGTCGCCGCCGCGTTGAAGGGACTCAACGCGCTGCTCGGGGTGGAAAATTCCTTGCCCGGAGAACTGCGCCGCATCCTTTACAATCAGGAATTCAAGGACGACTTGAAACGCCGGTTCGACGGCGATCCGCCGGACTTTATCTATGAACGCGCGTCGCTTTATGGAACCGCGGGCGTCGTCCTCGCGCGCGAACTGAACGCGCCGCATTTGCTGGAATTGAACGCGCCCCTGGCGGTGGAACAGGCATCCTACCGCGGTCGTGGGCTGGGCGAACTGGCGTCCGAGGCGGAGCGCTGGACGCTGTCGCGCGCCGACGCGGTGCTGACGGTTTCGGCGGCCCTTCGCGACCACGTTGTTTCTCTCGGCGCGGAGGCGGCGCGCGTGCACGTGTTTCCCAACGGGGTCGATCCGTCGTTGTTTCAGCCGGGACCGCCGGACGCGTCGGTGCGCGCCCGTCTGGGGCTGGACGACGGTCCGGTGCTGGGGTTTGTGGGCGGCTTGCGCCCGTGGCACGGCATTGAAGCACTGCCCGGGCTGATCGAACGACTCGCCCGGCGGCACCGCCAGATCCGGCTGGCGGTGGTGGGCGACGGCCAGTTGCGCCCGCAGTTGGAGGAGAGTTTCCGGAAAAAGAAAATGCGCGAGCGCGTCGTGTTTGCCGGGACGTTGCCGCATGAAGAGGTGGCGGCAGTCGTTCGGCAGTTCGACATTGCCCTGGCGCCCTACCCCCGACTGGATCACGCATTTTATTTCTCACCGCTCAAGCTTTTCGAGTACATGGCCTGCGGCGTGGCCGTGGTCGCCGCGGCCGTCGGCCAGATTTGCGAAGTGGTGCGGGACGGCAAAACCGGTTTGCTCTATCCACCGGGCGATGTGGAGGCGTTGGCGGGCGCCTGCGATCGCTTGCTCGACAATCCCCGGCTGCGCCGGACGCTCGGGCGCGCCGCCGCGAAACTGGTCCACACGCATTATACCTGGGACCGGAACGCGAGCCGCGCGGTCGATCTGGCGCGCTCACTCAGGACGGCAGAAAGAGGGGGAAAACGAGTCCCGGGGAACGACTGATGATGCCGAGCCGCGTTGCCTACCTGGTCAATGTCTTCCCGAAACTCTCGGAGACGTTTATCGCCGGTGAATTGGCGGAGCTGCGCCGGCGCGGAGTCGAACTGCGTGTGCTGTCATTGCGCCAGCCAACCGAAAGCGTGCGCCACGAGTTCATCGCCCGCGTCGGGTTGGACGAAATCACCTGCTACGATCCTGGGATATTTCCGGCGCTCCTCCGCGAATTTCGGCCACAACTGCTCCACGCCCATTTTGCCACCGAGCCAACGGCCGCGGCGCGCGAATTGGCGAAGGAGTTGGGAGTGCCCTTCACTTTCACGGCCCACGGGTACGATATCCGCCGGAAGCCGCCGCCGGATTTCGCCGGGCGGGCGACGACGGCGCGGGCAGTCATCACAGTTTCGAACGCCAACGCCCGTTACATCGCCAAGACTTTTAACGTGCCACGGGAGCACATCAGGGTCATCCCGTGCGGCGTGGACACCGACCGTTTCCGGCCCGCCGAAGGTCCCGGGCGATTGCCGGAAGTTATTTCTAACGGATTGCGCGAGCGCCAATGCGGGGCGGGTCGCAACCATTCGGCCGGCAATTTCATCCGCAAACCTGTTGTGGCATTGCGCCCGGACGGACCCAATTCGCCTGCGCCGGAAAAGATTCCATTGATCGTTTGCGTGGCACGACATGTGAAGGTGAAGAATCTTGGTCTGTTGCTCGAAGCCTGCGTTCGACTCCGCGATGGCGCCGCGAAATTCGGTTGCATCATGATCGGCGACGGCCCACTGCGCGGTGAACTGGAGGAAATGCGGCAGCGGCTCGGCCTGCACCATGTCGTCGAGTTCCCCGGAGCGCTGCAACAGGCGGATGTCTTGAAAGGGTGGCAAAGGGCCTCAATCGCAGTCCTGACGAGCGAGAACGAAGGGATGCCCGTGTGCCTGATGGAAGCGGCCGCCTGCGGAATCCCGGCCGTGGCCACCGCCGTCGGCGGGGTTCCGGAGTTGGTCGAAGACGGCGTGACCGGTCTGCTCGTGCCGGCAGGGGATGCCGCCGCCTTGGCGGATGCACTGCGTAAACTCCTGGACGATTCTTTGCTCGCCGCGCGGATGGGCGCCGCGGCGCGACGGCGGGCGGAAGCGCATTTTTCCGTGAGCCGGCAGGTGGACCGTCTGCTGGCGCTCTGGGCGGAATTGTTGGCGGAGGACGCACTCCGATGACTGTCCTCGATCCACTTGGCGCCGCCTCGGACACCAAATTACCGACGGTTGCGCTGGCGCTCGATCCCGAGGAGGTCCGCGCGGAATTCAAGCGCGGCCTGCCGCGGCTGACCGGCGGGGACGGCATAGTCCGGGTAAAATCGATCGCGGTCACCCGTTACAAGCCGGGGCGCCGGTGCGTGATTGAATACGACGTGCGGGTTAAGTCGCCCAACGGTTCCCGTCGGAAGGTCAGGCTTATCGGCAAGGTGCGGGCGCAACGATTCGGAAACGAAGGTTACCGCACGTTGGATGCGGTTTGGAATGCCGGTTTTAATGCTACGAGTCCCGACGGGATTTCGGTGCCGGAACCGGTCGGGGTCATTCCCCGGTTCCGGATGTGGCTTCAGCGCAAGGTCACCGGAACGGAGGCGACTTTCGTGTTGCTGGAGTCCGGTGGCGTCGCGCTTGCACGCCGGGTTGCGGAAGCGATTCACAAACTTCACACCGCCGGAGTCCCAACGGAAAGGAGTCATACGATGGCGGATGAATTGAAAATACTGCGCGAACATCTGCCGCGCGTGGCCGAAACAAGGCCGGAATT
>WNGF01018453.1_pt1 | contig 10811 bp, 10 predicted proteins | sample 5400641 | NCBI WGS metagenome assembly WNGF01 (sample SAMN13153371, study PRJNA577476) | soil metagenome | isolation source: 80 cm soil or saprolite under grassland replicate 2 | place: USA:California | collected 2016-06-15 | reverse complement strand
AGCAGGGGCGGCATTTGTCGACGAGCAGAGCGATCGAGTTGGCCGAAGAGGGCGTCTATCTCGAAGGCCGTTTTGAGCAGATTCCCAGAGGCGTGTTCCGACGCACATGCTGCGACGAATGGATGAGGCGGTTGGGGATCAGCGTCCGCAACAGCCTCAGGCAAACTCCGGCGATTCGCTTTGAGGCGACACACAGCAATGAGTGCTGGCAATTCGATATTTCGGTTTCGGATGCGCATTATCTCGAGAGCACAAAAAAGCCGGGGGTATGGTAGCAAGATAGGCAGATGTCCAATCGCCTATCTTGCTACCATACCCCCGGCTTTTTTGTGCTCTCCTTGAGGGCCGCGCTCAAAGATCAGGATGCGTTTGTTCGCCGCGCAGCAGCAGAGGCGTTGGGTGGGATTGGGCCAGAGGCGAAGGAGGCTGTGCCCGACTTGAGGGCTGCGCTCAAAGATCGGAATGTGGGTGTTCGCCAAGCAGCAGCAGTGGCATTGCGGAAGATCGGGCCATAGGCAAAAGAGGAAGCGGGCCCGGACGGCCTGCTTCCAGTTCTAGCAAATCAATCACTAAGCGCAAACGACGCTGGTGATCGCGGGCAAAGACTGCGTGAGGGCTATTCTCAACTGTTGGAGGAGAGGCCGATGACTAAGGATCTGATCGTCACATCCGCCGCGACGCCAGCCGCGCCCGGCCAGGCGCTCGCCCGGGTGGGCCGCTTCGAGTTGCCGAGGGCCAGAAACTTCATCGAGAAGTCCATCTCGGAAGACACACGCAGGGCTTACACCCGCGCGCTGCTCGACTTCTTCTCGTTCATCAGAAAGCCGCCGGCGCAGGTGACGGTCGATGACGTCATCGCGTACCGTGACGACCTGGTCAAGAACAAGCGCAGAAAAGCCCGGACCGTGAACCTGAAGCTCTCGGTGGTCCGGGCTTATTTCGGCTACCTGAAGGCTGCGGGAGACATCGAGATCAACCCGGCCGACACCAAGCTCGTGGGCGTGCCGCCGCCTCCGGAGGACATGGCCGGTCGCGTCCTAACGTCCGAGGAAGTCGTCCGCCTGATCAACGCTCCGGATCGAAGCAAGCCGGAAGGCGCGCGGGATCACGCGTTGCTGCTCGTCCTGGCGCGGACCAGCCTGCGGGTGAGCGAGGCCAGGAACCTGCGCGTCTCCTCGATCGTCTGGAGTCACGGGCGCTGGACGGCGCGGGTCAAGGTCAAGGGGGGCCGCGAAAGAACGATCCCCTTGCCGAAGGACGTCAAGCAAGCCATCGACCATTACCTGAAGCTGGACGCCGGGCGCCGACAACATCTTCACAGCGACGGCGACGACGCCTTCATTTTCCAGCCGATCGTCAATTACCGCACGCTCGAATTCGACAAGGCGCTCTCGGCCCGGCATATTTGCCAGATCGTCAACCGGTGGGCGGACTTCGCCGGACTCAATCAGAATCCGGACAAAGACGACCCGGACCGTCCGGGATCGAGGAAGAAGCCGAAGCCGAGGTTGAAGCTCTCGCCCCATGATCTGAGGCGCACGGCCGTCACCCGCGCGTTAAGCTTGGGCTTCACCTATCGCCAGGTGCAGAGCATGACCGGGCACAAAGACATCAGAATGGTCGTCAAGTACGATCACGAGCGCGGAAACCTCGAAGAGAACGCCATCAATTTCCTTCACTACGACGAAACAGGCCCTCAGCGCAAAAGATAATAGTTTGAATGTCTCAACCCACAGAGAAAATCTATGCCTTCGTTGACGAGAGCGGGCAGGAGACTAAATGATATATATTGTATGCATCATATTTCCTAACCCACCCAGAGCCGTTGGCCTCGGTTGGGGCCGGCGCCGGATATTGATGACGTGGCTTGACCTTGGCATTATCTCAGGCACGGAGATAGCCAAGGATGAGCGCGGCGTTTTCTGGCAGATCCCTGAAACCTCGCTGGCGCGCGGCATCTGAGCGGAATCGCTAGCAAAGCAACTTGAAAGGGGTAACGAAATGACGACACCAACACTTGATGAAGTTCTCGAACTGGCGAAGCGCTTGCCGATCGCCGATCAGCAACGGCTCGTGAGGCTGCTCAATCCGCCGAAGACGATCGAGCAACTCGCCGAAGAGCAGGGGATTAAGCCCGGAGACTGGAAGGCCGCGGCCGAGCGAGCCAGGGGCGTCTGGCCCGAGGATGAGAGCATTGATGACTTCCTGGCGTTTCTCGAAGAGTCGAGACGCGACAGCGCGCCGGAAAGCAGGATTGACTGATGCGCGTCGTAATCGTGGATACCAACGTCGCCTCATTCCTCTTCAAAGGGGACACGCGCGGCGACCTGTACGCGCCGCATATTGAGGGCGATACGTTGCCAGCCATCAGCTTTATGACTCGGGCCGAACTCGAGCAATGGGCCGTCCTGCATAACTGGGGGCCGGCGAAGCGCGATGAACTCAGCGCGTTTGTCGAAGACGGCTTTGTAACCGTCGACTCGAACGAAGCGCTCTGCGCGATGTGGGCCGAGGTTCGAGGTCAAGCCAAGCGTCTCGGTCGACAGATTGATGTCGCCGACGCCTGGATCGCGGCGACGGCGATGCTCTACAACGCAGAGCTGGTCACGCATAATGCCAACCACTTCGATTTTCTGCCCGGGCTGACAATCATCACGGAGGCGTGATCAATAGCGATGAGCGGGGCTGCTACTCATTCTGGCATTAACTATCAGGATCGTGTCGCTGCTTGGATGTGCGTCCGAATTTTGGCCGAACAGGAAGCTCCTCCACTTTGGGGATGGCCCGCCAATTCAACGCTTGAGTTTATTTGCTGCGAGACGGAGCAGCCGGTTGATGATGTCCTAGCGGGCGCATCTCACCATGGTCTTGCCTTCATAAATGCCAAGCATACGGTTACCGCCAGCCAGTCCGAGGATTCGGATTTTGCCTCTGCGCTTTCGCAATTCGCCAGGCAATTTGTGGCGAGTACGAATCAAGCCACGGGTAAACGTCCTTGGGAGCGCCCTCTCGACGCCCATCTTGATCGCTTTGTGCTGGCTACAAGCCCAAAGAGTTCCGCTCCCGTGAGAAATGACTTGCCTGTTGTCCTTGATAGAGTTCGCACCCGTCTTCCGGGGCAGGGACTGGACGATGTGGCGAAGACACAATCTGAAAATGGGGTTCTTGACAAGGTAAAGCAACACCTTCAACGATCCTGGACTACCGTCACAGGGTCAAGGCCAACCGAACAGGAAATTATCAATCTGCTTCGTCTCATTCGAATCCAAGTACTAGACGTCGACGCGGAAGGCGATCAAGAGCGCGAAGCAAAGGCCCTCTTACGTACAAGCGTTCTTCAGAACCCTGAGCAGGCTGATACCGCCTGGGACACGCTGATCCAAACCTGCGCTCTTTGGGCATCTCAGAGAAACGGCGGCGCGCGTGAGGATTTACAACGGGCGATATTACAAGTCGGAATCGCACTGAAAGCGCCACGCAGTTACCACGAGGATATTGAACGACTGAAAGAACATTCCGAGCGCACCTTTGCGCTCCTCCGTCCTCTCTCTTTGATTGAAATGGACGGTAGAGAAATCAAAATACAAAGACCCGTCAGCCGGGCTCTGCGGGAAGCTGCTGAGCAGCATTCGATAGTCGTAGTAGGCGAGCCTGGATCGGGCAAGTCAGGCGTCTTACACGACCTGGTTGAACAATTGAGCAAGGAATATCACGACGTAGTTTTCATGGCCGTAGACAGACTAGATGCGCACAGTCTGGGAGAATTGCGAGAAGAACTTGATCTCAATCACGATATTTATAAGGTTCTTCAGAACTGGCCGGGCACAGAGTCGGGTATTCTGGTGATAGACGCTCTGGACGCTGCGAGGTCTCCGACGACAGCGCAAACGTTTTATGATCTGCTGACCCTGATTCGGCTGGAAGCACCGCGCTGGCGGGTGATCGCTTCGATTAGGCAATACGACCTTCGCCACAATACAAAGCTTCAGCCACTTTTCAAAGGCCAGCCGCCGAGCCAGTTCCACTCAGACGAATTCCCATTCCTGTGCCATTTGAATGTTACGCGATTAAGCGGAGAGGAATGGCTTCAAATTGTCTCTCAGTCGCCGGAACTCGGCAGGCTCTTCGTTGCGGCGGACGCAAAGTTACGAGAACTGTTGCTCATACCATTCAATGTGAGGTTGATGGCTGATCTGTTGGGGTGCGGGATTGCGGTTGAGCATTTAACACCCATCAGGACACAAATAGAACTTCTCGATCTTTATTGGAAGGAACGAGTCGCCCAGCCTCTCAGCGAAACGGATACGAAGAACTTTACCGGTTCGCCAATGAAGTGAAGCGGTTGGCCTCAATTGATCCTGCGATAGTTGAAGAAATATATCGGGCAGCCTTCACGTTGATGGACAACAGTGAAGAACGGACCGATATGGGCATGGGCAAAATTCTTGCATTATCTTCCACGCGCAGGCAAGAGTTTCAAGCGGCGCGCTACAAATTGGCGAGTGAATACGATGAGTTCTTGAATCAATCGCCCATCCACGCGCTGCGCGCCCTGATCGCAGCGATAAAAGTTTATCCGGAAGGTCGCTGCTCATACTGGCACACTGAAACTGGCTCCGAAGAATCATTTGACTTCAACGGGCGACAAGCGCGCCTCAAAGCAGACCGAAGTGAAGTCTGGGAGAATGAGGATGGCTATGGCAATAACGAAGAGCCATTGCGAATGCTGAACAAGTTCCGGCATTACCTCGAACAGGTCAGCAGTGATGAGACGAAGGCCGCTGAGAGGAGACGCCTGATCGATTTGATCGTTGAAGAGAATCACACTGCCGCGCTTTGGCGAATATTGCTGAAAGTCGCGACTAAACATCCTCAAACACTTGGTATCGAAATCCGGCCCCTATGTTGGGCGCTGCCGGTATTGACTTGCGACGATACCTCTCAGCCCGCTGGTGAATTGCTCAAAGCGCTCTTTCAACTCCTCACAAGCGAAGAGCGCCAGCGAATCGAGAAAGCAATTCTTTCAATATACGAACTGGCCGAAGATGAAGAGCATAATTATGCCGAAAGCCAGCGAAACCAACTGTTAGGCTGCCTTGATTTTGAATCACTCGTCACCGCCGAAGCGCGAAATATTCTGTCTGGACTTAGAAAATCAGATAGCGTGCCGCCCAATGAACCACGTTTTCAGCCGCCAGTTGTCACGTCGGTAGAATTACCTACAGATGCAGAAGATCTGATGGGGAGAGGGGTTCCAGTGGAGAAAGAACCTAATCGCCGCCTTCTCTCACTAATGGAGCCAGCCAAATCTTTTGCCGGCAAATTTGTAAATAGCAGCCCTTCACTGACGCAAGCGCTGGAAATCATCCCTGCATTGCAAGCATTGCACACGGCATTGACAGAATCAGATGGCGAAGATGCTCACAAGCAAACACGGGATCTGGCCTGGGACTATCTTGCTCATGCCTGTGAGTCAGTTGCTAAATGCAAAGATTTCAACTGCGAGATTGCCGAGGCTAATTTCGTCAAATCAACTTTGTTTGAAGCTTCCAACTATCCTAATCCGCACCCGACAGAAAATTTCCAGAACTTTGATCGACATCCGACTTGGAGCAGCCCTACCGCGCGAATTGAGGCAGCAGAAGGCATCATGTACATGGCAAACAAGCCGTCGTGTCTTGATAAAGGATTGATTGAGGCCATTGAGAGATTGTCGAACGATCCTGCCCCGCCGGTCCGCTTTCAAATCGCCTCTCTGCTGGTTGTGCTTTATCACACTGCGCCGGAGTTTATGTGGAAATTGTTGGAGCGATTCAGCCGCAAAGAAGAGAGCCGAGGCGTGCTGCAATTTCTGGTTGTACGCTCGCTGCAACGATTAGCCGGTCACCATCCAACTCAAGTGGCGAAGATCATACGCGTCATCTTCGATCGCGTTCGAGAAGGCGCCGGAGCGGATAAAGTGAGGCAACATTGCGCCAGTATTCTGGCGGGATTGTATATATGGCAGGATCAGCCGCTTTGTCGAGAAACAGTTGAAATGATCGCTAATGATCCGGCCAGCTACAACACCGAAGCGCACCAGATAGTTTTCGATCTGCGTTCCTTGCTCAACCTAGGTCCCGTTGATCCTCCTAACGCTGAGCAGGATGAGGTCAGGCGCAAATCCTTCGACCTGCTCTACCGCATACTTTCGTCAGTCTTGCGCCAGACAAAAGAGCTTGAGGCGAAGTACTCAAAGAGGCGTGGTTGCGCGAATTTACTTATTAAGGTGAAGACTTCTTTTCTCTATTATAAAGCACGTTTTCATGTATTGAAGATCCTCCGGCAAAAACGAGAAAAACTTCGTGATTTTAAATCCGCGCAACAAAGCCATTCAAAGATACCATTCTATTCGTGGAGCGAAGCGGATCAGGAAAAAGGCCGTGACCTGGCGCAATTGGCCGATTCTGTCTGTACGCAGGTTTATTTTGCATCGGGCGCTTATCAGCATAACGACAGCGAAGAAAAAGTTCCGCGCGGAGTCCCGGAGCGGACACGCTTCTGGCATGAATCACGCCCGACCCTCGATTTCTTGTCTGAATTTGGTTATCCAAGCCTGACTCATCATCTGCTGGAAACACTAGAATATCTGATCACTTTCGAGCCGGACGCTGTTTTTTTGCTGGTTGGCCGAGTGATAAAAAAAGGGAGAGAGGGGGGCTATCAGTATGAGTCACTGGCGATCGATCTGATCGTCAGGCTGGTAGAGCGGTTCATTGCTGAGTACCGGCAGCGCCTTCAGGAAAACGAAGAATGCCGCCGGGCGCTGATCGAAATTCTGGACACGTTTGTCGAGGCTGGGTGGCCCGCTGCCAGACGGCTCACATACCGGATGGAGGAAATTTTCCGATGAGCCGTTCACGCATTGCGGAAAATTTCAGACAAAAGTTCATCAAAATTCGCTTCGACTATGAAGATAGGGGTTTGTTTAGCAGGAGGACAGAAATCAACGGTTTTCCATGATTCGGATTCGTATTGAAAGGAAAAGCCTTATCGAGATTACTGCTGATCGATGCCGTAGCATTTATTGAAGCCTGTAAGCCTTGTGTTCTCAATACCTGTAATCTGAAACCGTTGATTTCTGTCCTCCTGCTAAACAAACCCCAACACCCATCTATGCCGCGCCATCAACGTTGGGCGCTGGATTGTCGGATGCCCGCCAACGTGCGCGCGCATTGCCGCCCGCTTCTGTTTTCTAGCGCGCGGCGGCGAGTTCGCTCCAATTGACCGTCACACTGAAATGGGAGGGGAGAGGAATGATCGGACCGCGCCAGGTCTACCGCGCAATTCGGCGCCCGGACCGCTTGAAGAATGAGATCGCGCACGGCATCTCGCCGGCCGGAACATTTGAAGGTGGGAGTGGAGTTGAACCACTGAGAAATTTCCCGCTCCTGGGACGACACAATCCCAGAAGCGCACGCCAGGAAGGCTGCGCATCCGCAATCTGCCCATACTAAGCCAAGCAATTCAGCCACTTAGCTTGGCCGCGGTGATGGCACGGAGTTTGACTCTTCGGATGATTAAGAACTCGTGTCTCACTGAAGCCATCCGCTGGAATTTACGCGCTGAAAACGCGTCATCAGTCTTTGGGGGGACTTATGCAAGTATGGCAAGACCTGCGCTACGGCGCGCGAATGTTGCTGAAGCAACCCGGTTTCACATTGATAGCCGTGCTGACGCTCAGCCTCGGCATCGGCGCGAACACAGCGATCTTCAGCGTAGTCAACGCGGTGCTGCTGCACCCGCTGGCTTACAAAGACCCAGAGCGGTTGGTCGTGATATCTCATTACTACCCGAAGCTCGACCTCAAATCCTCCGTTTCGGCCATCGGCTACACGCATTACCGCGACACGAACAAATCTTTCGAGAACATCGCTGCGTTTACCGATTGGCCGGTCAACCTGACTAGCGTGGGCGATCCTGAGCGGTTGCAAGGCGCGGCGGTCACTGCCACTTTCTTCCCGACTTTGGGAGTGGATGTCGCACAGGGGCGCGCCTTTTTGCCGGGAGAAGATCAGCAAGGGCGTAACAATGTAGTGGTGGTCAGCGATGGGTTGTGGCGGCGGCGCTTCGGCGCTGATCCGCAACTGATTGGCCAAACACTGACGCTCGACGGCGCAAGCTACACGGTCATCGGCATTATGCCGCCGGGCTTTCAATTCGGGCGCGAGTTCGGTCAGGCGATAGACCTGTGGTCACCGCTCGCGTTCACACAAAGTCAGTTGCAGACGACGCAATGGCGCAATGAGCGCTTCAATGTGATTGCGCGGCTCAAACCGGGCGTGACCTTACCACAGGCCCAGGCCGAGATGGACACGATTGCTGCAAATGTGCGTCGGCAATATTTCGGTCCTGGAGGGGCTGATCCGAGAAGCTGGGGATTATTGCTTCGTGGTTTGCACGAGTTGGTGGTCGGTGACATTCGACCTGCCTTGCTACTGCTGATGGCCGCGGTCGGTCTGGTGTTGCTGATTGCCTGCGCGAACGTGGCGAACCTGCTGCTGGTGCGCGCATCGGCGAGACGAAAGGAGATGGCAATTCGCGTGGCTCTTGGAGCAAGCCGGATTCGTGTCATCCGTCAATTGTTAACGGAAAGCGTACTGCTGGCTTTGGTCGGCAGCGGCTTCGGTTTGCTCCTTGCTTTCTGGGGAGTCGAAGCTCTCGTCACGCTCAATCAGGATAACATTCCACGCGCGCACGAGATCGGACTCGATACCCGCGCGATGGCCTTTACCTTTGGCGCTGCGTTACTGACCGGAGTGCTCTTTGGCCTCGTGCCCGCGCTTTATGCTTCAAAGACCGATCTACACGAGACGCTCAAAGAAGGCGGACGTAGCGGAAGCGGCGGCTCAGGGCGTGGCGTGCGCAACCTGTTTGTGGTCAGCGAAGTCGCCATCGCGCTGGTTTTGCTGATCGGAGCCGGATTGCTGATCAGAAGCTTTCTGCGTCTTCAGGAAGTCAATCCCGGTTTCAGACCGCAAAACCTTCTGGTGATGCAGCTCTCGTTGCCGGATTCAAAGTACCGCGAACCGCGGCAACGAGACAGCTTCTTCCAGCAGGCGCTGCAACAAATCCACACTCTTCCGGGAGTAAAGTCAGCCGGCCTTTCCACCAGCATACCGATGAGTGGAGTTATTTCGGGCAGTAGCTTCTGGATCGATGGGCGAGAGACGCCGCCGGGACAAATGATGCCCTGGGGAAATCTCTGGTTCGCAGGCTCCACTTACTTTCAGACCATGGAGATTCCTCTACGCAAGGGGCGCTACTTCACGGATCGGGATGTCTCGGATGGGCCGGGCGTGGCGATCATTGATGAAACCCTGGGGCGCAAATACTGGCCGGATGAAGATCCGCTGGGCAAACGAATCAGCATCGGGGAAAGGGATCCACAAGGTAATCTGAGCTGGCGCGAGATCGTCGGTATCGTTGGTCACGTCAAGCACAAGGGATTGGCCGGCGAGTCGCCGGTACAATACTACGTTCCGCATCGCCAGATTGTGATTCCACGGGTGTTCCTGGTTGTCCGTACTGTTTCCGAGCCGTCGAATCTGACCTCGGCCGTGCGCGGAGCGATTCAAAGGATTGATCCAGAACTGCCGGTTTTCAAAGTCACGACCATGGAACAGATGGTCGCCGACTCCACGGCGCAAAGGCTTTTCACCATGCTGTTGCTCGGAATCTTTGCGGCCATGGCGCTTGTTCTGGCCGCCGTCGGCTTGTATGGCGTAATTTCTTACTCGGTTGCGCAACGCACGCACGAGATCGGCATTCGCCTGGCGCTGGGCGCACAGACGCGTGATGTGCTGCGGTTGGTGATAAGCCACGGAATGAAACTGACTTTGGTCGGCGTGCTGACGGGCCTCGGCGGCGCATTGGCGCTCACGCGGTTGATGAGGACTTTGCTTTTCGGCGTGAGCGCGACCGACCTGGTGACGTTCATCCTGATCTCATTGTTGCTGACCGGCGTGTCACTGTTGGCCTGCTGGATTCCGGCGAAGCGGGCGACAAAGGTAGACCCGATGATCGCTCTGCGCTGTGAGTGAATCGCGAAAGGAAGGAAATGCGATGAACAGCTTACTGCAAGACCTGCGCTACGGCGCGCGAATGTTGCTGAAGCAGCCCGGATTCACGGCGGTGGCAGTGATCGCGTTGGCTCTGGGCATAGGGGTCAACACGGCGATCTTCACTTACATCGACACGATTCAGTTTCGAGTGCTGACTTTCGCCGAGCCTGATCGGGTGGCCTTCATCTGGTCAGAGAACCGCGCGCGCAGCAACAACGAGAATCCGGTCTCTGCGCCTGATTTCATTGACTGGCGCGAACAGGCGCAGAGCTTCGAGGCAATGTGCGCCATCGCTCCAGCAACGCGCACTCTTACCGACGCGGGTGAGCCGGAAAGAGTGTCTAGTTCGATGGTCTCGGCAAATTTCTTTCAACTTCTCGGCGTCAGGCCTGCATTCGGGCGCGCGTTTCTGGCGAACGAAGATAGTGTGGGCGCGAGTCGCGTCGCCGTGCTGAGTCACGGATTCTGGCAGCGACATTTCGGCGGCGATCCGACTGTGTTTCAGCAGACGATCACGCTCGACGGTGAGCGTTACACAGTCGTCGGAGTTGCGCCCGCCGATTTCAGGTTTATCTATGGCGCCGATCTGTGGGAACCATTCTCGCTCGATATGAAACGACCGGATCGCAATCGCCGTTTTCTGACCGTCTTCGGACGGCTCAAACCGGACGTGACCATCGAGCAGGCAGGCGCCGAAATGGAAACCAT
>WNGF01016540.1_pt2 | contig 10812 bp, 10 predicted proteins | sample 5400641 | NCBI WGS metagenome assembly WNGF01 (sample SAMN13153371, study PRJNA577476) | soil metagenome | isolation source: 80 cm soil or saprolite under grassland replicate 2 | place: USA:California | collected 2016-06-15 | reverse complement strand
TTCTTCGGCCATCTGGCCGCCAGGGGGATCACGTTCTCCACCCGCCGCGGATAGAACGGGCCCTCCAAGCTGGAACCGCTCGGACCGAGAGAACGGCCGTCGGTGACGCGTCTACAGCGGCACGCTGGAGAGGACCATGATCCTTGGCTCGGTCATCTCCTCCATCGCCCAGCGCAGGCCCTCCCGGCCATAACCAGACTCCTTCGCCCCGCCATACGGCATCTGGTCGGCTCGGAACGCGCTGACGTCGTTCACGATCACCCCGCCCACCTCCAGCTCTCGATGGGCCAGCATGGCCCGCTCGATCGAAGAGGTGAAGACCCCCGCCTGCAGCCCGTACGGTGAGTTGTTCACCTCCGCCAGAGCCTCCTCAAAGGTCTGATACGGCTGCACGGTCGTCACCGGGCCGAAGATCTCCTGGCACCTCACCTTCATCTCGGGCGTGGTATGGGCGAGGATCGTGGGGTAATAGAGCGGATCGTCCCGCTGGCCCCCCGTGAGGATCTCCGCCCCCTGCTCCACGGCTTCCTTGACCCACCGATCGATCCGCTCCAACGACCCACGGTCGATGACCGGGCCGACGTCCACCGTCGGGTCCAGCGGATCCCCGACCTTCAAGCTGTCGACCTGCTTCACCAATCGGGCCACGAAGTCGTCGTAAACCTCGGACTGGATCAGCACCCGCTGCACGGAGATACAGGACTGGCCGGCCTGGTAGTAGCCGCCGAAGGCGATCCGGGCAGCAGCATGGTCGAGGTCGGCGTCGGAGTGCACGATGACCCCGGCGTTTCCACCAAGCTCTAGCGTGACGTGCTTGTGTGGATCCAGGCCCTTCAGCCGCCAACCGATCCCGCTGCCCGTGAACGAGAGCTTCTTGAACCTCCGGTCTTCCACCAACTTCTGGGCCCGGTCGGAGGAGATCGGCAGCACCGAGAGCATGCCCTTGGGCAGGTCGGTTTCGTCGAACACCTCGGCCAGCGCCAGGGCCCCCAGCGGGGTGACTCCGGCCGGCTTGACCACGATGGGCGCACCCACAGCCAGGGCCGGGGCGATCTTGTGGGCCACCAGGTTCACCGGAAAGTTGAACGGGGAGATCCCCAGGACCGGCCCGAAGGGGAACCTGCGGACGATGCCAGCCCGCGAGCCCAGCGAGGCCTCGGTATCCAGCGGCATGAACTCGCCACCGAAGCGGCGGGTCTCCTCGGCCGCCCATCGGAACGTGGAGATCGCCCGGGTGACCTCCACCCGCGACCACTTGAGCGGCTTCCCTCCCTCGCGGGCCACGATCCGGGCTAGGTCGTCGACCCTTTCCGCGATGCGGCGCGAGATGTGCATGAGAGCCTCGGACCGGATGTGGGTCGGAAGATGCCGCGACTCCGTGAACGTCTCCACGGCCGTGGTGACGGCCTCCTCGATGTCGGAGTCCGTGGGCACTCCCAGGGTCTCCACCACGCTCCCGTCGTAGGGGCTGTGCACGTCCACCGTTCCCTGGCCCGTCCGCCAGTTTCCTGCAACGAAGAAGGGTTTTGCCGTCACGTGCTCACCTCGGTCTCCAGGGCGGGCGATTGCCGCTTCCGTCTGGCCTTTAGTCGATCGCCGCCATCACGTGCTTGATGTTGGTGTAGTCCTCGATCGAGTAAATCGACATGTCCTTGCCATACCCACTCTGCTTGTACCCACCGTGGGGCATCTCGCTTACCAGTGGGATGTGGGCGTTGATCCACACGGTGCCGAACTGAAGCCGCCGGGCCGCATTCAGGACTCGCCCCACGTCGCGGGTCCAGACGGATGCGGAGAGCCCGTAATCGACGTCGTTGGCCCAGTCGATGGCTTGGTCGTCGCCGGCGAAGCGCTGCACGGTCACCACCGGCCCAAACACCTCTCGCCTGACGATCTCATCGCTCTGCTCCAGCTGGGAGACCACGCTCGGCTGGTAGAAGAACCCCGGTCGGTCGATGGGGTAGCCACCGGTCAGCACCGCGGCGCCCCCCTCGCGAGCCCGATCAACGAACCGGGTGACGCGCTCCAGCTGCTCCTTCGACACCAGCGGCCCCATTTCCGTCTCGGCGCTCGCCGGATCCCCCACGCTCAGGCCTTCCACAGCCGGAACCAGGGCGTCCAGGAGATCGTCGAAGACTCTGGATCCCGCGATGACCCGCGTGGCCGCGGTGCAGTCCTGCCCGGAGTTGTAGAAGCCAGCGACCTTCACGCCCTCCACCACAGCATCGAGGTCGGCATCGTCGAAGACGAGCACCGGAGCCTTGCCCCCCAGCTCCAGGTGGACCCGCTTCAGCGTGGTGGCGGCGGCCCGGGCCACCTCCTTTCCCGTGGCCACATCGCCCGTCAGCGACACCATGTTGACGTCGGGGTGACGCACGATACCGGCCCCTACCGGCTCGCCATCGCCGGTGATCACATTCAGCACCCCCGGCGGGATAATGTCGCCGGCCAGCTCGACGAAGCGAAGGATGGTCAGCGGCGTCCACTCAGAGGGCTTGAGCACGACGGTATTCCCGGCGGCCAGCGCTGGGCCGAACTTCCAGACGGCCATCATCAGCGGGTAGTTCCACGGGGCGATCGAGCCCACCACCCCCACTGGCTCACGCCGCAGCATGCTGGTGAAGCCCTTCATATACTCGCCGGTGGCTCGGCCTCCCAGATTCCGGGCACCGGCCGCGAAGTACCGGAGGTTGTCCGCCATGGGCGGGATCTCCTCCGAGAGTGTGGCCGCGTACGGCTTACCAACGTTCTCCGATTCCAGGCGGGCCAGCTCCTCACCGTGCTCCTCGACCAGATCGGCCAGCTTCAACAGGACCCGGCTGCGGTCGGCCGGCGTGGTGTCGAACCACACCTCGTCGTAGGCCCTGCGGGCTGCCGCTACCGCCCGATCAACGTCTGCCTCCGTCCCCTTGGGTACCTCGGCGATGGCCTCGCCGGTGGCCGGGTTCAGAACCGGCTGTATCTCGTCGCCGGAGCCCTGCCACCACTCGCCGCCGATGAACATCTCGCCCTTCTTCACTGCGGTCGCCATGGCTGCCCTCCCGTATGAGGCGGATATCAGAAGGCTAGTCCGCGAAAACCCACATGCAAACCCGCGTTTCGCAGGATAGCGTCAGTCGGCTGAGCGGTCGTTATTCCGCTGTGGATCCTGGCCTTGGGGAGCAGGTTGGTAATCGTGGATGTTGGCTCTTTTTGCGCTGGCGAAGGCGACAGCGAATGAGGACTGAGGGAAGGCCCGATTGCATTCCTCCTCGTCTTTGGAGCTAGCCCTCCCGGTGAGCGCGGAGGGACCACCCACCCGATACGAGCAACGCATTGCACGGGTGCCGTGGGATGGGGAAGTTGCAGCGAGCCCGGGCGTGAACCGGAACAACGGTTTCCTAAACCGTGTGTCGGAGGTTCGATTCCTCCCGGGGGCACTGAATCGTTGTTTGGTTCCGGGTGATGCGTCACACATCGGCTCCAGGTGAAGGGTTACCGTGTGTCGGAGGTTCGATTTGCTCCTGACGAGAGCGAAGTGGGGAGCCGGCAGGACTGCACCGGCGCCCGGATATGGCGCTGGAACAGCGCCCGGCGCTGGGCCGCCGGTAACCGCCCATCCGGTCCCGCTAAGAGTTGCTGTCAGGGTGGCAACGGCGGCCACGGCGATTGCACCACGAGATAGTCTGCTCCGGATCTTCACCGTCGTCCCCTCCTTAGGCCACATACTCGTTAGCTGAGCAGGCGTCACGACAACAGGTTCTTGCCATAACGGGCACCTGTGCGGTAAACAAACCCGATCGCGGTCTGAGGGCGGCATCAGCGGTCCGATCTGAGACAATGCCGCGCCGTGATCCGCTCTCTGCTCTATCTCCTCCTGCGCCGCGTCCTTGGCCTGTTCCGGTCCGACGAGCGCATAGCGGCCGAGGCCGAGGTCGAGAACGCGGTCCTGCGACACCAGGTCGCTATCCTCCGCCGCCAGGTGAAGCGACCGATCTACCGCGCATCCGACAAAGCGTTCCTCGCCGCCGCGAGCAGGATGCTTCGGCGAGAGGCGTGGGGAGCGTTCCTGGTCCGGCCTGAGACCCTGCTCCGGTGGCACCGGCAGCTCGTCGCCAAGAAGTGGACCAGCCCGCACCGCCCTCCCGGTCGTCCGGCCCTGGATCCCGAGGTCCGCGAGCTGATCCTGCGCCTGGGAAGGGAGAACCCCAGGTGGGGCTACCAGCGCATCCGGGGCGAGCTCCTGAAGCTCGGGATGAAGGTCTCGGCCACCACCATCGCGACGGTGCTCCGCCGTTCTGGACTAGGTCCGGCTCCGAGGCGCGGCCCCACGTGGAAAGAGTTCCTTCACCAGCAGGCGGCCGGGATGCTCGCATGCGACTTCTTCACTGTTGAGACCATCAGGCTGAAGACGTTCTATGTCCTGGTATGGATCGAGCTCGGGACGAGAAGGGTTCGCCTGGGAGGAGCGACGCCCAACCCCGACTCTGCTTGGGTCACCCAGCAGGCCAGGAACCTCGCCATGGCTCTGCAGGATGAGGGACGGTCCCCGAGGCTCCTGATCCACGACCGGGACACCAAGTTCTCCGGCTCCTTCGATGAGGTGTTCCGGTCCGAAGGCTGGAGGATCATCCTCACTCCGATCCGGGCCCCGAACGCCAACGCCTTCTGCGAACGATGGGTGGGGACGCTTCGGACTGAATGCCTGGATTGGACTCTCGTCTTCGGGCGACAACATCTTGAGCGCACCCTCCGGACCTACGTCGGGCACTACAACGAGGCCAGGCGCTATCGCGGGCTCGCGCTTCGCACGCCGATCGGCAACCCATCGCCAGCCGTCGGTGACTTGAGGGCCGCGAATGTTCGTCGGCGGGACGTGTTGGGCGGTCTCATTCATGAGTACGGGGTCGCGGCATGAGTTCCTTTACCCGACGGGTTCAACGGCGTCGCCGCGACGTTCTCGGTCGTGTCGGACCTCCAGATCACGGCCACCGTCCCCACCGGTGCGCTGACAGGGCCGATCTCCGTCACGACCCCGGTGGGGACGGCCTGGACCGCGACGAGCTTCCTCGTGAAGCCGACCGTGAAGAGCTTCTCCCCGATTTCCGGCCCGGTCGGAACGGTGGTCACGATCACCGGAAAGGCATTCACGGGAGCTACGAAGGTCCAGTTCAATGGGAAGTCTGCGAACAGCTTCACCGTCAGTTCCTACACCAAGATCACCACCACCGTACCCGCCGGTGCGACGACCGGGCTCATCACGCTGGTCACCGCCGGCGGCAAGGGCAAGAGCTAGACGGCGTTCACCGTTACATAGCAGCCGGCACGTTCGCGGCTGGAGAGGAGAGACATGTACTCGAGGCCGGAGGGAGCGATGCGCATGGACGACTGAAGCTGGAGCGTGCGGGCTCCACTCAGGAAGAAAGGTGGAGTCCAAAGAAGGCCAAGGGTGGGCAAAATGACTATCGTGCAATGCGAGAGCTCAGGCCAGGAGACTGTCCTTCACCTTACCGATCGCAAGACCATCGTCGGAATATCTCGAGCAAGCGGCGCCGCGCAGGATCTAAAGACGTACCTGAAGGGTGCCAGAACTCGGATCCTCATCAGCGGCAGCCTCGTATTCGTTAATGAGTCCGCTGAGGATGTCGCGACGAAGGAGTCCGCTCTTGGGAATGCTCAGGCTTCTTTCGCGCTGGCCGGGCTGGGGGGTGCCAAGGCCAAGTCCGCGGTGAGGCCTCTCATGGTGTAGTGATCGGCGTACGTTCGCAAGGTCCGCAGTAAGTGTCTCGGTCCAGGATCAGCATCCAGTCCAGGCCCTCGACTCGGACGGTCCGAACGCATCGCTCGGCGACGGCGTTGCCGACGGCGTCGAGGCGGCCTCGGTCTTCGCGAAGTTGCGACGCGCATCCGCTCCCTCGTCGTCCATCTTCACCAGCAGCCACCGGGCCGCTTGCCGCCTCCGGCCCTGGTAAGTGCGAAGCCGCCCTCGAGCTTCGTCCCCGCCAGCCATACCTTGACGTGCTACTGCTCTGCCGCCTGTCGCCAGTGGGCCTATCGTGGCCGGAAGGCGAGGTAGGTGCTGGGTGGGCCCACGCATTGCCGCCACGGCCCACCGCCGAGCGCGCTGACTCCGGGGCACCGTTCCCAGCAGAGGGTGCTGGGCTGCCGGGAGCCGGCCCCTCCGTGGCCCCGGTGGCCGTCCACCGGATGTCACGACCAGACGCCCCGCGCGGGCCTCCCCATGGCTTGCTGTGCTCGGGAACCGGAGCCAGCATCCGCGACCATGCCCGGACTGGTCCAGACCCTGCACACGGAGAAGCTCACCACCGGCGACAACCTGGGGGCCTGGCTGCCACACTCGGGGGACGGGTCCGGCGCTCGACCTGGCGGGGCTATGAGAGCCTCATCCGACTGTACGCCCGCCCCGCCCTGGCCGAGGTCCTCCTGGCCTCCCTGCGGCCCCTGCACCTCCAGAGCCTCTACGCCGACCTGGCGGCTCGGCATCCCAAGCTCTCGGCCGGGACCATCCTGAACCTGCACCTGGTGCTGACCCAGGCCCTGGGCCAGGCCGTGAAGTGGGAGGTCATCCCCTCCTCCCCGGCCGCCGGGGCCCAGCCGCCCCGCCCCCGCCGTCCCGAGCCGGTGGTGGTGGACGCTGCCCTGGCCCCCCGGATCCTGGCCGCGGTGAGGGGGACGCCCATGGAGCTTCCGGCCACCATGGCCCTTTGCACGAGGATGCGCCAGGGGAAGATCCTGGCCCTTCGGTGGTCCGACCTGGATCCGGAGTTCACCACCGCCTCCGTCCGCCGGTCCCTACGGGCCCCGGACGGCCACCTCGTATTCTGCGAGCCCAAGGCCCGCCGTCCCGGCGGGCGGTGGCCCTCCCCGACACGCTCCGCCCCCACCTGGAGCGCCAGCGGGAGAGCCAGGCCGATCGGCGCGGCGCGTGCCCGTCGTGGAAGGGCCTCGACCTGGTGATCGACGCAGGCGACGGCTCGCCGGTGCATCCCGACACCCTGTCCTCGGGGTGGTACCGGTTCCTGAAGCGGGCCGGGCTCCCACACGTCCGGTTCCACGACCTCCGCCACGCCCACGCCACCCTGCTCTTGGTTGCAGGGACCCACCCAAGGTGGTCTCCGAGCGCCTGGGGCACGCGTCGGTCTCCATCACCTTGGACATCTACTCCCATGTCCTTCCGTCCATGCAGTCCGATGCCGTCCGGGCCTTCGACGGCCTGTTCGTCTCGATTTGATCCCCCCTGGTAGGCACGTTCCGGGAGGTCCGGCTCACCATCACCCTAACGAGGTCCTCCGCCTGTTCGGCGACGTAGGCCACAGCGTGGACGGGACGGAGGAGGAGGTCGGCCCGATGGAGATCGTCCCCCGGTGGTGGCGGGCCACCTTCGCACTGGCCCTGGGGAGGAGCCCTACGGCGCGGCCCTTCGCCTCCTGGACAGGGGTGGCCATCCTGGCGCTCAACCGACGTAGGGGGACGGGGGTCCCGGAGTGGGCCTGGGCACTTCGGGTCATGCTGGGGTGCGCCCGGTCCTGGACCCGCCGAGGCGGAACGTGCCAGAAGTGGCGAGAGCGGGCGGATGGTCCACAAGTGCTGGGTGTGCCCCCCTAGACGACGTCTAGACGACGTCCTGCCCAGGCCCATCGAGCCGGGGGAGATCGAGGTGCCCGATCACGTCCCGGAGGAGTGGAGGGAGTCTGCTCAGGAGCCGCCGGCGCAACAGACTCAGCCGAAATTCGACGTTCGCCGACGCTTGGGCGACGCCCCCGGGCGGGATCGTGCCGCGTTCCCGATCAGCCCAAAGGTGGGAACGACCCGCATTTTCCACATGGGTGTAACAGCCTCTGAGCGGGCTCATCGTGCCAGGTCAGGGCGCCTTTCCTGCCCCCTGATTCTGCGCCGCCCTTCTGCGCCGCGCCGGCTCCGACGGCGAGTGTTCTTCCCAATGCTGTAGGCACCGGATGGGCAAGGTTCGCGCGTGCGGATGGCCCCTCGCTGATTCGTTTATGAGCAACGCTTGCGTTGGACTGGAACGATCCTGTGGGGCGCGGAATTCGGCGGCACAGCGTTTCCCAAACCGTGTGTTGCAGGTTCTTCTGCTGGAGGCACTTGGCGGCACTTGGCAAGGGGGCACGGTCAAGTATCAGCCGGAGGCTCCGAACCTCGGAGAGGGCTCACCACCTCCGCGGTGCTCGCTCTGATGCAGAACGTGGCCGGCGGGGTGCCGGTCAAGGCAGCCGTCCCTAACTCACACGGGCGGCACGGGGATGGGACCGGATCGCTGTCCCATCCCCGTGAGGTTTACTGCATCTCTCGCCGCTCGTTCAGTGCGCGGATGCCGAAGCGACGGCCACCTGGATGTCGGTATGCAGATCCAGACCGAACGGATTGGACCCCTTCACGATGACCTCGATCATCCGCACCTCGATGCTGTTCGGGGTGTGGAGGACGCGATTGAGCCAGATCGTCAACCCGTCGATCGTCAACTTGGTGTTGGCGTCGACGTTGCTGATCGGGTTGCCATCAACCACCAGGTTCACGAAGTCCGAACCCGCCTCGCTGAAGGTCAGATGCCCGTCGCTCTTGGAGGCGTGGGCATCGGCCTTGACCAGATCCGCGGTAATCAGGAACGTCTGCCCTTGGTCGGCGGACAGGAGCTTCACCGTCTGAACGGTGGAGGTGGTCTCCCCGATGGCGTCAGTCCCCGTAATTGTCCCCTGAGCCGTGTCGGTGACCGTGCCCGTCGAGCCGATCGAGTGGAGGTTCACGCTCGCCACTGAGTTCGTGCGGACGTGGCCGCCGGTCCCTCCGCACGGCAAGGCGATGAACGCAGTCCGACCGGACAGGATCACCTTCCCCACCTTGGCCTGGGTCCCGTAAGCTCGGCCGTCGAGGGATCCCGCCTTGTTCAACTCGAGATCGCTCTTGGCGTGAGCCACGATGATCTCGGTCCCCGCCTTCGCCACGCCAGGGATGTTGGCGGTGAGCCGGACATGGATCATGTTCACGGTCAAAGCCGCCGAGTTGGCCTTGATCTTCTGGATCTGCTCGTTCAGGGTCACGGAACCAACCACACCGAGACCGGGCACGAACAGATCCAACACGGTGTTCGGCGGCGGCAACACGTTGATCGGGACTCCGCCCACCACCAGATCTACGAAGTTCGAACCAGCACTGCTGACGTGGAGGCCAGTCTTATCGTTGCTGGTGGTGCTCACCGCCGTTACCTCGCTGGCGGTGATCAGCCCGTCCAGCAGATTGGCATCGTGGACGTCCGCGGTGAACCTCGATGCCATGACCAAGCCGTTGTCGCTCGAGTCACCAGTCGTGTCGATCACCCCGGTGGTGATTACCGGAGCGGAGTGGACGGACGCGACGGTGTTCTGTACGTGGGCGCCGGCCTGCGTTTGGCATCCGAAGGTCACCACGGCACTCTTGCCGGCTATGACCGTGTCGCCTATGTTGGCGAAGCTTCCGTAGGCGTCTCCTGTGTAGAAGAGCCCTGCCTTTGCCATTGGCCCGGCGCCGGCCGGTTGCGCCGCGATCGCGGCAAGTGCAAGAACAAGCAATATAGGAGGAAGCGCTCTGAACCTCGCTCGCGTCATTTCAACTCCCTTCGCCTGCCTCAAGCCATCTTCAAGGACACAGCCGCGTGATCGCGGCCCGGGTCGATCGTCACCTCCCTTCTGCCCTGCCCTACCTCCATCTAAGAGGAACTTCAGGATGCTATACATGAGGGTACATTATGTCAATTCAGGACGAATTCCGGGATTCGGCTAGAATTCGCCCGATATTTCCTTATCCTCCAACTCATTCATCCAAGAGGCTGTAGATTGTCAGGAACTTGCTTCAAGCCATCAACTGCTGTATTCTGGGCCAGAAATCCTGCGTCTATGGTCTCAGCCCGTAAGACCGATGAGTGCCTGCAATAAGCCAGCAACGAAGAGGTGATGTCGATGGCGGCTGGCGACATCTTCGCGCCGAAGAATCTGGTGGAAGCGCTCCGTCTTCTCCAGGGCCGAGCCGGGATGAGCCGGGAAGAGCTGGCCAAGGGGTGCGGCGTGTCCGCAGCCTCGATGTCGAATTACTTCAACGGAACGTCGGTACCCTCCGCGACGGTCCTGCGCAAGATCAGCAACGTCCTCGCGGATCGCTTGGGTCTCGATCCTGTTCACCTGTGGGTGGAGCTCGGGATGCTCATTGATGTCTCCTCTCCATCCGCACCCGCGAAAAGGCCAAAGAGGCCGACAGGGGAGGCAATCCATCGCGTGATCGAACACGCTCTCGCTACCGGCGATGTCGAGGAGGCCCTCGAGCTCTGCTCAGATGAAGTCGTACTCCACGTCCCTGGTCGGAATCCTTTCTCCGGGGAGTACATGGGGAAAGAGGGCATCAGCATGATCGCGGAGCTGGTGGGTCAGCTCTCCGGCGGGGAGGCCCAATTCAAGGCCGAGCTCCTCTCCGCAAGCGACCAGCACACGATGCACGTCCAAAGCGTCCAGATGATGGTTCAGGGGGAGGTCCTGGACACGCGGAGCCTCATCGTCTGTTATCTCCGAGAGGGCAAGATCTCCGAGGTCTGGGTATACCCGGAGGACCAGTACCTGATGGACAATTTCTGGGAGTCCCTCGAGCTAGGCGCCCGGCAAAGGAAAGAGTAATCCGCGCTGGGAAGGCGAAACGGCCCGCGCGTAGTCGGAGTTCGACTTCCCTGGCGGCGCCTACATGATCTCGGTCGTGACGATGACGATCTCTTCCTGGTCTGTGTTCCGGAATGCGTGTGTCTCAGGGACCTCATCGTCCCCGTACCAGAGGACC
>WNGF01022002.1_pt1 | contig 10814 bp, 11 predicted proteins | sample 5400641 | NCBI WGS metagenome assembly WNGF01 (sample SAMN13153371, study PRJNA577476) | soil metagenome | isolation source: 80 cm soil or saprolite under grassland replicate 2 | place: USA:California | collected 2016-06-15 | reverse complement strand
TGCACCTCGCCTGTCCTTCAACTCCGGCGTCATCCGGATCTCTCGTTAGGGTCGGCGCGGTCCGAAGGCGCGACCGGCTGGGTGGCCTCATCCACGAGTACCACAGGGGTGCAGCGTGACGCCATTTGTGCACCCCTCACGCTGAACGGGCCGGGAATCTTGGCATCGTCAACGTGTTGGTTGCATTTATTGCGTTACTGCGTGTGACCTGCGAGTTCTCTCGCGCTCAAAGGACGCTAGGGCCGACCACAAGCGGGCACTGACGGGTCTGGGCCTGCCCCGGCTTGAGAGGCGCTGTCGCGGCCGACCGGTCCAAGGTTGAGTGTTTCCCACTCAGGGATGGTTGTGCGAAGTCGCTGCGGGAGCCCGGCAGTGGCCAGTCGGCGGCATCCCCGCCGACCAGGCCGGCACAACGCTGGAACCACGAACCTGCAGCTCAGGGCGGTGAACTGAATAATTGCACCCCTCAGGATGAGCGTGTCCAGGAGGACGAGGAGGATCGTCCGGTCCCGGATGCCCACCCAGCTCCGGCGGTCCGGGGCTGCCAGAAGGGCTTGGAGCTGCTCGTCGGTCAAGGTGGAGACAATGGTCTTGGGAACCCGGGGCATCGCGAAATCCGCGGTGATGTCCTCCGGGATGTAGCCCATCCGGTGGCCGAGCCGGCAGAGAGTCTTGAGGACCTGGGCGTAGCCGTGCACGGTGTTGGCAGCGAACCCACGGCGACGGCAGTCAAGCACGAACTCCTCGAGGTCTGACCACCGCAGGTCCGAGGGGACCGAGATCCCCTGGGCAGAGCACCAGTCGGTGAACCGCCGGGTGCGGTCTGAGTACCACTCCATGGTTCGTCCGCTCAGGTTGCGGGCCTCACAGTGTGCGAGGAACTCCTCGCGGAGGTCCTCCAGCGTGTCGGCCCTCCTGGCCAGTGGTCGTCCAACGGGTCGGACCATGCCGTTCTCCTCTCCTTCCGAGAGGACGGCGGCTGAAGACTTGTCCGGTCTTCTGACGAGCCGTCAGAAGACTTGTCCGGTGCCGGGCGGAGGGAACATCGAAAGACTTGTGTGGTAGAAGCGGTCTCCGGAGCTTGAACCCAGTCCCTCCCGCGGCTACCTCACGCCCGCCACGGCGCAAAGCCGCTGGTCAGAGGGCACTTTCAGCAGCGGAGGCGGACGGGAATCGAACCCGCCTGCCAGCTTTCGCCGGCACACCGGTTTTGAAGACCGGGGGGCCCACCAGGCGCCCTGACGCCTCCGCCCCACAGGATAGCTGCCGCTCGCGGGCTCTCAGAGGTCCGATGCCCCGGGGATGATTTCCTTGCCGATCAGCGCCAGCGCCTCGAGGTCCTCGTGCAGCAGGTGCTGCATCATTATCCGGTTAACCCCGGCCTCGGCGTATCGAGCTAGGTGTTCGAGGATCTGGTCGGGCGTGCCCCGGAGCCGCTCCGGGCCCAGGCTGGCGAGCCACGCCGCGGGATCACCAGACTCGCCACGCCGCTTCAGCAGCCGCTCCACCTTCGACTCGAGGGCGCCTTCGTCCTCGGCGACCATGGTGAATGTCATCAACGAAAGCGGAAGCTCGACCGGATCCCGATCGATGGCCTCGCACGCGCTCAGGAGCGCTTCACCGATCTTCCTGCACTCCTCCGGCGTCTGACCGAACACGTTGTACTCGTCCGCCCACTGGGCGGCCATCCGAAGTGACCGCTTCCCTGCGTGGCCGCCGATGATCAGCGGCGGGTGGGGGTCCTGCACAGGCTTGGGCAGCGCGTAGCACCCCTGCAGCTGGTAGTACTTGCCCTGGAAAGTCACCTTGTCCTCGTCCCGGTCCCACAGGCGATGGACGATCTCCACCTGCTCCTCCAACATGTCGAACCGCTCAGCGATGGGCGGGAAGCGGAAGCCGTAGGTGGTGTGCTCGCCCTCGAACCAGCCGGCGCCCATCCCCAGTTCGACCCGTCCGTTCGAGGCGTGATCCGCTGTGACTACCGACTTGGCCAGTTCTGATGGATGGCGGAAGGTCGCCGGCGAGACCAGTGTTCCCAGCCGGATCCGGGACGTCTGCGGGGCCAGAGCGGCCAGTGTAGCCCAGGCGTCGAGTGACCCGAGCTCGGCCGGACGGCTGAACGAGAGGTAGTGGTCGGACCGGAACAGTCCCTCGAACCCGTGCTCCTCGCAGCCCAGGGCCAGGGATACCCACTGTTCCCAGCTCACGCCCTCCTGCCCCTCGATCATCAAGCAGACGTCCATGGGGGTTCCTCCCAGCGTCGGCCGAGCGTCGGCGAATACTTCGGTTTCTGGTCATTTCCCGTTCGCCAACCAAACCTACCTCAGGGTTCGAGACCCCGGCTACCATTGGAGCCCGTGGAAGCGGCGTTCTTCGACCTGGACAAGACCGTCATCTCCAAATCCAGCTCACTGGCCCTGACCAGACCCATGTACCGGGCCGGGCTGGTCTCGCGCTCAGCCCTGCTCAAAGGGGCCTACGCTCAGCTGGTGTACCTGCTGCTCGGCGCGGACGAGAAGAAGATGGACAAGGTCAAGGACAGCATGCTCGCCTTGACCAGAGGGTGGGAGAGGGAGCAGGTCGAGGAGATCGTCCGCGAAGCACTGGCCCAGCTGATCGACCCCTACATCTACCTGGAGGCCCTGGACCTGATGGAACTGCACCGGGCCCTGGGGAGGACGGTGTTCATCGTGTCATCCTCGGCCGAGGAGATCGTTCGCCCGCTCGCTGAGCGCCTGGGCAAGGTCGACGTCATCGCCACCAGGGCCATGATCGAGGATGGCAAGTACACGGGAGAGCTCGAGTTCTACTGCTACGGCGCGAACAAGGCCACGGCCATCAAGGAGGTGGCAGAGCAGCCGGTTGCCGCGGCCGCGGCAGGGACGGCCGCCCTGGCGGCGTTGGTCGGCTGGCTGTACCTCCGCCGCCTCACCGGCCGCCGGACCGGCTGAGCCCCTTGCCGGCGGCGAGCCGGGCCGCAAGCCGCTCCGCCCGCGCTGCCGCCTCACCTACCAGATCGATGGTCAGCTCCCCGAGGATTGCCAGAAGCTCGGTCTCGGCAGCCGGGGCGAGCCGACCGCCACCATCGGTCGCCACGCCGACCAGCTCGTGGACCCGTTCGACCGCCCGCTCCAGGCGAGCCAGGTCGACATGCTGGTCCACGCCTTCAGCCGGACGCGAGTCCAAGGCGTCACGCCGCCTCCTCCACTCCTCGAGGTCGATCACGGCGTCCATGGCAAGCATCGTAGCGGCCGCCTCTGACACGCCCTGACCTGCGAAAACGCGGATCGAGCCCCAGGCTACAATCGCGGGCGTGGAGGTCGAGCAGGCGTCGGAAGGCCACCAGGGCGGAGACTCAGACTCCGCAGAGCTCGACCGTTCATTCATCGCCGAGGTCCTCGCCTCGCTGGCTTACGGTGAGCTCTGCGGCGCGCGGCGGGCCCAGGAGTCGGTGAAGCTGGCTCCGGATGGCCGGAGCCGGACCGAGCAGCAGGCCGTCGCGAACCGGGAACGACAGAACTTCGAGCTGATCGAAGCAAGGCTCAAGGAGCTCGGCGACGAGCAGCTCATGGAGCTGTTTCGCCCCTACTTCGACGCGTTCTTTCAGCACACCGAGCCCACGGACTGGGTGGAGGCGCAGACCTTCCATTACGTGGGGGACGCCCTGGTCTCCGACTTCGCCGACGTCCTTGTCCCCCTGATGGACCGGGTCTCGGCCGAGGTGGTCCGCCGGGCCCTTGGTGATCGGGAGGACCAGGAGACCTTCGCTCTGGACGAGCTGACCCGGGCCATGGAGCGGGACCCCTCGGTTGCCGGGCAGATCCGCGCCTACACCCAGCGGATCGTGGGCGAGGCGTTCACCCAGACCGGCCGGGCGCTCGAGGAAACCCAAGGATTGCGGACGCTCCTCGGAGGCGAGGAGGCGGGGAAACGGTTCGTCCTGTCGCTGCTGGACCGTCACCGCCAGCGAGTTGATCGCCTGGGAATCGACCCGGTGGATACGGACTGACCCCGCTCATCTCCCCCGTCCCGGGGACCGCCATCTTCCCCATGTGGTGCGAACCGTGACGTGAGGCCCAGCCCCAAAATCCCCACTCCGGCCGATTGTTTGGATGGCCGTTCGCCGCTAGCCTGACGCTGCTCGCCAGAACGACCTCCCTCGCAGCGAGATCCTTCCGACCCCTACTTCCTCGACTTCCCCACCTCCCCGCTATCCGGGTGAGCCGGCTCCCCTCGTTCACCCCTGGCAAGACGCGCCCCGTGGCGCGCCATGGTGTGCAGGAGAGGAGACGTTTCATGCGGGAAACGCTCGAGGGAAAAGATGGGTGGCCGATATCCGGCGCTTTGGATCCGAAGAATCCCGGGGTGTGGACAGTCGATCACGAGCTAAAGATGCCACGGTGGGCCGATGTGGACGGTTCGGTCCAGCCACGGATCGAGGCGCCACTCGCCCGGAGCGTTCACCCCCGGTCCCATCGAAGGGTGCTTCTCGGCATCCGAGATTTGGTGTTCCAACAGGAAGTTCTGGATCACCTCGAACGTGACCCGCGGTTGGAGGTCGTGGCGGCTGTCGCGTGGCCGGGAGCCCTGGTCCAAGCGATGCGGGACCTGACCCCTGACGTCACCATCGCCTGTCCGACGATGGTCCGAGAAATCAATCACCCGGCGGTCAGTCCGGCGCAACCTCTAATCGTTGTGGCGGAGGAAATGACCGTCCCGGTCCTCAGGGAAGCCATCGAAGCGGGAGCTCATGGAGTCTTCGCCTGGCCCGAGGAACGCGCCGAGCTGGCGGAGGAGATTTCGGGGATCGGTGGACGTTCGGGCGACGTGGCCATCGGCCGAGGCCGAGTGATCGCCGTCTACGGGACTCGCGGCGGGAGTGGAACGACGTTCGTGACGACGCAGCTCGCAGCCACTTTCGCCGACCAAGGACATCGATGTGTGCTGGTCGATCTCGACTCGAACTTCGCTGACGTGACGATCGCGCTAGGTATCGATCGGGAGGCCAGGACCATCGCCGACCTCGTCCCGGTGGTCGGTGAGCTCGGGCCCGATCATCTCGATGACGCCCTGTTCCGCCATCCGCGGGGGTTCTCGGTGTTGTTGGCGCCCTTCCAGCCGGCCGCCGAGGTCAACGTTCCCGCCGGGCTCTACACGGCGGGGATCGCGCTCCTGGCCGGTGACTTCGAGATCGTCGTCTTGCATGTTCCGCGAGGCATGGACAGACTGATCCGGACAGCCGTTGGCATGGCGGACGACGTGCTTCTGCTCGTCGCCCCGGACCTGTTCTCTTTGCACGCATCTCGCCGCGTGGTGCAGGCGCTCGGCTTGGAGGATCAACCGAATCGGTGTCGGATCATCCTCAACCCCGCGTCTCGGAGCCAGATCGGGCGGAGGGAGATCGAGCGGGTCATCGGAATGGCTCCATTCGGGGCAGTCAGGTTCGACCCTGCCGTTGCCCGCGCACAGGCGCGGGGTCGCTTGCTACCCCCGCGGGCTCGGCGGGCGGCGAAGGACCTCCGCGTCATGGCGAACCGCCTCGTCCCGCAGCACGACGTTCCCGTGCGGCTGCCAGCCTTCGAGGGCGAGGTGTCCTGAAGCATGTCCGTCACGATCGACACCCAGGCAGTGCGAGCACGGGTTCGGTCTCGCTTGTTGGGACGAGCTGGCGTCGACCTCGAACGGCTCAGTGCGCCCGAAAGGCGGCTGCGGGTACGGCACGAGGTACTGGCCGTGCTGCGAGAGGAACGGGCCATTCTCCCCGCCAGCACCATCACGGACGTGGTCAATCAGGTTTCAGACGAAGTCGTCGGCCTCGGGCCGCTGGAGCGACTGCTCAGAGACCCGGAGGTCAGCGAGGTCATGGTCAACGGGGCCGACGACGTCTTCGTGGAGCGGAAGGGGCGGCTCGAGAGGGTGGAGGGCCTGGTTTTTGAGGGGGAGGGCCAGGTCTTCCACCTGATCGAGCGCATCGTCGCCCCCCTCGGTCTGAGGGTCGATGAGTCGATGCCCTATGTGGACGCCCGGCTCTCGGACGGATCGCGGGTGAACGCGATAATCCCGCCCCTTTCGCTCTGCGGCCCGGTGATCACCATCCGCAAGTTCACGCTCAGGCCGTTCACGCCGGAGGACCTTGTGAGCTTGGGCACGCTCACCGCCCCGATGATGGATTTCCTCGGGGCGTGTGTTCGCGCGAAGGCCAACATCGTGGTCTCCGGAGGAACGGGGTCCGGGAAGACCTCGCTCCTCGGTGTCCTCTCGTCCTTCATCCCGCCATCAGAACGTCTGATCACGATCGAGGACGCCGCCGAACTTCGGCTGTCGCAGCCGCACGTCGTCTCTTTGGAGGCGCGGCCCCCCAACGTGGAAGGGGTGGGCGAGGTGACTGTGCGAACCCTGGTTCGGAACGCCCTGCGAATGCGCCCCGACCGAATCATCGTGGGCGAGGTCCGAGGTGGCGAGGCCCTGGACATGCTCCAGGCGATGAACACGGGCCACGAGGGCTCGCTGTCCACGGCCCACGCCAATTCGCCGCGCGATCTTCTGTCCCGCCTGGAGACGATGGCGCTCATGTCCGACGTCGAACTGCCCGTTTCGCATGTCCGCGAGCAGATCGCGGGGGCGCTCGACCTGATCGTGCACACGAGTCGCACCTCCGAAGGCGGCCGGGTGGTCTCGAGGATCTCGGCAATGGAGGGGCTCCGAGCCAGCTCGGTCATCCTCGAGGACATCTTTGCCTGGCGTCGCGGGCCCGGGCGGGCATTCGAGGCCACGGGGAGGATGCCTTCCGTGATGAAGCTGCTCGAAGATCGGGATGAACGGGTCGACCCGCGAGTGTTCACCGCGGGCACGAGTCCAGTCGAAGAGACGTTGCCCAAGCGCTCGCGTCCACGACGCGGAATGACTGCACGCGGGACCGGCGAGACTCCATCCTTTGCGGCGGAACCGGTCCTCCAAGGTGTTAGCTGGTGGCCGGGGTCGATCCGTCAGCTCGGGACACTGGTCGAGTGAGGTGCGGCAGATATGAGAGAAGCGATCATGATCAGCTGGGCGTTGATCGCGGCCGCCATCGAGTGTGGCCGGCGGGGCCTGATCCAAGACCGGGCCGATCGGGACATCACTGTCGCTTTGCTCGACCGACCTTCTGACGGAGAGTCACGGATCTTCTCAGATGGCGGCAGCCCCGTTTTCCTTGGTTTGGTTCGACGTCTGCCCAGTCGGACACGAACCAGATTCCTTGCCATCGGGGTGGGGCTGGCGTCTGCACTGGCGGCGCTGCACCTCGTCGGGCCACTCGGGTTTGCGGCCGGCACGGCGGTCGGGGCGATTCCGTACATCCGGGAGCGAAGGAAGGCCGAGAAGACTAGCCAGGAACTCGAGAGGCAGCTGGCCGAAGTGGCGGAGTCGACGGCAATGGCCGTGCGCAGCGGGTTCTCCATCACGCAGGCCCTCGAATTCGCTGCCGACGAGGCCTCGGACCCGATGTCGACAGTCCTGGGCCGCTACATCAAAGAGCAGGACCTCGGCGCGCCGTTCGAGGAGGTGCTTCGCGGGTTCGCCGACGAACTGGACAGCCAGGATTCGCACCTCTTCCACCTCGTCGTCACCATCCATGCAAGGAGCGGGGGGAATCTCGCCGGAGCGCTGGATGAAGTGGCGGCCACGATCCGCCATCGCATCGCGGTCCGCCGCGAGCTTCGGGCCCTGAGCGCACAGGGAAGGATCTCGGGCTCGATCCTGGGAGCGCTTCCCATCGCGTTCTTCCTCGTCCTCGCAGCGACATCGCATCACGACCTGGCGCCTGTGTACAGATCCCCGGCCGGGATCGCGATGATCTCGTCGGGCCTGCTGATGGAAGGCCTTGCATTCTTGTGGATCCGCCGACTCTTGCGCGTGGAGGCCTGACCGCATGGTTCACGCTGGAGCGCGGGTCGGATCTGTAGGGATCGCGCTCGTTGACGCGGGATCGGCTCTGGTCGTACTGGCGCTCCTCTTGGGCTCAGTAGCCTGTTCCAAGCTTCGGATGGCCGCGGCTCAGGAACTGGTGTCCTCCTTGCCTGCACGGTCGCCGGCGTCTCTACGCACGGGTAGCTCTCTCGAAGGATTCCTTGCTCGAATCGGCCGGACGTCCCTCGCTCGGAGATTCCATCATCAAGCCCGGCTCCGACGACGCCTCGAGCTCGCTGGGAATCCCATCTCTGTGGAGGCGGTGTTGGGCCTCAAGCTCGTGGCAGCCACTGGCGCCGTGGCCCTGCTTCAGATGAAAGGGGTGGTCGATCATTTCAGCGTTGTCGTCACTGCGCTGAGTGTTCCGATCGGACTGGCTGTGTCCCGATTACCAGATCTCGTTGTGGCACGCCGTGCGCGTCGGAGACAGCACCTCATCGCCGCTCGGGTCCCGGATCTTGCCGAGTTGCTCGTGGCCACCACTGGAGCCGGCCTCAATCCGTCGCTGGCCTTCCGGCGTTCGGCGGAGGTGCTCGATGGCCCGCTCGGCGACGAACTCCGTATCGCGGTCCGTGGATTGGATCTCGGTACGCCCTGGCGCGTCGTACTCGACGAGCTTGCCGATCGAACGGGCGATGTCACCGTCCGGCGTCTGGTTCGGTCGATGGGCCGCTCGCAGCGCTTGGGCACCTCCCTCGTTTCCGCGCTCCACAACGTTGCCGAGGACCTGCGCGACGAGCGGCAGACCCGAGCAGAAGAGCTCGCCAGGCGAGCCCCCGTGAAGATGCTCTTCCCCTTGGTCTTCCTCATCCTTCCCGCGTTCCTCCTCCTCACGGTGGGGCCGGTGCTCCTGGCAACCCTCCGCAACTTGCACTGACTCCCCCGTAGCTCCGAGAGGAGGTGACCAGATGTTTAGGTTGGGTCGTCGGGCAAGCTGCCCGCGTTCTTCGACAAGATCATCGACGAGATCAGCTCGCCGCCGTGATGGACTCCGCATCCAGAGCCAGAGGGGAGAGGGCTTCGGCGTCCGTGGAGTTCGCCCTGGTCCTCCCCCTCGTCCTCATCATGGCACTGGCCCTCCTCCAAGTCGGATTGCTGGTCAAGGACCAGCTTGTCGTCGAGGGATCCGCTCGGGCGGGAGCGAGGCAGGGGGCAGTCACTACTGACGACGCGGAGGTGACCGGGGCGGCGGAGAGTGCCGCGGTGAGCCTCGACCCTGACCGGCTCGAGTTCTTCATCCAGCGCGACGGGGGAACGGGCACCTCGGTGTCGGTGAAGGTGCTCTATCACGCACCTGTGAGGGTGCCACTGGTCGAGTGGTTGTTCCCCGACGCCATCGACTTGGCAGCGACAGCCGTCATGCGACAGGAGACCGGATGATCCTCATGCGTCCTGGGAGTGACCTCGAGGAAGGAGGATGGTGTGGCTCGGGGCGAACGAGGGTCGACCACAATCCTGGTGGCGGCGATCTTGCTGCTGGCGGGGATCCTCGACCTGGTGACGATCGACCTCCTCCGGGTTCTCCAGGCGAAGTCGCGGGTCCAGGCTGCCGCGGACGCTGCCGCCCTGGCCGCGGCACAGGAGCTCGCCATCCCTTCCGGGCACGCTCCGGCGGAGTTCGCCGCCGACTACGCGGGACGCAATGGCGGGATGTTGATCTCGTGCCGGTGCGACCCGGGGACACAGGAGGCGGTCGGCTCGGTCCCGAACCTCAGCGCGGCGGCGCGACGAGCTTGGCGTCGTCGACTACACGTTGGCCAAGCGGGCGCTCCTGCGCGACTTCCGCTGCGGCCTCCTCTCGCGGTTCGAGATCTGCGACGCCCACCCCGAGCTCCTCCGGGCGGCCCGGTACCTGGGGGCCGAGGCCCCGGGGCCCTGCCCGGTCTGCCGCGGCCACGAGCTCCGCCTCCTCGCCTACGTCTTCGCGGATGGCCTCAGGCGCGACAACGGCCGGGCGTTCGAGCTGCGTGAGGGCCTCGAGCTCGCCGCCAGGCAGCGGGGCGGAGCCTGCTACGTGGTCGAGGTGTGCACAGGCTGCTGTTGGAACCACCTGAGCGAAGCATTCATGGTCCGCACGGCCGGCTGAGCCCAAACCGTACGAAACATCGACACGAAGCCTCAATATCCACTTTGCGAGTAGATCAAGTACCCCTGGGTACAATCGGGCCACAGTGATCCGTAGTACTCCCAAAGGAAAGCACCGCCCCAGGACTGCGTTGCCTCCAGACGGATGGACAGGGCAGCCGGACAAGCCGGGGCGCAAGCGCGGCTTCTTCCGGCACTACTGGTGGATGTTCGCAATCGTTCCAGTAGTCCTCGTGCTCGGATTCGTTCTGGTCTTCTGGTACGCCTATGCCCGGACCAACTTGCCCCAGCCGCCGGCCGGGGCCCAGACCACCTTCGTGTACGACCGCCACGGCAAGCTGGTAGCCCGCCTCCACTCCACGATCAACCGGACGGTCGTACCGCTTTCCAGGATCTCGCCCGACCTGCAGCACGCCGTCATTGCCATCGAGGACAAAGACTTCTACAAGCACGGCGGGGTCAGCTTCTTCTCCATCTTCCGGGCGGGATGGGCCGACCTGACTCACCGCCGGATCGAGCAGGGCGGATCGACCATCACCCAGCAATATGTGAAGACCGTCTACACGGGTGGGGAACGGACCTTCAAGCGGAAGATCAAGGAAGCCATCCTGGCGGTGAAGCTGGACCACAAGTACTCGAAGAACCAGATCCTCGAGAAGTACCTGAACACCATCTACTTCGGCAACGGAGCGTACGGGGCCGAGGCGGCCGCCCGGACCTACTGGGGGATCGGCGCGAAAAGCCTGGACCCCGTGCAGTCGGCCACGCTGGCGGGCCTGATC
>WNGF01026374.1_pt1 | contig 10816 bp, 9 predicted proteins | sample 5400641 | NCBI WGS metagenome assembly WNGF01 (sample SAMN13153371, study PRJNA577476) | soil metagenome | isolation source: 80 cm soil or saprolite under grassland replicate 2 | place: USA:California | collected 2016-06-15 | reverse complement strand
GCGCGGGCACAGGTCCTGGCCAAGGCACTATCCCACTTTCCAACAATCCGGTCGATGCGATCACCGGATACTATATTGACGCGAGCAATGTGACTCACGGTTTCCTGCGGACCCCGTGAGCCGCTCATCTGCAGCTGCCGACGTTGAGATCCACGCTCTTCTCCAATTTGTCGTCGATCTGTTTTACGGTGATCGGCTAACCGTTGAGCCGCGCCACATTCCCACTATATGACCTTGTGATCCGCCGCTCCAGATTTTGGTTGCTTGTACGAGAGCCACAAGAATAGAAATCCGATGAGAGGAATAATGATATCGCTTGGAAGAACCAGTCCGACATTTCCCGGCGAAAAATTCTGCGCCGCTATCATTTGATAGATATGACCGCCGGCTGCGCCCAATGAGAAAACGGCTGGAGGAATTAGCGTGGCAAATCGAAAAGATAAACTCGCTGTGAATGCAATGACTCCTGCGATGCCGATGCCGAGGCTCGCAAATCCCACTTCGGCCTGAAACGGGCTGTTTTCCCAGCCGATAAACTTTGCCGCTGTATCACCGAAAAAAACATGGAAAACGAAGTTGATCAGATTGCTTATGCCTATGGTGAAAAGCATGTAGTAAGACAAGAATGCTTCGACAACGATATTGATTCTCAGCGGCTTGTGTTTCGTTAGCAATGCTATTAACGCCGCGACCACGCCGACAATAAGGAGCGTAAAGAAGTAATTGCCGATCAGAACGAATAAGAACAAATGGAGTTTCGAACCGTTCATCTCGCCGAGCGTAATTATATTTGGGCGAGGTTGTGAAGTGCATTCGTGATTCCAAAGTTGGGTGAGTCCGGACTCTGAGCGCTTCCCGCATTGCGTGCGTTTTTACTTGCAGAAAAACCGTGATTTCCCTGCTTCACATCAAGCGATGGAACTGCTGGCCACCGATCCGCTGGTACCCGTCCGTATCGGCGACAGTACCGCCGTCCTGATAACGATCTTATAACCCGCGGAATTCTTCACCGCGTTCGAGGACCACTTCAGCTGTAAGGTTCTCGAGGTCACGCCCAACACTAGCGACAGCGGTGAGGTTATCGCCAGAGCGGAAGGTCACAGATGCCTCTTTTTCTTTCAAATCGCCCGACACAATCGCGTGATCATTCCCGCTGCCATGACCGACGTAACGAATTTGCAGATCGAAATGATTGCTCCAGAAAAATGGCGGCACGATAAACGGCTCGCGCGCTCCGAGAATATTACGCGCGGCGGTCTGGCCCTGGCGCTGCGCCACGACCCAATGTTCCACCCGGATGCGACCCGCGCGCGGATCGGGCCAACGCGCAATATCGCCGGCCGCAAAAATTCCAGGCACGTTCGTCTCCAAAAATTCATTGACCAACACACCGTTGTCGGTCGCGATGCCCGCTTGTTCGGCAATGGCGGTGTTTGGGCGCACGCCGATCCCAACGACCACCAGGTCGCATTCCAATTTGGTTCCGTCATCGAGCTGCACATGGCGATCTGTAATTGCTACCGGCTGTCGACCGAGATGAAATTTCACGCCGTTCGCTTCGTGTGTTTCGCGAATCAGATTGCCAAGTTCGCGCCCGAAAACTTTTTCCAGTGGCAGTGATCCCTTTCCGACGACTGCGACTTCGAGTTTGCGCTCCCGCAAGGACCACGCCACTTCCAGCCCGATGAAGCTTGACCCGATTACAACTGCGCGCTTCGCGCTTTTTGCCTTGTCAATGATGCGCCGGCTGTCACCAAGAGTTCGCAAATAACAAACATGCGACAGATCGTCCCCCGCAATTGCCAGGCGCACCGGCTCCGCGCCGGTTGCCAGCAACAGCGCACCGTAGCCTAACGAACGGCCGTCCGATAGCGTGACTTGTTTCTTTTGCGGATCAATTGTCGTGGCGGATGTATTTGTGAACGTGTCGATCTTTTGTTCGCGGTAAAAATCCGCTGAGCGCAGCGGAATCCATTCTTCAGGCGCCGTGCCCGCGAGATAATCTTTGGAAAGATTGGGCCGATCATACGGCAAGAACTCATCCGCTCCGATCAGCGTCACCGGCCCGTCGTAGCCATCGCGCCGCGACATTTCCGCTGCCGCTCCGCCAGCTGCACCCGCGCCAACGATCACCACGCTCGCTGGCGATGATTTGGGTTTGCGCACCGTTTTCTCGTCGCTCTTGCCGGTGACGAAAAACTGCCCCCCACGTTTATCGATCTTGTAACATGGGACGTTGTTCAGCGCCGGCGCAGCAATCGCCTCGCCCGTCCGCAGATGGAAACGCGCATGGTGCCATGGGCAGCGCACGGTGCAATCCACCATCAAACCTTTTGCCAGCGGGCCACCGTAATGCGTGCACGTTGCGCCGATGGCAAAAAGCTCGTCACCGCGTCTGGCGACGAGAACCGCTTCACCAAACGCGTGGCCTAACAACATCCTTCCGTCCGCCACGTCATCGATGTTGAAGCCCTTTTCGAAATCGGATCCCTCCAGCTCGCTCGACGCTTCAGCCATAATGATTCCTTTTGTTCGGTAAGATAAGAATCGCCCCGGAATAGCACTGCGCGCGTTCGAATCTAGTACAGGTGGCAACTTAAAGTCCGCTGCATCTCAAATTGTATCCGTGGCTATAACTCGGAATAGTGTCGGATTATTAACGTTTACTCGGCTCTGCCGGCCCGCTGTTTGTACCAGGAAGCAGATCGACACGAATGAGTTGATCATTCGGCAACAGAATCGGCCCTTCCCATCGCAGGAAACCGGCCGGCGCAGGATTTGTCAGCCAAACTTTGGTGTCGGGCACAGTAACAAACAATTTCGCGATCGCCGGAAGCGAGCGTCCGGACATTCTTATGCGATCAAGCCCACCATGGGAAAGTTTAACAGTCACGACTTGAGGTTTGAGCGTTGGGAACGGCGAAAAACCGACTGCCTTGAGCTGAATATGGTCGCCACTCAGGAGCCGTTTCCGCAGATTACTCAACGCGAGGGTGAAACCGAATCCGGCAAACGTGCGGCCCTTTTCAATGTCGACCTTGTCGGATACATCCTTGTTGTCTTTGCTAATGTGGGCAGTCGCCGTTCCCGACAGAAAATCCACATTGAATTCCCGCTGCAACCTTTCATTTTTTAGCTCTTTCCAAGACCAGTGTTCCTGTGTTAGTTCCGGCAGCTGGCGAAAGCGCGCCTTTTCTTCAAACGATCCGCCGTCGGGAAATTTGTAAGTGATTACTATCTGTAAAAGATGATCCTCCACCCACTGCCTGAACTCCCCGTCAGCGAGCTTTTTGCCGTCGAGATTGTACAGCGCCGGGTAGCCATGCGCGGCGGCTGCTGGTTCTGTGACTTCGAGCGCAAAGACTGATACGACGCAGAATCCAGCGGCACAGACCGAGAAAAGGGATGCCAATCTTTTTACCAGCATGCGCATGATGGGCATCGCGAAAGGTGGTAAGGACGGCCGCATAACGAAGCCGGCGCAACTTTGGTATTTGGTAACACGGTAGTTACCTCAAATTTGTGCGGCACCTGTTGCTTTCTTGTGGCTCGTTTTTCAACACGCGCTCAAGAACATCAGGATGAGTGGGAATCCGCGTAATCCAGCATTTCAATTCCCAACTTCGAAGGACGTTACGGAATCCAGCTACGTCGAGATGTTCTGATACCGAATCTGTACTCGACATCTGTAAGATCGCCGTTATTGTGGTCGGCGATGAGCGTCGACATTCTGTATTCGACAGACCTTCGAAGGCCGTTCGCCTTCGCGTTGGCGCTCGTGTGGTGGCGATAGTAAGCGACCGTTTCTCAACGGGACGCTGATTTTCTCTCTTCTCTCAAGCGAGAGATCTGGCGTTTGCACCAATGAAATAACCCAAGGCTACATATGTTGATTGTCATGAAACCGAGCGCTGATGCGCAGGAAATCGATGCAGTTGTAAACTTAATTCGAGAGATTGGATTGCGTCCTCATCCGATGCCCGGCGCAACGCGAACAGCCATTGGCATCACTGGCAACCAGGGTGCTATCGACTGCAGGCGTTTTGAAAACCTGCCGGGTGTCGCAGAAGTCATCCGGGTTACCAAGCCGTACAAATTGATCACGCTTGATCTGCGTCCGGACAAGACAGTCGTGCGAGTTGGGGATGCCACTATCGGAGGCAGTGAACTCGCCATTATCGCCGGACCGTGTGCAATCGAGAGCCGCGATCAGGCATTCGCCGTAGCGGAAGCAGTGCAGCGAAGTGGAGCGCGTTTTTTTCGGGGCGGTGTGTGGAAACCCCGAAGCTCACCCTACGCATTTCAAGGCTTGGGCGAAAAGGGTTGGAAAATCATGTCGGAAATCCGCAAAGCCTTTGGGCTAAAGATCGTCACTGAAGCGCTCGAAGAACCTCACGTCGATCTGATCGAACAATATGGCGACGTCATTCAAATCGGCGCTCGTAACATGCAGAACTTTTCGCTCCTTAGGCGAGCTGGAAGATCGCAACTGCCGGTCCTGTTGAAGCGGGGAATGGCTGCAACGCTCGAAGAATGGTTGCTCGCTGCGGAATACATCATGGCCGAGGGCAATTACAACGTGGTCTTGTGTGAGCGCGGTGTTCGAACTTTCACCCAGCATACGCGTAACACGCTCGATCTTGCTTCCGTGCCTGCGATCAGGCGAATTTCGCATTTGCCGGTGATCGTGGATCCATCACACGGCACAGGTAGCGCGTACATGGTTACTCCCCTCGCCCGGGCAGGCGTGGCCGTGGGAGCCGATGGGCTCATGGTGGAAGTGCACAATCGCCCAGAGCTCGCCCTTTCCGACGGCGCGCAAGCCCTGACGCCATCGGAGTATGCGCAGCTCATCAGGGAAGTTCGTGCGATTCACGAGGTCACCACTCCGATTGTTAACCAGAGTCGAATAGAAACCAAAGTCGCCTAACGAGTGAAAATCAATGCTGGTCTTGATCGATAACTACGACTCTTTCACTTACAACCTAGCCCAGTATTTTGGTGAGCTTGGCTGCCGGCTCGTTATCAAGCGAAATGACGAAATCTCGCTTGATGAAATCGCTGCGTTAGGACCTGAGCGTATCTGCATCTCGCCAGGACCGTGCACACCGCGCGAAGCGGGAATCAGTAAAGACATCGTCCTGCGCTTTGGGGCGAAGTTTCCAATTCTCGGCGTTTGTCTTGGACATCAATGCATCGCCGAAGCGTACGGGGGGGAAATCGTGCCTGCTTCCAGTCTTGTGCATGGGAAGTCATCCATGATCAGACACAACGGGAACGGGCTCTTCACCGATTTGCCTACACGGTTTGAAGCCGCCTGACGGCAAGAAAATTCTCGCGCGTTTTCTTTCGCACCCGCCAAACCGATGAAAGCGCAGATTATACCGAAGCTAGATGAGTTCTCTGAACTCGCGCGGCGGGGCAACGTGGTTCCGATTTTCGCAGAGTTTATCGCCGATAACGAAACGCCCGTTTCGGCATTCAAGAAGTTAGGGCCGCCTCAGGCGGATTACAGTTTCCTGTTCGAATCGACTGAGAAGAACGACGTTTCGGGACGCTTCTCCTTCGCCGGGATAGATCCGCGAATCGTGATAAAAGCCTCCCGACGCGAGCTGCAAATCACCGAATTAGGAGCTGAGCGGCGGGTCGAAATAAGAGGCGACCCATTAGACGAGGTCCGCAAGTTGATGGCACGCTATATCCATTTCTTTGAACCCAAAGTTCCCATAGCGGAGCGCGATGAACTGCAATTGCCCGAGATGGTCTTCATGGTCACAAGCAGACTTCTCATCTTCGACCATAGGCTGCGCACTTTGAAGATCGTGGCGAACGCATTCCTCGAAGATGGCTCGCTCAAAGACGTCTATGCGCGAGCAGTTGAATCGATCGACGTCATCGCGCACAAACTTGCGAAATCTACTGAGCTTCCTCTGGCTCCAACCACGGATTGCGAACCGGAGCCAGTTCACAGCAATTTTCATCCGGACGAGTTCAAGCACGCAGTGGAACGAGCCCAGGAATACATCCGCGCAGGTGATATCTTCCAAGTTGTCTTGTCGCAGCGACTTGAATCCGATTTCGCCGGCGACCCGCTCGATTTTTATCGATGCCTCCGTTTCATCAATCCATCGCCGTACATGTTTTGTCTCAAATTCGGTGATGATTTCGCCCTTGTTGGGAGCTCGCCGGAGATGCATGTGCGGTTGACTGACGACATAGTAGAGATTCGCCCGCTCGCCGGCACCCGGCCACGCGGCGCCACTGCAGCGCAGGATGAAAGGAATGCTGCTGAACTCCTCGCCGATCCCAAGGAACGTGCCGAGCACATCATGCTCGTCGATCTTGCGCGCAACGATGTCGGCCGCGTTTCAGACTTCGGCACGGTGCGTGTGACCGAGTTGATGGAGATTGAGCGCTACAGCCACGTCATGCACATCGTTTCAAATGTTACGGGTCATCTGCGTACGGGTTGCACCGGTTTCGACCTGGTTAAAGCAACATTTCCCGCGGGGACGGTCTCTGGCGCCCCGAAAATTCGCGCAATGCAAATTATCGGCGAACTGGAGGCGACAAGACGCGGCTGTTACGCAGGCGCGATCGGCTATTTTGGATTCGATGGCAATGTTGATTCCTGCATCGCGCTGCGCTGCGCGGTTTTGAAAAATGGAAAGGCATATTTTCAAGCGGGCGCAGGCATCGTCGCCGACTCGAATCCACATTCGGAATACGAGGAGACAGTTAATAAAGCGCGCGCAATGGCCAAGGCGCTCTCAATGGCCACACAGATCAGGCCACCGCGAACCGGCAGACGCGGATGCAATGCAAGCGAGATCGGTGATTTCGCACTGCGCGAACTAACGCTGCGCCTCATGCACGGCGAGAATCTCAGCCGTGCTGAGGTCGGAAATTTTTTGAGCTGTCTGCTTAATCCCATCGCTACAGACGCACAGATAGCGGCCGCGCTTACCAGCCTTGCCTTGAAGGGCGAGACCTCCGATGAGCTCGCCGGAATGGCCGAGGCGATGCGGAATCATGCGCTGCCATTGCGATCGCGTCATGTGCGTTTCATCGACACAGCGGGCACTGGATCAAGCGCTGCAAAAACTTTTAATATTTCAACGGCAGCGGCTTTTGTGATTGCAGGCGCCGGTCTGCCCGTGGCGAAACATGGCTCGCGGGCGGCAACGTCACGTTGCGGCAGCGCCGATGTGCTCCAGGCGCTAGGCGTCAACACAGCCGCTTCACCCGCAGTCGTAGAACGCTGCCTGAACGAGCATGAAATCTGTTTTATGTTTGCGCCACTCTTTCATGCTGCGACGGCTCGGGTCGCGCATCTGCGCCGTGAGCTGGGAGTGCATACTACATTCAACTTGCTCGGTCCCCTAACGAATCCCGCGCAGGCCCCCTTTCAGATCCTCGGCGTCTGGAAACTGTCACTACTTGAACGCGTTGCATCCGCGCTTGCCAGTCTCGGTGTTAAGAAAGCATGGGTCGTGCATGGCGCAGATGGCCTGGATGAAATAACAATTGCGGACAAAACATACGTCGCCGCCTGCTCGGCTACCGGGGACTTGGAAACATTTACGATTTCCCCTGAGGATTTCGGATTGGAACGTCGACCTTTCGACGGATTTCGTGGGAAGGAACCGCAAGAAAACGCACAACTGATCCGCGCAATTTTGCAAGGCGTGAAGACGCACCCATTGGCGGTCGCGCGCGATCTCGTCATCATTAATGCCGCTGCCGCGCTCCATCTTGCGGGTGTTGCCCCGAACCTCCGGCATGCAGCGAAGCTGGCTCGTGAAAGCATCGACAGCGGACGGGCCGCATCGAAACTGGATGTGCTGATCCGGGAAACAAATCAAAGCCCATGATCAAAAACATTTTCTCCCAGATCCTGGATCGAAAACGAAAGGCCGTGGCACAGCTTCGAGCGGATCCTTCTTCACGAGACTTTCGCGAGCGCGCATTGGAGATTCAAAAGAACGCTGAGCCCCATCGGTTGCTACGAGCACTGAAGTCAGAATCACAGCGACCAAATATTATCGCAGAGTTCAAACGCAGATCGCCTTCCGCTGGAATTATTCGCGACGATTTAACGGTCAGTCAGATTGTTAACTGCTACGACAGCGGGGGCGCTTGCGCGATCTCTGTCCTAACTGATGAAGAATATTTTGATGGTTCAATCGGCGACCTTCGCGCGGCGCGATCCGGCACGAAGCTGCCGCTTTTGCGCAAAGATTTCATCATCGACCCAATCCAAATTTTCGAAGCCGCTATCGCGGGAGCCGACGCCGTGCTGCTGATTGTCGCCGCACTGGACGATCTTTCGTTAGGCCAACTGCGCGCGCTTGCCGAGGACGAACTGGGACTCGATGCGCTTGTTGAAGTGCATACGTCCGGGGAATTGCGCCGCGCCCTGAACGCAGGCGCGAAAATCATCGGTGTAAATAACCGCGATCTCAGGACGTTTCAGGTTTCACTGAACACAAGCGAGCGTTTGATCGCCGAAGCCCCGCGAGACAAAATCATGATCAGCGAAAGCGGACTACACGACCCAAGATCTTTGCGCGATCTTCAAGAGCTGGGGTTTCGCGGTTTCCTCATAGGCGAAGCGTTGATGCGCGCGCCCGATCCGACAGCGGCTCTTCGCGATTTACTTACCGCTGCTAAAAATCGGCAACCTACAGCAGTTTCAACTGGAGCTCGCCAATGATGACTCCGGTGCAAATCAAGATTTGTGGCGTCACGAACGTTAAAGACGCCAGAACGTGCGTTGAACTCGGAGCCAGCATGATTGGGTTCAACTTTTATCCCCAAAGTTCGCGTTATATTGAGCCCAAGGTCGTCCGGCGAATTATCGAAGCGATACCGCCTGGCGTCTGTGCGGTCGGAGTTTTCGTGGACGCCAGCGCCGAAGAAATTCGGGATATCGCGGAGGTCGCGGGGGTTCGATGCGTGCAACTACACGGGCGCACGCCACCCGATACGTGCAGTGAACTAGCTCGTGAATTTCGCGTAATCCGAGCGTTCTCGACGGATCCTCAGTTCCGACCGGAACAGGTCTGTTTGTTTAACAGTTGCGACGTGCTCGTTGACGCGCATCATCCAAATCTCCGTGGCGGGACTGGCCTGACGTGTGATTGGCTAGCCGCGCGAACAACCCGTTCCTTCGCACGATTCCTCATTCTCTCCGGTGGCTTAACCGAACAAAATGTCGGCCAAGCCATTGCATCTATAGCGCCTCACGCTGTTGACGTTTGTAGCGGCGTTGAGAGCGCACCGGGAATAAAAGATCACAGGGCTCTCGAATATTTCATTACCGCTGTACGAGCTGCCAGTTCGTCCGACTCGTAAGTTCCGATGCAAAAATCGCCGATTACAAAAAGCGAGCCAGACGAGCACGGCCATTGGGGCAAGTTTGGCGGTCGCTACGTTCCGGAAACATTGGTTGCGCCGCTTGACGAACTGACTGCCGAGTTCCTGCGCGCGAAAGAAGACCCAAATTTCTGGGGCGAACTCAATCAACTGTTGCGCGATTACTGTGGCCGGCCAACACCGTTGTTTCACGCGCAACGGCTGACAGCTCACGCCGGAGGCGCGCAAATCTATTTGAAGCGTGAAGACCTTTTGCACACCGGCGCGCACAAGATCAACAATGCTATGGGACAGGCGTTGCTTGCGCGTCGAATGGGCAAGAGTCGCATCATCGCTGAGACAGGTGCAGGCCAGCACGGTGTCGCAACGGCGACGGTTTGCGCGTTGTTCGGGTTGCGTTGTGTCATTTACATGGGCGCCGAAGACATGCGACGGCAGGCACTCAACGTCTTCCGAATGCAACTGCTCGGCGCCGAAGTGATTACTGTGAATGCCGGCACGCGCACCCTAAAGGATGCAACCCACGAAGCGCTGCGTGATTGGGTAACGAACGTGCATGATACGTATTATCTGCTGGGAAGCGCACTCGGTCCGCATCCGTATCCGCTCATGGTGCGCGAGTTTCAAAGCGAAATTGGACGCGAAGCGCGCGAACAGATTTTGTCTGCGATGGGAAAATTGCCGCGCGCGCTGATTGCATGCGTGGGCGGCGGCTCAAACGCGATCGGTATGTTTCATCCTTTCATTGCAGACGACCAGGTCCGATTAATCGGCGTGGAAGCCGGAGGACGAGGAGATTCGTTAGGCGAACACGCTGCAAGATTTCATAATGGAACAACTAGCGGCGGCGGGCAGGTCGGCGTTCTCCAAGGCACGATGTCATACGTGCTTCAGGATGCGAACGGCCAGATTGCAACCACTCATTCGATCTCAGCTGGCCTTGATTACTCAGCGATCGGTCCTGAACATGCATTCCTTCATGATTGTGGGCGAGCCGAGTACGTTCGGGCAAGCGATGCCGAGGCGCTCGAAGGATTTCAACTTTGCGCCAAATTGGAAGGAATCATTCCCGCGCTAGAGACGTCGCATGCTATCATGCCCGCGATTGCTGTCGCGCATGAGTTGCCGCAAGACGACTCTATCATCATCAATCTATCTGGCCGCGGCGACAAAGATGTCCAACTCGTTGCGGATGTGCAGCCGCAATGAGCCGGATACGCGACACGTTTGTTAAGCTCAGGCATGCCGGGTGCGGGGGATTCACTCCGTTTATCACGGCAGGCGATCCCGATCTGGTAACCACCGAACTGCTGCTAGTTGAACTGGCGGCGGCTGGAGCAGACATCATTGAGCTTGGTGTGCCGTTCAGCGATCCGGTTGCCGACGGCGAAGTGATTCAGCGCGCATCTGAGCGCGCACTGCGAAAAGGTGTGACACT
>WNGF01010386.1_pt1 | contig 10817 bp, 12 predicted proteins | sample 5400641 | NCBI WGS metagenome assembly WNGF01 (sample SAMN13153371, study PRJNA577476) | soil metagenome | isolation source: 80 cm soil or saprolite under grassland replicate 2 | place: USA:California | collected 2016-06-15 | reverse complement strand
TCGCCGTCCCGACCGTCGCCGCGGCGGCTGCGGTCTTCCTCGCCCCGGAGTCGACCGCGCGGAAGGTGTCGACGTGGGCCGGCATCCTTGGCCTCCTCGGATTCTTGGCGTTCTACGGCGCTCTCGCGTACCTCGACCAGCCGACGGCCCTCGGGTGGGTCTTGTCCGTCCTCTGGCCGAACATGAACACGCTCGTCCTCATCCCGATGTTTGCCGTCGTGACGGCGTGGCTCGGCACGCGGCGGCCGTACAGCACGTACGAATACCTGCTGAACGAATGCTACCAGTGCGGCAAGTGCCACACGGTGTGCCCGGTCACGAAGGTCGAGGACGACGCGCTCGGCGGGCTGAACCTCGTCTACAACACGTTCAAGAAGCAGCACGATGGCGTGCCGCTCTGGACGTGCCTCGCGTGTGACGCATGCAGCGCCGTGTGCCCGCTCGACATCCAGTACAGTGACTACATCCTCGAGGAGCGCGCGAAGGTCCACGCCCGCATGGCCGCGGACGGAGGGCACCGGGAATGATGGAGACGGAGTACGGCCCGGGCCGGACGATCCCGCATCCGGTCATGTTCCGCGTGCTCGACGCCGAGGCCGACGACACGACGATCCCGGAGATCAAGGTGGAGCACAAGTCCGAATACGCGTACTACCCGGGCTGCGTCGACTACTACGACGTCGAGATGCAGTTCTCGCACATGAACTACGGCGACACGAACCACGGGATTATCTTCGACTCCTCGATCAAGCTGCTCCGCGCGGTCGGCATCCAGCCGATGATCCTCGACCGGTCGTTCATGAAGTGTTGCGGCCACGACCAGCTCTGGCAGGGGAAGATCGACATCTTCGAGCGGATGCGGGACTACAACACGAAGATCATCAAGATGCTCGGGGTGAAGACCCTGGTCACGTCGTGCGCGGAAGGCTATCGCACGCTGCGGCTCGACTACAAGCTCGACGGCGTGCGGGTCGTCCACATCACCACGTTGCTGTACGAGCGCGGGCTGCGCATTCCCCCGCAGCCGGAGACCGCGAAGCGGATCCGCGTGGCGTTCCAAGACCCCTGCCGGTCCGGACGGCAGATGCCGATCGATCCCGTGTACGAGGAGCCGCGGGAGCTCGTGAAGCGCGTGGACAACGCGGACCTCGTCGAGCTGAAGACGTTCCGCGCGGACGCGCAGTGCTGTGGCGTCGCGCAGATGATGTACTGCAACGACAAGACGAAAGGCTTGACACGCAAGCGGATGGACGAGGCGACCGAGGTCGACGCGGACTACCTCCTGACCGCGTGCCCGAAGTGCCTCACGCACTTCGGATGTCTGCATCATGAGAACCGGTGGCGGCCGGGGGAGGAGCGCTACCAGTACAAGGTGATGGACATCACGCAGTTCCTCGCCGAGCGGTTGCCCGGGGACTACCCGACGGGGAGCAACGTCGACGCGAAGCGGAAGGAGCCGCCGCTTCCCGGGAGACGGGGGTGATCGGGACGGCCACCGCAGCGACGTCGGCCCCCAAGCCCGCGCCCCCTGCACCCAGCCCGCCCGCGGATTCTCTCGTCGCATACTACCGCAACGTCCGACAGATGAACATCACGCTCGCGAAGGATCGCTACAAGCAGGGCTTCAAGGTCCGGACGCAGGAATACATCCGCGGGCGGGGCACGCTCGCCATCGTGGACGAAGAGATTTGCATGGGGTGCACCCACTGCTTCGACAACTGCGCCTTCGAGTCGATCTCGATGGTGGATCGCAAGTTCGCGTTGCCGGAATACTCGTACACGTCGCGCAAGGCGATCATCATCGAGGAAAACTGCGTCGGCTGTGAGAAGTGCGCGATCGTCTGCCCCGTCGATGCGATCACGATGGTCACGAAACACGGGTTCGTCGTGAAGGACGGCCGGGTGGTGTCGACCACCGCGCCCCCGGCACCGCCTCCGCGACCCCTCATGCCGACACCGGTCAAGCCCGCGACGCCGGCTCCGGCCCCTGCGCCCAAGGCACCGGCACCGGCCCCGAGCCCTCCGGAGCCTGTTGAGGAGCCCCAGGAGGAACCGGGCGAGGAAGAGGGCGAGGGCGGCGACGCGCCGTGACGGACGCAACCGCGCCTCCGACGGTCGTGAAGGCCCGGAAGGCCCCCCGGATGACCTACAAGCAGGAGATTCAAACCATCAAGAACCTCCCGCGGACGCAGCGGCTCATCGTCATCATGAAAATTGCCGGAGTGTTCCTCGTGGCGATCGGCCTCGAGGGGATTGTGACGGGTCAATACGCGTACACGTTGCTGTTCATCCCGCTCGGGGTCTTCGTGTCGATGATGCCGATCAAGATCCGCACTGGCGTGTGCATCGCGTGCCGGTCGCCGCTCGAACAGGACCAACCGATATGTCCGAAGTGCGGCGCGCCGCAGATGTGAGCCTCTTCACGGCGTCAAGAGCGGCTGCACGACGTGCGCGGTGTCGATCGTCAACTTAAGGGATCGCAGGAACGCCATGCGCTGGCGAAAATGCGGCTCCTCCTCCCAGAGGTGCGCGAGACGGGACGTGAGGACGCCTCCGGCGATCTTGGACACGATCGTCCGCACGCCTTTCGACAGGTCGTGCTGCTTCGTGCGGTCCTTCGGCGACGCGAAGAACGGGAACACGGACACGGTCCCGGTCTCTCGAAGGCTCGCGTAGAAGCCCGCCTTCGCGGCGGACTGGTCTCCGAACGCACGCAGGCGCGCTGCGAAGTCACCGAGGGCCTTCGACGGAAGGCGCACCTCGCCGACGAAGAGCGAGCGCGAGACGCTCTCTGCCGTCTTCCGGTATGCGTCCTCGGCCGCGTCGAACGGACTCGGGGTTTCGGCACTCTTCGACTTGAATCCGGCCATCGCGGCGTCGATTGCCTTCTCCTTCGCCGCGGCGCCCGTCGCGGTGGCTCCAAAGGCCACCTGGGCGGTGAAGGCCTCCGCGGGTGCGGCAGGGCGCAGGATCTTCGCGGCCGCCGCATCGGTCACGTGGACCCAGTCGATCCCCTGACCCGTGCGGCAGAGCTTGTCGAGGGCGGCCGCCAGCTTCGCCCCATCGTCGAACGCGTACGTCAGGGTCTTGCGAGTCGCGGGTTTCGCCTCGAGCCGGACAGCTACGGCAACCGGGATGAAGAACTCCGCCGCGAGCGGGATCACCGCATGAAGGAGATCGTACGCCGTCCCGTTGTTCGCGACCTCCTCGAAACCCAACCGGGCCCGATGGCCGAACGCGCTGATCGTCCGCACGGCATTCACGAACGAGCCGAACTCGCCGCGGTACGAGGCGAACGGAGCGTCGCCGACGAGCGCGTCGCCGACGGCGAAGTCGAGGGGGACCGTCGGCACGAACGGGACGGAGTGGCCCTTCGCCGTTGCGGCGTCGTACAAGGCCTTCCACGTCGCGCCCACCTGCGCGATCGCGCGGTGCCCTTCCTCCGCGAACTCGATGTCCGCGTAGCCGGAAAAGTCGAGCTGCACGCCCCGCTGCTCCGGGACGATCCAGTCGTACGTCAGGAGGGTCCGCGGTCGCGGCACGACCCCGAACTCCCGCGTCCGACCCACGCCCAGCTGCGTGCGGAAGAAGTGGTAGTCTTCCGCGGACAGCCCGAGGCTCAGCGTGCTCTCTTGTCCGTTCAGCACCCGCACGAGCTTGCGGACCTCTCCGTCGTCCTTCACCTTCACCGTGACGGGCGGCACCCGACTCAGGTCCGCGACGAGGTCCCTCGGGAGCACGCGGTCGTCCCGCACGAAGAGCGCGCGGATCAGCGCATCCCGGATCATCTCGGAGAGCGCCGGGATCTCGACGGCCTTCTCGATGTAGTGCCAGTCGCGGAGGAGGCCCATCTCATTCCTCCTTGGCGTGCTCGTACGCCCGCACGAACCGGTCCCGGGTCGGCTTCGCGCGCCGCAGGATCGCAGCGATCTCGAGGCCGACCGCCATCCCGGGCGGGGGGATCGCCCGCAGTCCCGGCCACGGGTACTTCGTCCAGACCTCGAACGTCTTCCCGCCGTTGATCTTCTTGCGCGGATCGAGGACCGCCTTGACGCCGGAGACCATCGTGGTCGCGCGGCCGTGCATCTTCCTCAGGTTGAACACGAGGAACAGGCCGAGCCCCATCGGATGGCCATCCATCTCGAACGCGGCGTCGCCCATCCGTTTCGTGAAGCCGAGCGCGGTGCCGCCGGACGGACGCGTGTCGTCCATGAGGACGTACGGCACGAGGGCGGCGGTCGTCGAGTCGACGAGATACGCTTGCACCGCTCCGTTCAGCTTGAGTTTGTCCCGGATTTCCGCGGCCCTCTCGACCGCCTCGGGCAGACGGGAGACCGGCACGAGGTTGTAGGAGACGATCAAGCCCCGACTCAGCCGGCGCGCGCTGTAGTTGTTGTATCGCTCCCGCCACATCCGGTCCGCGACTTCCGGCGAGAGCTTCGTGGCCTTTTCCTTCGAGGCGATGCCATCGACGGTCCGCTCTTGGTCCGCCGCGTCGTCCTTCGCCCCCCGGACGGCGACAAGGGCGATGGGCGCCGGGTCCGGGCTGTCCGGCCGAAGCGCCCGTTCGAACACGAAGTGTTCCCGGTCGATCAGGATCGCGTGATGCGGACTGAGGCCCGCGTCGAGGAGGCCTTTCAGGAATCGCGCGCCCGCGGCGAGCCCGGGGAACGCATAGGCGATCGGCTTGACGACGTCCGGCTTGGGGACGAGTCGCAACGTCACCCGCGTGATGATGCCGAGCGTACCCTCCGCGCCGAAGAAGAGAGGGGTGAGATCCGCCAGCGAGCCGCCCGCGTCGGCCGTCGGCGCGGTCTTCAGGATGCGGCCGTCCGGCAGGACGACATCGAGGTTCGTGATCGCGTCGCGAAGGCTCCCGTTCCGAACACCCCCGAAGCCCGTCGCCGCGGAGTTGATCGCGCCGCCGATCGTGCTCCCGATCGCATTCGTCGGCACGACCGGGAGGGCGAACCCTTTGGACTCGACGTAGTCCTCGATGTCCTTCCACGTCGCGCCGGCCTCCACGGTCACGGTGCGCGCGTCCGCGTCGAGGCCGAGGATCGCGTTCATCTTGCGCATGTCGACGAGCACGCCCCCGCGGTTCGGCACGGTGCCGCCGTACCAGCTCGTACCGCCGCCTCGCGGCGTGATCTGAAGCTGGCTCTCATCGGACAGGTTGACGAGTGCCGCGACCTCCTCTGTGGTCTGCGGAAGCGCCACGAAATCCGGGTAGAGCCGCCACTGGAGCAGCGCGATCTTCGGGAGCGACGCGAAGTCGTGGCTGTAGACCATCCGCTCGAATTCGGAGCGCGCGACCCGTTCCGGACCGAGCGTGTTCACGAGCCGACGGTACGCATAATCGAGGCTCACCATGCGTCTTCCCCGTGAACGAACGCGGGTAAACGGTCGGCCCCGATAAAGGTAACGCGCGTACGCGTCGTAGGGAGGAAACGATCAGACGTTGAGCGACTTGATGATCTGTTCTTTGAGCCGCTGCACGTCAGCGCCGGAGCTGTAGACGCCCATCGCCTGGGCCGCGCCGACGACCTGATCGTCGGACGCCCGGTCGACGGCGCGTGCGATGTCGAGCTTCAGTTGCATCTCGCTCCGGCCCGTCGCTGGGACGCCGAGCACGCCCGCGGCCTTCTCGACCCGCGCGCGCGTGTCCCGAACGTCCATCGTCGTGAGTTCCTCGGAGATCTGGCGCTCGACCTCCATCTTCCCCCTCCGGAATTCTCCGAGGGCGCGGCCAAGGCCCCGTGCGAGTTCGGGCAACTTCTGGGGTCCGAACAAAAGGAGGATGCCGATGATAATCAGCAGGATGACGTACTCGAATCCTGTTGGCAACTGCGCCTCCACGCTGCCGACGGAGAACGGAACCATGGCGGAGACAATCGGACGAAGCTGGACGGTCTTAAGAGCTTTTCGTACGGGCTATGCGACGCTCCCTCAGGGCCGTCGCGGCGTAGCCGATGACGTACAGCGCGAGCATCGGTATCGAGACGAGCATCATCGTCACCCCGCTGCCGTCCGGCGTGATGATCGCGCCGAAGAGAAAGATCGCGATCGTCGCGAAGCGCCAATATTTCTTCCAGAAGTCCGATCGGACGATTCCGAGGTACGACAAGCCGTACATGAGGATGGGCAACTCGAATGCGAGCCCGAAGGCGAGCGTGAACCAGATCACGAAATCGATGAAATCGTTCCCGTAGAGGATCAGAAAATTCGCGCCGAGGGAGGTCTGGACGGAGTACAGCAGGTTGAACGTGAACGGAAGCACCACGACGAAGCACAGGGTGACCCCCGAGAGGAACAACGCGAGGACGGGAAGCGTGACGCGAAAGATGAGGCGCCTTTCGGACGGCTTCAGGGCGGGTCCCACGAACTGGCCAATCTCGTAGGCGATGAAGGGCGAAGCGGCGACGACCGCGAGGAAGAGCGCCACCTTGAACATGACCACGTAGGCGTCCCAGGGCGGGGCGAAGCTGAAGTTGAGCGGTATTCCATTGACGCGATCCGGGACGAGGTAACTCTTCATCCCGAAGAAGAATTGAGTGGCGACGTTGTTGCTCCCGGGCCCGAGGGCAGGGACGAGCATGGGCACTTGAGTCCCCGCGATGGTCACTGTGCCCACCCCCGTCGTCAGGAACAGGGCGAAGAGCAGAATGACGACGATCATCACGGCCTTGAGCCGCTGCCGCAGTTCCTCGAGATGCTCGAAGAACGACATCCGTCGCGGTCCGGATTGATCGTCGACTTTCGCGAGGGACGCCACGGAGTTCGGCGCGGCTAACAGCGGTCGGCTAATGGACTTTGCCCGAAACGCTCCTAGAAGGAATAGCGGTCTTCGGTCCAGGGATCCGCGGTGTTGCTGTAGCCGCGGACCTCCCAGTATCCGAGTTCGTCGTCCGCCATGAAGGTGATCGCGCGGACCCACTTGGCGCTCTTCCACGCGTACCTCTTCGGCACGAGCAGCCGGACGGGCCCTCCATGCTCGAGCGGCAGCGGTTTCCCGTCCCACTGATAGGCGAGCAGGACATCGTCGTCGGTGAGGATGGATGTCGGATGGGACGTCGTGTAGCCATCGCCGCACCGGAACATCGCGAACCGGCCGCTGGGCTTGAGGCGCGCCCGCTCCGCCAACTCCCGAATCGTCACCCCGACCCACTCGTTGTCGAACGTCGTCCAACCGGTGACGCAATGGAAATCCGACATGACCGTCTTCCTGGGGAGCGAGAGGAATTCCTCGTAGGTCAGGCGCAACGGGTCCTCGACCTCCCCGTCCACGCGAAGGTCCCAGGCTTTCGGATCGAAGCGCGGGACGATGCCGAGATCGAGGCGCGGCCACTTCCGGACCTCGCGCTGTCCCGGCGGAAGGCGTCCCTCGACGACCATTGCGACGGAATCAACAGAGAACCTCGATATAAACGGTTGTGCGAGGATTTCGACGCCGCTTAGAGTGTCCCGCGGCCGTCCGTTCTCTGCCGCGCTCCGGGACCGGGCTCCAGGGTCCGCCTCCCGAATGGAGGCGCTCTCATCATAGCAAGAGGTTTAATAGCCTGACCTTTTTTCCACGACGCGAAGATGGCGCTGGAGAGCTACGTCCCCGTGGTCATTTTCGCCATCGTCGCGCTGTTGTTCCCCCTCGGCACGTTCTTCGCGACGAGGCTGTTTCGACCCGACCATCCCACGCCGCTTAAGGACCTGACGTACGAGTGCGGCGAGGTCCCGGAGGGCGAGGCGCAGATCCAGTTCCACTTTCAGTATTACATGTTCGCGCTGATTTTCGTCATCTTCGATGTCGCGGCGATTTTCCTCCTCCTCTGGGCCTTCGCCTGGGGCGGCCTCCTGAGTTCCGCATCGCCCGTGGCCAAGTTCTCGATCTTCCTGTTCCTCGGGATCATGTTCGTCGCCACCCAGTACGCGCTCAAGAAGGAGGAGGTCATCCAGATATGAGCGCGCTCTCCAAGCCGCTTCCTCACATCACCGGCCGGCCCGTGCCCGGGGTCGAGAAGGAGGTCCTCGCCGGCCTCAAGGCGGCATTCGCATCGAAGCTGAAGGACGCGAAGGCCGTCCGGGAGCGGCTCGTGGAGATCGTCATCGACCGCGCGGACCTGATCGACGTGTGCACGTACCTGAAAAACACCCTCGGATTCGAGCACCTCTCGTGCATCACGGCGGTCGACTGGAAGGATCACTTCGAGAGCATCTACCACATCGAGAACTACTACAACGGGTGCATGGTCCAGGTGAACGCGCAGATCCCATACGACGATCCGAAGATCGCCAGCCTCACGGGCCTCTGGCACGCGGCGGACTTCCTCGAGCGGGAGATGTGGGACCTCATGGGCGTCGAGTATACGGGCCACCCGAACCTCGTCCGGATCCTCCTCCCGGAGGACTTCAAGTTCCATCCGCTCCGCAAGGAGTTCGCCCAGGAGGTGGACCGCCAGTACATCAGCCGGCGCAAGCTCCGCGGAGGGAAGTGATGCCCGAGTTCTGGATCAACATGGGGCCTCAGCACCCCATGACCCACGGGCTCTGGAACATGAAGGTGAAGGTCGACGGCGAGACGATCGTCGACGCGAAACCGGAGATCGGGTACCTGCACCGCGGGTACGAGAAGATCATGGAGGTCCGCGAGTTCCAGAAGAACGTCGTCCTGACGGACCGCCTCTGTTACGTTTCCTCGATCACCTGGTCGCACGCGTATTGCCTCGCCGTCGAGAAGATGATGGGGATCGAGACGCCGGAGCGAGGCCAATGGATCCGCGTCATTTCCCTCGAGCTGCAGCGGATCGCCTCCCACCTGATGTGGCTCGCCTCGTACGGCCCCGACCTCGGCCTGCTCACGGGCCTCCTGTGGGCCCTCCGGGAACGCGAGCTCTTCCTCGACCTGATCCAGCTCATGTCCGGCGCGCGGATGAACCAGAACTTCCCCCGCGTCGGCGGAGTCCGGAACGATCTGCCGGAGAACTTCGAGGCGATGTGCCGGCGGAGCATCGAGCACTTCCTGGAGAAGCTCGAGAATGAGTACCAGGCGATCTTCCAGGAATCGAAGGTCTTCCGGATGCGGACGGAGGGCGTCGGCAAGATCACCGTGGAGGAGGCGATCAACTGGGGCGTCACGGGCCCGAACCTGCGGGCGTGCGGCGTGGATGTCGACCTTCGTCGGCTCGACCCCTACGAGACGTACGGGGAGATCGACTTCGAACCGCAGGTCTGGCACGACGGGGGCGCGGGGGACTCGTACGCCCGGTTCGTGTGCCGCTTCAACGAGTTGCGGGAGTCGTGCCGGATCGTCCTCCAGGCCCTGGAGAAGATGCCGAAGACGGGTCCGTATCGCGTGAAGCCCCCGCGGCGCGCCGAAGGCGAAGGGTACGCCAAGACGGAGGACTCCCGCGGCGAGGCCCTTTTCTACGTCATCGGGGACGGGGACGATCGGCCGTACCGGGTCAAGATCCGCAGTCCGGTGTTCTGCACGATGGCCGCGACCCCGACGCTGCTCCGCGGGAACAAGCTCGCCGATGTCGTCTCGATCCTCGGATCCGTTGACGTATGCGTCGGGGAGATGGACAAGTGAGCGCCCCGCTCGTCCCGGACCTGTTCGGTCTCTGTAAGGTCCTGACGGCGGCAATCATCTGGATCGTGCAACAGCTCATCTACGCCCTCGCCGGGCCGATCCCGCCCCTCGGCGGACTCGGGGATTTCCTCGGCACCGACTTTGTTATCACCTTGGTCACGTGGCTCATCGTCGTCACGGTCGTCGTGCTATGGGTGTCGGTGATCAACCTCTTCACGATCATGTGGGTCGAGCGGAAGTTGTACAGCCGCCTCCAGGACCGCTACGGCATCATGATTTCCGTGTGGTCCCTCCCGTTCTGGCCCTTCAACCGCACCCGGAGGCCGACCCACCGAGGGACCGGCTACTTGCAGAACCTCGCGGACGGAATCAAGCTCATCCAGAAGGAGAACATCACGCCGCGGAACGCCGACTCGGCGATGTTCCACATCTCGCCGGTCCTCATCGCGTCGTCGACGCTGATGGTCTTCGCCGTCCTGCCGTGGAGCAGCGGGTTCTACGTCGCGAATCTGGACCTGGGCATCCTATTCATCCTCGCGGCGTTCTCGCTCGCGCCGCTCGGGATCCTCATCGCCGGCTGGTCCGCGAACAACAAGTACACCCTCGTCGGCGGGCTACGCGCCGCGGCGATGCTCCTCGCCTATTCCATTCCCGCGGTCCTCGCGGTCATCGCGCTCGTGTTCTTCACGGGCTCCCTGAACCCCCTGGTGATCGTGGGGCAACAGGACCGGCCGATCGTCCTCGGCGGCACGACGCTCCCGATCCCGGCGTGGTACGTCTTCGGCCGCTTCCTCGTCTTCACCGTGGCGATGATCGCCGAGATGGAGCGGGTCCCGTTCGACATCCCCGAGGCGGAGGCCGAACTCGTCGAGGGCTGGACGACGGAGTACAGCGGGATGCGCTTCGGCATCGTCTTCGCCTTCAAGTGGCTTCGGATGCTCGCCGCATCCGCCCTCATCTCGATCCTCTATCTGGGAGGATGGAGCGGTCCCGTCTTCGCCACCGTCTTCGTTGGGAGCATCCCGATCCCGATCTTCCCGGAGGAGTTCTGGTTCGTCCTCCGGGTCTACGCACTGTCCGCGTTCTTTGTCGTGCTCTCGTGGTCCGTGCCCCGCGTGCGGATCGACCAGATCCTGAACATCGGCTGGAAGCGCCTCATTCCGTACTCACTCCTCGCGATCCTGATCGCGGCGGGATTCCGGGTCTTGGAGTGAGGGCCATGACGGGCTCCGCG
>WNGF01009977.1_pt1 | contig 10818 bp, 6 predicted proteins | sample 5400641 | NCBI WGS metagenome assembly WNGF01 (sample SAMN13153371, study PRJNA577476) | soil metagenome | isolation source: 80 cm soil or saprolite under grassland replicate 2 | place: USA:California | collected 2016-06-15 | reverse complement strand
GATCGACCAGATCCTCGTCCGCGGGCTGCCCGCGACGCCTGCCACGGTCTGGCCCGAGGAGCGGCGCCGCGTCGGCGGCCGCCTGCTCTCCGACCATGCGCCGGTAGAAGTCCGCGTCGGATGACGTTCGAGGAGGCGCTGCTCGCCGCCGTGACCTCCCGGACGCGGCTGATCGCGACCTCGCACGTGCTGTGGACGACCGGCCGCCGGCTCGACCTCACGCGCGTGCGGGAGCAGAGCGGGCTGCCGCTCCTCGTCGACGGCGCGCAGTCCGCGGGGGCGATTCCACTGACGGGTGTTGCGGCACTGGACTTCTACACCGTCTCTGCCCAGAAGTGGCTGTGCGCGCCGGAGCCGACCGGCGCGCTCTACGTGCGCGAGCCCGAGCGCCTGCGCGTGGCCTCGCCGGGCTACCTCGCGCAAACGGCCTACGAGCCGACGGGCGCTTTCACCCCGAAGGACGGCGCGGCCCGCTTCGACTCGGGCTGGATCGGCGCACCCACGCTCGCCGGCCTCCTGTCGGCGCTCGGCACGCATCCCGCGTGGCGCTACGAGCGCGCCGCCCAGGCGGCCGCCCGCTGCCGAGAGCTGCTGGACGAGCGCGTCGAGGTCGTGACGCCCCCGGGTCACTCGACCCTGGTCTCGTTCCGGCCGCCCGGAGATCCGGCGGAGCTCGTCGCCGGGCTCCAGGAGCGAGGTGTGATCGTGCGCGACCTCCCCGGCCGCGGCCTCGTGCGAGCCTCGTGCGGCTGGTGGACGAGCGACGGCGACCTTGAGCGCCTCGTCGACGGGATCGGCACCGGCCGCTCGTAGCGACGTCCGCCGGAAGGCTACGAGAGGCGCATTCGTGCGTCACGTGCTTGCGAATTCACCTCCGCCGCAGTTCAATAGGCGTTGTCTGTGCGGCTGTTGAGCTGCGAGGGAGGACGGGCGTGATCGTGGTCTCCCCATTCCGGATCGTCGACTAGGGCAGATGATCGAGTAACCACGTGTCCGCTGACTACGAATTCGACGTCTTCGTCAGCTACAAGCGCGAGCCTCCCGAGGCACAGGTCATCACGCCCTGGATCGACGGCGTCCTGAAGCGAGTCATCTTCTGGCTCAAACAAGAGCTCGGCGGTCGCGATGTGAGCATCTTCTTCGACCGTGACACGATCGACATCGGAGATAAATGGCCCGACACGTTGCGCTTCGGACTTCGCCGCTCTCGATGCATGGTGGGTATCTGGTCGCCTGAGTATTTTCGGTCGCATTGGTGCGTCTCGGAATGGAGGAGCTTCCTGGCGAGGGAAGAGCACATCTCCGCCGAACGGCGAGGGCTGATCGCGCCGATCAAGTTCCACGACGGGAAGTGGTTCCCAAGCGAAGCACAAACCACGCAGACACTCGACCTCAGCGGCTATGCGGGCACGACGGAAGCGTTTTGGAAAACGATGCGCGCCGAGGAGCTTGATCAGAAGCTGTCCCTCTTTGCGGGCTCGTTGGCGAGGATCGTCGATCGTGCGCCACCGTTTTCGCCCGACTGGCCCGTCGTCGAGGAAGCGCCGCTGGCGCGTCCGCGCGGCTTCGAGATGGAGCGGCTCTGACGATGGCGGCCAGCGCGGCCGCGACCGGAAAGATCTGCACGTTTTACTCCTACAAGGGTGGGGTCGGCAGATCGATGGCGCTGGTCAACGTCGCAGCGTTGCTGAGCAAGTGGAATCGGCGCGTGCTCATCATCGACTGGGACCTGGAGGCTCCCGGCGTCGAGGAGTTCTTCGAGCATGACTCCGCCGCCTCGACGGCCCCTCGAGACGTTCCGGGCGTCGTCGATCTCGTCGAGTCGCTCGGGAGAGGAAGACGCCTGGAGTGGAAGAAGTCGCTCACGTACGCGCAGCCGTTCGACCAGGCTCCGCGAATCGCGATCCTCGGCGCCGGTCGACAGGATCTCGATTACGTCACGCGCGTACAGACGACCGATTGGGCGCGGCTCTTCACGGAGGTCGATCTCGGCTCTTACCTGGAGGAGCTGCGCACCGAGTGGCTCGAGGAGTTCGACTTCGTGCTCGTCGACAGCCGCACCGGCATCACCGATATCGGAGGGATCTGCACGATTCATCTCCCCGATATCCTGGTCGGCTTCTTCACATCGAACTGGGCGAGCCTCCGTGGCGTGATCGATGTCGTAAGGCGAGCGCGCGGCGCGCGGGACCGGCTGCCATACGACCGGGGCCGACTGCTCGCCGTTCCCGTCCCTGCTCGGGACGAGAGTCGAACCGAATACGAGAAGGCCATGGAATGGCGACGTTCTTTCGCCGGCGAGCTCGGCGAGTTCTACGCAGATTGGCTTCCAAAGGGCATGACCCCGGCGGACGCCCTCGAGGTCCTCCGGATTCCGTATATCCCGTACTGGAGCTTCGGCAATCCCCTGCCGGTCGTCGAGGAGGGGATCACGGATCCCAACGGGGTCGGCTACTACTACGGGATCCTTGCCGGTCTCATCGATGCGGGACTGGCCTGGGAAGGAACCTCTGTCGCCGAAACCGGGATGCCCAGGACGGTCAAGGAGGACCCCGCTGGAGCCGTCTACGCGCGTGGTCTCGCACTGAAAGAGCGTGGTGACGTCGCCGAGGCGGAGAAGGCGTTCCGGGCGGCCGCCGAATCAGGCTTGGCGGGCGCGGCGTACAGCCTCGGGCTTCTGCTGAGGGAACGCGGTGCACACGCCGAGGCAGAGGCCTGGCTGCGCCGAGCAGCTCAGGCCGGCGAGTCGGCCGCCGCCGCCAATCTCGGGCTGCTCCTCGCGGAGCGTGGAGAGACGGTCGAAGCCGAACGATGGTTGAGGCAGGCTGCCGACCGAGGCGACCGCGCAGCCGAGGCCAACCTCGCCGTGCTCCTCCGCGAGCGCGGCGATATCGGCGCCATCGAATCGAAGGAAGTTCGGCTCGGTCTCGTCCTTGACGGCGGGTCGTCTCTCGCGATCTACACGCACGGCTCCACAAGGGAAATTCACCGGCTCGCTCGGGCGTCTGCGCTTTTCGATCTAGGCCTCGGGCCCGAGCGCAGCTCGCCGAGCGAGCAGACGTATGCACAACTCCTCGGGCAGATGGCAGACGAGGATCCGCAAGGTGTTCGCACGCGCATCGTGGTCGACGCCCTCTCGTCGACGTCGCTCGGGGGTATCAACGGCGTTTTTCTCGCAAAGGCGCTCGCGCACAATCGCTCCCTGGACAGCCTCCGCGATCTGTGGCTCGAACGCGGCGACATTCGAGTCCTCTTACAAGGCCCCAGGTGGATCCCGATCCGGCTCCGCGCCTCCTGGCTCTTGCTGGGGGGCGTGCGACGCGCGCCTCTGCGAGGAGGAAGCGTGACGCGGTGGCTCTTCGATGCGCTCGAGGCGATGGATGCCGGCGGTGCCGATCCAGCCGAGCTCGAGTCGCTCATGCCCCGGTCGCACAGCCTCGATCTCTTCGTCACCGTGACCGACTTCTATGGCTACAACCGCCGCATCCCCATCGCGAGCTCGACCCCTGTGGACGAGCGACGCCACCGTCACGTGCTTGCGTTCCGGTACGGCGACGGGCGCGACGACTTCGGAGTGAACGGCAATGCCGCCCTCGCGTTCTCCGCGCGCGCGACGTCGTCCGTGTCGGGTGCCTTCCCGCCGGTCAGCGTGGATGCCTTCGAGGGCGATCTGCGGAAGTGGGACGCCCGGATCACGAAGGATGTGGATGCAAAGCTCTTCCGGCTGTACAGCCTCTCCGGGGCCGACCCGCGCGACACCTACTTCATCGATGGCGGTGTCGTCGACGATCAGCCCTTTCGCTCCATCCTCGAGGCCGTCCGGCGGCGGCCCGCAACCGGAGCGGTCGAGCGGCGCATCCTCTACGTCGAGCCCGATCCGCCCTCCGCCTCGGCGGGGCGACGCCCCGCGCCTGGTCCGGTCTTGGCCGTCGCCGGCGCCTCCGGCCCACCGCGCAACGACGCGATCCTCGACGGCTTGCTCGATGTCGCGAGCCAGAACGAGAACGTGCGCTGGGTGCGTGACATCATCGAGACGAGCTTTCACTCGATCTCTGAGCGGCTCGAGCGAATCCTCGGTCCTCTCTCTGACCTTCCGTCTGATCCTGGCGGCGAGCTGATTGCCCAATGGCGGGCTGCGCTCGATGCCGAGGCGATGAGAGATGCAGGCCTGGCCTATGCGAGCTACGTGCGCCTGAGGGCCAGGAGGGTCATCGAGCGTTACGCCGATGTCGTTTGCGTCATGCTCGACTACCCGCGTGAAGGCAGCCATGCCTCCGTCGTTCGGGGCGCGCTTCGCAGCTGGGCCGAGCAAAGGGGCCTGCTGACGAGGGAGTTGCCGCCGAGGGCGGAGCAGACCGACTTCTTACGAAGCTTCGACCTCGAATACGCGGAGCGGCGGCTCCGCTTCGTGCTTGCGGGAGTTCGTTGGTCGTCTCGCGATAGCGCTCACGGCAAGCCCGGCTTTCCGAGCCGCGCCGTGCTGAATGCGCTGACAACTCGACTCAGCGAGGCCGTCGAGCGCCTTACCTCGGCGCTGGGGAACGAGTACGACGCGGAACTCGCCGGCGCGGCGGTCAAATGTCTCGGCCCGGCCGAGGTTGCCGACGCCTTGCGTTCGGACAGATACGAGCTCGACCTGTTCGTCCGGGGCCGCAGCGGCGCCTTCGACGATCTCGCCAAGAGGTTTCGTGTCTATCTCGGCTCCCGGTTGAGCGACTTCGACGGCATGGTGTCCCGCGATCTGCTCGAGCTGACGTCTGGGGGAGAGCCGCAATGGCGCGCCGACGTCCTCGTCCGCTACCTCGGCTTTCCTCTCTGGGACGTTCTCCTCTACCCAACCGAAGCGTTCGCTGGGTCGGAGATGGATCACGTCGAAATCCTGCGTTTGAGCCCGCTGGATGCGTTTCTGCTCAAGCCGCCGAACGGCAGGAAGCTCAGGGGCGTCAAACTGCAACAGTTCGGTGGCTTCTTCGACCGGAGCGCGCGGGAGAATGACTACCTGTGGGGCCGGCTCGACGGGGCCGAGCGCCTCCTCGATGTCCTGCTCGGCCGGTCTCATCCCTCGTTCGCAAGCTGGTGCCAGCGAGCCTTCGCCGCAATTCTCGAGGAGGAGGAGCACGCCCTGCCGCGGTCGGGCCCACTGATCGCCGCGCTCCGGGAGCAGATCTTGAGGGTGTAGCACGGCCGCGCACTCGTGCGAGCCTCGTGCGGCTGGTGGACGAGCGGCCCGCGACCTCGAGCGCCTCGTCGAAGGGCTCGGTGCCGACGCCCGGGAGGCGGCGACGACCCGACGAAGCGGCGACGTGCGAGGGCGGATGCGACGGAGTAGCGTGCTCCCTATGCGATCTCGTGGTGGACGCGACTGCCGATCATGGTGACGACGGACGAGATAGGCGCCGTCGCGCTCTTCGCCACTCTCGGCCCGGCGGAGCGCGAGCAGCTTTCCCGGGCGGCGGCGGACATCACGCTCGTGCCGGGCGAGTACGCGGCGCACGAGGGCGGCGAGCGCGCGCTCTTCGCCGTGCTCGAGGGTCGCATCGAGGCCGTCAAGCTCGTCGATGGGATCGGCCGCGTCGTCGGCGAGCGCGGCCCCGGGGACATCTTCGGCGAGGTGCCGATCGTACTCGGAACGGTGTTCCCGGTCGGGTTTCGCGCGGCTGAGAAGTCGCGCGTCATGCGCGTCGAGCCGAGTGACTACCACGCTGTCGCGGCCGTGCACCCCGACCTCGGCAAGGAACTCGGCAGGCTCGCAGCGAACCGGATGGGCGGATCGCGCGGACTGCAGAGCCTCGCGGCCGAGCCGCCTCCGCCGCGCGCGATCGTCGTCGGGCATCGCTGGGACGCGTCCTGCGCGGAGCTGCGACGCTTCCTCGACCGCAACCAGATCACGTTCAGGTGGCTGACGCCAGACGCGCCTGATGCCGTCGAGCACTGGGGCGGCCCCTTGCCGTCGGATGAAGATTTGCCGACGATCCGCGTCGTCAACGGGAAGACCGTGGTGCGACCGCAGTTCCGCCGGGTGGCCGAGCTGCTGGGCCTCGCGACCGAGGCGGCCGCTGCGGAGTACGACGCCGTGATCGTGGGCGCCGGTCCCGCGGGACTGGCCGCCGCCGTGTACGGCGCATCGGAGGGCCTGCGCACGATCGTGGTCGAGCGAGAGGCGCCGGGCGGCCAGGCCGGTACCTCGTCCCGGATCGAGAATTACCTCGGCTTCCCGTCCGGTGTCTCAGGGGACGAGCTGGCGAGCCGTGCGCTGCAGCAGGCGTGGAGGCTCGGCGCCGAGGTCCTGGTCACCCGGTCGATCACGCGGGTCGACCCCGCCACACGGCATGTGCACCTCGACGGCGGCGACGTGCTGCGGGCGCGGACGATCATCCTGGCCTGCGGAGTGGCGTGGCGGCAGCTGTCGATCGACGGATTCGACCGCCTCGCCGGGAAGGGCATCTCGTACGGCGCAGCGCGCAGCGAGGCGTCGAACGCCCACGGCCTGGACGTCCACATCGTCGGTGCCGGCAACTCGGCGGGGCAGGCGGCCATGTTCTTCTCCAACCATGCGAGGAGCGTGACCATCCTGTGCCGCGGCGAGACGCTCGAGAAGAGCATGTCGCGCTATCTCGTCGACCAGCTCGCGGCTCGGTCGAACATCGGGACCATGTATCGGACCGAGGTCGTCGCTGCCCACGGTGACGGGTCGCTCGAGGCGGTCGACGTCCGCAATGCCGCGAGCGGCGAGACGACCCGGCTCGAGTCGGGCGGCCTCTATGTCTTCATCGGAGCCGACGCCGAGACGGCGTGGCTGCCGTCCGAGATCGCACTCGATCGCCGCGGCTTCGTGCTCACGGGTTCCGACGTCCGCGCTGCGGGCCGCTGGGAGCTCGAGCGCGACCCGTACCTCCTCGAGACGAGCGTTCCGGGCGTCTTCGCGTGCGGCGATGTCCGGTTCAGCCCGGTGAAGCGCGTCGCCGCCGCCGTCGGCGAGGGCAGCATGGCCATCGCCTTCGTCCACCAGTACCTCAAAGAGCCTGAGACCCGCGTCGTGCAGTAACGTCGCTGCCCGTATCACGAGGCGGCCGCGCTCGTTCTACGATGACTGGAGATGCCTCCGTCGCGGCGCGCGGTCGCCAGCGGGCTCACGCTCCTGCTTGTCCGTGGGGTGCTTCTGTGGCTGGTCGTTCCGGCCGCGACGTGCGTGTGGCTTGTTCTCACCGTTCTGCTTCGTCGTCGGCGTGTCGGACAGCACTGCTCCTTTCACCGGCGACGGTGCACCGGGAGCTCAAACACGGACGTGGAGAGAACCTAGCCGGTCGCAACGGGGGCTACGAAGAGAGCCGGGCGGCTTTGCGCTGGTGCACTGGATCGGGCATCTCCCCCGAGCGGGCTACTCTGGCTGAACCGTGCTCGCTTCGATCATCTGCCTTCGACGGGTGCTGTACTGATCGAGGTCGCTTGTGAGGCGTGCGGCTGGCTGGCCGTCACAAGCCAACCGGCACACCTGGTCTGGGCCGAACACGTAGACGCATGCCCCGCCGTGGGCGGCGCAGTGCGGTACATGCCCGAGCTGCCCCCGCTGCCCAAGCTCCTTCCGGTGGTGCGCGCCTGTAGGCATAGACGCGTCCGGCGCCAGATCGCCGTCACCGCGGCCGGCGTCAAGCGATACGCGGTGGTGTGCGAGCTCTGTGGCCGGCTTCTCGACGACGACTGACTTCTGAGCGCGACCCTGCGCCTCTTCCGAGCGATGTCTAGCCCGGGAGCCCCAGCTCGGGCGCGATCGGCTTCAGCGCCTCGACGACTGTGCGGATGTGCTCGTCGAGGTCGACGCCGAGCTCCTCGACGCCCTTGTAGACGTCCTCCCGGTGGACGCCCGAGGCGAAGGACGGCTGCTTCAGCTTCTTGCGCACCGACTTCGGCTCGAGGCCTTCGAGGCCGGTCGGGCGGACGAGCGCGCAGGCGTGCACGAACCCGGACAGCTCGTCGCAGGCGAAGAGCGCCTTCTTCAGCGGCGTGTCGCGCGGCAGCCCGAGGTGCTCGGCATGGGAGAGCACGGTCTCGACGACCTCGTCGGGATAGCCCTCCTCGCGCAGGATCGGCGCCCCGTCCTGTGGGTGCTTGTCGAGCGTCGGGTGCATCTCGTAGTCGAAGTCGTGCAGGAGCGCCGCGACGCGCCAGAGCTCCTCGTCCTCCCCGAGCTTGCGGGCATAGGCGGCCGTGGCCGCCTCGACGGCGAGCGCGTGGCGGCGGAGCGACTCGCTCTCCGTGTACTTCGTGAGGGTCTGCCAGGCTTGCTCGCGGGTCGCGCCGGCCACGTCGCTAGGATAGCCGCCTCATGGCCGTGGTTCCCGCCGTCGCCGACGCCTTCGTGATCGAGGGCGCGCGCCCGCTGACCGGCCGCATCCGCGCGGCCGGCAACAAGAACGGGGCGCTGCCGATCCTGGCGGCGTGCCTGCTCACGGACGAGCCCGTGACGCTCGCGAACGTGCCGCGCATCCGCGACGTCGAGACGATGGTCGAGCTGCTCGCCGACCTCGGCGCCGACGTGGCCTGGACGGGGCCGAACGAGGTCCGCGTACACACGGCCGACGTCTCGAGCTCGAGCCCCGACGAGCGCCTCTGCCGGCGCATCCGGGCGTCGTTCCTGCTCGCTGGGCCGCTGCTCGCCCGGTTCGGGAGCGCGACGATGCCGCTGCCCGGGGGTGACGTCATCGGTCGGCGTCGCCTCGATCCGCACATGCACGCGTTCGCCGAGCTCGGCGCCGAGATCGACGTCAACGGCCGGTACGCGATGCGCACCGACGGGCTGCGCAGCGCGCAGGTCTTCCTCGACGAGGCGAGCGTGATGGCGACGGAGAACACGGTCATGGCGGCTGTGCTCACGCCCGGCCAGACGGTGCTGGGCAACGCGGCGTGCGAGCCGCACGTCCAGGACCTCTGCCGCTTCCTCGTCTCGCTCGGCGCCCAGATCGAGGGGATCGAGTCCAACGTCCTCCGCATCACCGGAGTCGAGCGGTTGCGCGGCGGCACGTGGTCGATCGGGCCGGACCACATCGAGGTGGGAAGCTTCGTCGGCATGGCGGCGATCACGGGCGGCGCCGTCACGATCGAGGGCGTCGAGTCCAAGGACCTCGTCGCGATCGTCTTCGCGTTCGAGCGGCTCGGCGTCCAGGTCGAGGTGCGCGGGGACAGCGTCCACGTGCCGACGCGCCAGCAGCTCGTCGTCCGCGACGACCTCGGCGGGATGATCCCGAAGATCGAGGACGGCCCCTGGCCGGCGTTCCCGTCCGACCTGACGTCGATTGCGATCACGATCGCGACACAGGCGTTCGGCACCGTCCTGATGTTCGAGAAGATGTTCGAGAACCGCCTGTTCTTCACGGACAAGCTCGTGTCGATGGGGGCCAGGATCATCCTCTGCGATCCGCACCGCGCGGTCGTCACCGGGCCGACGCGACTCGTCGGCCAGCGCATGGAGAGCCCCGACATCAGGGCCGGCATGGCGATGCTGCTGGCCGCCCTCTGCGCCGAGGGCCAGTCGACCATCGGGGCCGTGCACCAGATCGACAAGGGCTACGAGCGCATCGACGAGCGCCTGCGCGTCCTCGGCGCCGCGATCGAGCGCGTCGAAGGTTAGTCGAGGGTTAGCGACCCGTCCCCGCGGCGGCGGCTTTCCTGCGCGCGCGCCACCGCGGCCGCGGCGTCGATGACGCCGAACCCGAGCTCGGGCGACCACACGCCCCCGCCCGAGGCGGTCTCCTCCAGGATCTGCGCCACCTGCCGCGCCGTGAGGCTCGGGTCCGCGGCCCAGACGAGGGCCGCGGCGCCGGCCACCTGCGGCGCCGCGAACGAGGTGCCGCTGCCGTAGCCGTAGAGACCCGCCCGCGAGCCGGGCAAGGGACTGCGGGGATAGAGAAGCGGCGACGACAGCGCCGACACGTCGCCGAAGACGTTTGCGCCGGGCGCCGCGAGCGACAGCCACGAGCCGGTGCTCGAGAACGGGGCGCGCTCTCCCCTCTCGGTCGAGGCGGCGACGGCGAGCCCGGCGCCGCCGGCCCCATTCGACCCGACCGGCTGGAGCAGGGCCGCGGGATACTCGACTGGGTTCCCCTGGGCGTAGTCGTTGCCGGCCGCGGCGACGACGAGTGCGCCGTGCCGGACCGCGTAGCGGATCGCGCGGCGCTCGGTCGCCGACGTATGCGGGCCGCCGAAGCTCAGGTTGAGGATCTTCGCGCCGTGGTTGACCGCGTACGTGATCCCCGCCGCCTCGTCGACGTCGGTGAACGCGCCCTTTGAGCTGCCGGCCTTGACGACGAGCAACTGCGTGTCTCCTCCCGCGCCGGCGATGCCGTCGCCGTTCGTGACCGAGCCGGCGGCCAGCGATGCGACGAAGGTTCCGTGGCCGCTCAGGTCGCGGACGTCGGCGGTGCCGGTGCGGGCATTGTGCCGGCGAGACTTCTTCGCGGCGAGGTCGGGCGCCGCGACGTCCGCGCCCGTGTCGATGACGGCGATCCGCACCCTCGCCGCCGCCCGCAGCACGACCTCGGGGACGGCGTCCGCCTGCGTCGCGTGGTACTGCCACTCCCACCCCTCGCCGGGGTCGGATGCGGCGAGCGACACGGCCGGCTCGACGAGCGAGCTCCGGGCCGCGGGCCGCTCGACGAAGCGGATCCCCGGCGCCCCGCGGAGGAGCGTGGCGGCTCGTGCCGGCTCCGGGGCGCTGACCTCGGCGACATGCAGTGCCGGGAGGCGCCGGACCACGACCCCACCGGCCGCACGGAGCGCGCCGGCGAGGTCCCAGGAGCTGCGGTATCCGACCGCGAGCTGCCC
>WNGF01016338.1_pt1 | contig 10819 bp, 14 predicted proteins | sample 5400641 | NCBI WGS metagenome assembly WNGF01 (sample SAMN13153371, study PRJNA577476) | soil metagenome | isolation source: 80 cm soil or saprolite under grassland replicate 2 | place: USA:California | collected 2016-06-15 | reverse complement strand
CCGAACGAAGTGAGGAATCCCCCGAAGGCTCAAGTCTCCTGTGCCGCCCCAAGCTTTCCAACCACCCCTTTTCGGTTGTCGCGTGCCTCGTTTCCATGCTCTCATTCCACTAATGCGCGAGCGCTTCTGGGTTTACATCATGTCGAGCGAAAGCGGCACGCTCTATACGGGCATGACGAACAGCCTCGACCGGCGGGTCTTCGAGCACAAACATCACCTCAGCGAAGGCTTTACCGCAAAATACAACTGCAACCGCCTAGTATGGTTTGAGGAGTGGAGCGATGTGCGCAGCGCCATTGGCCGTGAAACGCAAATCAAAAGTTGGAGACGTTCGAAAAAGATTGCGTTGATCGAAGGGCTGAACCCACACTGGAACGATCTGGCCAAAAACTGGGGACTACAAATGGCTCGCCTGGACGGCTCCGGTTGAAAGCTTGGACCGGCACAGCAGAATGAGAACTTGCAGGGATTCCTCACTTCGTTCGGAATGACACCCTAAAAAAACGGCGCGAGCAAACACGGCGCGAGCTCCAACCCGCGCCGCATCCCGTTCATTACGCCGACGCCCCGTAGATCGGATACCAAGGCGAGGCCGCCTTCAATCCGTCGTTTACGTTCTGAATGTTCTTCACGCCCTCGGCTTCCAACCATTGCCGGAAGGCCGCCAGTCCTTTTTCGGCGAAGACGGGAATGCCGTCGGCCCAGGTGGCGCGGCCGCAGAGCACTCCGTTGAACTTCACGCCGCTCTCGCCCGCAAGCTCCAGGGTCTCGGAAAACTCGGCGTTGCTCACGCCCGCCGACAGATAGATGTATGGCTTATCGGTACACTCGGCGGATTTGCGGAAGCAATCCAGCGCCTCGGCCCTGGTGTAGGCCTTTTCACCCTTGAAGCTGCGCGTGCCCTCGACGAACTTCATGTTGATGGGCACCTCCAGCTTCAGCACGTCCACGTTGTAGCGCGGCTTGCTGAACTCGCGCATGTAGGCCTGCACGATTTGCGGCTTCTTCTTCGCGTAATCCAGGCCTTTTTCATCCAGGCCTTCCTCGTAGCCGATGATTTCCAGAAAAAATGGAATGTCGTTGGCCGTGCACTCGTCGCCAATGCGCTCGATCCAGGCGTGCTTATGCTCATTGATGTTCTTCGGGTCCGCGGGCGCGTAGTAGAGCAGGATCTTTACGCAGTTTGCGCCTGCCTCCTTCAGCCGCCGCACGCTCCACAGGTCCAGCAAATCGGGGAGCCGCCCGGGAACCTGCTTGTCATAGCCGGTCTTTTCGTATGCCAGCAGCAGGCCGGCCTTAGGGTTGCGCGCCTTGGCCGCGGGCAGGCCCCACTCCGGGTCCAGCAGAATCGCGCTTGCGTATCGGGTGAGAACTTCGCTGACCGCAATCTTGAAGTCGATCAGCTCCTGATCGCCGGCCTTGGGCCCCAACGCCTTCTTCAGCGATCCGCGCTGATCCATGGCCGCGGCGGCGATGACGCCTCGTTCATTGGAGACTGCCTTTAATCCACTTAATTTGCCGGGAGTAAGTTTCACGTTTCGTCCTCTCCTGCAACTCTCAGATGTTTGGCACGGGCAAGTTGCCGCCTGAGCTGCTCGCCGTCCGTGCTCGCAATAGCGTACGGAGTATACCAAGGAGCGCGGGCGGGTGGCCCACATTTGCCCCTGGTTTGGCAAATGTGGGGAGATCGGCGAGGAGCCGGGCATGCTTCCCAGCTTCCCACATCTGCTGAAGACGGCAGATGTGGGGCACCCTCGGGCCACTCTACAACTTCACTCCCGCTGCAGCCAGCACCTCGCGCTGCCTGGCGACCAGTTCGGCGATGCCTTTGCGCGCCAGCGCCGTCATCTGCGCCAGTTGCTCATCGCTGAAGGGCTCGTGTTCGGCCGTGGCCTGGATCTCGATGAACTGGCCCGCACCCGTGAGTACATAGTTCATGTCCACCGCGGCGCGCGCGTCCTCCTCGTAGCAGAGGTCGAGCATCGGCCCGCCGTCCACAATCCCCACGCTGATGGCGGCCACGGTGTCCTTAAGCGGAAGCTGCTTCATCGTGCCGCAGTCCACCAGCTTCTGCATGGCCAGCGCCATGGCTACAAAGCCGCCGGTGATGGAAGCAGTGCGGGTGCCGCCGTCCGCCTGGATCACATCGCAGTCGATCCAGAGGGAGCGCTCGCCCAGCCGTGCCGTATCCACCACGGCGCGCATGGAGCGGCCGATGAGCCTTTGAATCTCCTGGGTGCGCCCGCCCTGCTTGCCGCGGGTGGCTTCGCGCGCAGAGCGCGTCAGGGTGGAGCGCGGCAGCATCCCGTACTCGCTGGTGATCCAACCCTTGCCCTGGTTGCGCATCCAGCCGGGCACCGTCTCCTCAATCGTCGCGGTGCAGATGACGCGCGTGTTGCCGACCTCGATCAGGCAGGAGCCCTCGGCGGTGCGGATGAACTCCGGCGTCAACGTGAGCGGACGCATCTGGTCCAGCGAGCGATGGTCGGAGCGAAAGATCATCGAATTAGCCTTCATTGAATCGCATTCCTCGGTTCAGAATCATGATTCCTTTCCTTGTAGGCTACCGGGCCTCGCAGCCTGGGTCGAGATCGACTCGTTCCACCGCCTCGCCCTGGAAGTCCCGGGCCGCGATGCCAAGGAAGAGCGGGGCTTGGCGGCGGAACTTTTCCACCGAGTCGGTGACGAAAAATCTGTAGCCTGTTCGGCAAGGTGTTTCATGACGCGTTTCGCGGCTTTCTTGGCGAACAGGCTCGCGAGCGGCCACGGCCTTGCTGCCGAGCAGCGGCAACAGCGCGCGCGCCGTCGCCTCGGCGGAATCGACGATCTGAATGCGCTGCGGCACCACGCGCCGCAGCAGGGGCTGCAGCAGCGGATAGTGGGTGCAGCCCAGTACCAGAACATCGACATTGGCCGATGCATTGCGCAGCGCCTCAATGGTGTAGACGCGCGCCACCTGCTCGGTCACCGGCGTGTCCAGCCAGCCCTCCTCCACCAGCGGCACCAGCAGCGGACACGCCTTCTCATGGGTAGCAAAGCCGCGGCGGGCCAGCGCGCGCTGATAGGCGTGGCTGGAGCAGGTGGCCTCGGTGGCAAACACCAGCGCCTCGCGGCTGGTGGAGAGCGCCGAGGCCGCATCGGCGCCCGGCTCGATGACACCCACTACCGGCACGGCTACCGCCGACTTAACGTCGTAGAAGGCCAGGGCGGAGGCGGTGTTGCAGCCGATGACCAGCAGGTCGATGCCTCGCGCGGCCAGGAACCGCGCGGCGGCCGCAGAGTAGCGCGCCACAAATTCCTGCGACTTGGTGCCGTAGGGAAGCCGCGCGGTGTCGCCGAAGAACAGATAGTCCGCGTCGGGCGCCAGTCGCGCAATGGCGCGCAGCACGGTCAGGCCGCCGACGCCGGAGTCAAAGACCCCGATGGCGGGACGTTTGGGTTTGGGAGTCACCGGATCCCCTGAGGTCACAATTCCTGAGGTCACAATTCATTCAATGTAGCGCAAAAGCGGCGGGCGCGGGAAAGGCGGGACTACAACCAGAGGCCATGCTAAGGGAGAGAGCTGATTGAGCCACTCGCACTCATAAAAATTAAGCACAAAACAATATGGGTTTGGCCCTGAGCGGCAGACAGGAGCGGCTGGACGGCGGCTGTATAGGGCGCTACACTGAGCAACGTAGTAGAAGTCGTGGTTAACAATCACGCTGCTTCAATTCCATCCGTAGGTGCGTTCAGGTGCTTCCAGCAGTTTCGATCCGGTCCCGCGTAGTGGCTTTCGCCGCTGTACTTGCCAGTTTCATTCTCATCTGCACTCCCCAGATTGGCTGGGCCGCCGACAAATTTGATGGCGTCCCCAATTTCGGCCGCGTCGCCGATACTCTGTTCCGCGGCGCTCAGCCGTCTTCGTCTGGATTCAGCGCTCTGCACGATATGGGCGTCTCCATCGTGGTCGACTTCCGCAATGAGAGCGATGAAATAGCCTCGGAGCAGCGCCAGGTGGAAGCCACGGGCATGAAGTTTGTCAGCATTCCGTGGAGGGGGCAGGACAAACCCTCGAGCACCCAGGTCGCGCAGTTCCTGGAATTGATTCGCTCGAACCCGGATGCCAAGGTTTTCGTGCATTGCAAGGCAGGCAGAGACCGCACCGGAGTGACGGTTGCCGCCTATCGCATTGCCGTCGAACATAAGCAGGTCTCCGACGCCGTTGCCGAGATGCATCAGTACCATTATCATGCGTTCGCCTTTCCGCAGCTGGAGCGCTACGTGAAGTCGCTTCCGGAACTTCTCCAGAGCGAGACGGTATTCAGCGCCTATGCTCCATCGGCACCGGCAGTGATCCCTGCGGTGGCGCCGTCAGCGGCATCGGCTACCCCGGCTGATGTTCCAGCCGCTACTCCCGCTGCCACACCAGCCGTTCTTACCCCGGCCCTCGCGCCTGCGGCCATGTAGCGCATACGACTCCGGTTTCGGTCTGAGTAGGGCAGGATGGCATACGCCACCTGCCCTTTCCATTTGAGGATGGCTGGCGCTGGCGATGGCCTCCACGCTGGCGGGCAATCTGACCATCACCGGATCGGTGGCCAACATCATCGTGGTCGAAGGCGCGCGCGCCGAGGGCGTGCACCTGAGCTTTCGGCAGTATTTTCGCCTGGGAGCGCCGGTTACGCTCGCAACGCTTGCAGTGGGATCGGCATGGCTCTGGTGGACCGGTTAAAGAGCCGATCAACTGTCCACCTGATCCGGAAGATGGCACTGAACGAGCTAACCTCCAGCTAACCGCCCGATGTGTGGTGCATGGCGCGGTTCGAACCGTTAGAATGGGGCGTTCTAGACTGGGCATTCCTAATGTGGCAAATCTGTGCATCGGGGCACGTTGTTGAGCGAAGCGACTGATTCGGCGTTGCAGCCTGGGCCGGTGGCGCGGCTGCTGCGCGTGCTGCGGCCGGGGCATACCCACACGGCAACCACGGCGACGCTGCTGCTGATGCTCTCGGCGTTTCTCTCGCGCATCATGGGCCTGGTGCGGGAGAAGTTCACCGCCTATCTGTTCGGCGCGGGCGGGCAGATGGATGCCTATCGCGCAGCCTTCCAGCTTCCCGATACCATCGCCTATTTCCTCGTGGGCGGTGCGGCCTCGATCACCTTCATCACCATGCTGAACCGCTACTACGAGCGCGGCGAGGCGGCCGAAGGCGAGCGCGTGATGTCGGTCATCATCTCCACAATGCTGGTGGTGCTGGGCGGGACGCTGCTGTTGGCCGAGCTGCTGGCGGGCCACTTTGTGCGCTGGTATTTTGCCGGATATCCGCCGGAAAAGGCGGCGTTGTGCACGTATATGACGCGCATTCTGCTGCCGGCGCAAGCGATGTTTTTCGTCGGCGGGGTATTGAGCGCCGTGCTGCTGGTGCGCAAGCAGTTTGCCTACCAGGCGCTTTCGCCGCTGATCTACGCGCTGGGCATCATCCTGGGCGGGCTGCTGCTGCACCGCTCGATGGGTGTGACCTCGCTTGCGGTGGGCGCGACGGCGGGGTCCTTTGCCGGACCGTTTCTGCTGAACGCGGTGGGCGCGCACCGTGCCGGGGTGCGCTTTCGCTTCCAGCTGGAGTGGGGCAACCGGGGACTGCACGAGTGGGTGCGGCTTTCGGTTCCGCTGATGCTCGGGCTCTCGCTGGTGACGGTAGACGGCTGGATCATCGCCTGGCTGACATCGCACGAGAACGGACTCTACGCCAAGCTCTACTTTGCCAAGCAACTGTTCACCGTGCCGATTGCGATGGTGGGACAGGCGGCGGGGGCGGCCTCGATGCCGTTTTTCGTGGCGCTGCTTGCGCGCGGGGAGCGGGAGAAGTTTGCCGCGGCGGTGAACGGCTCCGTAACCAGGATCCTTGCGATCTCGTTCCTGCTGACGGCATGGATGACGTCGCTGGCCCGCCCCGCGGTGGACCTGGTGCTGCGCGGAGGAGCGCTGCGCCGTCCGGAGGCGGCAACGATTGCGGTGTTCTTCGGGCTGTTTGCGGTTTCGCTCGCCCTGTGGTCGGCGCAGGCCATCTATGCGCGCGCTTTTTACGCATCTGGAGACACGCTGCGCCCCATGGTGGCGAGCACGATCGTGACGGCGATCTCGCTGCCGGTCTACTGGTCGCTCTATCGCAGCTACGGCGGCACGGGGCTGGTGATCGCCTCGAACATCGGCATCCTGGCGCAGACGTTGGTGCTGGCTGGGATGCTGCATCGCGACGGGTTGGTGAGACTGGGCGGGCTGGACTGGGCAGAGGTGGGCCGGTCGTCGGCCTCGGCGGCGCTGGCCGGAACCGCCACGGCAGCGCTGCTGCACTGGATTCGGATGCACTGGAACTGGACGAGTGCCGGCTTCCGCTTCGATCTGCTGGCGCTCACCGTCGGAACCGCGGCTTGGCTGCTGGTGAGCTGGGCAGCACTGCGCACGATGGGCTCCGGCCTCCCGGACGAGGTGCGACGGCGGCTGAGTCGGAGCTGAGGCGGAGGCACGGGAGAGACTTGGCTTGATCCTTTAGTATGAAATTGTCATACCTCATGATAAATTGGGGCAGCATGGGAGGGTGCTGTTATGGCATCGCAAGAAAAACGCACGTTCAGTTTGTCGGCCGAGTTGTCGAAGTACATCGACAAATTGGTGAAGTCCGGGGCATACGCCACCGGCAGCGAGGTTGTGCGGGCGGGACTGCGCTCGTTGCAGGAGCGCGATTCGGCCGTAGAGCGCTGGCTGCGCGAAGAAGTTGCAGAGGCCTGCGACGCACTGCGAGCGGACCCGGGGCGAGCCGTGCCCGCCAAGGAAGTCTTCGATACACTGCGCGCCCGTCATGGCGATAGGAAAAAGCGCGCGTGAGCTATGCCGTGTTCTTCAGCCCAGAGGCAAAGGCTGATCTGCTCGAACTCTATGACTACATCGCGGAACGCAGCGGAGAGGATCGTGCTTTGGGCTATGTGGAGCGAATCGAGAGATGGGTTCACGAATTGGAATCTTTTCCCGAACGAGGCACCCGGCGAGATGACATCAGACCGGGATTGCGAGTAGTTGGCTTTGAGCGCCGAGTTACCGTGGCATTTAAGTTAATGGAAGAGTCTGTGATCATCCTCCGAATTCTTTATGCGGGACGTGACCTCGAGAAGACGCTGAGTCAGTTGGAGCCGTGAGGACGAACGAATGGGCCACCCGCCAGCCTCTAATGTCATCTCCGAAATGCGGCGAAACGCGACACGAACCCGGGGCACCGGGTTCGGACGCGCGCACTTTCCGCTCTCGCCCATGGAATTCCGACGAAAATAATCGCAATTCGGTAAGTAGTTGAAGCCATTCGGGCTAATGATTTCCCCATTCGCTGCCTTTGGTTGCTTTTCCGGAAGAGCTGCCGCTATACTTTCATTGGCGACTGAAAAGGTCGGAAATCCCTGGGAGGATGCCTGCTTCCATGCTGAAGCTGACCAAGAAGGCCGATTACGGTTTGATTGCAATGCGGCACTTGGCTGAGCACGCCGACTTGGGCGCTTGTAGCGCCAAGGACCTGGCGGAGATGTACGGCATCCCACAGGAGGCATTGGCCAAGATCCTGCAGCGGCTGGCCCGAAGCAAGCTGCTGACCTCGCAGCACGGAACCAACGGCGGCTATGTGCTCGCGCGCGATCCGCGACTGCAAAGACGTGCAGCACGAGTTTGAAGTGTACGGTGCGCGAGCCGCTGCAAAAGGTGGGGCGCGCGATTGAAGAGGTACTGGCTGGACTGTCGGTTTGGGACCTGCGGGATGGGGCAGAGGAACCGGCCAATCCGGCGCCGCGGGAGATTGCCCCAGGCATTGAGGGCGAACTGGTGAAGATCGAAGTGGGTGAGAGTTTTTTCGGAGGAAGAGTGGATGGAGGGACGTATGGCAAGTGAGGCTGGAAGTGACGCGGTGAAGCTGCCAATTTACATGGACAACCATGCCACCACGCGGACGGACCCGCGGGTGGTGGAGGCGATGCTTCCTTACTTCGACGAAATTTACGGCAACGCGGCAAGCCGCAATCATGAGTTTGGATGGCGGGCCGAGCAGGCGGTGGACGAGGGACGCGAGCAGATTGCGAAATTGATCGGCGCCACGGCCAAGGAGATCGTGCTGACCAGCGGCGCGACCGAGAGCAACAACCTGGCGCTCAAGGGCGTGGCCGAAATGTATCGCGAGAAGGGCAACCACATCATCACCGAGGTCACCGAGCACAAGTGCGTGCTGGACACCTGCAAGCGTCTGGAGAAGCACGGCTGCCGCGTCACGTACCTTCCGGTGGGTAAGGACGGGCTGATCGACTTGGACCAGTTGAAGGACTCGATGACGCCGGAGACGATCCTGGTGTCGATCATGACGGCCAACAATGAGATCGGTATTCTGCAGCCCATTCGCGAGATCGGCAAGCTCTGCCATGAGCGCGGCGTGCTCTTCCACACCGACGCAGTGCAGGCGGCGGGCAAGGTTCCGTTCAATGTGATCGAAGACAACGTGGATCTGGCGTCGCTCTCGGCGCACAAGCTATATGGGCCCAAGGGCGTGGGCGCACTCTATGTGCGGCGGCGCAATCCGAGGGTCCAGCTGGTGGCGCAGATGGACGGCGGCGGCCACGAGCGCGGCATGCGCAGCGGCACTCTGAACGTTCCCGGAGTGGTGGGAATGGGCAAGGCATGCGAAATTGCGCGACTGGAGATGGCCGAGGAAGGCAAGCGGCTGCTGGCGCTGCGTGAGAACCTGCGCGAGCAGATCACCTCCCAGCTCGACGAGGTCTACATCAACGGCAGCATGGAACATCGGCTGCCGGGAAGTCTGAACATCAGCTTTGCCTTCGTCGAAGGCGAGTCGCTGCTGATGGGAATTAACGATATTGCGGTGTCGAGCGGTTCGGCTTGTACCTCGGCGACGCTGGAGCCAAGCTACGTGCTCAAGGCCCTGGGCGCAGGAGACGACTTGGCACACAGCTCCATTCGCTTCGGGCTGGGACGTTTCAATACGCAGGCCGAGGTGGATTACGTGGCGGAAAAGGTGGTGGAGGTGGTGGCGCGCCTGCGCGAGCTTTCGCCTCTGTACGAGATGCACAAGGAAGGCATCGACCTGACGAAGGTGAAGTGGCAGGCCGAGCCGGCGGCGCACTAAGTTGAGCCGTCTTGCGGGCGTGAGCGAAGCGGGAGCCCGCAGGCGAAATCCTGAGCGAAGCGAAGGATCGAAGGTAACGGCATAAGCAAGATCAACTACCCCACCCTAGCCAACAGCAGGCTAGGAAGGGGCACCCAGGAATTTCAAGGCAGCTCGGAGCAATCGAAGGAGAGCAAGGATGGCATACAGCGAAAAAGTTCTGGATCATTACACTCACCCGCGCAACGTTGGCACGCTGGACAAGAACGCGGGTGAGGTGGGCACTGGCCTTGTAGGCGCTCCGGAATGCGGCGACGTGATGAAGCTGCAGATCAGGGTCAATCCGGCAACCAAGATCATCGAAGACGCCAAGTTCAAGACCTTCGGCTGCGGCTCGGCCATCGCCTCCTCTTCGCTGGCGACCGAGTGGGTCAAGGGCAAGACGGTGGATGAGGCTCTGCAGATCAAGAACACGGACATCGTGAAAGAGCTCTCGCTGCCGCCGGTGAAGATCCATTGCTCGGTGTTGGCCGAGGATGCGATTCGCGCGGCGATCAGCGACTGGAAAAACAAGAACCACGAGTAGCAGGGCTGGACCCCCAGCAAGCCAAGTTCAGGTTTGCCGGGACTTTGGACGGACAGGTCGGAGGCACAGGATGGAAGCAGAAAAGACGGCGGAGAGCCAGGGAATTCAGATCTCGGAGAAGGCGCGCGAGCATATTCGCGCGGCGATGCACAAGGAAGGCACGGGATCGGAGCAGGGCGGACTGCGCCTGGGAGTGCGGGGTGGCGGCTGCTCGGGGCTTTCCTACAACATCACCTTCGACAGCCAGCCACGCGAACGCGACCGGGTCTTTCAATACGACGATATTCGTGTCTTCGTGGACCCGAAGTCGTTCATATACCTGAATGGCATCACGCTCGATTGGGAAGAGACGCTGATGCAGAGCGGCTTTGTCTTCCGCAACCCGAACGCCAAGAAGAGCTGTGGCTGCGGCACGAGCTTCTCTTAAAGCAGCTTCTCTTAAACCAGCTCCTCTTAAAACCAGCTTCTTCTAAAAGGACGTGAAATTGAGCCACAGGTTGAAAATTGCGGCAAACCATGCGGAGAAGGCCGAGAGTCCTCGGGCGCTTCAGGTTACCGATGACCAGGTTCAACCGCACCGCTGCTGGTCCTGCGGCGATATGCGGGCCGAACATTTCTGCGCGGAATGCGGGCATGTACAGCCGGCCCAGCCGACCGACTTCTTCTCATTCTTCGGACTGCCGCGCAAGCTGAATCTCGACGAGTCGGTATTGGAGCGTGAGTTCTATGCCCTGAGCCGCAAACTGCACCCGGATGTCTATTCCCGTGCCAGCGCGCGGGAGCAGGAGTGGAGTTTGGAGAAGACCTCCCAGCTCAATGACGCATACCGCACGCTGAAGGACCCGATCTCCCGCACCGAATACCTGCTGATGCTCGAGGGCATCAAGCTGGAGGAGCAGAGCAAGCTGGCCACCGAGACGGCCCGCGCCGCGGGCATTGCCAAGATACAGGCCGTGCCGCCGGAGCTGCTGGAAGAGGCCTTTGAGTTGAATATGCTGCTGGAAGAGACCAGGAGCGAGACTGGGAGCGGCATGGATGAAGACGTTCGGGCGCAGCTGCAAGAGCACGGCGCGGGCCTGACGGAGCGGCTGAACCAACTGCA
>WNGF01011920.1_pt1 | contig 10819 bp, 9 predicted proteins | sample 5400641 | NCBI WGS metagenome assembly WNGF01 (sample SAMN13153371, study PRJNA577476) | soil metagenome | isolation source: 80 cm soil or saprolite under grassland replicate 2 | place: USA:California | collected 2016-06-15 | reverse complement strand
GAACCTTTTTTCTCCCAAGTGTTAACAATGGTATAGTAATGCATAGAGATGCCCCACAATTGCCATGCAGGAATTTTTTTCATGCATACATCCGTCCAGTTATAATCGTCTCCATTTGAGCCACTGGCTATTTTCTTTAAAGGAGCGCCGGGATAATTTTCACAGAAAGACGCATATCGTTTATAATTGTCAGCATAAGATTCAGGTGTCATTTCACCACCACATCCCCAGCTTTCATTGCCAACTCCCCAGAAGGAAACTTTCCACGGCTTATCCCTTCCGTTTTGTTTACGAAGATGTGTAAGTGTACTTTCACCATCATAGTTGAGATACTCAATCCAGTTGGCCATTTCCTGCGGAGTTCCCGTTCCTACATTACCTGCTATATATGGCTCGCACCCTATCAGGGCACACAACTCAAGAAACTCATGCGTGCCAAAACTATTGTCATCAATTACCATTCCCCATGTTGTGTTTACTCTTTTAGGTCGTTGGTCACGCTGACCAATTCCATCACTCCAATGATATTCATCAGCAAAACAGCCACCCGGCCAGCGAAGCAATGGAATCCTGATTTTTTTCAGTGCATCAACAACATCAAGTCTTATACGATCTTTCTTTGCAACATTTAAAGAATCACTTACCCAAAATCCATCGTAGATGCAACGGCCCAAATGTTCGGCAAACTGTCCATAAATATATTTACTGATAGTTTCACCTGAAGCGTTTGCTTTTATTTCCATTTGTACAGGGGATTGCGCAAATGATACAGTACAAAAAGTTATCAGCAGTATGCCAATTAATAGTAAAGGAGTTTTTCTCATAAGTTTTTTTATAACGGTTATTTTTAAGTAAGTGAGAAATTATTATAGATCCAAATTTTCCACGAAGACACAAAGGCCACTAAGTATTACTCTTTGTGTGCCGGTGGTTTTGTGGAAAATATTTGCAGCGACAGAATATAGTTAACTTAACATTGAATCTTCTCAACAGCATTTCCTAATATCTTATATTGCTCATAACGTTTAGCATATAATGCAGCCATTGCTTTATTAGGCAGAAAGGTTTTATCAAAGCCTTGTCCCATCGCAGTCATAGCATCTTCTACTTTATTATAAATACCTGATGCAGTGGCTGCAAACATTGCAGCACCAGTTGCAGAGGTTTGTTCTGATTTATGAATACGTATCGGCATATTCATTATGTCAGCCATCATTTGCATGATGTCTACGCCGCCTAAGCCTATTAATCCTTTTACGGGAATTCCTTCGTTATTAAATCTCTCAACGATTGCTTTGGCACCAAAACAGGTTGCTTCAACCAATGCTTTAAAAATGCGCGGCGCATCTGTTCCTAAATTCAAACCCATGATTGCTGCTTTGAGTAATTGATTTGCATCAGGAGTTCGTCTGCCATTCAGCCAATCAACTGCTATTTCATCTTTTTCAGTTAATGGAATTTTGATTGCCTCTGTTGACAACTCAGTAATAATTTTATTATTTATTTCTTTCTTTAATAATTCTGCTGTTGCTTCATTAATCACTGATGAATGATCCAATAAATTATTCAATGGCCATGCAATTAAATTTTTAAACCACGCATACACATCGCCAAATGCACTTTGACCTGCTTCCATTCCCATCATGCCGGGAATAATAGAGCCCGGCACCTGTCCACAAATTCCTTTTACCAGTTTATTTTTTACTTCATCTATGGGAGCAACCAGCATATCACATGTTGAAGTGCCCATTACTTTACTTAAATGATAGGGTTCTATTTGTCCGCCCACTGCACCCATGTGTGCATCAAAGGCACCAACCCCAACAACAACATTAGTGGATAGGCCTAAACGCTCTGCCCATTCTGATGAGAGTGTGCCGGCAGGTTTAGCTGATGTATATGTTTCAGTGAATAATCTTGTTGTAAAAGAATCAAGCAACGGGTCTAATGAAGCAAAGAATTCATTGGGTGGCAATCCTCCAAACTCCGCAGACCATAAGGCTTTGTGTCCGGCAGAACAAACACCCCGTTTCATTTGATGCACATCATTGCCACTTGTTAAAAGAAAAGGTATCCAGTCGCAATGTTCTACCCATGAGTAACACGCTTTTCTTACTTCTTCATCAGCACGAAGTATGTGTAATAATTTTGACCAAAACCATTCAGAAGAATAAATACCACCCACATATTGCAAATAGTTGATGCCAAACTTTACAGCATGCTCATTAAATTCTGCTGCTTCTTTTGTGGAAGTATGATCCTTCCACAACACAAACATGGCATTGGGATTATTTTCAAACTGCGGTAATAAAGACAGCGGTGTCCCGCTTTTATCTACGGCTATAGGTGTTGAGCCGGTTGTATCAACAGATATCGCTTTTACATTTGCAGCTATCTTTCCTGCCTGCTCCAAACAATCTTTAATTGTCGATGCAAGTCCTTCAATATAATCGAGCGGATGCTGCCTGAACTGATTATTATATGGCTCGCAATATAGTCCGTCCCGCCAGCGTGGATAATAAAAAACCGATGAGGCGATCTCTGCTCCATCGGAAGCATCTGATATAACAGAGCGAACAGAATCTGTTCCATAGTCAATTCCTATTACATAAGCATCTCTCATAAGGCAATCGTTCAAAACCAAATGTAGAAAAACAATTGTGATACTGACAATTAATTTTTTACGGCGTCGTAATCTTTCTTAGAGTACCATAAATTTTCCAGTTCCTGATTTCTGATCCTGATTCTTGTGTTTTACATTAGGTTCTATATTACATTTTACATTTTTTTCCTAATTCTAAATTCCCAATCCCTTTTCTGGCACGAGATTTTATAGAAATAAATTTGAACTAAAAATGATAATCATGAACGACAAACAACAAGAACAGGATCGTCACCTGCAGACCCCGGGTGAAGCCAATCGTGATAAACATATTAATTTTCTTGCTGAAGAAAGAGGTGAAAAAGATCCGGCTGATGAAGGAAGAAAGGAAAATGTTGATGATAAGGGAAAAGACAAAAATGTTAAAAAAAATTATAGAAGAAAGAGCAGAGCTTTTAAGCAAAAACAGCAGGACCGGCATTTGCAAACGCCGGGTGAGGCCAATCGCGATAAGCATATAAACTTCCTTGCTGAAGAAAGAGGCGAAGAAGATCCGGCCGATGAAGGAAAGAATGGAAATACTGGTAATAAATCAAAGGATGACGATCCGAACGCCGTGTATACGAATAGTGATGCTGCACAGCAACAAATAGAAAGAGCCTCTAACCCACAAAGGAAAGGAAGAAAAGATAACCCATCATCTGATGTGTACACTACTGGTGACAGCACTCAACAAACAAAAGAAGAACATGAACATGATAAGAATGTTCATCCAGGCAGGAAGGATAAAATAGATATTCCCGATTTACCTGAAACAGATATTGATCGCGATGTAAGCAGTCAGCAGGGGCAATCAGCGGAAAGAAATCCGTAAAAATTTTAACGCGGTGTTTTTTCTTTTTGGATAAACATCCGGCGATGACCTTCGAGGTCTTCTGCCCTGTAGCGCCGTGCAAGAAAGCCATCTTCGGGCTCTGATAAGATGGTTGCCCCTGCATTGCGGGCTTGTTTATAATGTGCCTCAGCATCATCTACCAATATACCATTATATTACTGAACTATGCTGAATAGTGAACAAGGCGTAAAAGAGTGCGACGCAATCTGAGCCTCATAGTAGCAATGGAGTTAGGTACAAAAAAATTATCATTACTTATTGAAAGAATACTTAATGAGCAAAAAATTTCAGAAAGGCGAATGTTGCTGCTAATTAACTCGCCCAGAAGATGAACATCCATTTAATCCGCTCACTCCTTGTATTTGCTAAGTCTTCTTTCATAGCAAATATATCTTTGAAATCTTTCAATCTGTCATCTGCCTGCTTATGTGTTACTGGGGTTGATTTCATATCTCAAAAATAAAAAATCCCGACTTCGCAATAAAGCCGGGATTGTATTTAAATAATTTCATTTTCTTATCCTAAAGCTACTCTCTTTAACTCTGTTACTTTTAAAGAAGGATCTACACTCTTCAAATAATCTGCTACGCTCTTGCTTGCATCTTTTACAAAAGCCTGAGCAAGTAATGTATGCTCCTTGAAGAATGCATTCAATTTACCTTCCGCAATTTTTCCTATCATTTCATCCGGCTTGCCTGCCATTTTTGGATCCTGTTTTATTTGCTCAACAATAACAGATCTTTCCCTTTCAATTGTTTCCTTAGGAACACTTGCTGCATCAACGGCAACGGGATTCATTGCTGCAATTTGCATAGCAATATCTTTCCCTGCCTCTGCAGCTTCTTTGCTTAAGCCAACCAATACACCCATGCGATTTTTGCCATGTATATAAGATGCTACATAAGGTGCATCAACTCTTTCCAAACGGGTAATGCCAATCTTTTCACCTATTGAAGCAAGCTTATCATTTACGAGGTCAGACACTGTAGAACCGTTAACAGATACGTTGTTGAGTTCTTCCACACTTTTCACATTATTCTCAACAGCGGCATTGGCAATGGTTTGAGCAAATGCAATAAAATCAGCATTCTTGCTTACGAAGTCTGTTTCACAACTCACCAAAACAATAAAACCTGTTTTATTATCTGCTGTTGTTTTAGCAATTACCACACCTTCTTTTGCTTCACGTTCACTGCGTTTAGCAGCAACTTTCTGGCCGTGTTTCCGCAGCCAGTCAATAGCAGCTTCAAAATCACCATTGGTTTCAGTTAAGGCTTTACGGCAATCCATCATGCCTGCACCTGTAGCCTGGCGTAGCTTATTTATATCGGCTGCTGTTATTTGAACTGTTGTTGACATAAAATATTATTTTGAAATTTTGAATTTAGAAATTTTAAAATCGCATCGCAAATTTTTTTGCTACAAAAATCATTCTCATTAATAAAAGACAAGCTATTTGTTACAGTACAAGAGTCACGTGAGGCGGAACGGGAGTAATTGTATTATATAAATTGGGTCAATAATCATCAGAAATCTAATGACTAATGACCCTTCTATAACTAAAAGACTTGTTTATCTTCTTCCGCCACCACCCTGCGGGCCGCCACCTTGTGTTCTGCGGCTTGCTCCACCAGGAATACGACGCTTGGGCTGACCACCTCCGCGGCCTCCACGACCACCGCCACCACGGGCTGCTTCAGCTTCAGCTTCAGCCAATAAGCGCTGAGCTTTCTTTTCTGCTTCATTATCCACTTCTTCTACCTCTTCTTCTTTTGCAGCCTGGCGTTCTTGCAGGCCTTCTGCAATTGCAGCAGTGATATAATTTGTGATGATGGCAATTGATTTTGTTGCATCATCGTTTGCGGGAATGGGATAATCAACTTTGTTAGGATCGCAGTTTGTATCTACCATACCCAAAGTTGTGATGCCTAAACGTTTTGCTTCTGCCAATGCAATATGCTCGTGACCAATATCAACGATAAACAAAGCAGAAGGCAAACGGCCAAGCTGAGCAATACCACCCAGCACTTTTTCCATTTTGTCCTTATCGCGACTTAATGTCAAACGCTCTTTCTTGGTAAGACTTTCAGCGCTGCCATCACTCAGCATTTTTTCAATGCTCTGCATTTTTTTAACGCTCTTGCGAACTGTATTGAAATTGGTAAGCATACCACCCAGCCAGCGTTCAGTAGAATAAGGCATGTTTACCTTCTTTGCACATTCACTAACGATTTCTTTCGCCTGTTTTTTTGTGGCAACGAACATGATCTTCTTACCGTTTTTTGCAATCTGCTTCATGGCAGCAGCGGCTTCCTGTAAACCATCAACTGTTCTGTTAAGATCAATGATGTGAATGCCTTTCTTTTCAGCAAAGATGTAAGGTAACATCTTGGGGTTCCACTTCTTTTTCAGATGACCAAAGTGTACACCCGCATCGAGTAACTGTTGCTGTAAAGAAGTATTTTGTTCCATTTAATTATTGATTAAAATGATTTGAATGATTGTAATGATTATGTCAGTTTTATTTTTTGCTTACTGCAAACTCAAAACTGAATTAACGTTTACTGAACTGGAAGCTCTTACGTGCCTTCTTATGACCAAATTTCTTACGTTCAACACTACGGGGATCACGCTTTAACACACCTGCAGCTTTTAATGCGGGGCGATATTCTGCATTTACTTCGAGTAAAGCACGTGCAATACCTAATTTAACGGCTTCCGCCTGGCCCTTCACACCTCCGCCACCGGCATTAATTTTTATATCAAACTTATCAACTGCTTCAATTGCTTTTAAAGGTGCTTCTACCTGGTTTTGCAGGTAAGCCAGAGCAAAATATTCTTTATAATCTTTATCATTTATTATGATCTTGCCTTCACCCTTGCTGATAAATACACGGGTTACGGCTTCTTTACGACGACCAACAGCATTTTTCTGCTTTTCCATTTGTTCAATTTGAAATTTGAAAATTTGTTCCGAAGGAATCCCTTTGGGAAAAATTTGATCCCGCAAATGCGGGACAAATTTTATATTTTATATTCAGCGTTTACATTTAAAATTTCAACTCTTTAGGTTGTTGTGCAGTGTGAGGATGCGAAGCACCTGCATATACAAACAACTTTTTAAACATCTTGCGTCCAAGTCGATTTTTAGGAAGCATTCCTTTTATCGCTCTCTCCACCACAGCTTCAGGGCGGCGGCGAATAAGATCTTTTGCAGCCTCTTGTTTTTGCCCGCCGGGATAACCTGAGTAAGTAATGTACTCTTTATCCTGGAATTTGTTGCCTGTAAAAACAACTTTATCGGCATTAATTACGATAACATAATCCCCCGTATCAACATGCGGTGTGAACGATGCCTTTGTCTTACCACGAAGGACCGACGCTATCTTTGAACATATGCGACCTACGGTTTGATTAGTACCGTCTACAACCCACCAGTTGCGGTGCACGGTAGCCTCGTTCGCATGTTTGGTTGTGAAATGTTGATTACTCATTTTATTGTATTTTTTTAATGTCAGCGCTATCCCGCTGATTTAAATGGGCTGCAAAGTTGTGGTTATGTATCCAGACAACCAAATTTTAGGAAAATGTTTTTTATCGTATCGCTGCAAATAACTGGTTTTCAATAAAAATTTTGCAAGGAATTTTTTATAGAGGTATGAAACCAACGCTGGTACTGGCATTGAGTGTTTGTTGGTCACTCACTCGTACGGTTGGTTCTCCACTTATCTTAATATATTACACTAATATATTACACTACTAATATTTATAGTCTGTTAATATAGCGTTTTTACAAATGCCTGGATTTTGAAAAAATTCTCCCATAAAAAATTTATCCTTAAATAAAATAATTATTATGTTTGCGTAACTATTTACGTAAATGCTTACCTTTTATGAACGATAATATTATTTCCACACTTGGGGCATTAGCTATAGGTGCAAGGATGAGGCGATTAACCGATGTGTTTTCAAGAGATGTAGCAATAATATACAAAGAACATCATCTCGATTTTGAAGCGAAATATTTTGTGCTTTTTTATCTTGTTGCCCGGAGAAATGGAGTTGGCATTATGGAAATTGCCGATGAATTAAGTCTTACCCATCCTGCTATTATTCATCTTGCAAAAGAGCTGGAAAGGAAAGGTTATATAGAGTCTGTTAAATCTCCAAACGACAGCCGTAAAAGGCTGCTAAGGCTGTCAAAAAAAGGAAAAGCAGCATTGCCTGAATTTAAAAAAGTATGGGATAAGATTGAAAAGCTGAATACACAACTAATGCGAAAACAGGAAAATAATTTATTGAAAGCACTTGAAGAAATGGAAGCTCTTTTAGAAGAGAAGTCTTATTACAAGCGATTTAAAAACATATAATTTTTTGTTGTATGTCCGAAGTAAAATTTTGCAGTTTTGACACGCGTTATGCAAAAGATTTTAAGCGCATTAATCTGGAATGGATAGAAAAGTATTTTGTTGTGGAGCAACATGACATAGAGCAACTAAGCAACCCTGAAGAGTATATTATTAATAAGGGTGGAGAAATTCTGTTTGCTTTATATGAAGATGAAGTGGCAGGTGTTTGTGCTTTAATTAAAACGGGTAAGCATGAATTTGAATTAGCGAAAATGGGTGTTGCACCGCGATTTCAGGGCAATCAGATTGGTTATAAATTAGGAATGCATGCCATTGAAACAGCGAGGCTCCTGCATGCAAAAAGAATCTGGCTTGAATCAAACAGAATACTAAAACCTGCAATAAAATTATATACCAAATTAGGCTTTAAAGAAATTCCGGTAACAGTGACTCCTTATGCAAGGGCAGATATAAGAATGGAATTGATGTTAAACTGAAACTTGCTTTAATAAAATAATCAGTGCTTATTACACCAGCATGCGCAAAGGCTCTTCCAGTATGCTCTTAAGTGTTTGCAAAAAAGCTGCACCAGTTGCACCATCCACTGCACGGTGATCACAACTTAATGTTACCTTCATAACATTTCCCGGAACAATCTGATCATTCTTTACAACAGGAACCTTGGTAATGCCGCCTATCGCAAGAAGGCAGGCATCAGGAGGATTGATAATGCCAGTGAATTCATCAACGCCAAACATGCCCAGGTTAGAAATAGTAAATGTGCTTCCTTCCCAATCAGCAGGTTGCAATTTTTTATTTCTTGCACGCTCTGCAAAATCTTTTACTTCAGCAGCTATCTGGCTTAATGACTTTGTATCTGCAAATCGAACAACAGGCACCAGTAGACCTTCTTCCACTGCAACAGCAACGCCAATGTTTACGTGATGATTGATGCGTATCTTATCACCCAGCCAACTGCTGTTCACTTTTGGATGTTGCTTTAATGCAACTGCTACGGCTTTCAATACTATATCATTAAAACTAATCTTTACTTTGCTTAATTCATTGATACGGCCTCTTGCAGCAACTACCTGATCCATGTCAATGCTCACGGTTACATAGAAATGAGGCGCAGAAAATTTGCTTTCAACCAAACGCCGGGCAATAGTTTTGCGCATTTGTGAAACAGGTATCTCTTCAAAATCTACCTGACCAGATGGAACTGCTGCTTTTGGAGGACCGCTTACTGCCAACTGCTCTTTGGCTACTGGCTGCGGTTGTGCAGCAGGTTTATAATTTTCAATATCAGATTTTGTAATTCTTCCATTATCACCGCTACCTTTTACATAACGAAGATCAATGCCTTTTTCCTGTGCAAGTTTTTTGGCTAATGGTGAAGCAAATATTCTTCCTTCATTTACCATTTGCTGTTGTGCACCTTGCTGAGCAGCCTGCAGAACCTCAGCATTTAGAGGAGCAGTATCTCCTTCCGCCTTTTGCTGATCATCAGGTGTTTTTGCAGCAGGGGTGAAAGCGCCTGTTTCTGCAGCTTTGCCACCTTTTATAGCTTTGACTATTGTATCAACATCAAGATCTTCTTTGCCAATAATTGCGAGGAGATCATTTACCAAAACTTTTTCTCCTTCCTTTGCACCCTGGTACAAAAGTTTTCCTTCCTTATAACTTTCAAGCTCCATAGTAGCTTTATCAGTTTCAATATCAGCAAGCACTTCACCTTTCTTTACATCGTCACCTACATTTTTATGCCACGCAGCAATCACACCTTCTGTCATGGTATCACTCAAACGCGGCATTAATACTACTTCTTCTTTTGATGCATAATCAACTGATGAAGTTTCGGTTTTCTGTTTACCTGTTGTTGGTTGCCCGTTACTGGCTTCCGTTTTTTTAGCGGGCGAAGCTTCTGTGGGTTTTTCCTGTGCAGCAGGCTGGGCTTGTTCAGGCGCAGCTTTTTCTCCGCCGCCACCACCTTTATGTTGCTCTATAAGTGAATTCACATTTTCTCCCTGTTTACCAATAATAGCAAGCAGATCATTCACCTGTAATTTTTCTCCGTTATTCGCGCCAATATGCAACAGTGTTCCTTCCTGGTAACTTTCCAATTCCATAGTAGCTTTATCCGTTTCAATTTCTGCCAACAGATCACCTTTCTTTACAGCATCTCCAACTTTTTTATGCCATGCCGCGATTGCACCTTCCGTCATGGTATCACTTAAACGCGGCATTAAAATCACTTCTGCCATTTGGATTTATGATTTTTAGATTTACGATTTATATTTTTTTAGCCCGGCTTTTGTACTTGCATTAAGCATTTGTTCCGCCTTAGCGAACTCTTATTCATTCAAAACTTTATTCAACATTTTTTTCGAGCGGTGAAATTACAGCAAAATGCAATAGTAGCAATTGTATGTAATGTTTTTTGCAAGATGATATAGAAAGAGACAAGAAACAAAATCTGAAAATTGAAATCTGAAACCGAAAAATCAAGAAACAAGTAGCAAGAAACAAGAAGCAAGAAATAGGAAGCAATTATTCATTATTTATTATTCATTTATTATGCTAAACAGTTTACAACTTGAATGACATACTTCATCATTCATATCCGTATTTGATATTCTAACTTGAGTGTTGAAAATTGAATATTCACTTCATTCATCATTCTTTGTTCATTACTCGATTTTCAAACTTGAGCATTGAATATTGAGTGTTGAAAATTCAATATTGCTTCGTTCATTCATAATTCCCCGTTCCTTGGTTCAATATTCTGTATTGTTCACGTAAATTGTTACAGTACAAGTGGGTGACCCACGAAGTTTCGGGGCAGGCACAACGGAAGCCTCATAGCAATTCTGTTGATTGTTACCTAAAAAATTAATCTTCTTTTACTGCATGCCGTTGTATCAAATTTTTTATTGCCTGCAGTTTTGGATCAATGCCTTGCCTGATTGCTGT
>WNGF01015965.1_pt1 | contig 10823 bp, 11 predicted proteins | sample 5400641 | NCBI WGS metagenome assembly WNGF01 (sample SAMN13153371, study PRJNA577476) | soil metagenome | isolation source: 80 cm soil or saprolite under grassland replicate 2 | place: USA:California | collected 2016-06-15 | reverse complement strand
AGCCTCGCGCGTCTGCGCCTCCGGTTTTGCGGTCGCGGCTTCGGAGGCGCAAAGGCCCGGCTCGGTGGCGGCCTCGCGCTTCTGTGGGACCGCGGTGCCTGGCGGTGCGGTGGCGCGCGGCTCGGTGCCGGGCGCCGGCGTCGCCGGAGCGGTTTGCGTCGGCCCAGTCTGACTTGAAACTGGCGGGGTTGGCGGCGGGGCGGGCGGGCGGATCTTCTCGAACAGGTATTGAAACCCGATCAGAATGCCGACCGACAGCACGATCGCGAGCAGAAGGTTGCGTTGGTCCATTGCGGTCGGAGGCGCGCCCGGCTCAGCGGCTCGGTTCGGGAGGGACGGGGTCGTAGCCGCTGCCGCCCCAGGGATGGCAGCGCAGCAGCCGGCGGAAGGCAAGCAGCGAGCCGCGCCATGGTCCGTGCCGCTCGACCGCCTCGGCGGCGTAATGCGAGCAGCTCGGGTAGAACCGGCAGGAGGGCGGCAGGATCGGCGCCACGATCAGCTGATAGGCGCGGATTAAGAGGGCGATGCCCAACCCCAAAACGCGGCTCATCGGCGACGCCTCGCTGGCGCGCGAGCGGACGCCGCTGCGAAAACCCATCTTACTCCTCCTCGCCCCGTGGAGCTCCGCCGGGCGGGCGGCCTGCCTTCTCATGCCGATCGATCTGGCGCAATGCCGTTTCGAGATCGGTGACGAGCTCCGTATAAGCTCGCTCGCCGGTAGCGGCGCGGGCGACGATGACATAATCCGTCCCCGGCCGGCCCTGACGCGGCAACACCTCGCTCGCGGCCGCCCGCAACCGCCGCTTCGCCCGGTTGCGGATCACCGCGTTGCCGACCTTGCGGCTCGCGGTGAAGCCGACCCGTACCGTCTCACCGCCGTCCGCTTCGATCGGCCGCGGCGCCGCCTGCAAAATGAAACCGGGCCGCACCGCCCGCCGACGTCCCGCGGCAACACGAAGAAAATCGGCGCGCGTCTTGAGCCTTGCAAGGCCGGCTGTCATGCTCGTCATCGGAGGCGCCCATTTGGCACGCGGCCCGGCGCCGGCGCGGCCGAAAGCTCAGGCCGACAGGCGTTTGCGACCCTTCGCACGCCGTGCCGCCAGCACCCGGCGGCCACCAGGGGTGGCCATTCGCGCACGAAAGCCGTGGCGGCGCTTGCGGACGAGCTTGCTGGGCTGGTAAGTGCGCTTCACGGCACCGGCTCCAAAGGCAACTGCCTGGGATCAGCGGAGGCCGCTATATAGGGGAGCGGTCCGGGCAAGTCAACGACGCCCCGGGTAAGTGGGTCGCTTGTCGCGGCGTGGAGCCGAGAGGAGATTGATGCGGTGACGGACGAAGCCATTATCGCGGCCGCCGACGCAGCAGCGCGGCGCTGGGCGGCGCCTGCTCCCGGCTCGATCCGGCCCGGGAGCGAGCTGCACAAGACGACCTTCTGCCAGCTGCTGCTTGACACTCATAACCCGTACAAGCCGGCGGTGATCGAATGGCCCCGGCTCGATGACGAGGCGCGCGCCCGGCTCGTGAGCCTGCCGATCTGGGACATCGCCGTGCAAACCGAAGGCAAGGCCAAGACGCGAGTATTGAGCTATGGCGAGGAAGTCGCCGATCCCTTGCTGCGCCGGGCCATCGAGCTCGACGGGTTCGAGGAGGGCCGCCACAAGGAGGTGCTGTCGCGGCTGGTCGAGGCCTATGGCATCCGGCTCGGGCCGGAGCCCGAATATGCCCGGCCGCGCGATCCGGAATGGGCCTTCATGGTCACCGGTTTCAGCGAGTGCATCGACAGCTTCTTCGCCTTCGGACTGTTCGCCGTGGCGCGGCAGTCGCGCTTCTTCCCGCCCGAACTGGTCGAGACTTTCGAGCCGGTGATGCAGGAGGAGGCGCGCCATATCCTGTTCTTCGTCAACTGGGTGGCGTGGCACTGGCGCAACCTGCCGTGGTGGCGTCGCCCCTGGTTCTGGGCCAGGGTGGCTGCGGTGTGGGTTTTCCTGGTGTGGGAGCGCATCGGGCTGGCCCGCGATGTCGGCTCGAGCCAAGCCGAGGTGCCGCAGGACAACAACTTCACGCTGACCGGCAGCAAGGCGGTCGCCGATGTCGACCTCTCGATCGCGTCGCTGATCGACATCTGCCTCGACGAGAACGAGCGGCGGCTCGCCGGCTACGACCCGCGCCTCCTGCGCCCGAAGGTCATGCCGTACCTGGTCCGGCTGATCCGCCGGTTCGTTCGCGCTCGCCGAAGCCAGGCGGCGGCGACTTTCTGATGCCGGCCGGATCACCAGCAACCTGCGGCATGTCCGCATGAAGGCCCTGTCGATCCTCGCCGCGGTCCTCGGGGTCACTGCGATCGCGGTGCTGATCGGCTATTTCGGCGCCGGCGCGGTGATGCGCTCGCTGCTCGCGGTCGGCGGCCTCGGTTTTGCAGCGATCTGCGCGATCCATCTCGCCCTGATGGCCGTGATGGGGCTTGCTTGGCACGTGTTGCTGCCCGGCACACCCGTATGGACGGCGCTCTGGGGGCGGTTGGTTCGCGATTCCGCAGGGGAGGTGCTGCCGTTTTTGCAGGTGGGCGGCTATGTGCTCGGCGCGCGCGCACTGGCGTTGACCGGCGTCTCGGGGACGCTCGCGGCGGCCAGCACGATCGTCGACGTCACGCTCGAATTCGTCGCCCAGCTCGCCTACACCGCGCTCGGGCTGGCGTGGCTGGCGCACTTACAACCGGATTCCGCCGCCGCAATCCCGATCATGATCGGCCTCGCCGTCGCGACCGTCGCCGCCTTGGCATTCGTCCTTGTTCAGCGGCACGGCTTCGATCAGTTAGACCGGATCGCCCGCATTTTGGGCCGCGGCTGGGCCGCGCGCGGCGCCACGGGCGCGGCCGCATTGCATGCGGCGCTGGCCGCGATCTATCGCCGCCGCGGCGCGCTGTGGCTGAATTTCGCGTTGCACCTGGCCTGTTGGATCGCCAGCGCCGTCGAGGCATGGCTCGCCTTGCTGCTTGCCGGTGAGCCCTTGTCCTTCGGCGCGGTGCTGGTGCTGGAAAGTATGCTCTACGCGGTGCGGACCTCGGCCTTCGCCGTGCCAAATGCGGTCGGCGTGCAGGAAGGCGCCTATATCCTGCTCGGCGCCACCTTCGGATTGAGCCCGGAGATGGCTCTGGCCTTGTCGTTGTTGAAGCGCGCGCGCGACATCGCGATCGGGGTGCCGACGATTATCGCCTGGCAGGCCTCCGAGGGCGGTCGGCTATGGCGTCGCCGCGGCGTCGCCGCGGGAAACCGAGTTTCGGCGGCACCGCAGGATTGACGGCGTTGTGACTTGGCCGCGACCGGCCGGCGGGTTTGATGCCCTTTTCGGAACGCCTTATGGCCGGCTGCTGTCGCTGAAGATCCTGCTGTATCTCGCGATGGTCGCGATCGCACTACGCAACCGGTTCCGTCTGATGCCGCGTCTGGCAAGCGGGCACACAGGGACAGAAAGTGCGCTTTACCGCTCCGTCATCGTGGAGCAGGCGGTCGGTCTCGCGATACTCGCGGCGGTTAGCCTGCTCGGAACCTTGCCGCCACCCGGACCCGGCCACCATCATTGAGCCGTGTCACGCGCTGAGCTTGCGGTAGCTCGCCAGCCGATAGATCAGCCAGGAGACCAGCCAGCTCGCGGCAAAGACCGCGATGATCGCATAGCCGAACAGGCCGATATTGGCGGCGAGATTGCCGACCATCTCCCAGGCCCCGCCGGCGGCGCCGAGCCTGTCGGAAACAAGGCCAAGCGCCTCGACGCCGCCAACCAGCAACGCCACCACCACCGACAAGCCGGTGATCGTCAAATTGTAATAGAGCTTGCGGGCCGGATCGACGAAGGCCCAGCCATAGGCGCCGAGCATCAGCATGCCGTCGGTGGCGTCGACCAGCGTCATGCCGGCGGTAAACAATGCCGGGAATACCAGGATCGACCAGATCGGCAGCCCGTTGGCGGCCTCGGCCGCGGCAATGCCGAGGAGCCCGATCTCGCTCGCGGTGTCGAAGCCGAGCCCGAACAAGAGGCCGAGCGGGTACATGTGCCAGCTGCGCGACATCATGGCGAACCGGCGGAACAACCGTGCGAGCAAGCCGCGCCGGCCGAACACGACATCGAGGCCATGATCGCCGGCGTCGCCGGCGCGCTTGGCCTGCCGGAGGCGTCGATAGACCGCGATCAGCACGGCCGTATTGATCGCGGCGATCGCCAACAGGAATGCCGCCGAAACCGCCGTGCCGATCATGCCGCCGGTTGCGACGAGACTGGGGAACCGGGATTGCAGGGTGCTGGCTGTCGCTGCAATCGCTGTGGCGGCGACGATCACGACGGTCGAATGGCCCAGCGCGAAGAAGAAGCCGACCCCGATAGGGCGCTGCCCGTCCTGCATCAGCTTGCGCGTGACATTGTCGATCGCGGCGATGTGATCGGCGTCGACCGCGTGGCGCAGCCCGAAGCCATAGGCCAACAGCGCCGTCCCGAGCAGCACTGCATGGCCGTGGAAGAGCGCCAAAGCCCAGCCCCAGACGGCGAGGTTGGCCGCGATCAATATGATGTAGAGGGAGACTACCCGGCGGGAGAGCGGCATGGCCGCAAGCGTCATTGCCGCGCTCGCAGCGGCAATTCAGGCCGGAGTGGCGCGCGGCAAGGCGGCTCTACTCGACCAGCTCGGCCTCTTTCGGTTCGGCGGGGGGTGCCGCCGGCGGGCGCGGCTCGTAGGCGAAGCTCAGCTTGTCGGCATCCTTCTCGGCGTACACCCTGACCACCCCGCCTTTCGCCAGCTTGCCGAACAACAGCTCCTCAGCCAGCGGTTTCTTGATGTGCTCCTGGATCACCCGGGCGAGCGGGCGTGCCCCGAACAGCGGGTCGTAGCCCTTGACGGCGAGCCAATCCCGCGCACTCACATCGAGCTCGATCATGACGTTGCGGTCGGCGAGCTGCTCCTCCAATTGGAGCACGAACTTGTCGACCACCCGGCCGATCGTCTCGGGCGACAGCGCGGCGAAGGAGATGACCGCATCGAGCCGGTTGCGGAACTCCGGCGTGAACATCCGGTTGATCGCTTCCTGGTCATCGCCTTCGCGGATGCCGCTGCCGAAGCCGATCGCCGGCTTGGCAAGGTCGGAGGCGCCGGCATTGGTGGTCATGATCAGGATGACGTTGCGGAAATCGACGCTCTTGCCGTTGTGATCGGTCAGTTTTCCGTAATCCATGATCTGCAGCAGGATGTTAAACAGGTCGGGATGGGCCTTCTCGATCTCATCGAGCAGTAAGACGCTGTGCGGATGCTGGTCGATCGCATCGGTCAGCAGCCCGCCCTGATCGAAGCCGACATAGCCCGGCGGCGCGCCGATCAGCCGCGAGACGGTATGCCGCTCCATGTATTCGGACATGTCGAAGCGGGTGATCTCGATGCCCATCGTGCGTGCAAGCTGGCGTGCCACTTCGGTCTTGCCGACACCGGTCGGGCCCGAGAACAGGTAGCTGCCGATCGGCTTTTCCGCCTCGCGCAACCCGGCGCGTGCGAGCTTGATCGCCGAGACCAGCGCCTCGATCGCCGGGTCCTGGCCGAACACCATGGTCTCCAGATCACGCGTCAGGTTCTTCAGCACTTCGCGGTCGTCGCGCGACACGCTCTTTGGCGGTATCCGCGCCATCGTCGCGACGCACGCCTCGACCTCCCTGGCGGTGATCGTCTTGCGCCGGCGGTTTTCCGGCACCAACATTTGCGCCGCACCGGTCTCGTCGATCACGTCGATCGCCTTGTCGGGCAGTTTGCGGTCGCCGATGTAGCGGTGCGACAGCTCGACCGCCGCCTTGATCGCATCGGCGGTGTAGCGGACCTTGTGGTGCCGTTCGTAATAGGGCTTCAGGCCGCGCAGGATCTTGATCGAATCCTCGATCGTCGGCTCGTTGACGTCGATCTTCTGGAAGCGGCGGACGAGCGCTCGGTCCTTCTCGAAATAGTTTCGGTATTCCTTGTAGGTCGTCGAGCCGATACAGCGGATGACGCCGCCAGCCAGCGCCGGCTTCAGCAGGTTGGAAGCGTCCATTGCGCCGCCCGAGGTGGCGCCGGCGCCGATTACCGTGTGGATCTCGTCGATGAACAGGATCGTGCCCGGCTGCGCTTCGAGCTCGGCCAGGACTGCCTTCAGCCGCTCCTCGAAATCGCCGCGATAACGCGTCCCGGCCAACAGCGCGCCCATATCGAGCGCGTAGATCGTCGCGTTGAGCAACACCTCGGGGACTTCGCGCTGCACGATGCGCCGGGCGAGGCCCTCGGCGATCGCGGTCTTGCCGACCCCGGGGTCGCCGACATAGAGCGGGTTGTTCTTCGAGCGCCGGCACAGGATCTGGATCGTGCGCTCGACCTCGGCCTCGCGCCCGATCAGCGGGTCGATCTTGCCGCCCTTCGCCTTCTTGTTGAGGTTGACGCAATAGGCGTCGAGCGCGTCATGGCTGCGCTTCTGGCCTTTCTCGCTTCGCTCCTCCTCTTCGGCGCCCTGGACGCGGCGCGTCTCGGAGCGGCCCGGCGCCTTGGCGATGCCGTGCGAGATGTAATTGACCGCATCGAAGCGGGTCATGTCCTGCTCTTGCAGGAAATAGACCGCGTGGCTCTCGCGCTCGGCGAACATCGCGACCAGCACATTGGCGCCGGTCACCTCCTCGCGTCCCGAGGATTGGACGTGGATCGCGGCGCGTTGCAGCACGCGCTGAAAGCTCGCGGTGGGCTTCGCGTCCTCGCTGTGGCTGGCGACGAGGTTGGTCAATTCGTTGTCGACATAGGTCAGCACCTCGCGGCGCAGCCGGTCGAGGTCGACGCTGCACGCGCGCAGCACCGCTATCGCATCCTGGTCCTCGGTCAGCGCCAGCAGCAGATGCTCGAGCGTCGCATACTCGTGACGCCGCTCATTCGCGTGGGCCAGCGCGCGATGCAGGGATTTTTCGAGATTTCGCGAGAGCACAGTCGCTCTCCCCTTCTGACGGTGACTGACTAATCCTTTTCCAGCGTGCACTGCAGCGGGTGCTGGTGCTGCCGGGCGAAGTCCATTACTTGCGTGACTTTGGTTTCGGCGACCTCATAGGTGTAGACACCGCAGATGCCGACCCCGCGCCGATGCACATGCAGCATGATGCGGGTCGCCTCCTGGCGGCTCTTGCTGAAAAAACGTTCGAGAATGTGCACGACGAACTCCATCGGTGTGTAGTCGTCGTTCAACATTAAAACCTTGTACATCGACGGCTTCTTCGTCTTCGCCTTTGGCTTGACGATTACGCCGGTTCCGGGTCCTTCCTCGCCGCGTCTGCCGTTGTCGCTCATCTCGATCCGAGCCGATGGTGCTGCTCGCCCCTCATGATATTGGCTTTGCGCGCCCGCGGAAAAGACCCTTCCTGGCGGATTGCCCGCCGCTGTGGCAGGCGAGCCATGCACCGGCTCATTCGCTGCGATAGGGACGGCTCAACAAACCCTCGATCATCGCGTCGATGGCGAGGCCGCGATGCAGTACGCCCTCGACCGCCGCGGTTATCGGCATCTCGACATGCAGCCGCTCCGCGAGCCGGGTCACCGCCGCGGCCGTCGCCACCCCTTCGACGACCGAACGGCGACCGGCGAGCGCCTCGGCAAGACCGGAGCCGCGGCCGAGCGTCTCGCCGAGCGCATGGTTGCGCGACTGACCGGCGCAGTACCGCGACCGGAGAATCGGGCACGATTTCGCCGGCGAGTTCCGACATCGTCCGCAGCGATTCCGTCTCGATCCCCTTGGCGCAGAGCAGCAGCGGAGTTGCCGCCGGCAGCGCGGGCGCCAGGACGGCGAGGACCCCGCGCAGGAATTGCGCCGGCACGACGAGCAGCGTCGCCTCGGCATCGGCGAGCGCGGTCGCGACGTCTGTCGTCGCGGCGATCGCCGGATCAAGCGCGATGCCGGGCAGATAAACCGGATTCTCGCGCTGATGGTTGATCGCGGCGACAATCGCCGGGTCGCGCGCCCACAGCTTCACGCTCGCGCCTGCCCGGTGCGCGACGATGGCGAGCGCGGTGCCCCAGGCGCCGCCGCCGATGATCGCGAGCTGCTTCACCGAGCGGCGGTCTCGGTCTGGGCCATGACATTGCCGTCGAGCGGCCAGCGCGGCCGCACCGGGGCATCGAGGCCGTCGGTCAGGCCAAGCCGCAACCGTTCGAGCCCGGCCCAGGCGATCATTGCCCCGTTGTCGGTGCACAACGCCGGCGGTGGTGCGACGAAAGCGAGTCCAGCTGCTTCCGCCAGCGCTGCCAAGCGGTGGCGCAGCCGGGCATTGGCGGCGACCCCGCCGGCGGCGACGAGACTGGTGCCGTCGGGATGGTGCCGGCGAAACCAGGCGACGGCGTTGGCGGTGCGGTCGATCAGAGTGTCGCAGATCGCCAGCTCGACCGCGGCGGCGAGATCGGAAATGTCCGTTGGGTTGCGCGGCGGGCGATCCGCGATCATCTGCTGCACCGCGGTCTTGAGCCCGGAGAAGGAGAAGTCGCAACCGCTGCGGCCCTTGAGCGGGCGGGGCAAGGCGAAGCGCGCCGGATTGCCGCCCTGGGCCGCTTGTTCGATCGCCGGCCCGCCGGGGTAGCCGAGCCCCAGCAATTTCGCGGTCTTGTCGAAGGCCTCGCCGGCAGCATCGTCGCGGGTGGTGCCAAGCTGCCGGTAATGCCCGACCCCGGCGCAGACCAGCAGCTGGGAATGGCCGCCCGAGACCAGCAGCAGCAGATAGGGAAAATCGACGCCGTCGGACAACCGCACCGTCAGCGCATGCGCTTCGAGATGATTGACCGCGATGAACGGTTTCCGCGCCCCCCAGGCAATGCCCTTGGCCGCCATCGTGCCGACGATCAACCCGCCGATCAGCCCCGGCCCTGCGGCGGCGGCGATCCCGTCGATCCGGTCGAGGCCGATCCCGGCCTCGGCGAGCGCACGCTCGATCAGACCGTCGATATGATCGAGATGGGCGCGCGCCGCGATCTCCGGCACGACCCCGCCATAGGGCGCGTGCTCGGCCAGCTGGGCATGGATCAGGTTGGCGCGGATGCGCGGGTGCGGATCGGCGCTGACCACCGCCGCCGCGGTCTCGTCGCAGCTGGTCTCGATGCCGAGGACGGTCAGGGGTTCAGCCATCAAACGCAGATGGCCGCACCCCCGCCGCCGTGCAAGCGTTGGTTCGCGACCCGACTATTGCGGCGGCGGCGGATTCGGGCACTCGTCCGTGGAGGTGTAGGCGTAGCCCGAGGATAAGCCTAGAGTCGCAGCCTTGCCGGAGCGCAACGCGGGATTTGGACTTGCACAGCCGTCAGCGGCGGTGTTGCAGGCGGTTGCCTTCGGGAGAGCGCTCAAATAGGCGTACAGCGCCTGGAGGTCGGTATCGGTCATATTGTGATAGACGACCCACGGCATGGTCTGCAGCAGCGCCGGATTGTACACGGTACCCCCTGGATTGGGCGGACGCGGCAGGTCACAGACCCTATCGGGCTCGCCAAAGTAGGTCGGCCGGTTCGGTTTCGCTCTGCACGACACATCCGTCCCGACGCGCATCGCCTGGATGAATTCCGCTTCGGTGAGCCCGCGCGGACGGCCGCTGTCGTCGGGGGTCAGATTGCGCGCCTGAATGGGCCCGAAGCACCGGCCGCCAGCCATGAAGTGCTTGACGTTGAAGTTCGCCCTCAGCTGCCCATTGAGGGGCTGGTCGCCGTCAACGAACGGGTCACCATATCTTGGATCGCTGCCCTGGCCCGACATGTTGGCGCGGTGTCCGCCCGGCCGGAGGGTCCGCGGGAAGCTATGACAGCCGGAGCAATCGCCCGCGCTGACCAGATAGGACCCGAGCGCCACGAGGTACGGATTCTTGCCGGCGAGGTTCAACTTCTCCTTCGGAATCGGCGATGACGCAAAGCCTTGCTGTACCTGGGATGGCTGGATCGCGTCTTTCGGGTCGTCCGCATAGGATATGCCGCTCGTCGTCGCCACGCACATCAACGCCGCGCACAGCGCGCCAACCGGGACGACAGCCCAGCCGTGAATGTTTCTCACGTTCATCTCCCGTCTGTCGGAAAACCGTCTGCAAACCACAAGAACTCGCAAGGATTATTTAATTTGTTTTAATTATTCACTAATTAAAGCAACCGGAGTCCCTAGAAAGATAGTTAAAACCGCAATGCGCCTTTCCGGTCGGAGTCGACCGGTATCTTGCGTCCGGGTGGTGACACAAAAAGGGCCGGTCTCGCGGGACCGGCCCTTGACCCGCAACGGCTTAACGATTCAAAGATCGAGGTCGGCCCATATCGCGGCGTGGTCGGAGGCAGCTTCGTTGACGTTGGTGATCTCGGGATAGATCTCCCACAACGTGCCGTTCTTCCCGCCCCAGACACCTTTGCGAAAGATCCCGCCGGCCGTCACCTTTGCGAACAATGCGGGCGAGAGCAGAATGTAATCGATCTTGTTGCCCTTGGTGCCGTTGCCGAAAGTCCCGGGCCGCCCTCCATCGGCGAAATGCGGGTGTTCGCTTATGTCCTTTAGGTCGGAGCCATCTGCGAGCAATGGCGCGAGCGGCGCACTGTCCGGCGTATCGTTGAAATCGCCGCAGATCGCGATGTGATCGGTCCCATTCTGGCTCAGCTGGTCGTAGATCGCGCGCACGCGCCGAGCTTGTGCCATTCGACGCGCGTTCGAGACAGCCGGCGTGCCAAAACCCTTGCTCTTCAGGTGATTTGCCATCACCACGAGCCGTTCGCCCGAGGCCAGTTTCACGGTGTATTCGGGGCAGTCTCGGCTGAAGATGGTTCCGTGCGCGTCTTG
>WNGF01010599.1_pt1 | contig 10823 bp, 10 predicted proteins | sample 5400641 | NCBI WGS metagenome assembly WNGF01 (sample SAMN13153371, study PRJNA577476) | soil metagenome | isolation source: 80 cm soil or saprolite under grassland replicate 2 | place: USA:California | collected 2016-06-15 | reverse complement strand
CCCTTGGTTCCTATAAGCCAGCAGCCTTGGCCAACCCCTTGGACCAGGCGCGGGCGAGTGTAGCCGACCTCGCCTCCGGGGGAGCGGCATCGGCGGCCTCCTTCCGGGGCTAACTCGTCAAGCGGCGCGCGTACCGCTCGCTTCTAAGTGGGGATCGACGAGGGGCCCCCAGCGGGCACAGGCACACCGGGAGATGATCGCCTCCGCTGGATCGACGTCGGGCGTCTCCCACGCTTCGAGCGGAAGCCGCTTTGAGGCGCGTCTGCAAGCACGCCCCGGGGCCGCGACCTTCCAGTTGCCGCAGTCAGTGGGTGCAGGACATCTCGCCGTTCACCCACATCCCCGAAGGCGCCGGCAGCCGACGTCACCACCGTCCCGGTCGTCAGCCTGCTGGCGATCTCGGCAGTCCTCGCCGTGCCAGGTCTGGTGGCATTCCGCCGCCGCAAAAGGTCATCTTCGTCAGCGACGTCAACAGGAGGCTCTGGGTCGTCCGCGCAACCGGATCGGCCGCTCCAAAGAATTCATGAGGTGCTGCGCCTGGCTCCCTGTGGAGCCGGGCGCAGTTGAATGAGCGCCCGGACCACGGCAGAATCAGCGCTCCGACAGGCCATGGCAAGGAGAGGGGGAGAGCAACTTGCGCAGGTTCGCAATCGTGCTGGCCGCACTGGGCGCGCTCGTCTTCGCGGCGATCGGGCTGACTGCGGCGTCGAAGGACGACTTGCTCAAGGACGAAAAGCACTTCTACGAGCAGTCGCAGAAGACGTACCAGAACGGATCGAAGGCGGGGGCGGCCTTCAACATGGAGGTGGTCGGTCATAACGACCTCGGCGTGCGGGGATTCAACGCCGACGTCTGGAAGTACAAGAACTACGCGTACGTCGGCCATTGGGGCTTCGCCGATTGGGCGACCGGCAACGACCGGTTCTGCCCGTCGCCACCGAACAACGGCGTGGCGGTCGTCGACGTCTCGAACCCCGAGAATCCGACGCGTGTCGCGACGCTTCAGAACCCGACCGGAACCTCGGCCGAAGACGTGGTCGTCTACACGGCGCCGTATGGGCCGCTTGCAGGCCGCGACATCGCTGCAGCTGGGATCCAGTGGTGCGGCGGCGGCCGGCACGATCCGGACGCTATCCACGGCCTGAAGCTCTGGGACGTGACGGATGCAACGCATCCGGTGGAGCTGGGCTTCTACAACAGCGGCTGCTGCACGCGCGGCGTCCACGAGTTCGAGGTCGAGAGCCGCGCCGACCTTCCGGGGGGCGCACGTTCGCCTACGCGACGGTGCCGGCCGGCAGCTACCCCGATCCGGAGAACGCGAACGGGCTACGCGACGCGGCGGGCAAGGGCGATTTCCGGCTGATCGACATCACCGACCCGGCCAACCCGTTCGAGGTCTCGACCTGGAGAGTGCAGCAGGCGGGCGGCCCCTTTGCCGCCCAGGGCTGCGATCCGGACGGGAACTTCGGGCACGGTGCTGAGCCGTCGGAGGACGGCAGACTCGTCTTCCTCTCCTACTGGGACAGCGGCTACATCCGGCTCGATTTGACCAATCCGGCCAATCCGGTCTACGCCGGCCGCGCCGCCTTCCCGGCGGACGCGGACGGGGACGGACACTCGTCCCAGTACGACGAGGAGCGGCAGCTGCTGTTCTCGGCCGACGAGGACTTCTGCAAGGCATCCGGCTCCGGAATCGAGAAGGGCTTCGGCTACATGCGTGTCTGGGACTTCAGTGACCCAACCCACGTGCAGCAGATCGGGTCGTACAAAACGCCGCGTTCATTGGGGACGGACGACCAGGGCGCCGGCGACTTTGTGATCCACAACAACTTCCTCGTCGGAACGACGCTCTACGAGTCCTGGTACTCCGACGGCGTGCGGGTTGTCGACGTGAGCGACCCGAAGAACCCGAAGGAGGTTGCCTACTTCGTCCCGCCTGCGACGCAGCAGCCGGTGAAGCCGTCGCAACGGAGCGTCCTGACGAATACGACCCAGGTCTGGGGCGTCGTCGCTGACCCGGCAACCGGACTGGTCTACGCCAGCGACATGAACTCCGGCCTCTGGATCCTGCGCCGAACGAAATAGCTCCCCCTTCCCTCGGGAGTGGCTGAGGGCGGGTTCATCATGAGCCCGCCCGTCAGCCCTGGCCGGCAGAGACGGTTGAGGCGGAAGAGCGCGAACGTGTAAGCCGCCCGCTCCTCCGTCGTCACAACCGAAAGCGCGGGCTTCCGTATGTCGCCGCGCTGCAGCGCCCGAGACGCGTTCCACCTTCGCATACGCGCGTGCGGCCACGGGATTCGTCTGCTCGAGATCACGAATGTATGAGCGAGGCACTCGTCTGCGCAGGCGGCGGATCCGCGTCGCCCGCGCGAGCAGGCTCTCCGCATAACGCCCGTCGTCCGGCCGAACGACGAGCACTAACCCTAGGACCAGAAGAACTGCCGCGGCACCAGCACGAGCGCAACCAGTGAAAGCCCCGACAACGACCCAGTCATCAGCGGTGAAGTCGCCGTGAGCCGTCACACACGTTCGTTTCGTACAGGCCGCGTCTGAGTCGCCGCGCAAAGATTCGCCACCTCTCGCCTCGGTCGGCGTCGATGCTGACGGAGGTCGTCGTGCCGCTGCCGTCTGGAAGGAGCTTACGGCCGGTTCTGAGGCGGATAACCTTCGGCCCCGCTCCTTTCCGGTAGCCGATGACTCGGAAACGCTCTATGCCGGTCGAGGTCGGGCCGTCGAGTGCGACGCCGTCAAAGATGACGTCCGCTCGGGCACGCTGCTGCGCGGCAGTCATCGGAACGCAGGACGCAGCCGCGGACGCAGCGAGCACGAGACCCGCGAACAGGCTGCTGAGGATGACGGTCCGTCGGTTCACCATCCAAACCGTAATGCGTCGCTGACCCCCACGGCTGTCACCGCGTCAGCCTCCCGAGCCGACGCCGGCTCATGCTGGCTGGGCTGTTCTGGGCGAGTGCCTGCGCCGGTACAGCAGGACCCCCGCGGCCTGTCCGACAACCACCGCGATCACGCTGAGGAGAAGCAGCAGCGTGTACGGGGAGCTCGTACGCAAGAGTGCGCCATAGAAGAAGGCGTGCACGATGACCAGCGCGAACAGGGCGTAGTTCAGGCGCTGGAGCCGCTTCCAGTTCTTGGCCTTGAGCCTCCGTAGAGCGGCATCGCTGGAAAGGGCGAGCAGCACCGCAACGATCACGAGGGCGGCAAGCCCAGTCCAGTTTCCGAGGCCAAAACTATTGGTCAGCGGCGTGCCATCTGATGCAACGAAGTAGTGAAAGAAGTCGGAGAGCTTCCTGTGGACCTGAAGTCCGTAGATCACGTGCACCACGCTCAAGATCGCCGTCCACGCTCCCACGTCGCGGCGCAGGTAGCCCGAAACGGGATTGCGCCTGCGGCGCACGAGGTTGGCGGGCCCAATCAGGAGCGTGAGCGCGAGGAACGCCAGCGCGAGGTAGCCCGTGCCGACCGTAAACCGCCGGATGCCGAAGGAGTCGCCTGGAATCAGCTTCCGGATGCTGAACGAGTCGCTCGGATTTCCGTGAGCACTTGAGGTTCCGGCCCCGCCGTGATCCAGCGAACCGTTGCGGCCGCTTCCGTGACCCATTGATCCGCTTTGACGTCGTCCGTGACCGGTCGACCCGCTCTGGTGCCCGGCGCGGCCACTCGATCCGGTGTGCCCCCCGGTGTGGTCCATCTGCCGGCCCCCAGCTCGCTCGCCTTGCTGTGCTCGCTCTCGCTGCTGGGGAAAGGCGGCGGTGAAGATGTCGACGTGGGGGTACCTGTTGGCGTCGAACGGACGCAGACTCATGAACAGAACGAGGACGCCGGCGCTCGCTAGGGCGAGTGGCACGTGATGGCGAAGAAGGCGACGGCGTAAGTCGCCGCTGGTCGGCCCAGCATCGGATCTCGCCACCGTCCTAGAGAAGCATCACAACCTGAGAGGAAGCTGAGAACTGCCACCCACCAGGGCTGCCCGTTGTGGCTACGCGCCGATCGAGCGGCGTAGGTCGTCGCAAGCCTTTTCGCAACGCCGGCAACTCTCCGCACAGATGCGGCAATGTTCGTGGTGGTCGGAGTGCTGTTCGCATTCCTGAGCGCAGACGCGGCAGGCCTCCGCGCAGGTTTCGAGGATGCTCCGCGCCAGCCCCGGGTCCCAGCTCGTCTGTCGCGTCAGCGCGCGCCCAGTAGCGTCGCAGATGTCAGCGCAGTCAAGGTTCAACCTGATGCAGCGCACCAGTTGCGTGACTTGCTCTTCTGCGAGGCAGGCGTCGGCGCAGGATGTGCACGTCAGCCCGCAGGAGAGGCATTGCTCGATGCAGGTTGCGAGCGCTTCGTTGACAGTCGCCTGGGGGTGGGTCTCGAGGATCTTGGTCAGATGGTGCATTTCGCTCCTTTCATCGCAGCGGCGGTAGCCCCTGACCTAGAGGACGTCGCGGCGAGAGGTCGCAAGCAAGCCGGCAACCGTCACCGCGGTTGCGTAGAGGGTTAACGCGAGCAGACCGAACCCGGGCGCGAGTAGTGTGCCCGGATTCTGGCCGCTGATCGCTTCGCCGGCGGCGCCGGGCGCGAAGCGGCCGACCTCGGCAATGTCAGCGACGTCGCCAACGAGTAGGCCCTCGACGAAGAGGAGCCAGGCGCAGATGCCGACGAGTGCTGACACCTGGTTGCGGAGGAGGGCGCCGACACCGACGCCGATCGCCGCCCACAGGGCGGCTGCCGGCGCGGCGCCTGCGATGAGGAGCGTGTAGTCGCCGGCATCGAGCCGGACTTCGATCCCGCGCGCGCGGAGCGCAGCAGTCCCGATCGCCGCCGCGAGCGCGCTGGCCACGAGGCCGAAGCCGGCCCCGATGACCAAGCTCACCGACACCTTCGCGGCTACGACGCGGCCGCGTGATGGTGTGACGAGGAAGGTCGGTTGAATCGTGCCGTGGCGGATCTCGCCGGTGATCGACATCGCGCCGAGTAGAGCGGCGAAGAGCGCGCTAAGGAACTCACCCCGGCCGAACACCATCAGCTGTTCCGAGGCGCTATCAATGTTCTCGGCGGAGAGGCCGAAACCGTGAAGGAGCACCGCTAAGAGAACCAGGCCCATCATGGCGCCGAACAGGGCGAAGTCGGTCCTGGTCGACCGCTGCTTGAACAACTCCGCGCGAAGGTTTGCCTTCACGACCCTCCTCCGGTCAACTCAAGGTAGACCTCTTCGAGGGCTCGGCCGCCGCTCGTCAGCTCGTCGAGCGGCGCGTCCGCGACGAGACGCCCGCGGTCGATGATCAGGACCCGATCGACGGCCTGCCCGATTTCGGCAAGCACGTGACTCGCGACCAGCACGGTGCCACCCGTCTCGGCGAATCCGCGCATGAAGCTGCGCAGCCAGTGGACGCCGGCAGGGTCGAGCCCATTTGCGGGCTCGTCGAGAATAAGCAACTCGGGGTTACCCAGCAGCGCTCCCCCGAGTCCGAGCCGCTGCCGCATGCCAAGTGAGTAGGTCTTCACGCGCCGGGCGGCGTTGTCCGCGAGCCCGACAAGGTCCAAAACCTCGTCGACGCGCCTGTGCGGGATATCCGCAGCGAGCCCGAGCGCGCGTAGATGGTCGCGCCCGGAACGTCCGGGGTGGAAGTCATTCGACTCGAGCACGGCGCCGACCCGGCGGGCTGGCTGGTCCAGCTCGCGGTAGCAACGACCGCACACGAGCGCCTCGCCCGCGGTGGGCTCAGCCAGTCCCAGCAGCATCCGCAGAGTGGTCGTCTTGCCGGCGCCGTTCGGGCCTAGGAAGCCTGTGATCGTGCCCGCGTCGAGTGAGAACGTGATCTCGTCAACGGCGACGAGTTCGCCGTAGCGCTTCGTCAGCAGGCTGGCCCTGACCACCGGATCGCACGTATTAGCGCCGTCCGGGACGAGCCGGGCTCTTGCCCGATCGTCGACGCTGCCGGCTGCGTTTTGGTCCCGCTTAATGCGCACCAGGGCCAAGCGTGCCGGTGATGTGCAAGACGACAAACAGCAGCACCAACACGATCGCGAGGGTGATCGCAAGCGGCGCCGCCCAGCGTCGTGTGTTGTTGACCGATCGGCGATCGTCGCTGTCGTCGCGGGTGCCGGGGTAACGAGGCGGGTCAGCCATGCGACTCTCCTCTCGTTTGCTCGCTGTCGGGTAATCGAGACGGTGTGTCTATATCAGATCAGAGCGTCTCGGTACCGACATCGCGTATGCTTGGCGGGTGCCGAAGCTGTGGAATGAGACGATCGAGGCGCACCGCCGTGAGGTGCGCGAAGCGACGCTCGACACGACGGCCGCGCTGGTGGCGAAACACGGGCTGCGGTCGGTCACGATGTCCCAGATCGCCGAGGAGACAGGCATCGGACGGGCCACGCTGTACAAGTATTTCCCAGACGTCGAGGCGATTTTGCTCGCCTGGCATGAACGTCAGATCGCCGAGCACCTGAACCATCTCGCCGAAGTCCGCGATGGGGCTGGCGACGCCGGTGAGCGACTCGAAGCCGTACTCGAGGCCTATGCGCTTATCTCACAGGAGTCTCGCGGCCACCACCACACCGAACTCGCCGCGTTTCTGCATCGACACGAGCAGGTGGCCCAAGCGCAGCAGCGGCTCCGCAAGATCATTCGAGACCTGCTGACCGAGGGCGCTCGGACCGGCGAGCTACGCAATGACGTTGCGCCGGACGAGCTCGCGGCGTACTGCCTCCATGCCCTCGCCGCCGCCGGCAGCCTCCCGTCGAAGGCGGCATTACGCCGGCTCGTCACGGTGACCCTCGATGGACTGCGTGCGCCTGCTGCTTAGAGAGGTCGCGAAGTTCTCACTCCGCATGTCGTGACGCCAGCACCGAAGTCGCACGCGCACCCACTCGTCTGCGTTGCCCAACGGCCGTAACCGGGACAGGCTTCTTTCGATGCCGTAGCCGGCACCCCGCTGCGCTGCGCGCGTCGCCGAACCAGGCATTTGACGCGTGCCAGCGACTTTGAGATGATCGCGGGCGCGCAAGGGAGAGGGCTTATGACAGGGTCCACTTCTGCGGCGCTAATCGAACTCGTCTGCTCGGCCGTGCTGGGGCGGCATCGAGCGAGTAACTCTCTCCGACCATGTGCGCGCAAACGCCGGATCGGTTTGGAGGGATGCCGCCGTGGCAGACGTTGAGTACTGGATTCAGCTCGAGAATCGCGCCTGGGACGTTGCGCCGAACAACATTGATCGCCTGACCGGGCGCACGATGGCTCAGGTCCCCGGCGGGGCCGCGCCGGTCTCGAAGGTGATCACCTCGCCGGAAACCGGCGCCGTCCGCACGCGGACGATGTACAAGCCGCTCGCCGAGGACGCGTTGATCCTCCGCCGCTACACGCCCAACTGGGCGGCGCCCGACGACCGCAAGGTCAATCCCTGGGACCTGAACGAGCCCAATCCAACCGACGCGGGCACGATGGGGACGATTCCGGGGCCGGTGATCGAGTGCCGCGTGGGTGATCGCGTGATCGTCCACTTTCGGAACAAGGACTTCCGGGCAGGCAAGGACCCGAAGGCGCGGGCGCACAGTCTGCATCCGCACGGCTTCGTGTTCGATCCGCGCTACGACGGCGCTTTTCCGCTGTCCCCGCCCGACACGACTCAGCCCGTCGGCGCGGAGGCCGCGGAGTGGGCCCAAGTCGGCGTCACCGGCTCGAAGAAGGCCGATCGCGTTCCGCCCGGCGGCACCTTCAACTACTTCTGGAACACGTTCCGCTGGCCGACCACCGCGGGCGTCTGGCTCTACCACGACCACTCGTTCTGCGACATGGAGAACGTCATGCTCGGCGCGATCGGGATCATCGTCATCCACAACGAGGCCGATCCCGATGACGTCATCGACCAGGATCTTCCCGGCGGCCAGGTCAACGGCGGCCTGATCCGGCTTCGCTGCTTCCCCTTCCCGCTCGAGAAGATCCGGCCGCTTCCGCACGACCTCGAAGGGCTCGGCCTAGCACACCTCGAAGACTCGGAGCTCGCTCAGCTCGAGCACGCGGCGATGGAGATGCCCGAGGCGGGGGACGTGGAAGGTCACGCGAGGCCGCGCGCTGAGCGACCGAAGGGCGATGCCCCGGTCCTGGCGCATGCGTTCCGCCGCGGCGACCTGATCCTCGAGCTCGACCCCAAGCTGGAGATCTTCCGGCGCTTGTGCCTGCGCTTCTACGTCGACCCGCCGGAGCGGGCCCAGTATCTGCAGCTCTACCACGAGCTCTCGGGCGCCGGGATGATCATCAATGGGCGCAAGTACCTCGGGAACACGCCGACGTTGCTCGCGGGACTGAACACCAAGATGCGCTTCGGCGTGGTCGGCATGAACGACCTGATGTTCCACACGTTCCATCTGCACGGCCATCGGTGGACGATCCCCGGGCCGGACGGCACCAACCTCGGCGCGATTCAGAGCAGCCCTCAGATCGCGGCGGCGTCGCAGTTCGAGGACACCCGCATCTTCGGTCCGGCGAACTCGTTCAACTTCACGATCAATCAGGGCTCCTTCATGGGCTCGCTACGCGCACCGGATGCGTCTGCGCTCGGCGAGTGGCACATGCACTGCCATGTGCTGAACCACATGGACGACGGGATGATGGGCTCGCTCCTGATCGTCCAGGGTGGGCAGTTCGCCTTCGGGCTGCCACGCGGCGAGCCGTGTCCGGAGATGGTGGTTCCCGCGACGGTGGTCGTGAAGAACACCGCCTTTACGCCGAACTACATCGAGGTGGCAGCGGGGACGACGTTGACGTTCGACTTCCAAGAGTTCCCGCACACCGTCGTGACCACCTCCACCACGATGGGCGCGCCCGGAATCTCCATCAACAACGGCGGCGGGCCGCTCGACGGCATCACGCCGGTACCGCAGTTGAAGCCTGTCGTGATCAACGGGATGCCCGGTGCCGAGATCCACTACCAGTGCGGCATCCACGGAGCAGGGATGAGCGGACGGATCAAGATCGTCTGAGAGTCGGGCGGGGAGGGAGGCAGCCAATCAACTCATCCGAGCACGCAGCATTGACTCCTGCGACCTAAGGGGGCGCGGCCGATGACCACAGCGACGGAGAAGAAGAAGACCGCCCGCGAACAGAGGGGTCGAGAAGACGGACTCGACCCCGCCGACCACCGACGCGTTCTGCTGTTTCTGAACGGGGCGGCAATTCCCGAGGACTTGATGTTCGAGCGAGCGGCCCAGCTCGAGGAAATGAACATGGAGCACGAGGACGACCCCGAGGCACACGGGCGTGCGCGTCCGGCTCCGATCCTCGAGCGGGACATCGCAGAGCGAGTCCTCGAATATCGAAACCAGGAGTACCCGCTCGGATTCCGGCATATCAAGGAGTTCGAGCAGCTGGATGGGATCAGGGGCGAAATCCTCGAGCGCCTCTTCGTCCGCTTCAGCCATCTGTTCTACGGAGCCTGGTCGGTCTTCCCGCAGCCGATTCCGCGCCGGGGGCCGGGAACGTACGACGGCGTCGTCCATGCGGCCCTGCTTCACACCGGCAAGGTTCTGTTCATCACCGCCGACGAGACGACGCTGCTGTGGGATCCGGCGAACACGACGCCGGCGACGTTCGAGGATCCCGTCAACCAGCCGCCGTATTCCCAGCTCTGCGGACACCACGTCTTCCTCTCCGACGGCCAGCTGCTTTCGGTCGGCGGAGGGGGTTACGGGCCGAACCCCGTCGCACGCTGGGGCTACAGATTCGACCCCGCTGCGAAGAGCTGGTCGCCGACGGCGACGCCGATGTCGGAGTCGAAGTGGTACCCGACCGCGGTCGCCCTCGACGACGACCGTGTCCTGATCACGTGCGGGAACACGGCGGGACAGATGGACGTCTACGACAAGGCGACGGACAGCTTCTCGCCCGTCGTCTCCGGTGACGACAGGCACTTCCCGAACCTGTACCCCGGGCTCCACGTTCTGCCGAATCACGTCGTCTTCTACTCGAGGACCGGCTGGGGAAGCGCGGGCGCAGGTGGCTTTGCCACGCCGGACGGAACCTCCGCCTACTTCACCCTGACCGGGAACAACGGCGTGTGGACGCCGATCACGCCGGCGCTCGTCAACAGGGCCAAAGGCATGTCCGTCATGCTGCATTCCGCGGCGCCGCCGTACGTGCGGCTGGTCCTGGGCGGAGTCGACAACGCGACGAACAACACCTACGAGCTGATCGACGCCAGCGTGTTGTCCCCGACCTCGAGCTGGAGTGGCCCGATCGCGTTTCCGGACGGCCGGCACCGGAGCCTGTGCAGTGCGGTGCTGCTGCCTGATGGCAAGGTCTTGGTCAGCGGCGGTATCCAGACCCCGAATTCCCCGTGCACGATGTTCAACCCCGAGACCGGCACGTGGGCGCCGATGGCCGCGCTGCCGTCCATTCGCGACTACCACTCGGTCTCGATCCTGCTGCCGAGCGGGCAGGTGATGATGGCCGGCTGGAACAACTCCAGCATCGAGATCTTCGACCCGCCGTACATGTTCCACACGCGACCGACGATCTCCGCGGCGCCGAGCCTCGTCCACCACGGCCAGACCTTCACCATCTCGTCGCCGAACGCGTCGTCGATCGACCGAGCGGTGCTCGTGCGGCCGATGGCGATAACGCATCAAACCGACTCCGAGCAGCGCGTCCTCTTGATGGGCTGTGTCCATCGCAAGGGCCACAAGCTCACGCTGACGGCACCTCACGGAGGTCACCCTCACGCATTGGCGCCGAAAGGCTACTACATGCTGTTCGTCGTCAATAACTCCGGCATTCCGTCCGAAGGGCGGTGGATCTATCTGCACTAGGCACACATGGCGAAGCA
>WNGF01019219.1_pt1 | contig 10824 bp, 10 predicted proteins | sample 5400641 | NCBI WGS metagenome assembly WNGF01 (sample SAMN13153371, study PRJNA577476) | soil metagenome | isolation source: 80 cm soil or saprolite under grassland replicate 2 | place: USA:California | collected 2016-06-15 | reverse complement strand
GGTTGGCTGCGGCAACGTTCCCGTCATCAACTGTAGTGATGTGTGGCAGGGGCGGGGCCACGTCCATCTCGCTCGTCCGTACCCACGCGCAGTTACCGGCGTGCTGATCGAGCGGGGTGGAACCGTACTGCCGGCTGTGTGAGAAGAAGGGTGCTTGCCAGATCGGTCGCTCGAAACAGGGAATGCTCATCGTGCTCCTGGGTGGTTCCCCGAAGTTGATCGTCGTGACAGGTAGCGCCAGTCCTTGGCCGAAGGTGCAGCGCACCGCCTGCTGATTCACCACGAACTTCACGAGGTGATTCGGCCCCTCTCCCTGCGTGACGGACCACGCCACGACGACATCGTCGCCGACGGCCACGGCGTCGTGATTGAACGCGGTGGGCCTCGACTCCAGCACGTATCCGGTCGTTGCGCCATTGACCTGGGCGATCAGTCCATGCTGATCGTTCCAATAGACCAGCCAGGACGTGCCGTCGGCCGTGACCACGAACCGCGTGCGGCCCGCAGTCGCGCCCGGCCGCAGGTCGCTGTGCAGACCGACGCTGCGTACCGTGCCTCTGGCATCCGACCAGACGGCGCGGCCGGGTCCAAGCACGTGCACATCGAGCGGGACGGCATCAGCGACACTCACGGTGGACCCATCGGGAGCGGTGAGCGTCAGCCCACCAGCCGACTGGTAGACCGGCTTCCAGGCGAGGGTCCCGTCCAGTCCCATCGCGTACGTGGCGGCGCCAGGGACTTCGCCGAGCGCCGTGCCGTAAATCAGCGACTGCGCCGCGCGGATGAACGATTGCCACCTGCCGCCACCCGCGACGACCCACCCGCCGCGCGGGTCGACGAGCGTCTCGTGACTGTCGCCTCTCGTCCACATCACGAGCGCGGAATCGGCTGACCGCTGCGTGATAATCGTGTCGTCGGTGACCCATCCTCCCGAACCATCAGACTTGAACGGATACGGCGTCCCCTCAACGGACCCGCCGATCCCAGCAACGCCACACAGCGCCTCACCACGTCTATTTAGCACCGGCACGTTGACCTCATCGCCGGAGCTCCACCGGTTCAATCGTGATGCGCACGCGTTTGCCGGTATAGGTGGCGAGCGCCTGCCCGATGCGGGTGTGAGGATCGGTGGTGACCGAGACGGAGCCTTTCGGCGAGAGCAGCTCGTAGAAGTCCGAGCCGCGGAAGTCGATGGACGTGTGCTTGTCGACTCGAACCACGTCTTCGAACCGCTCACCGCGCATCCCGACGATCGCCTCTTCCGGTTCGTGCGTCCCGGCTTTGTACCAGCCGATCGCCGCCTCCGGCTGCTGCGCGCGCGCCGGCGGATCCACAAGCGCAGCCAGGAGCGCCGCTATGACGAGCAGCCATACGCGATGTATGCCGCCGGCGAGGATGATGCGGGGGTTCATGGCTACGCGACCTCCGCGAGGCGTCGCACACCGAGCACGCGGATCTTGGAGAAGCGGGCGATCGAGACCTGGTTACTCTGATTGCCGCCGAGGATCAGGACGTCGTTGCCGTCGACGCCTGCGAAAAATCCGACATGGCCCTGTGCCTGCACGACGTCGGCGCCTGGCTGCGGCGCGGCTCCGCGCGTCAACACGACGACGTCGAAGCCGACGCGGGCCTCCTCGAGACGGACGGCTGTGCCGACTTTCAGCCAGGACCGCGCGGCTGCGGATCCTGAGCGCGGCAGGGCGAGCAGCCAGGCGATCGCATTGACGAACGCCGAGCACCAGGCGGTCTCGTCGTGCGCACCCGCGAGGCCGCAGAGCGCGAGCGCCCAGACGATGAAGGGTTGATCCTGCGGGCCCGGCACTTCGCGCATGCCGACGAACCGCTGCGCGACGGTGAAGGCGGTGATGACCGCGGTCACTGCGCGATCGCCTCGAGCCGCTTGACGCGTCGCTCGTGATCGCGCAGCTGCAGGTCGTGTCCGTCCAGGCGCACGCTTTGGCGCCCGATGTACAGCGCCGCGTGGAACACCGCGGTAATGACGGCGACGAGCGATGCCCCGGCGCCGACGAGCGCGACGACCACTTCGACGCTGAAGGGGTTTCCCATGATCTGGATCAAGGATGCCCCTGCGGTACGGCGAAGCGGATGCTAGATGTTGCTTTCTGGCAGGCCTGCGTGTTTCGTGTCGTCCGACGGGTCCACGAGCTCGCCGAGCGGACCGAGGGCGATCAGGTCGGCGGCCGTGATGTCCGCGCACGATTCAAGCCACGTCGACAGCACTGGCCCCCACGGGAGCGTCACCTCGATGGCCGCCAGCTCCTGCAGGCGAGCGCGAAACGCCGGGAGATTCTCTGGCGCGATCTGGTGGACCTTGTCCGGCCCGAGGCGCGCGCGTTCCTCTCCCGTGGGTTCGCGTTCGGTGCCGAGCTCTTTCACGATCTCCATCCGCTGGTCGTGAAAGTGCCGGGTCTCGGCTGTTACCAGCTTCAGCAACTTAGCGACGTGGTAGCGTGCCTTCGCGTCCAATCGAACCGCGGCGAGTTTGGCCAGCGAGGCCTCCGCGTCGACCAACATGCCGAGCGTCGTCGCAATTGATCTGATCGCCATCACACGTCTCCCATGCCCCACAGTCGACGCGCGAAGGCGCGGAAATCCTTCGCGACCGCCACCGGTGTCACCCCCTGATAGACGCTGGCGAGCGACGCGAGATCGCTGTAGGCACTCCGCAACACGTCCACGTCCGCCTGCACGAAGCCGAGATTGATGAGGTCCGCATCGGTCTTCCCATCAAGGAAGTACTTGAACTGCAGCACATCGTTGATGGCTTTCTGGAGCGCCCGCGCGATCACGCCAGCCTGGACGTCAATCTCGGCTTTCGTCGGATTCAAGCCTGCCATGCATGCCTCCCCCTATGCGCCCACCGTGCCATTCGCGATGAAATACATCGTGAACGTCGGCCCTCCACTCGTGTTATCGGTGACCAAATAATAGTCGTCCTTTTTCACTGGATACATCATCGACGCGTAACTAAAATTGACCGCCGACTGCCTCGTGCGAACGGTCGTCGGCGGGTTTGACGCGTCGGTCTTCCCCATCGCATCTCCCCCGACGCCGCCGCCACTGCCATCGAGTGTCACTAATACGAACCCGTCAGTCCCAGCTTGATAGGTGGTCCCGACGGTTCGACTGAGCCATCGCAGGCTCTTCGCCGCATACCATGCCGTCCCGGCAGAGTCGACGACAAACTTCACGGTCCCCGTGACCGGGTTCGTTCCGGCTGCCGCGTGGACCACATCGAAATAGGTCCGGCTGACGCGAGCGACGCACCCGGAAGCAGCTGTGTCGAACAGATTCCAGTTCGCGCCATCCCATGAGATATTGCTGAACAGGCCAACCTGGTCGGCGGTGATGACCTCAAGACCTTTTGTGCCACTGCCATCGACGAAGTCGAGACGGCCTGTCAAAGCCGTCCTCGCTGGGGTGATTGTCAGCCCCGTCGTGAGCGAAGGCGACGCGACGGTCGACCCAGACGTGCTGATGCTGGCCTCAGTCCCAATGCCGAGCATGATTTCACCGAACGGCGCGGCCCCTGGCCACGCCCGCAGCCACAGGAACGACGATTTCGCGGTGTTCTCTGTGGACCCGACGGAGGTCTGGTAATACGCCCGCACACCGCTGACGCCGTCGATGCGGCTGTACTGACGACTCCATCCGTCATAGACACTACCCGGGTCGTTGTAGTACGTCTCCTGTTGTGTGAGCGCCATGTCGCCCGTGTCCACGCGATGATCTAAGTGCCACAGTTTGGCCGCAGCGGTCGTCTCATCCGATCGCCAGGCCGCCGTGCGGTACGTCGTGTCCGTCGTCCAGCGCACCGCATTCGCGTTCGCATAGGTGCCACTGCCACTGGAGGAGACCGGCGAGATGAACAGGCCCGTGTCGTCGAGGGTGCCGAGTGCACGGTGAAATGCGTGCCGTCCCACCGGAAATAGTTCGTCGCATCGCCCATATAGGCGCCGATGCCGCTCGAACTGTTCGGCATGCCCGTCAGGTGCCCGATCCGAATGGTTTCAGTGGAATTGTTGTAGAGCGACCCCTGCGTGAACAGCGACATGCGCGGCGTGTCGAAGGCGTTCAGCTCCAGCCAGCCGTCGCCGGCGACGCCGCGCACCGCGAACGGCGTGCCTTCGGGCCAGTTTTTCGCGCCGGCGCCCGAGAGGTTGCGCGTGACGTTGTAGGTCGTGCCGGAGACGAGCGTGCCGACCTTGAGGTATTCCTCGGTGACCGACCCGCCGGTGTCTGCCGCACGCGCCAGCACGAACTGATTCAGCGTCATGGCCATGCCGAAGTTGATCGTCGTGTCGCCAGAGGCGACGGCCGCGGCGAAGACGCCGGCGTTCTTCGTGACCGCCAACCAGCCGCCATAGAGCGCCTGCGTCTGTTTGGCAAACAGCACCGCGTTCAGCTGGCTGATATAGCCCTGGCGCCACAGCTTCGTGGCGCTGCCCAGATCCCAGGTGTCTGTGACCGAGGGAAGGACGTGACCGGCAAACGTGCCGGCGCCGGCGTTCCACACGCCGGTGACAATCGTGCCGACTGAAGTGAGTGACGACCCGGTCACGCCAGCCGCCAGTGTGCTCCCGCTCAAATTCGCGGCCGGGACGCTGCCGACGGTCACGGCGCCGAGACGCGTGATGTTGTCCTGCACCGCGTTCGCGATCGTGCCGGTGAGTTTGGAGCCGTCGAGCGAGGTCAACCAGGAGGGATTCGCGTAGCTGCCGGTCGCGAGCAGCACGTCAGTCGCCGTTGGCCCGTCGCCGAGCGTCGACGTCGTCGACCATTTCGCGAGCTTGCCGACGGTGCCCGTTCCACCGACGCCGCCGCTCGTGACGACGGTGACGGTGCCGGCCGCGGCGGTGGACGCGCTGCCGGTGCCCCCGAAGATCTGCTGGAAGTCTTCACGGAGCGTGCCGGGCAGGCGCGTCGTCGAGACTGCGGTCACCTGCCGTTGCACCAGGGTGCCGCTCACATTGACGATGCGGACGTCGGTGATCAGGAAGCTGCCGGTGAGGTTCCGCTTCGTGCTGGTGATGGTTTGCACCTGGCCCGGGTGCAGGCCAATTTTTGAGAACGCCGCGTTGTACCTGACCGTCTTTGGGGACTGGTTGTCTCGCGCGAGGTAGGCATCGGCGAGCGCCTGCGCCACAGCACGATCGAAGACGTCTGGCGCCTGATACGTTTTCAAGACGCGGCTGGCCGCCGGCGCGCCGGCATCCGCGGTCACGCGCAGCGGGAACTGCGCGTTCATAGCCGCGACGATGTTGCCGGATCCGTTCGCGAGCGCCGCGTTGCGCGTGATGCTGTTCGTGGCCGGATCGTACGACCACGTCGCCGGCGAGGTCCCGATGGTCTCGTTCACCCCGCCGGTCACCCAGCCATCCACGAGCGTGCCGCCGACATTGATGACGTAGAACGCGGCTGGCGTGTAGTGGAGCGCGAACGTGACCGTCACGCCGTCGGCAGTGCCGACGAGATCCGCTTTGTCCTTCTGCCCGCTGCCGGCGAGCAGGACGATGTAGTTGGCAAAGTTTCCGACGTGGGCCTGCTCGACGGTGATATCGCCGAGGACGTTCCCGTCGCCGTCGGTGATGTTGAACGGCGCGGCCAGGGATCCGGTCACGACGCCGCGCAGGACCTGGGTGTAGTCGATCTCCCACACGTATGACGTGGCACCGGTGCCGCTCGCGAGCGCGGCCATCTCGTTCAGCACGTCCACGATTGGCCTGTCGCTGTAGGACAACGCCGGCAACGTCGGGCCTGTCGCCTGCGCGGCGTCGAGCGTCACCCCTTGCGCGGACAGGGCCGTCGCCACGACTTGCAGGCCCGCTTTGTACGATCCCGACGGGATCTCGGCCGTCAGGTGGATGTGTTCAGCGAATACGTTGAAGTCGGAGGCACTCACACGCAGCACGATGCCGGTGGACGTGCTGCGCCCGCCGAAGCCCGCTTCCACGGGGCGATCGACTAGCCCACCGAAGATGCGGACGCCGTCCTCGGTGAGGATGACCGTGTCGTCGAGCGCCGGACGATACGTACCGTCGGCTGACAGGATCTCGAAATCGATTCGGTTGCGGCCGTTCGCGCTTTCAGTGATCGCGAAGCCTGGCTGAATCGTTTTCGCGACGCCGTTGATCGTGAGGGCGTACGTCGCCATTTACGTCAGGCCTTCGGCGCGCGCCTGGTCCAGCATCCAGCTCCAGAGCGTCCGGCCGTCTGGCGTGACGAGCGTGATCTGCTGCGGGCCGGCGTCGCTCGGACGTGAGCGTCCCGCCGGTGTGAAGGTGGCGCGCTCCCGCCCGGCCTCGCCGGCGAGAAACAGCGTCGGCCGCGTGACGAGGAAATCGCCGCCGCTCGCCATTGGAATCGCACCACCGGCGCCAGCGGACGACGGCAGCGCGTCCGCATCGAAGTGAATCGGAATCCGCACGGTGCGGGTCGCGAGGGTGTCGAGCGCGCCGCCGACCCCGCGCGTCAGGGCATCCGTGAGCTCGTGGATCGCGTCGGTCACCTCGTCGAAGCCCTGGGTGAGGGTCTTCGCCCAGTGCACGTCGCTGAGATCGTCGAAGGCGACGCCGTTCTCGTCGACGAGCTGCCCCATGTCGACGAGATCCTGCAGCGTCTGTTGCATCGCGGCCGGGATCTCGGTGCCCGTTCGGATCGCCGCCTGCACCAGGGCGCTATAGCCGCCGGCCTGCTTCTCCAGAATCGCGTGGTAGTCGATGCCGGCTGTGCGGAGGACTTCCGTCTTCGCGAATAAATCGTCGAAGAGCTGCGCGAGCTTCGCGCCGCGCGCCTTCTCGCCGAGGTCCTCCCACGTGAATCCGTATTCCTGCATCGCGGAATTCAGCAGCTGCGTCTTCTGATCGAGCTCCGCGACGACGTTCTTGAATGCTTCTGGATCTTTCCAGTTGAACGCCTCTTTGATGTTGATGCCCACGAGGTCGGCATCGATGATCAACTGAGCCATACTGCCGTGGCCCTTCACGAGCTCCTGCTGCAGCTTGGTCGTTTCGGCGGCGGCCGCGCGCATGCGCTTCTCGTACTCCGTGGCGCCGATGCCGAGCAGGCTGCCGATCTTGCCGATCAGCGGGCCCGCCAGCGAACCGAGGGCGGAGCCAATCGCCTGGCCCATGGGACCCCCGACCGCCATTCCGATGTTTCCGCCGATCGCGGCGCCCACACCTGAGGCGATCGCCTTCACGGCCCCGCCAAGGCCTCCACCGCCCGTCAGCGCGTCCGCAATCGTCTGGGGGATCTTCAGCAGCTCGGCGTGAAGCGCTCTCTTGAGATGAACACCGAGGGAATCAGTGGCCGCGTTCTGCGCATCGACACTGCGCTGCCACGCCGCCTGCAGTGCCGCGGCGGCGTACTCGCCGCTGGCCTTCATTTGGTCGTAGTCGCGCTTCGCGTGATCGGCGACGAGTTGTAGGTCTGCGCGAGTCATGACGCCGGCGCCGCGCATGCGCTCCACGATCGTGTCCTGCGTCCCGTTCGCGAGATCCCGGAGATGCTGGTAGTACTGCCGCTGTTCGGTATCGAGAATCGCAAGACCGCCTTGGTCAGCGCGCAGCGCACGAAGAGCCGCGGCCTGCTCGACGTCGATCAGGTGCAGCTTGAGCTCGGTTCCCTGCAGGGCGACTTGTCGGTTCTTTTCCTGGTAGTCAACCGCCGCCTTCAGCTGCGCGTTCTGCGTGTCCGTGAGCACATGGGCAACGGCTTCGCGTTCTGCGTTCGCCCGCGCGAGCATGTCGGAGCTGAGTTTCCGCGCGGCCCGTGCCATGTCGTCGTGCGCGTCGCTCCAGAGTTTCGAGACGGCCTTCGCGTTGCCGACGCGCTCGAGGTACGCACTGATCGCTGTAGCGCTCACGTGCAGCGCTTTTCCGGTTGTTTCTGCCGAGATCCCGGCCTTCTCGTTTGCTTCAGCCTGTGCCCTTTGTGCGTCTGTCAACGGGATGGCCGCACGTCGGACGTCGTCGAGTGCAGCTGCGTGTTCCTTCGCGGCCTTCTCAGCTGCTTCGAGCTGTTCCTTCGTTTTGAAGAGCGATGCGATGTGTTCGCGATTCGCACGAGCCGCATCCAGCGCTGCCTGTGTTTCTTTCCGAAATGCGCCTTCGTTAAATCCTCCCCGCGCCTCCATCACATCGGCGAGCTGCCCATGGCCGGCGACTCGCGCACCGAGACTCCCGACCACGTCAAAGAATTCACCCCATCCCTTCTTGGCGTGTTCGACCAACCGCATCGTGTGCGCCACGATCTCGCCGCTGGCGATGATCGCTGTATCCTCGAGCTTTCCCCACGCATCCTGAGCCGCCTCGAGGCGGTTGACCGTCTCGTCGGACATCTTCGCCGCGGCGTCGGATGTGGCGCGGAAGCCCTCCTTGATCGCCGGCAGAAGCTCGATCGCTGACTTGCCGAGCAGCTCTACGGCGATGCGCGATTGCATCATCGGATCGGGAATCCGCTGAACCGCGTCCGTGATGGCCAGAAACGCGTCCTCGGGACGCATCGCGCGAATCGCTTGGAAACTGAGATGTGCGTCGCGCAGGGCACCGATCGTGCTCTTGTCGCCTTCGGCGAGCTTTTCGTTCATCTTGGAGATCACCGTTCCGACGGTGTCCAATGAGGAACCGGCCTGCTCTGACGCAAACTTGAATCCCTGTGCCGCTTCGGCGGACACGCCGAGGCGCTCTGCCATGTCGTGAATGTTCGACGCGGTGTCGAACACCTTCTTGCCGAAGCCGATCACCGCCTGCGCAGAGAACGCGACGCCGACGATTCCGGCAGCCGTCTTGAGACCGCCGAGCATCTTGTTGACCGCGCTATCCGCAGCGTCAGTCGGTGGCTTGACCTGCCTGGTTGCGTCGGCGACGGCCAGCATCGCGGAAGGCGCCTGCTGTCCAAGCAGCCGATATTTTTCGATCGCTTCCGTGAGCGCGCGATTGATCCGTTCTTTCTCCGACGCCGACATCTTGGCGACGCCCGCGAGCAGCTGCTCCGATGTCGCCGCATCCTTCGTCGCGCCGCCGAGTCGGCCGACGGCGGCCGTCCAGTTGTTCGCGGCCTTCAGAATCTGATCGCCGTTGAGCGTCGCCTCGTACTTCTTCACCGTCTGCGCGGTGGCGACGATCTCGTCCTTGTATTGGCGGATGTCGTCCATCGCCTTCTTCGCGTCGGCGACCAGCCGGATCGCGTGGGTGATGTTGGCCATGACGAGTTACCCGCGCGGCACGGCGGCGAGCCGGCCCTCGACGAGCCGATCGAGCTTGCGTCGCGCGAGCTCGAAGGCGGCGATCAGGTGCGGCCGCGCGTGCATGTAGCGCGTCCCGTATTCGAGCCACAGCGGCAGATTGGCCGGACGCTGCCCGCGCGCGTCGTCGATGGGGAACCCGATGAACACCCGTCCGGTCAGCCCATGGTCGAAGAACACCTTCCGGATCGCCTCGCGGTAGCGCTGGGTCCGGCTGGTGGTGCGACGCGCGCCCGATCGGTCGAGCGTGTTCCGCGACGACTGCCCCGCGCTGGCGTTCCACCGCGCAATCGTGTCGCGCTGTGTGTCCTCAGTGCAGACCCGGATGTCCTCGCGGATCCCGTCCTCGAGCCCGAGGATCTGATCGAGCTCACGCACCGCCTGGTCAACGCCCTGGAACGACGCGCCCTGAACCATGGCCTACACATCCTCCGCGAGGGCGCGCGCGACGGCGCGCGCCTTCAGGCGCTCGAGCAGCTCCGCCGCGAGCTCGTGTTCGATGTCGACCACCGTCTTCGCCATCGGGCACCTCGCGAGCAGCTCCTGCAACTCTTCCTCGCTCTTACATCGGTCGACCGCGTGCTTCGCGTCTTCGTACCCACGCACCTCGAGGATCTTGAGCGCCATGTCATCCGGGTCGTGCTCGAGCTCCCAGATGGCGCGTGTGGGATACCCGCCGAACGACTGGCACAGTCGCGACACCACAAGGAGAAACGGCGGCGGAACCCGCCGCCCCTCCTCGTCGGTCGCGCGATCAAGCGCCTGATGCAGCTGCGTCAGGAGCGCTTTTGTCCACCTCCGGCGTCGGCGGCTTCATCAGGCCGACGACGTGTTCGTGCGCCCAGCGCGCGGTCGCCTCGTCGAGGTCGTTGATGCTCTCGACGCACACCGGCACGGTCTTCCCGTCGTCGCCCATGTACGCCGGTCCGCCCCAGCGCACGATCGCGCCCTTCACCGCCTGGCCGTCGATGGTCGCGCCGGCGAGCAGCGTCTGCCGGTCGAACATCTCCGGGTCGTACTCCTGCAGCTTCGCGAGCTTGGCCGCGCGCTGCACCGCCTTGTCGTCGTCGTTGCCGCTGCTGAAGGCCTTGACGATCTCCGCGCCGAAGTCGCGGACGCCACGGCGCCCTTCCGACTCGACGACGCGGCGCGCTTCGCGCACCACCGCGTTCGAGGGTTTGCGATACTCGAACCAGTTGCCTGATTCGTGCGGGATCTCGACCCGCTGCGCGGGTAGAAACGAAACGAGCGCCATTGAACGTCTCCTCGTGTGATGAAGCCGGCGGACGGAGCGAGCGGAATTGCTCGCGCGGCGCCGCCGGCGCAATCGGTCGAGTCCTGGCGACTCGCCGTGTTGTGTGCCTACACCTCGGTCAGCGCGCCCGTGATGCGCAGCGTCGCCGAGAACTCGGTGATCTGGTTCTTCGTGGCCTTGCGCGTGAACTTGACGCAGAACGCCTGGGTCGTCGTCGTCTTCGTGCCGCCCCACGTCATGACCAGCGCCGACGACGCGGTGGCCGGCCCGGTCGGCAGGTTCCCGCGGAACACCGCGTCGG
>WNGF01013468.1_pt1 | contig 10824 bp, 11 predicted proteins | sample 5400641 | NCBI WGS metagenome assembly WNGF01 (sample SAMN13153371, study PRJNA577476) | soil metagenome | isolation source: 80 cm soil or saprolite under grassland replicate 2 | place: USA:California | collected 2016-06-15 | reverse complement strand
GGGTATCCGATCGAAGAGCTCGCCGAGCACCGCAGTTTCCTCGACGCTTCCCGGTCGAGATGTTCCCGGTCCTGTTCGCGATCGGCCGCACCGCCGGCTGGCTTGCCCAATGGGAGGAAGGCATCCTGGACCGCGAGCAAAAGATCACCCGGCCGCGGCAACTTTACAGCGGCGCACCGGAACGTCACCTCAACGTCACCCCCGCGTCGACAGCCGCAGGGTGAGTCGCATCCCATCGCACGCATCCGCGTGACCGACCCAGCTGAGCTGGCCAAGCCGACAGAGCCGGTGGTGGGTGACCGGCGACAGGCTGTAGACGTTCGTCGCCCTGCTGCGCTTCACCTGGACCCCGACGGTCGTCAGCGCCTAAGACCACGACCGATCACAGCGCCAGCCAGGACGAAAACGTTCCCCGCCACGATCCGGGCCATCGACCGGCGGCTGGCGGATCGGCGCCGCTGGTCGCTGGGACAGGGACCGCGTCGGCACCGCGTCGGGACCGTCGGCAGCACCGTGTCGGGACCGTGGGGTGGGTCCTCGCGATCGTGGGACTGGTCCCAATGCTGGCGGGAGCCTTCGACGTCTGCGTGTTCGCGCCGCTGTTCCGGATGCCGTCCTCCGGCGGCGAGATTCGTGGGGGCGCCGCGCGTGAAAGCCGACGGGCCCCGGTCACGGGCTGTCGGTCGGCGGTGCTGTTGCGTTCTCGGGCGCGACACGCATGCGGGGGACGAATCGCGGTGTGCGCGCTGCATAAGCGGGATAGTCAGGGAATCGCCGGGCCAGCGCCCGCTCCTCGAAGCTGCTCTTGCCGTAGAGCAGCGATCCCAAAGTGACACTCACCGCTGCCTGCCGGGCGTTACCCGAGGCGACCGTCCGGGCCACGGACAGGAGGATCACGGCGCTGTAGATCGGGTGACGTACGTGGCGGTAAAGGCCATCGGTGCATAACTCAGCACGCGCGTTGGGGAGCGGGCTCGCCGTCAGGCCCCGTCCCAGCGACCGTCCCGCACCGGCCAGCACGGCGATCCCTGCCGCGCCCGCGAGCCCCGCAGCGACCCGCAGTCCTGTCGGCGTCGGCCAGTCTTGCCGCCGTCGCAGCAACGCCTGAGCGCCGAGCAGACCCACCTGGCCAAAGACCAGAACACGCGCGACGCGTGCCTCGGAGCGCTCGTCGAACACCACGCCGCACCGATAAGGCGGTCCCGGCCTATGCCGTGCCCTTCGCGCATCAAGTGACCTACGGCGAACACAGTTTTGCGCCGGGCCGGCCTGGACCGCCGGTGAATCCTGCCCGGAGGTCGGTGGCGCTCTACGCAAGTCAGCGCGGCATCACTCTCGCCTGGGCTTGCCAGTGATGCGGACGTCCGCCGAGCCGGCGCCGGCGACAAGGACGTGTGCGGGGTGTCGGCGTGACGGCCTCCTTCTTGCGATGTGAGCTGCTACAGACCAGGCGGGCGGGCAGCGCACCGCCGTATAAGAGGCAACTGCGACCAGCAGCACGACGAAGCCGACGGTGAGCCTGGTCGCGCTGACGGGACGCGACCTCGGTTGCCAGCGGTCGACCCCGCGATCGCGGTAACGGTGAACAGCCGAGCATCGGCCAGTCGAGATGGGTGTCCCACCGAGCCGCGAGATCAGCGCGGCGGCGCTGTTGATGGCGATGACGAGAAGGGACGTGCCGACCGCGGCGGGTATGTCGAACCCGAGCGCGAGCTCGAGCGCGGGAACGATAACGAGCTGCAGCTGACGCCGTCGGGTCAATGCGAGCGGCGGCTGCGAAGGCGTCACCCGAGCCGGCAGTTGGTGCTGTTTAGGCCAGTGGGAGGAACGGCGTCTCCGGTTGCTCGCGATTCTGTGTCGCCGTGCCGGCGCCGGTGATGCACCGTCGCAACCCGCGCGGTGATCGTGAATCCGGCGCTGTCGAGTGCTCGGGACAGGCCGCCAACTGGGTGACGACGCCGGTGCCGTCGCGTCCTTCCTGGATCGGCCGGATGACGTCCCGGATCTGCCCTTCGGCGCGGCACTCCATCGCAACCTGCACAGGCAATCACCCCCCGGGGTGCCTGGACGCCGGCTTGTCGATGGGTTCGCGAGCGTCGACGGATACCCCACAGGGTATATCCATATACCCTACCGGGTAGGGACCTTGGGCTCTGTGGAGCCGCCGCCGCTGGCTAGATCATCGTCATATAGGCGAATACAAGCGGCGAGGAGAGACCATGAAGCGTCTCGTGGTTGTGGGTGCCGGTACCGCCGGCACGATGGTGGTCAACAAGCTGCGGCGCTGCCTGGACCGGGCCGAGTGGTCAATCACGGTGGTCGACCAGAACGGTGAGCATCTCTACCAGCCCGGCCTGCTGTTGCTGCCCTTCGGTGTCTACGAGCCTGGGGAGCTCGTCAAGCCACGCGCGCGGTTCATCCCGGACGGGGTCGACCTGGTGCTCGCCGAGGTCGATCGGATCGATGCGCCGGCGAGCACGGTGCGGCTCGCGGATGGCCGCTCGCTGGGCTATGACTACCTCGTCATCGCCACCGGAACGTCCCCACGTCCGGACCAGACCCCCGGCCTGGTGGACGGCGAGTGGCGCACGAGCATCTTCGACTTCTACACCCTCGGCGGCGCCACCGCGCTGCGCGACAAGCTCGCGGGCTGGGAGGGTGGCCAGCTGGTCGTGCATGTCACCGAGATGCCGATCAAGTGCCCGGTCGCGCCGCTGGAATTCGCGTTCCTCGCCGACGCGTTCTTCGCCGAGCGTGCCATGCGTGACCGGGTCGAGATCACCTACGTGACACCTCTAGAGGGCGCGTTCACCAAGCCGGTCGCCTCGCGGCATCTGGGCGGCATGCTCACCGAGCGCAAGATCGCGCTCGAGGCCGACTTCATGATCGACCGAGTGGATCCCGACGCGAAGACGCTGGTCTCGATGGACGAACGGGAGATCCCGTTCGACCTCCTGGTGACCGTGCCGCTCAACATGGGCGCCGACTTCGTCGCGCGGTCCGGTCTGGGCGACGAGCTCAATTACGTTCCGGTGGACAAACACACCCTGCTCTGCAAGGCCTATCCCAACATCTTCGCCATCGGCGACGCGTCGGACATCCCCGCGTCAAAGGCCGGATCGGTCGCGCACTTCTCCGTCGAGTTGTTCGCCAAGAACTTCGTCGAGCACGTGACCGGCCGAGCGATGACGCACCCGTTCGACGGGCACGCGAACTGCTTCATCGAGTCCGGCCACGGCAAGGGCCTGCTCATCGACTTCAACTACGACACCGAACCGCTGCCCGGCAGGTACCCGATCCCCGGCGTCGGCCCGTTCACGCTGCTCGACGAGAGTCACGCCAACCACTTGGGCAAGCTCGGATTCCGCTGGGCCTACTGGCACCTGCTGCTGCGCGGGCGACCGGTCCCCGTCCCGGCGCTGATGTCGATGGCCGGCAAACACCCCGAGACCCCGAAGTCCTGAAAGGGAGAGTCACCATGCCTGTCACCGAGATCAACGGCCATGTCGTCCACGTCGACGACGAAGGATTCCTGACCGAGTACGACGAGTGGGACGAGGACCTCGCCAAGGCACTCGCCGCCCAGATCGGCATCGACCTGACCGATGCGCACTGGAAGGTCATCCGCTTCCTGCGCGCCGACTTCCAGCAGCAGGGCGAGACGGCGACGACGCGTCGCGTCCAGGCCGCCGGCGCGGTGCCCGTGAAAGAACAGTTCGCGCTGTTCCCGAAGAAGCCGGCGAAGAAGATGGCCTATATCGCCGGGCTACCCAAGCCACACGGTTGCGTGTGAGGAGAGGCTGACATGACGAGCACACTCCCGGCACCGGCGATCATTCCGTGCTTCGACGACGACGCGTACGCCGGTCGCAAGCTGGCAATCATCTGCTCCAAGGGAACTCTGGACATGGCCTACCCCGGCCTGGTCCTCGCCAACGCCGCTCTGGGCGAGGGAGTCGAGACGCATTTGTTCTTCACGTTCTGGGGCTTCGACATGATCACCAAGTCCCGGATGAACGACCTGAAATTCACCATCCTGGGCAACCCCGCGACACACATGCCGCAGGGCCTCGGCGGCATCCCCGGGATGACCGCGATGGCCACCGCGAAGATGAAGAAGTCGATCTCCGAGGTCGGCGTCCCCGAGGTGCCCGAGTTCCTCGAGCAGATCGTCGCCTCAGGCGGCCACCTGTGGGCCTGCCGGATGTCCGCGGACATGAACCACCTCACCGAGAACGACCTCTACGAAGAGGTCGAGGGCATCATCAGCGCCGCCGACTTCATCGAGAAGACCGAAGGCGCCCAACTGCTGTTCATCTGAACCGAGGCTGCCAGACATGGAGATCATGCGGACGGAGCGCGATGACGCGCTCGAGCGGCTGCGCCGGGTGCACGGCCAGCTCGGCGGTTTGATCCACATGATCGAGGACGGCCGGGATACCACCGAGATCCTCACCCTGCTCGCCGCGGTCACGCACGCCCTGCACCGCGTCGGCTTCCGGTTGGTGGCCGACGGGTTGCAGCGCTGCCGTGACAAGGCGGGCAGCCGCGACGGGGCGAGCACCGAGCAGCTGGAGAAGCTGTTCCTGGCGCTCGGCTGACATGACACCCGCGACGATCGATGGCCCGACCAGGCGACTTCCGCGCTGGGATGGCGTGCTGGCCGTGGTCGCGCATCCCGACGACGAGTCGTTCGGGCTCGGTGCGGTGCTCGCCGCGTTCGTCGACGCCGGCGCCCGCGTGGCGGTCCTGTGCCTCACGCACGGGGAGCTGTCCACGGTGCATGGCGTCGAGGGCGACCTGTACCGGATCCGCGCCGAGGAGCTCGCGACGGCCGCGGCCGCACTCGGCGTCACGACCACCACGCTGCTGCACCACGCGGACGGAGCGCTCGCATCGGCATGCCGCGCCCAGCTCGCCGGCGAGGTCGTCGACGCCGCCCGCGACACCCGGCCCGACGGGGTGCTCGTGTTCGACCCGTCCGGCGTGACCGGCCACCCCGATCACACCGCGGCCACCGCCGCGGCGCTCGCTGCCGCCGACATCCTGGACCTGCCCGTGCTGGGCTGGACGCTGCCCATCGACGTCGCGGTCGCCCTCAACGCAGAGCGCGGCACGACATTCTTCGGCCACAAGCCAGACGAGATCGACTACGTCATCACCGTCGACCGCGACCGCCAACGCGCCGCGATCGCGGCACACACAAGCCAGGCGATGGCCTCCAGCGTCGTGTGGCGGCGCCTGCAATCGCTCGGGAACACCGAGTACTTGCGCCGGCTCCGCGCACCGCTCGCAGACAGGAACAACTACCCGAGCGGCACCGTTAACCCGATACCCACCGGGGTATCCGTTCAAGCAGAGGTGAGCAAGCAATGGCGACCGTCAACCTGACCATCGACACGTTCGAGAGCACCGTCACCGGCGATGGCATCACGTTGGTCGACTGGTGGGCCGGCTGGTGCGGGCCGTGCCGGGCGTTCGCGCCGGTCTTCGACGCGGCGAGCGAGCAGCACGCCGACATCACCTTCGGCAAGGTCGACACCGAGGCGCAGCAGCAGCTCGCCTCCGCCGCCCAGATCAGGTCGATCCCGACGCTGATGGCCTTCCGTGACGGCGTTCTGGTGTTCTCCCAGCCCGGCGCACTGCCGGCCGCCGCGCTCGAGCAGCTCATCGCGGCCGTCCGCGACCTCGACATGGACGACGTCCGCCAGGACATCGCGGGGCAACAAACCGCACGTTCCGCGTAGGAGACAACCATGAGCACCATGACCGTCCGGTACCTGGACGGCGACCGGTTCGCCATCGGAGTGCGCGACCACACGATCACCGTCGACCAGCCCCTCGCCGACGGCGGCGAGGACACCGCACCGACGCCGACGGAGCTGCTCGTGGCGAGCCTGGCCTCCTGCGTGGCTTTCCAGGCCCGCCGCTACCTCGCCCGCCACCAGCTGCCGACCACCGACCTCACCGTGACCGCGGACTACAACCTCGAGCCGCACCCGGCGCGCGTCACCGACATCCGCATCGACATCCAACTTCCCCACGCGGTGCCAGTCGAGCGACTCGACGCGCTGCTCGCAGTGACCAGGCACTGCACCGTGCACAACACGCTGGCCGACCCCCCCACGGTGACAGTCACCCTGGCCAGCGCACCGGCGCCAGCGGCCAGCCGCTCCGCGCACAGCCGATGAGCGGCCACACCCACCGGCAGGCAACCGCCGCCGCCGGCACCGGCTACGCCGCCGCACCCGACGCCGCATGCTGGCCCGCCAGCCACGAAACCGCCCAACCAGCACGGAGCATTCGATGAGCTACGGCAAGACAGTCACCCTCGACGCGCCGTTCACCCAGACCGTCACCCGGGTCAGGGACGCGCACGCCGAGCAGGGCTTCGGAGTGCTCACCGAGATCGACGTGACCGCCACCATGCACGCCAAGCTCGGCAAGGACCTCGAGGACTACCTCATCCTCGGCGCCTGCAACCCACCCCTCGCCTACCAGGCACTCGGCATCGACCGCAGCCTCGGACTGCTGCTGCCATGCAACATCGTCGTCCGCGCCGCCGATGACGGCACGATCGTCGAGATCCTCGACCCACAGATCATGGCCACCCTCACCGACCGGCCCGAGCTCAAACCCGTCGCCGACAGAAGCAGCACGCCACCTCGACGCCGTGCTCGCCGCACTGGTGCCCTAGCGTTCCGCGTCCACCGGGCGCAGGATCTCATCGGTATGCGGCCCGTGGTGAGCGGTAGTAGATCATCGCGCGGAGAACGCGGTTCGGGGTCGATGACGAACACCCGGCGGATGGTCTCGGTCGCGCTCGGCTAGGTCTGGTGTCAGTGGGAGAAGTGGACGCGGGGCAGTATGCGGGCGAGCCAGCGCGGCTGGTGCCACGCGCCGTGGCCGGTGAGCCGCAGGACGACTGGGAGCACGATCAGTCGGATGCACAAGGCGTCGAGGAAGACCGCGACAGCGAGGATGATCCCCATCTCCTTCGGGGCGAGCGGGCCGGAGAGCGCGAAGGTGAGAAACACCGCGACCATGACGCCAGCTGCGGCGAGGACGACCCTGCCCGACGTGCGTAGGGCCATGCGCATCGCGTGCTGCGGGTCGCCGGTGAGGTCGTAGTGCTCGCGGGCGGCCGAGAGCAGGAACAGCGTGTAGTCCATCGCGACGCCCGACAGCATCGCACCGAAGAACAGGGGCGCCCAGGCATCGACGAAGCCCTGCGGCTGAAAATTGAGCAAACCGGAGAGGTGGCCGTCCTGGAAGATCCATTTCGCGACGCCGAATGCTGCCGCGATTGAGGCCAGGTTCGTGACGACGCCGGCGAAGGCAACGAGCGGGCTGCCGAGTGCGAGCAGGAGCAGCAGGAACCCGAGTCCGATCAGCAGGCCGAACACCAGCGGCGTGCGAGATGACAAGGCCTTCTCGAGATCGTGGTTCTCCGCGGCGGCGCCGCCGATGAGCGAGCCGGCCGGCAGTTCGGTGCGGAGCCGGTCGATGGTGGCGCCGGTGGCCGGGGCGGAGGCGTCGGTCGTGGGGATGGCCAGGGTCATCGTCCAGCCCGCGGAGGCACCGGCCGGTAGTGAGGCGGCGACGCCGCGGTCCGCGCTCAGCACCGCGGCTGTCCGTGTCTGCGCGGCCGTCGGCGTCAGCACCGAGAGGGCGCCCGGCGCGCCGGGGCCGAACGCGTCGACCACCTGGTTGTAACCGGCGCGCGCGGTCTGGTTCTCGGGGATGATCGCGATGCTGGGCATTCCGGTCCGCAGCGCGGTGACCGGCCAGGCCAGCAGGCTGAGCACGACGAGCACGAGGCCGCCGGCGATCCACGGACGCCGCTGCAGCATCGCGCCCCAGTGGTGCAGCATCCGCTCCAGGCCGACCGTTGAGCGGTGCAGGTGCAGATGCGCCTGCGGGTGGTGCGCCGCGGACGCCGCCCCGGCGGCTGCGGGTGCCGCGGCGCTCAGGGACGTGCGCTGTCGCCGACGGGCAGTGCCTGGCGCCCGGATACGTCCGGCGTCGACACGGCGACCGAGCTTGCCGAGGACTGCGGGCAGCAGCGTCAATGTGGCGGCGAGGACCGCGAGCACCGAGAGCATGATGCCCAGCGCCATGCTGCGAAACGCAGGACTCGGCACGAGCAGCATGGTGGACAGGGACACCAGCACGGTGAGACCGCTGAACGCGACCGCCTTGCCCGCGGTGCCCATCGCCTCGGAGATGGCATCGATGGATGCGCGCACCGGATCGGGCTCGTCTTTGCGCCGATGCAGCGCGGCCCGGAAGCGGACCACGATGAACAGTGCGTAGTCGATGCCTAGGGCGAGCGCGAACATCAGCGCGAAGTTCAACGCCCAGATGCTCACCGGAGCGATGTGGGTGGACAGCACGAGCGCCCCGGCTGCGACGAGCAGACCGGCCAGCGTGAGCATCAGCGGGAGCCCGGCAGCCACGAGGCTGCCGAACGCGATCACCAGCACGATCATCGTCACCGGCCAGGACAGCACCTCCGACTTGATCATCGCTGCGTGGTTGACCTTGTTGAAGTTCGCCCACAGCGCGCTGGATCCGCTCAGGTCGACCGAGATGCCCTTGCTGGACAGGCTCGTCAACCGCTTGCTCAGGTCATCGGCGGCACGGACCATCTCGTTGGAATCTGCCTTGGCACCGGCCTGGATGATCGCGGTGCTGCCGTCGCGGGAGACGCTTACGCCCGGCTGCGGCGCCACGACGATGCTCACCCGCGGATCGGCGCTCAGCAGCGCCGTCGCCCGCGCGATCGCCTGCTGTGCGGCCGGGTCGCCGGCGATCGGGCGGGTGTTGTCGTGGACGACGACCTGCAAGGCGGTCGAGTTGAGCCCGTTGAAGTTCCTGGTGATCAGATCGCGGGCCTTGACCGAGGAACTCGTGCTGTCCTGCCAGCCGGCACCGGACAGGGCCGACTCGACCTGCGGCGCGAAGGCGCCGAATGCCGCGAGGATGATCAGCCACGACAGCAGAACGACGCGCAGATGGCTGCCAGCCCACGCGCCCAGTCGCGCCAGCCACCCTGTTGGCGTCTTGCCGGATTCCGCGCGGCGCTTCGGGCGGACGACGGTCGTAGTCACAGCTCTCCTCACGATGCCGCACGCAGTCAACGCGTGAGCGGAGCACGGCGGGCTCCGCTCGAGAAGCCACACTATCAGATACCCCCAGGGGTATGCGTCAAGCGCACGCGGGCTTCGACACGGTGGCGCTGAAGACCCGGGCGCAACGCGGAAACCGAGTGTGGCGACCTGAAAGGTGCGCACTCAGCGGCGGCCTGCGCCACGGCGGGCCGCCGCATCAGCGCCGCGCGGTCGATCATTCACGGACCGCGCTGGCTGCGCTCCGCGCCACTCCCGATGACCATCACCGCGTGATCGGTTCCGGCTCCTCTGGGCCACTAGCGGCCATTGACGCGGCCGAACAGGACCACTCCAGGCCGCAAGCGACCGTGCATGACCGCAGGCCAGTCGAAGGCTGCGAGGCCGTCGGAGCCGCGCGTCGTGATCGACTCGTTGAGAAGCTGGACGCCAGCGGATTCGAACAGATGCACGTTCGCCGCGTACGCGGGATGTGCATGCAGGACGGCCTTTACGTATGGCACGGCCACGATTGGCAGCTCACTGCTTAGCAGCTCGTTCAGCAGCCCCAACGCAACGGTGTCGTTGATACCGCCCGCCCACTCTTTGATTGTGTTGAACGTGAGCGGGGCCGCGAGCACGGCATCGGCTGGTGGAAATGGGTCACTCTCGCCCGGGCGGCGAGGCTGGACTCGGACGGGCTGGCCGGTGACCGTGCGCAGCTCAGGGAGGTCGACCCACTCGGCTGCGGTCGGAGTGAGTGTGACGTAGGGCTGCCAGCCCGCGTCGATGGCCAGACGGGATGCGTCGGCCAGATGGCGAACCGGTGGCGCTGATGCACCGACTACGTAGAGCGCGTGCGGGCCGTTCATTTTCAGCACTCCGGCCCGAGCTGCGAGCGCCAGTTCCACTCGCCCACACCGATTTCCGCATCTGAGCGCGCGCCGACGTCGCTCGCGGTATATGCGAGCCGCACCTAACGACCTTGGTCTCAGGGAACCAACGCAACACCTGTGGTGATCCAGTTGGATCCCGGAGGCGGATGTGTTGCGTGGATCGGATTTCGGATCGGGAGCGGCTGCGGATTGCTGAGCTCGTCGCCGAGGGTGCGCCAGCGTGGAAGTTGCGGCAGGAGATTCATCGGTCAGGTATGCGATTCGGTGTGCGGTGATCGCGTTGCAGCGGCCGGCGTGAAGCCGCCGACGCGCAGTCCTGTTCGGCTGTCTCTGGTCGAGCGTGAAGAGATCTCGCGGGAAGTGCGCGCCAACGGCGGGGCGAGTCGGTATCGGGCCCACCGTTCGGATCGGCGTGCAATGCGGCTGGCTCGCCGCCCGAAGCTGGCCAAGCTCGCCATCAATGCCCGGCTGCGCGAGGTCGTGGAGGCCAGACTCGCGCGGCGGTGCTCGCCGCAGCAGATCTCGGATTGGCTGAAACTGACCTACCCCGACGAGCCGGAGATGCGTGTGTCGCACGAGAGCATCTACCTGTCGCTGTTCGTCCAGTCCCGCAGCGCGCTGCGGAAGGAACTGACCGGCTACCTGCGCACGGGCCGCGCTCACCGCCGACCTGCGGGACTGTCGGTGAACAACGGCCAGGGACAACTACGCGGCGCCGTGCACATCTCCGAACGACCGGCCGAGGCCGAGGACCGGGCGGTGCCCGGCCACTGGGAAGGTGACCTGATCTTCGGCAAGTCCTACAGCGCGATCGCCAC
>WNGF01010448.1_pt1 | contig 10824 bp, 8 predicted proteins | sample 5400641 | NCBI WGS metagenome assembly WNGF01 (sample SAMN13153371, study PRJNA577476) | soil metagenome | isolation source: 80 cm soil or saprolite under grassland replicate 2 | place: USA:California | collected 2016-06-15 | reverse complement strand
GGCCTGATCGCCGCCTGGTGTTTCATCTTCATCAGCGTCATTCGGGAGCTCAGCGCCTCGATTCTATTATTTTCGCCGAGGTCGAAAGTTGTCTCCGTGGTCATTTTCGATCTCAAAGAAGAAGGCCAAGTGGGAGTCATTGCCGTTTTGGGAATTCTCTTGTTGGTGGTTTGCTTCGCGGTCATATCTACGGTCCAGTGGATCGCCGGGCGGGACGTGATGGGGACGCGTGAATAGTATATGGCCATAGTATCGATACGAGGACTCTCGAAAAAGTTCGCCGAAACTGCCGCCGTCAATGATCTCGACTTGGAAATCGGCGACGGAGAATTCGTGTCGCTCCTCGGTCCCTCCGGCTGCGAAATTCGCGTCGGCGGCAAGGTCATTTCGTCCGCGGCGCATCTGGTAGGGCCGGAGCGGCGCAACATGTCGATGATCTTTCAAAGCTACGCGGTCTGGCCGCACATGACAGTGGCGCAGAACGTTGCCTACGGCCTCAAGTTTAAAAAACTTACCAAGCACCAAATCGACGCGAAGGTCACAAAGCTGCTCGGCGTCGTGCACTTGTCGGAGTTGAAAGACCGCTATTCGGCCGAGCTGTCGGGTGGTCAACAGCAGCGGGTGGCGCTGGCGCGTGCGTTAGTCGTGGAGCCGCAGATTCTTTTGATGGACGAGCCGCTGAGCAATTTAGACGCAAATCTGCGCGAAGAGATGCGCTTCGAGATCCGCCGCTTGCACGAGGAATTTAAAATTACCACCGTCTACGTGACGCACGATCAAGCCGAAGCGATGGCGACCTCGGACCGCATCGCCGTGCTCGATCGCGGCCGTCTGGTCCAGGTGGGCGCACCCGATGAACTATTCGACCGGCCCAAGACAAGATTCGTCGCCGAGTTTGTCGGCAAAGCCAACCTTCTTACCGGCCGCTTCGACGGCGATGGATGGTTGCAACTGCAAGACGGAATCAAGATTCGCGTAGTGCCAGGCAGCGAATCTCAGACGTCCGGGCAAGTCTCGGTATGTCTACGGCCGCACAACATCACCCTGGTCGCCGACGAGAATGGCGCGCGCGAACTGACAGATCGCGGCTACAATCTTTTCTCCGGCATTATTCGACGTTCGATCTACTTCGGCGACGCCGTCGATTACACCATTGAGTTACCGTCGCGGACATTTTTGCGAGTCATCGCGCCGCCATCCCAACGTTTCCAGCCCGGCCAATCAATACGCGCCGCCGCGCATCCCGACCATTGCGTCGTGGTGCGCGAAGAATGAGTCGACAAGCTATCGCTCGCACGGCTTGCTAATGCCTTGTCACCGCGCCGCCAAATCCAGTAGACTACGTAAAATTTTGGCGAATTTAGACCTGACATCAATTCTGAGCGCCGTACCACCGCGCGTGAGGTTCTTCCGACAAGAGTTTCAATTTTCAATAGCGTGGAAAGCGCAGAATTAGAGCTCGGGCAAAGAGAATAGCGAACGAGTTCGACACACCGCTGCTTGAGCGCGATGCATGAACAAGAAAGATCTAAGCGAGCGCGATATCTGCACGAAGTTCATCACGCCTGCCGTCGTCAAGGCGGGTTGGGACATCCAGTGGCAGATTCGTGAAGAGGTTGGTTTCACCAGAGGCCGCATCATCGTTCGCGGCAAGCTGGTTACGCGCGGCAAAGCCCAGCGCGCCGATTACATTCTCTACTATAAACCGAACATCCCCATTGCCCTGATCGAGGCCAAGGACAATAGCTACCCGGTCGGCGGCGGCATGCAGCAAGCTATCAAGTACGCGGCCACGCTCGATATCCCCTTTGTCTTTTCGTCAAATGGTGACGCGTTTTTATTACACGATCGGACCGGCCAGAGTAGCCAAACCGAAACCGAGCTGGCGCTCGACGCGTTTCCCGCGCCGGCGCAACTTTGGGAATCGTATCGAAAGTGGAAGGGCCTGGCGCCGGCCCAAGAAGAGATCGTTCTCCAAGACTACCACGACGACGCCAGCGGCAAGGAGCCGCGTTACTACCAGCGGATCGCGATCAACAAAACCATCGAAGCCATTGCCAAAGGCCAGGACCGCGTCCTTCTGGTTATGGCGACGGGGACGGGCAAAACGTACACGGCGTTTCAGATCATCTGGCGCTTGTGGAAGGCCGGCAGGAGAAAGAGGATTCTCTTTCTTGCGGATCGCAATGTCCTAGTCGATCAGACGATGGTGAACGACTTTCGTCCTTTCGGCGCTGCGATGGCCAAGCTCAGCACCAGCTCGAAGACCATCGAGCGGGAAGACGGCAGCGAGGTTCAAATCCCCACCGCGGTTGACAAGAAGACTCGACGCATCGATACATAGTACGAAGTCTACCTTGCCCTCTATCAAGCGATCACCGGCCCCGAGGAGCGCCAAAAACTCTACCGTGAGCTTTCGCGCGACTTCTTCGACCTGATCGTCGTCGATGAGTGCCACCGCGGCAGTGCGGCGGAGGATTCCGCATGGCGGGAAGTCCTTGAGTACTTTTCCTCGGCGACGCAGATCGGTCTCACCGCCACGCCCAAAGAAACCGAATACGTTTCGAACATCCACTATTTCTGCAAACCCGTTTACACATACTCGCTAAAAGAGGGCATTCGCGACGGCTTCCTCGCGCCTTACAAGGTGGTCAAGGTGCATCTCAATGTCGATATCGAGGGCTATCGTCCCGAACAAGGCGAGACGGACAAATACGGCTACGAGATAGAAGACCGCATCTACAACCAAAAGGACTTCGACCGCGAGATGGTGATCGACGAGCGTACCAAGCGGGTAGCGCACAAGGTGAGCGACTTCTTGAAGGAAAGCGACGACCGCTTCCAGAAGACGATCGTGTTTTGCGTCGACACCGAGCACGCCGCGCGCATGCGTCAGGCGCTGATCAACGAAAACCAGGACTTGGTCCAGCAGAATTCCCGTTATGTCATGCGCATCACCGGCGATGACGCCGAAGGATGCGCGGAGATTGGTAATTTCATCGACCCCGAAGCCAAGTACCCGGTGATTGTCACCACCTCGCGCTTGCTTTCCACCGGCGTCGACGCCCAAACCTGCCGTCTCATCGTTCTCGACCGCGAAGTCCACTCGATGACCGAGTTCAAGCAGATCGTCGGTCGCGGCACGCGGGTGCATGAAGACACAAAGAAATATTACTTCACGCTGATCGACTTCCGTAAGGCGACCAACCATTTTGCCGATCCCGAGTTCGACGGCGAGCCGGTGCAGATTTACGAACCGGGCGAGAACGATCCGGTAACGCCCCCGGATAACGTGCCGTCGGCGAAAGATGAGGATGAGCCGATTCCGCCGGAGCCCGCCAAGGATGAGGTGATCGTCGACGGCGCGGGGCCCGATATCTCCATACCAACCGGCGACGGCGGTTCGCGGAAGTATTACATCCACGGCGATCCGGTCACGATTGTCGCCGAGCGCATCGAATACCTCGACGAGTACGGCAAGCTGGTCACGGAGACCCTGCACGATTATACCAAGAAGACTTTGCGCAATCGTTTCGCCAGCCTCAACGATTTTCTGACGCAGTGGAAAAGTGCGGAACGCAAGGAAGCAATCATCGAGGAGCTAAAGAACGAAGGATTGCTGCTCGATCCGCTGGCTGAAGAAGTCGGCAAAGATCTCGACCCTTTCGATCTGATTTGTTACGTCGCTTTCGACCAGCCGCCGCTCACGCGCCGCGACCGCGTCGATAACGTGCGCAAGCGCGACGTATTTACGAAGTACGGCGAACAAGCCCGTGCCGTCCTCGAAGCCTTGCTGCAGAAATACCAGGACGAGGGCGTCACCGCACTCGACGACCCCCGTATCCTCAGAGTGTCGCCCTTCGATACCATGGGCACTCCAGTCCAACTCCTAAAACAGTTCGGCGGTCGCAAAGGCTTTGAGAAGGCCGTTCACGATCTCCAATCCGCGCTCTACGAAAAGGCAGCTTGATATCCTATGTCCGTACGAAACACTGTTAAATCCATTCAAGACATCATGCGCCAGGATGTCGGCGTCGATGGCGACGCACAGCGCATCTCCCAGCTCTGCTGGATGTTTTTTCTCAAGATCATCGACGATCAGGACCAAGAACTCGAGCTGATGCAGGAGGGTTATCGCTCGCCGGTGCCGGAAAAGTTTCAGTGGCGGAACTGGGCGGCCAATCCTGAGGGGCTGACTGGCGACGCTCTTATGGCGTTCATCAACAGCGAAATGTTCCCGGCGCTGAAGGAGCTGCCGGCGACTGCCAAAAGCGGCCGGCGCCGCGTTGTCCGCGAAGTGTTCGAGGACGCCTACAACTACATGAAGTCCGGCCAGCTCATGCGCCAGGTGATCAACAAGATAACTGCCGTCGACTTCAACAACCTCGCCGAGCGCCAACACTTCGGCGACATTTACGAACAGATTTTGAACGACCTTCAAAGCGCCGGCAACGCAGGCGAGTACTACACGCCACGCGCCGTGACGGCGTTCATGGCCGATCGTCTCGATCCTCGCCCCGGCGAGATTTTGTTCGATCCCGCTTGCGGCACCGGCGGGTTTTTAACCTGCGCCATCCGCCACATGCGCGAGCGCTACGTGAAGACACCGGCCGACGAGCAAAGGATGCAACAGGCGCTCCGCGCCACGGAAAAAAAGCAGCTGCCGCACATGCTCTGCGTCACTAACATGCTGCTACACAATATCGACGATCCATCATTCGTCCGTCACGATAACACGCTGGCGCGGCCGTATATCAGCTACTCGCAGTCCGACCGAGTGGACATTGTTCTCACCAATCCGCCCTTCGGCGGGCGCGAGGAAGACGGTATCGAGTCCAACTTCCCCAAACATTTCCAGACGCGCGAAACCGCCGATCTGTTTCTTGCTCTGATTGTCCGCCTGCTCAAAACGGGCGGGCGCGCCGCCGTCGTGCTCCCCGACGGCACGCTCTTCGGCGAAGGCGTCAAGACGCGTCTCAAGGAACACTTGCTGGAAGAGTGTAACCTCCACACTATCGTCCGTCTGCCCAACAGCGTCTTCAAACCCTACGCCTCCATCGGCACGAACCTGCTCTTCTTCGTCAAAGGCGAGCCGACGAAGGAAATCTGGTTTTACGAGCACCAGGTCGTCGCCAGCCAGAAGGCTTACTCGATGACCAAGCCGATCCGCTTTGAGTATTTAAAGCCCTGCATCGAATGGTGGGACAAACGCGAAGAGAACGAAGTTGCGTGGAAAGTCACCATCGATGAAGTGAAGGCGCGCAACTACAACCTCGACTTCAAAAACCCGCATGTCGTTGCCGACGACCACGGCGATCCCGCGGACCTCCTGGCCAAGCTAGACGAGTCCGAAAAGCAAACCGCCAAATTGCGTGACCAGCTCAAGACCATCCTCGAAGAAGCGCTCCTGCGATGAACGCAGCACAACTCATCGATCACTTCGACCGCATCAGCGATGCGCCTGACGCGATCCGGTGCCTGCGCCGTTTCATCCTCGATCTCGCTGTGAGGGGAAAAGTGGTTGAGCAAGAACCCAACGACGAACCCGCGTCCGAACTGCTTAAACGGATTCAGGCGGAGAAGACGCGGCTAATAAAGGAAAGGAAGATCAGGAAGCAGGAACCGACACTGCCGGTTGAAATGGGGGATCAGCCGTTTGAATTGCCAACGAGCTGGGAGTGGGTGCGCTTCGGTGGGATTGCAGATTTTTCTGCCGGGCGGACGCCGTCTCGCCACGACTTCAGCTATTGGAATACGGGTGACTACCCTTGGGTCAGCATCGCCGACATGACCGACGGCGGTGTCGTTGTCACCACAAAGGAGACGGTCAGCGAGAAGGCGAAAGACCATGTCTTTCGTTCGGAGCCAGTACCCGTGGGCACGCTGATCATGAGCTTCAAGCTGACGATTGGAAAGATATCGAGGCTCGGCGTTCCTGCGTTCCATAACGAAGCGATCATTTCAATTCATCCGCATTTGGCAGCGATGGACGCTTACCTCTTCAAGGTGCTTCCGCGCTTTTCACAGCAGGGCGATACGAAAGACGCAATCAAGGGAGCAACGCTAAATCGCGAGTCGATCACTAATATTTTCCTTCCCCTCCCACCCCTCGCCGAACAACACCGTATTATTGCTAAAGTGGATGAACTGATGACGCTATGTGACCGGTTGGAGACGGCGAAAGCGGAGCGAGAGAACCGGCGGGATAAGCTGGCTGCGGCGTCCCTGCATCGACTCAACAATGGCGTGGATGCCGACGAGGTCCGCGAGCACGCCCGGTTCCACCTGCGCCACCTTCCGCGCCTCACCACGCGCCCCGAACATACCCAACAACTTCGACAGACAATCCTCAACCTCGCCGTCCGCGGCAAACTCGTCCCTCAAGACTTCAACGACGAACCCTCATCGGAGTTGGTCAAGAGGATTCAGGTGGAGAAAGAGCAGATGGTGAAGAAGGGGACAATCAAACGACTCAATCCCGCACCGCAGATTGACGCCGCGGAGGTTCCCGCAGAGGTGCCCGACTCCTGGATATGGGCGCGCCTTAGCGATCTGATGTGTGGTGAATCACAGAACGGGTACTCGAAAAAACCCGACGACGCCCTCGACGGGATTCCGATTTTGCGGATCAGCGCTGGCACTGTTCGAAGAGATGGAATCGTCGCGGAAGAGGAGCACAAGCTCATTAGTGGTGTTACTGCGGCGCAACAAGAGCAATATCTACTACAACCTGGTGATCTCCTGGCCTGTCGATTCAATGGCAATCGCGGCTTTGTCGGACGGCTTTCCCTTTATTTGGGCTATCTGGGGATTAAACCAATTTATCCCGACAAACTGATTCGACTACGCATGCATTCCCAATTGGTGCTTCCGAAATTGATTAGGTGCTTCTCCGAATCTAACATTGTTCGGAGCGACATCGAAAGTTATTGCGCCACCACGGTTGGTAACTGGGGCATCAGCGCAGCTAACCTAAAGCTCGTGAAGTTTCCGCTCCCGCCCCTCGCCGAACAACACCGCATCGTTGCCAAAGTCGATGAACTGATGGCCCTGTGCGACCGGCTGGAAGCGCAGCTCACCACCACCCAAACCGAAAGCCGGCGCCTCCTAGAAGCTGTTGTTCACGAAGCGCTGAACGGGAGTATTCACATCAATTGATGAAACGGGAGGATTTTCATCGCTGGTTCAATCGGCAGTTTTGGAGAGGCTTCAAAAATCGTAATCTTCCTATCAGTATTCCTCAGACGCAAAAAGACAAGCAAGATCTCATAGAAACCATATATCTTTCCGTCTCATCGGCTAGATACGCACCAAGCATCCCGGAAGCGGAAATAGTAATAAACAAAGGCCACGGCGTAGCCCGGACGGTTCCCGTCTTTGCTATCCAAGATTACTGCGTCTACTATTTTTGCATTAAGAATCTCGAAGATATTCTCTGCGGCAATCGCACGCAGAATACCTTTGGTGGGTGGACTCTGGGCGGTAAGTTCCGACGGCAAGAAGAATCTGAAATTGAGTGCGAGCTTACCGACTATGGTCGTTATTCATTCAATCCACAGGCATGGATGCAAGTTTTCGGTGAATTCAACTCGCTTTTGTTCTCTCAACTCGACCAAGAGAATTATACTCACGTTCTTCAACTTGACCTGTCTAATTTTTACGATTCAGTGCGCCTTGATATCCTTGAGCGTTGGATTCGGGAGGAAGCGGATAGCTCGAAGGGTTGGATCATCACACTATTATTCTATCTGCTCAATCATTGGAATCGGCGAAATACGGGACTGCATCCTCAAGCCGTGGGACTTCCTCAGGATGCTCTCGCGGATTGTTCGCGAATCCTCGCTAACTACTATCTCCAGAGGTACGATAAGTTCGCGGCAAACATTTGTGGCAAGATAGGCGCGATGTACTTCCGCTATGCCGACGATCAGATGATCCTTTTGAATGATCCTAGCAAAGTGGAACTTCTGCTGCTCCTTCTCACTCGAAATCTTGACCGCTTTGGCTTAAGGGTAAACCAAAAGAAAGTGGTTCTTTGGGAATCTCCTAAATTGCAGCAGCATCGGTGCCGTTCGATACAAGCAATATTTGCGAACAAGGGCGACAACCAAAACCCAATATTGGTAAGGCAGTTCGTGAAGCATTATTTAGCGATTCCAGAGATGGACTTAGCTAACACCTGGAATAGCGGCATGCCATTGCTTAACCGGCTCTTGTGGTCCAACCTAGAATCACTTCCTGGTGGCCTTTTCGAAAAACTCCTTCTTCGCTTTACCTCAGACCAGTATCTTCGTTTGGCAGATCACAGGAAACTTGAACGGATTAATTATCTGAACAGCAAGCGGTCGACGGCAATTGATTTTCCTAAGCGCCTTCGAGACCTTGGGGAACAATCGGTCCACAACGCATACCATCACGAGGTATTAGCTTTTGCGATCTCGATGAAAGACGCCGATCTCACTACTGTCATTAATTCGCGACTCACTTTTCTTCAACAGCAGATGAACGTGCTCGAAAGCCAGTGAGTAAACTTTTGCTTGTGACCTCCCTGGGGGCTCTCCAGTGAAGGACTAAACACTTTGGCGCCTTTAAGGATCGCGGTTCTTTTATCGGAGTCGCACTAAAAAACTTTAAACAATTTCCATGAGCTGAAGCAGAAAAGCCCCAACAGCCTCAGTTTAAAGAAGACCATTGGTTGTGGTCGGCTGAGATGGTGATAAAACATCAAGTAGGTAGGATTCCTCGATAACGTACGGCTTCAGTGGCCCCCGTTTGCTGGCGGGTCTATCTGGCTGTTTTAGATCCAGAACGACTATAAAAATTGTCTTAGCGCTAACATGGATACGATAGGGCCAGCCTTGCTGTGGCGCAGGTGTAAACACGAGATTGAAATCAGTGCAGTTGAACACGACTAAATAACCCGCCGCCTGATTGTAATCTCCACAATAATCGTGAATTTGACGGAACCCCTGCCGAATGTAAGCGCGATCATATCCGCGACCCGGATCGAAGATTTTTATTTCCAATACCAGGGGCTTGTCTTCTCCGGTATCCGCTACTATGTCTGGCTTCCCACTTCGTGAGCGTGGTCCCGAGAAGGGATAATCTATGCCTTGGTCAAAAAGATATTCGCGCAAATCCGAGTCTAAAATTTCTTCAGAGTGGCTGGTGTCAGCCTGTGTTCGGTCAAATAAGTCTTGGCTGTGAAACCACTCAACACGTCTCTTGTATTTTTCAAGCAGGTATAAAACGTTGCTGCCTTCGTCTAACATGTCGTTCAGGTAATGGATGTACGGATCGACAAAGACACTCGTGACTGCCCGAATTGACTGTTCAATGTTACTTCTGGAATCTATAAAAAGCCCGAGATCCCAAGCTGCCGTCTTTGATTCGGTACACTCGCATATTATGCCGTAACACACCTTCGCTGCGGCAATTTCATTGGGCGGTAATTCAAAAGTTTGGAAGTCAAAGTGCTGCGCTTTCCATGCACGCCATTCGATATCTGGATACTTAAGCAGTAGTTCTTGCGTTAGTGATTTAAAATAAGGAGTCGCATTGATGAAATCTAGAAAATACCTCGCCTCATTCTGATAAATCTCGCCTACCGCCTTGTAAAGCCGATTGCGCCTTTGTTGCAGTTGAACGCGTAGGTTTTGCTGGTAGTACATATCTAAAGACGGATTTTAATACTACGATTCAGCCCTTCGAAAGCGTTTTCAAGCTGCCTCATAGTCTCATCAATGTCCCGCTTGGTTCCTTCGACGCTCGCCTCCGTGTCCGTGAGGCGAATGTTTACCTTACAGCATGGGCAGATTACAGTTTCCTCAAGACGTGCTTGAAGGAATGTAAACTCAAATTCGTAGTCGCATTTTGGGCACGGGCTGGTAATCCAATTGCTATCAATTCCAATGTCCACAATGGGATTTATATCAAACTCGGGAGAGAGAAAAGGGGACAGGCTACTTTTCATTGTAAGACTAAGCCTTTTTTTAAACGTGGTTATTTTTCAACGCTTCGAAATATAGAAGCCGAGTCTTTTTTCAGGGCAGAAACCTGTCGGACGCTGGTCCGCACCAGTCACCCATCAGGTTCAAGGCACATTGGAAGATTTCTAAAGGAGAATTCTTCCCGCCCCTGGCAAGTCTGCTTGCCCCAGAAAACTGTCGGTACCACGCCGCGTCCAACGGTAGCGGATTCACAGATCCTGTGGCTCTCCCTCTCGGGAGTCCAACCCCTTTGTGGCTCACGGCGTGGGCGTACCAGCCGATCACAACCCCTGCGAGTTGTGTCTGAGGGACGGGACAGCGGCTAATCAGACTTTATGGTTGTGAGCCAACCCCAATACGAGCTCACTGCCCCATCCCAACCGTGTAAACTTACTTCTGACCGAAGGCCTTGGTCAGATCAAAGGCGACTCGATCCCTCATGATGTAATAGCAAGCCCGGCACAGCTTGTGCGCCACCGCCTTGATGGCCACCACACCCTTGGTCTTGGCCTTCTTTCTCTGATAGAAACTCTTAATCTTGCAATTGAACCGGATCGCAAAGTTGGCCGCTTCCACAAATGCCCAGGCCAGATACTTATTCCCGTTCTTGGTGTTACCCTTGCCTTTGCGTTTGCCGTTGCTGACCTTCTGACTCCCGACACACCGGCAGTACGAAGCGAAGTTTCCCACACTGCAAAATCTCCTGATGTCTCCGGTCTCAAGCATGATCGTGAGCGCGAGAATCTGCCCGATCCCCGGCACAGTCTTAAGAAAGCTGAATTCAGGTCGCAGTTTGATTCGGTCTCTTACGGTTCGTTCCAAGATCTCAGTTTGT
>WNGF01041819.1_pt1 | contig 10825 bp, 10 predicted proteins | sample 5400641 | NCBI WGS metagenome assembly WNGF01 (sample SAMN13153371, study PRJNA577476) | soil metagenome | isolation source: 80 cm soil or saprolite under grassland replicate 2 | place: USA:California | collected 2016-06-15 | reverse complement strand
CTGAGCATAGAGCTCCACGCCCTTCATCCCCCGGCCCCTGCCGCTGTCCGACAAAGGCTATCTGCTGCCGGTTTTTTACTCCGGCGCAACCGGACTGCCCGGCCGCTTCAGTGAGGGATCTTTGCTCCGGCGCTTACAGCTGGCCGGGATTCCGCCGGAGCGCCTGCGGATGCATCTGTGCTGGGGCAACTATGAGGGGCCGCACCATCACGACGTGCCGCTCGCCGAGATCATCGATGTTGTGTTCACGGCACGACCGGCGACGATCTCGTTCGAGGCCGCCAACCCGCGCCACGCGCATGAATGGACCCTGTTCGAGCGGGTCAAGCTGCCAGAAGGCAAGACCATCATTCCAGGGGTCATCGAATCGAAATCGAACTTCATCGAGCACCCGGAACTGATCGCGCAGCGCATCGCCCGCTACGCCAACCTCGTCGGCCGCGACAACGTCATCGCCGGCAGCGATTGCGGTTTCGGCACCTGGGTCGGCCAGGCCGCGGTCGATCCCGACGTGGTGTGGGCGAAACTGGCGGCGATGGCCGAAGGCGCTGGGCTGGCCACGAGAGAATTCTGGGGCGGTTGAGGCGACTCAGAGGAACTATAATCCTGCTTGGCAGGAGTGCCGATCTCCGTGTGGGGTGCTCCTTTGAACAGGCTACTCGATCAGTTCATAGCTATCCCGTCCGGTAATCTGCGAGATAATCACGGACCCACCTTGATTCTCACCATTCGGCTCTGACCTGGGACTATGAAAAGCGACCGATCCCGCCAGAGCCTCCAGCTTGGTTTCGGCCAACGCATCGCGGAACTTCTCGCGGTCCGTCGCCGTGCAGGCGCGCTTCACGGCGTCGACGGCCGCCTGCAAGGCCTGATACCCGTAAACCGAATAGATTGTCGGCTCCTCCGGGAAGCTCTTGTAGTCGGCTACCATCTTCTTCATCAGGGGGTCCGAGCTCCCCAGGTTGAACGCTACGGCCCAGTTGATGCCGCCTTTGATCTTGCCATTGGACAGGTCCCAATAGGTCGGGTCCTGGAAGACCCCATAGCCGCTGAAGATATTCACCTTGCCGATCAGCCCCAGCTCATCCATCTGATTGACGATCTTGCTGCCCTCGGTATTCGCGGCATAGACGCCCAGCCAATCGGGCGTTGTCCCCTTGATGGTGGTGAGCTGCGAACGGAAATCGGTGTCGTTCACCCGGAAGGCCTCGAAGGCGACGATCTCAAAGCCGATCTTACCGGCCAGGTCGCGAATCAGCTCCGCCTCGGCCCGTAGGGCATCCTGGGTGATGTCGTAAATGATCGCCACCCGCTTCGGGTGAAACTTCTCTTTGAAGATTTTCAAGAAATACGGCGCCGCCACAGGCGTGGCGATGGTGACGCGAAAGGCGTACGGGTTCCATTTCTTGATCGGCACCGCCGACCCGGTGGCGATGATCGGCATCTTCACCTGACCGGCCACCGGCTCCATGGCCGCAAAGCCGGTCGAGGGGGTCGACCCCAGGGTCGCCAGCACGGTGGGATCGTCTGCCGCCTTCCTCAGGCCGGCGATGGCTTGCTCGCGCGAGTTGGCCATGTCCCACACGCTCAGCTTGATGGTGTATTTGTTGCCACAGGTATCGCTGAACCCGCCGGCGTCGTTGATGTGTTTGGCGGCCAGTTCCACCCCATGGATAGACCGGGTGCCATAGGAACCGGCCTGGCCGGTGAGGGCGTTGTCCTGGAAGAAATGCACCACACGTTCTTCCGCCGCCAGCGTGGCTGGGCGACCCGCCACTGTCAGTGTGAGCACCCCAATACCAAAGCCGATGAGCCACCGTTGCATATCCGCCTCCTCTCCCGAAGCGCGTTGGCCAGCGCTTTTGCGCCTGGCAGCTTTCCTCCCCAGCCGTACGCTCATCCTCGACCCTGGGGACTCACCCGGGCTTCGAGGCCGGCGCGGCCCGTCGCCAGAGCCGCGACAGCCAGGCAACAGCGGCCGGCCGGCGCCCCAGCGGCACCCTGGTGATGACCCCCTGCAGCCGCACGATGACGATGGCGGTAAGGATCACCCCGTAGATGATGAACCGATCGTACAGCGAAAACCGCAGCAGTTCAGGTAAAATGGTCAGGAACATCGCGCCGAAAATTGGCCCCCAAAAGGTGTATGAACCGCCAAAGACCCAAAAGATCAGATAGTTGATCGAAAAAAAGAACCCCATATCATCAGGGTTCTGCACCAGGACGTAGTGGGCGCGCAGCCCGCCGCCGAGGCCCGCAATACCACTCCCCAGGGCGAAGACCAGCGTTTTCACCCAGGGCACGTTGATCCCCATCGCCGCCGCCGCGTGCGCGTTATCGCGGCAGGCGCGGGCGGCATAGCCCAGACGGGAACGGTCGAAGCGCCAGGCCGCGAATACGACGAGGGCGAGGACGAGATAGACGTTATCGAGCGTGGTCTGCAACGGGATGCCAATAAAGCCGTTTGCGCCGCCGATATAATCGAGATTGAAGGCGATCGTGACCATGGTCTCGCCGAAGGCCAGCGTTGTCAGGCCGGCCACCAATTCGTTCATCCGCAGCGTCATCAGGGCCAGCAGCATGCCGATGGCAAAGCCCATCACCGCGCCGGCCAGCAGCGCCACAGGAAACGGCCAGTCGAAATTGGTGGTGAGGACGGCCGCCAGATAGGCTCCCATGCCGGCCAGCGCGGCATGGCACGCCGACAGCGCCCCGGCCGAGTTGCTGAAATAGAGGCCCATGGCGATGATGGCGTTAAGGCCGGCCGTGATCAGGGTCACGACCCAGAAAGCCGGCAAGTGCGCCAGCAGGACTTGTAACACGGCTCCTCCCCTTACACTTCGTAGGAACCAAACAGCCCCTGAGGTCGAAAGAACAAGACCGCCAATAACACGGCAAACGCCACGGCATCGCGCAGATTGGACGAGATATACCCGGTCACCAGGGCTTCCACGACCCCGAGGAGCAGCCCCACCGCCATGATCGCTTCGATATGCCGGTTCCCCGCCACCAGCATGCAGATAAACGACTTCAGCCCGAACAACGACCCCATGAACGGTGCGGCACTAGTGTAGAGCAAACCGAGAGCGACGCCGGCGGCCCCCGCCATCATCGCGGCAATGCTCACGGTGAGCTGCGACACCAGGTTGACATTGACGCCACAGGCCGCCGCCACGTCGGGCTTCTCGGCCACCGCCCTGGTGGCCCGCCCCCATCTGGTGCGGTGCACGTAGTAACCTAGCGCCAGCATAATAGCCACGGCGGTGAGGAAGGTGGTTAGTTGCATGCTAGTGACCTGCACACCGCTCAGCGTGAAAGTGTGCGGCGGGATCACACTAGGCACCCGAACCGGGTCAGGACCAAACAGACGCTGCGCGCTATTTTGCAGGGCAATCGACACGCCGGCAGTGGCGATGAACGGGACCAGAATGTAGGTGCCCCGCGTCGGTCGGATCACCAGGCGCTCCAACACCAGCCCTGCCGCCCCGGTGGCAAGCATGGCCACGAGCAGCACGGCAAGGAAGAGGGCCACGCCCGCCAGCACGCCAAGCCCCTCGCCCGACACGTGCAGCCCGGTGATGACGACAAACGCCACGTAGGCTCCGACCATGAAGATCTCAGGATGGGCCAGGTTCACCACGCGCATCACACTGAACACGAGCCCAAAGCCCAGCGCCACCACGGCGTAGGTGCTGCCGACCATGAGACCATTCACGAGCTGCTGGACGAATTGTTCCATGTCTGGCTGCCCCGCACGCCACATTAGCCGCCCAGATACACGCGCCGTATCGTCTCGCTGGCCTCCATCTCCCTGGCGGAGCCACCGCCACGTATTTCTCCGACCTCCAACAGATAGGCGTAATCCGCCACGCGCAAGGCCTGGCGGGCGTTCTGCTCAGCCATGAGGATGCTGATCCCACGAGCGCGAATTTCCAGTGCCAGGTCAAATAAGGCCTGCACCACTTTTGGGGCCAGTCCGAGGGATGGTTCGTCCATCAGGAGCAGCCGTGGATCAGACATCAATGCCCGGCCAACGGCCAGCATTTGCTGCTCACCGCCGCTCAGGGAGCCCGTTGCCTGGCCATGGCGCCGACCAAAAGCCCCCATAAGCAGGTTCTCCTGCACGGTCAGTGTGGAAAACACCTGCCGACCTTCCGGCACCCAGGCGATGCCCAACTGATTCACCTTGTGGGGCGGGAGCTTGTGGAGCGCCTGGTCCCCGAATGCGACCGTCCCCCCACGCGGCCTGACCAGCCCCATGATGGCTCTGATGATGCTGGACTTCCCAGCGCCATTGGCCCCCAGGATGGCCCTGATCTCCCCCTGGTGGACTTCCAGATCGACACCCCGCACGGCCCGTACTGGACCATAGGCGACTTCCAGACCGCTGACCTGCAGCAGCGCGCTCACGCTTCTACCCCGAGGTACGCCTCGATCACTTCCGGACTATTCTGGATCGCCGCCGCGCTACCCTCGGCGATCTTTTTCCCGAAGTTCAAGACGACGATCTTTTCGGAGATCGACATGACGAGGTTCATATTATGCTCAATGAGCAGAATCGTCGTACCGCGTTCCTGCAGCCGCCCGATCAGGTCCATCAGCTCCTGGGCCTCAAGATGGCTCATGCCTGCGCTCGGCTCATCGAGCATCAGCAGCTCGGGCTCCGTGGCCAGGGTGCGGGCGACCTCAAGACGCCGCTGGTCCCCATACGGCAGCTCGCGCGGCATGAGAAAGCGGTGTGCCCCGATGCCGACCCAGTCCAGCAACTCCTCGGCGACCTCTCGGCTCCGTTGGCGCTCTCGACGATCCCTCGGCAAGAACAGCAAGGCCTCCGGAAGACTGGAGCGGGTGCGACAGAAGCGCGCTGCAATGACGTTCTCGAGGGCGTTCAAATTCGGGAACAGCTGGACATTTTGAAAGGTGCGTCCCATGCCGGCGCGTGCAATGCGCTGCGGCGACCAACCAGTAATATCAATGCCTTTGAACAGGACTGTCCCGGCGCTGGGCCGCAGCAGGCCGGAGATGATGTTGAAGAGAGTGGTCTTCCCCGCCCCGTTCGGCCCAATCAGCGACGTGATGGTCCCTTGGGCGACCTCAAAACTCGTGTCGTCCACCGCCGCCAGGCCGCCGAAATGTTTGTGGATGTTCTGAACTACCAGCATAGCAGCGGCGCGCCCAGAAGTGATACAGGACTGCAACAGTAGTTCGGATCAGCCGTATAGGACAGCAAGTTGCGCCGATTATATTTGGGGTGCTTCAGGTGCGTCACGGCACGCCCGCCCACGGCGCAAGCCGCCCGGGTGGTGCTTTTTTGGCCGCGCACTGGCTACTTGTCGAGCCAGACGTCTTCCATGCGCCAGCCGTTGTAGACGCTGTTGACCATCGGCGTGTACCCCTTGACATAGGGCTGCCAGCAGGTTCCGGTACGGTTGTGCCAGAGGATCGGCCGAGCCGCATCTTCGACCAGCTTGCGTTCGATCGCCCACACCAGCTCCTTGCGCTTCTGCTGGTCGAATTCCATCGATTGCCGGTCGACCATCTTGTCGAGCTCCGGATTGCAGTAGCGGTCGTAGTTTCCCTCCGCTCCGCAAGTGAAATTCTCGTACAAAGTCTGGTCCGGGTCATCGAGACCGTTCCCCGTGAGATTGAGGCTGACGGTAAAGTCCTGGCGCATGATCTTGGGATACCATTGCACGGTGTCGACCAAGTCGAGCTCGCCGTCGATGTAGATCTCTTTCAATTGGTCGATCAGGATTATCGCCGCGTCCCGGTACGGCGCTAGGTTGCGGGTGGACACCTTGGTCTCGAGCCGCTTGTCCGGCCGGTAGCCGAGCTTTTCCATGATCTGGCGGGCTTCCGCACGGTTCTTCGGCACGTCGGGGTCGTAACCTGGCAAGGTCTTTAGCATGTCCGGCGGCAACCCCCATATGCCTTCCGGCGGGGGTTGCATGACTGCGCCGATGTCGCCCTTGCCGAGGGTGAGGGTGTCGACAAAGGCCTTGCGATCCAAGCTGAGCGCGATCGCATGCCGCAGATCTGGGGTGCTGAATGGCGGCGTGTCGCGGTTGATCAGCACGGCGCGATTGACGTTTACCGGAACCAGCTGGCAAATCGCCTCGGGCATCTGGTTCTTCACGTCGTTCAGCACTGGGACCTGCAAATAGTAAGGAGAGGTCATGTCGACCTTGCCGGCGACGAATGCCAGCACCCCCGTCGATACGCTCTTGATGATCTGGTACTCGATCCCGTCGAGATAGGGCTGGCCCTTTTTCCAGTAGTCCGCGTTTCTGGCGACCTTGATCGACTCGTTGGGCTTGAATTCGACGAATTTGAACGGGCCGGTGCCGATCGGATGGATGCGCATGTCGCGCGGCGACACGTGGCAGGGATAGACCGGCGAGAACCCGGAAGCGAGCAGCGCGACGAAGGCGGGCTGCGGCCGCTTCAATCGGAACGTCACCTCGTAGTCGCCATTGACAGTTACCTCTTCGAGGTTCCGGTACCAGGCCTTGCGCGGATTGATGCGAAGCTTTTCGCTCGACTTGCCGGTCAAGAGGTCCCAGGTGCACACGACATCCTTGGCCGTAAAAGGTTTGCCGTCGTGCCATTTGACGCCTTGGCGCAGCCGGAAAGTCAGCTGGGTCTTGTCCTCGTCCCATGACCACTCGCTGGCAAGGTCCGGAACAATCGATTGCAGGCCGCTTTGCGGCACGTCCTGCTTATACAGGACGAGGTTGTTGAAAACCCCCATCGCCGGACCTTGGCCGGCGGCCGTCGTCTCCTCATGGATCGACAAGGTCGCCGGGCTATCAAAAAAATAAATTCTGAGGACCCCGCCCTGCTTTTGCGCGAATGCCGTCTGAGCGGCACCTGACGCGGCGAGCAGTCCGCCCGCCACCGTGAGCACGCGAAGACCTCGCTTCATCGGCCTTTCCTCCCCGTGTTCGCATCCCGGATCGGCGATCACGGCCGCAGCCCATTTCTTGCTGGGCTTGGTTGCTCAGCCCTCGGCGTGGGCGCTGTTCACCGGGAGGTTACCATAGGGTGCACCGAAACGGCAGAGCCGGGTGCGCGATTTCGCGCGGTGTTTTCGGCGAAGCGAAGGATTGACAGATCCTGCTCAGCCGATGCGTCGCCGTCTCGGTCGAAGGCAGAGCAACGCTCGAAGAAGTCGGCGATCTGTCGCTGAAGGGTTGGGTTAGGCCATCGCTGTCTACAGACCGGTTGCCGTCGGTGCCGAGGCGTCAGGTTCCTCACCGCCTAAAGAATTCCCGTAAAGAACAGCTGCCGCCGTGAACCGGCCTTGTGCTTAAGCTGGCTGATCTGGTGCGAATGTCCACTTCCCAGCTGACCCGACGATCCGCCAGCGTGGTCGTGAAGGGCAGCTCAGGGTCGAACCAGGCGGGCCGCTCGTTACCTGATAAAGGTCCGCTGTCGGCGCAGCCTCGCCATCAGTGCACTCGGCGGCTATAGGCCGGATCTGCCCCACAGCCGACTTCGACTGCCGCGCAGCTTGTTCCGAAGTCCGGCGGCAGCGCTGCGCCGAAACCCGACTTCGATAGGAGAGCCCGAGAATCTCGCGCTCGCCGATCCGCGGCGCACCTTCGCCTTCACGCGCTCGTCATCCGCATCGAGATCGTTGATAAGCGCTCCGAGCGTCTGGGGTGGTGTGGCCTCCCGCGCCAGCATGAAGGAGCTGAAAGCAGATAACGACGTGCAAACGACGGAAGAGGCGCGCCCTTGATGTAGGTAAATCAGCAGGTTTCCGCGCTCGGCGCCGCCTACTGGCTGCTTCGGCTGCCAGCCGCGCACGCTACGCGCGATATACCGTTGCCGAAGACAGCGGAAGGAGCGACCCTGGTCCCAACCGTCGGGAATGCGAGGAATGTCAGGTAAAACGACCAGGCTCAAGGACCTCAAAGGGGGGATACCGGCATCATGATTACTAGGCATCCCGCGCGTACCAGTTGGTCCCGCCGCGATATGCTTCGTGGTAGCGCAGCCGCGTTGATGGGGGCTTACGGTTTGGCCCCACGCTACGGCCTCGCCGCCGAGATCCCGATGGAGTACGACGGCTCGAAGTTTCAGATAGCGGCACCGGAGCCCAATCCAAAGCGGGGAGGGGTGATGCGCTAACATCGGCACTCAGGGCTGCATGTTCGACAACCTGATCCGGCGTGATCCGCGCGACAGTGGCAAGACCATCGTCCCCGATCTGGCGCATAGCTGGGAAATTGCGAAGGACGGCAAGACCTACACGTTTCACCTGCGCCAGGGTGTCCAGTTCCACGACGGGACGGATTTCACATCGGCTGACATAAAAGCGACCTTCGACCGCATCGCGAAACCGCCCGCCGGCATCAGTATCCCGCGCACTCCGCTGTTCAGGGCGGTCAGCGAGATCAACGCGCGCGACAAATACACCGTCGAATTCAAGCTGGCCGCGCCGCGCCCCGTCAATTTCATGATGTCCGCCTTCGCCAGCGGCTGGAACGTGATCTTCAGCGAGAAGACGCTGGCAGAGAATAATTACGATCTACGCAAGGTCCTCAATATCCCTGGTACTGGTCCCTTTAAGACGCAACGGCGGGTCGAGAACGAGGTCTGGGTAATGGAGAGAAACCCGAACTACTGGAACAAAGGCCTGCCCTACCTCGATGGCATCGAAGTCTATCATCTCTTGCCATTTTCCCCGGAGCTTGGGTCCGCCATTCTGTCGGGCAGAGTGGATTACGCCCGCGCGCTCGACCCCGGCACCTTTGGAAAGGCGGGTACTAATCCTGGCCTGTCCACCGCGAAATTCTACCAAAGCGTGATTCACGCGACTTGGCTGAATGCAAAAAGGAAGCCGTTCGATGATCCGCATGTCAGGCGCGCGATGCATCTGCTGTTCGAGAAACAGGTCCTGGTGGACGTCGTGAAGGAGGTCTCGCCGCTAATGACGGGAGGATTCATCTACCCATTTTCCGATTTCGCCACGCCCAAGGACCAACTCACCAAACGGCTCGGCTATCAGGATGATTCGGGCGCCGCGATCAAGGAGGCTAAATTCCTGTTGGCCGCCGCCGGCCAGAGCAACATGCGGCCGCTGGATTTCATGGTGCGGGACCTCAACCATCACAAGCTCTTTGCCCAAGCCATCCAGGCGATGTTGAGGGACGTAGGCATTCAAGCCGATTTACGGACGGCGGTAGAATCGGTTTGGTTCGGTGACGCGACGGCCGGCAACTACGATTTGGCCGTCGGGGCCATTGTTTCGACCTTGCTTGACCCCTCTGATTACTTCAACGCCTGGTATCGCACCGGTGGGCCGCAGAATTATTCTTTCTGGCACAACGACGAGTTCGACAAACTGGTGGATCAAATCGACGCTGAAATCGATACCGGCAAGCGTATGGCACTCGTTCGGCGAGCTGAGGAACTGATGGAACAAGATCCTCCTTTGATACCGGTCGCATGGGAATATATTTTTGATGTCTGGTACAACTACGTGAAGGGCCACAATCCAAAAGATTATTTCGGCATCTACGACGTGGTCCGGTTCGACACGTTCTGGCTGGATAAGGCCTGACCGACAATCTTTGTCCCCGGCAGGATGCGGCCGCAGACGCAATGCTCAAAGACGCCTGGGCGGAAACCCCGCGCACCTATCTCGGCATGCTCGCGGAAGGCTTCCCGAACATGCTGATGGTGCTGGGCCCTCACACCGCGCGCGGCAACATTACTCAGGCCATCTCGCACAGCGTCGAATTCCAAGCGGGCCTCTTGCGGTTCATGCAACAGCACAACTACGCGCGTGTGGAGACCCGGCCAGAAAAAGTGGACGAGTGGACGCGGATCGTGATCAAGGCGGGCGAAGCCTTGCTGTCGTTCAAGATCGATTCCTGGCAGAACGGCGTCAATCGCAACGTCGAGGGCCGGACCGTGCGACGGGTTCTGGGTTACAACGGCAACGGCGCGCATTTCCGGCGGACGACGGATGAGGTCGCCAAAGGCGGTTACCAGGAATTCGCGTTCCGTTAAGGTCGGCAAATCAGATTATGGACGGACCTCCGCCGGAACGCGCGGCAACGACGAGGAGGCGCCGATAGCGGTCGCCGCGTTCACTCCTCCGGCAGGCCGGCCTTGCGCAGCCCTTCGGCGATGCGGGCGGTGAGTTCGGGCGACATTCCCTTGACTACATCGCGCATCACGATAGCGACGGTCGGTTCGGGATCAGTCTCACGCAGGCGCTGCAGGCATTCGCTCGCCGCTTCGCGCCGGCTAAGATAACCGCACAGGCTCAGCTTGAGGCGCAGCGCGGATAGGCCGGCATTTCGGACGCTGCCCCACGCACGGTCGGCCCACGACAAGGCCTCCTCGTAGCGGCCGGCGAATAGGTGAGCGAGGCCCAGCGCGAGATAGGAGCTGAAGATAATCGGATCGTTCGGGCTTAGGCGTATCGCCTGCTCGGCCGCGACAATCGCCTCGTCGGGCCGGTTCAGATAGGCCAAGACGATCCCTCGCTGGGCGTAGGCAAAGGCGTAATTGGGGTTGAGTGCGATGGCGCGGTCGAGCGCGGTCAGCGCCGTCGCGTTCTCGCCGGCGAAAGCCGCGAGCGCAAAGCCGGCAACCCTCAGCACCTCCGGATTATCCCTGGCGATGGCGAGCGCCTGCCGCGCCATCTGGATCCCCTCCTCGACCTCTGCACCCGCCGCCGGAATCCAATGCAGGTGCATCTGCATTGACCGCGAACCGGCAATCGTGCCCATGGCCGGAGCAAAGGCGGGGTCGAGTTCGAGCGCCCGGCGAGCCAGCCGGATCGACTCAGCAATGCCCTCCTTGG
>WNGF01026664.1_pt1 | contig 10831 bp, 12 predicted proteins | sample 5400641 | NCBI WGS metagenome assembly WNGF01 (sample SAMN13153371, study PRJNA577476) | soil metagenome | isolation source: 80 cm soil or saprolite under grassland replicate 2 | place: USA:California | collected 2016-06-15 | reverse complement strand
GATTGCGCCTTGTATGCTTGCGCCGACGGTTTGCGCTGAAACGACGATTCCTGAAAGCGGCAGCGCAACAACAGAGATCAACAGTTCCCTGACGAGTCTTCTTAAGTTCATTGGTGAGTCCTCCTTGAAGATCAACGCAACGCGTCTAAAAGTTGCGACGCAAGACGGCGTCTTACGCCGGTTTGGGTAACGCTAAATTAAGACCTTCGGGATAATCAGACTTCGTTGAATTCGGGTTGATACTTCGCCACGCCCGCGCAACCGCTCAAGGCGCCTTCCCGCAATTCCATCACCATGAAAACTTCGTCAGCGACGTTATACTCAGATTTTATACCGAAACTGCTCGCCGGAACGAATCCAAAACGCGGGTAATAACCCGGATGCCCAAGAACAACGACGAACCGGCGCCCCTCTTCACGGCATCGCCTCAAGCCCTCTTCGACAAGCAGCGAGCCTATTCGTTGATTCTGTCTTTCGGGGATGACAGACATCGGCGCCAATCCGACGCCGACTAATTCCCTTTCACTTGTTTCAATCGTAACCGGGCTAAAGAGAATGTGGCCGACGACGCGACCATCGTCTTCGGCCACGAGAGAGATCGGCGCCTTGCCGTTCCGTCGAAGAGCGTCAACAAGGTCCGCCTCCGCCGCGCCGCCGAACGCCCGCTCGTTGACGATTCGGACCGCGGGGATGTCTTCAGGCTTTTCAGGGCGAATGATCATCACTCATATTTCTTCAACTCAAGCTTGGCGATCGCTTCGCGGTGAACTTCGTCCGGGCCGTCGGCCAACCGCAGCGTGCGCTGATGCGCCCAGGCGTTGGCCAGGTGGAAGTCCTGGCTGACGCCGCCGCCGCCGTGAGCCTGCAGCGCGCGGTCGATCACGCGCAAGGCCATGTTCGGCGCGACGACTTTGATCATCGCGATCTCGGCGCGGGCCGCCTTATTGCCCACCGTATCCATCATATAGGCCGCCTTGAGCGTGAGCAGACGCGCCTGCTCTATCTCGATCCGCGATTCGGCGATGTCGGCGCGGATCGTCCCCATCTCGGCCAGCGTCTTGCCGAAGGCGACGCGATGTTTGACACGGCGGCACATCGCTTCGAGCGAGCGTTCGGCCATCCCGATCGTGCGCATGCAATGATGGATTCGCCCCGGCCCGAGGCGGCCCTGCGCGATCTCGAATCCGCGCCCTTCGCCCAGCAGGACGTTCGACGCGGGCACGCGGACGTTTTCAAAAGTGACCTCGGCGTGGCCGTGCGGCGCGTCGTCGTAGCCGAAGACGTTGAGCATCCGTTTGACCGTGACGCCTTTCGCGTCCAGCGGGACCAGGATCATTGACTGCTGCTTATGCGTAGGAGCCGACGGGTCGGTCTTGCCCATGAAGATCGCGATCTTGCACCGCGGGTCGCCCGCGCCCGAAGTCCACCATTTGCGCCCGTTGATCACATATTCATCGCCGTCACGCGCGATTGAAGATTGAATGTTGGTCGCGTCGGACGAGGCCACGTCGGGTTCGGTCATCGCGAAACAGGACCGAATCTCGCCGTTGAGCAGCGGGGTCAACCACCGCTTCTTCTGCTCTTCGGTCCCATAGCGGACTAGGACTTCCATATTGCCGGTGTCGGGCGCCGAGCAGTTGAAGACCTCGGCCGACCACGGCACGCGCCCCATAATCTCGCACAGCGGCGCGAAACTTCCCCTCGTTCGGATAGATGTGCTCGTCCATGAAGGCCGAGAGTTTTTTCTGCAGGTATTTGACCTTGTCTGAAAATTCAAAGTTCATCCGTGATCTCCATTTCCCTGGCGTTTGTAGTACCGCCTTCAGGCGGAAGCGCTCCGGTTATGAGACGCTTCCGCCTAAAGGCGGTACTACAAACCTCACAATATCGCTTCAATCAATTGAGGCCCGGCTTCAGCCAAAGCGCGTTCAAGCTCCCGCGCCAAATCCTCGGCGGTCTCGACCCTCGCGCCTGGCACTCCCATTCCTTTCGCCAGGCTCACCCAATCAATCGCGGGCTGAGTCAGTCCGATCAGACTCTGCGCCTGTTTGCCGACCTCTTTCGCGCCCGCCCTCATCAATTCAATGCCCAGGATGCGGTAGCTGCGGTTGTTGCAGATGATCGTTTTGACGTTAAGTCGTTCGCGGGCCTGCGTCCACAACGCCTGTAGCGTGTACATAGCGCTGCCGTCGGCTTGCGGATTGATCACCATTCGATCGGGGCAGGCGATGGCGGCGCCGGTCGCGCACGGCGGCCCTAATCCGATTGCGCCTCCGGGCTGCGTCAATAGAATGTGTCGCGCCGCCGATTGCGACATCGTCAGGAACGGCCCCATGCTCGTGTTGCTCTCGTCCATCACGACGGCGTTTTCAGGCAGAAGCGCGGCGACGACGGCCGAGAGCGTCTCGGGCGTGATTTTGCCGGTTGGACGCGGCGGAGTTTGGACAATCGAGTTTTGATCAATATTCACAGGCGCGCCGAACGCGTCCGCCAGCGCTTCGATGGCGTCGGCGACGTCTTCTTCCGGCGACGCCAGTACGCTCGTCCGCTGCTCCGGCGAGATGATAAAGCTGGGCGCGCCCGGATAGCCGAAGAACGCTACCGGCGGTTTCGCCCCGGCCAGCACAACCGTCCTATAAATCGAGATTGCGGCGATGGCGGCTTCGGGGAAATATGGCAGGCGCTCAACAACCGGCGTCCCGGCGCCGCGCTCCCACCGCGCCGGAAATGTTTCGCACATCAGCTTGCAACCGGTCGCGGCTGCGACGCGCGCGGCGGCCTTCAACCCGCGCTCGCCGAGAGCATATCCGCCGAGGAAAAGAACCTTCGGCTCATCGCGCCGCAGCGCCTCGATCGCCTGATTGACCGCGCCCTCGCCGACTTTCGGCGGCGGCGCAATCTCGCGAACCGCGACCGGCCCATTCGCCGCGTCCAGTTGGCAATCGTGGGGAACGATCAGGGTCGTGATCCGCCCCGGCTTTGTCGAGGCCGTCTCAATCGCTTCGGCGACGTCGCCCGCCAACTCTTCCGCCGATCTGTTTCGGCGAACCCAGGCGGAGACCGGCCTGGCCAGCGATTCGATGTCGCTCGTGAGCGGCGCGTCGGCGGCCAGATGCCAGGTGGCGTGCTCGCCGACCAGGTTGATTATCGGCGAGCGGGCGCGCCGCGCGTCATGCAAGTACGCGACGCCGTTGGCGAAACCCGGCCCCAGATGTAACAGCGTCAATCCCGGCTTCTCCGCCATTCGCGCGTAGCCGTCAGCCGCGCCCGTGCAGACCCCTTCAAACAAACACAACACGGCGCGCATCCCCGTCGTCTCGTCAATCGCGCGCACCATCGGCATTTCGGTGGTGCCGGGATTGGCGAAGCAAACGTCGACGCCCGCGTCAATCAGCGTGCGTATGAGACTTTCAGCTCCGTTCATAATTCAAGGTTTCAGGTTTCAGGTTTCAGGTTTCAGGTTTCAGGTTTCAGGTTTCAGGTTTCAGGTTTCAGGTTTGAGTCAGAGTTCTTTTCTAAACGTGCCCTTCCATCCACAATTAAAACCTGGAACCTGACACCTGACACCTGACACCTGACACCTGACACCTCATTTGATCGGCGAATAATCAGTCGCCATCAAAATCACCGACTCGACCTTTACTGTCAGCTTGCCGTTTTTCTCACTCTCATCACGGGCTTTATTCCATTCGGGGTCGGCGCCGAAATCCCGAAAGGCTTTGTCACGCGCCTCGCGGCTGGGGAAGGCCAACACGTAAACCAACGTGTTCTCCGATCCCTTCTCCTTATCGGTCGGCCCCCAGAAACCCACGATTTCCATACCGTGCTTCTTGAAAAGCTTCACCGTGTGGTTGCGGAACCGGGCGTGAAGCTCTTCGAGTTTGCCCGGCGCGGCGGTGTAGGTGCGGATCTCAAAACAGCGCGAGTCTTTCGCGAGCGATGGGCTGGGCGCGATGGTCGGCGGCGCGGGCGCGTTTTGCGCTGACGCGACGATCGAAATAAAAGAGAGAATCGAAACGAGGGAAATCAGTTTGAAGAGTTTGTTCACTTATTCTCCTTTATGCCCAACTGAATCACGTTGAAGCTGATGCAGTTTCTTCCACATTGCAGCCGTCTCAGAGCCAGCGTGATTGAGTGAGACTGAAGCAAATTGAACGTTGTTTGTCTCAGGGATAACTCCGGAGCGGGAGCAATCCCGCTCCGTGAAGGTGTTTCGGCTTGAGTGTAGCGGTGAACGACAGATCAAGCCTGACCAACAACGCGATCGTAGGACACGCGATGATGGCTAATCCCAGTTTACCAGTCCCGTTTCATTCCAGCCAACATTTACGCGTCTATCCCGCCTTTTTTCCACGAGAAGAATCGCATTGTCTAATTCTGCCGGAAGACGAGCATCACGCGAAGCTGTCGGAAGGGATGCATACATAACTGCAACTGCTTCGAAAGCAAGACAAGCGACTGTTAAACGTTCGCCTCTATGGTTGTATTCAAAGAGCATTTCCAATTCTTTTTCTGACTATGGCGTCAGGAGCGCAATTGATATGATAGGTACTGTCGCCGACAATTTAAATAGGTTCTGCAGTTAGCTTGGAGGCCACCTTGTCCAACCATGCCGGTGTTGAAAGCAATCGTCGTGTGTTTCTACGTAACGCCTTAGCGGCGAGTACTTTTCTAGCAACTGCGCGCACGGCGCAGCCGCTCGCTTTTGCTGCCGGACACAAGGTTGAACGTACCTTCGCGCCGGTCAAAGTTTCACGCGACCGGCTTATTCGCGAAGTGGTCGGCCTCAGGCCGTATCGCGCCGAGGGGTTCGTAGTGGACGCCGAGCGACTCGGCGAAAAACTGCTCATCCATAACTACGGCCACGGCGGCGCCGGGATCACACTCTCTTGGGGAACGGCGTCACTGGCCGTGGCTCGCGCGCGGGACTTTGTGGGGACGCGGACGGCTCGTCCGCAGCGCGGTTTGCGGTCGGCGCAGCGGCGCTTTGCCGTGCTCGGCTGCGGCGTCAATGGCCTGTCAACCGCGCGCCTGCTCCAACGCGGTTTTCAGGATGGCCCAGGCACAGTGACCATCTATGCCCGCGACCTGCCGCCCGACACGACCTCAAACATTGCCGGAGGATTCTGGTTGCCGACCTCGCTCTATGAGCCGGAAGCTGTTTCAGCGAAGTTCGTCGAACAGTTTCGCCAAGCGTGTCGCATTTCCAACCGAGCCTTTCAACTGCTCGTTGGCCCCGATTATGGAGTGCGCTGGATAGATACCTTCGATCTGCACGACAACGAAGCGGAGTTCACGAGCGAACTGCCCGGCGGCAATGATCTTTACCCGGAACACAAGGTTCACCGAGACGCGAAGCATTATTTCGGCGCCCCTTACGTGCGTCAGTACAGCACAATGCTGATCGAACCTTCCATCTACCTCAACGCGCTCTTGCGCGACTTCTATATCGCCGGCGGCAAGTTGGTGGTTAAGGAGTTCCGCAGTCGTGAAGAGATTGCGCATCTGCCCGAGCCGGTTATCATAAACTGCACCGGACTGGGCGCGCGCGCGCTTTTTGGCGATAAGAAACTGGGGCCCGTGCGTGGTCAACTAGAAGTGCTGCTGCCGCAAGCAGAGATTGACTACTGTTACCTGGGTAGCGGTTATATGTTCCCACGCCGCGACGGGATCATTCTGGGCGGTACCTTTGATCACGACGACTGGTCACTTGAGCCGAAGCCTGAACAGACAACTCAAATCTTCGAAGCGCATGTTGAGATAATGAAGGGGCTGAAGTAGCAATGAATTATAAGGGGAAGATTGTGGATTCTATAGTCAAACCTTTGTTCCTCCTGGCCGACAGCCAACTCTTATTTTGGCGTAGAGGCGACACCCCGTTTCTCAACTCTGTGAGAGATGTGATAGATGTCTCCTCACCGAAAGCGGCATACATCGGAGCATCGAATGGAGACGATCCTGAGTATTACAGCATCTTCGAAGCCGCGATGGAGATGATCGGAATCCATCGATGTCGCATGGCGCCTTCCTCTCCAACCGATGAGGATTTTTCTTTCCTCAATGATGCGGACATCATCTTGCTTGCCGGAGGTGATGCAGTGAGAGGATGGCGAGTATTTGAAGAAACTGGATTGCGAGAACTCATCGTAGATAGATATCGGAACGGAGCTGTTCTGATTGGAGTTTCAGCAGGAGCGATGCAAATCGGTTTGTATGCCTGGCCTGAAGGCGCACAGTCTGAGGATCTATTGATAAGGACATTCGGGTTGGTCCCATTCATCGTCGGCGTTCATGATGAAAAAAATGAATGGCATGATATTCGTCGGGTTCTCAATATGACCAAGTCCGGCTTTCCGGCAATCGGCATTCCTTCGGGAGGCGGTTTGATCTACCATCCAGACCGTTCCATTGAGCCCACCCACAAAACACTCTATGAATTCGTGCTTGAGGATGAGCATATTAAGGTCAATATATTAGAGCCATCATGAGAAGGGTTCTGGCGCAAACCTGATAATTATGGATAATCGCCGATATGACCTAACTCCCATCTGAGAAACCCACGCTCTTCAAAGGCCGCCATTTCAACCATCTTCTTATCATTCAGGCCGTGCGCAACCGGTTCACAAACACCGTCTACCTGCCTAACAAAAAGATCAAGAACAAGGACACCTATTACATCTTCGAAAACATGTCCCGAATCTACATCGCCCACTTCGAAAACAAGATGCTGCACACGGTCACGAAGGGAGATGTGCTGGAATTTTGGCAGGCAAGAGCCGAAGGCAAAACGAACAGAGGCGGCCTGCGCTCTCTCGCTTCGCTCAACCGCGAACTGAATTGCTTAGGGGGCCTGTTCAAAGTGGCCGTTGATCGTGGCTACATCAAAACGAATCCGTGCGACGGCATAAAGCGGTACAAGCTGGACAACGCGGGCGCCATCGTTTTGGAAGAGGATGAAGAGGCGAAGCTACTCGGCGCGTTGACGGGAACGAAAGCTCTCAACGATGTGGCGTTCGATTTGTTGAAGGATTTGCGCGCCAAGTGTGACGGCAAGGGCCGTGTCTTTTCGGAGAGAGGCTTAACGCGCGAGAATGTTGGTCATCAGATCGCCAACATTTGTGACGCGATTGGCCTGCCACACATCACAATGCATGTGATGCGTCACTATGTCTCCTGCCGGACTATCTCGCGTAAAACTGTTTTCACCCCGAATCATCGCACTTTCCTGGCTACAAACGCGAAATAGTTCCTGTGTCGTCTTCTGAGTGTGACTTCACAAGGAGCCAAGCCTCCGTTAACGCCATAGGGCTCCATTTATGGTCAATCTCCAATCAGGCCGCTAATGCGAGCAATACAAGTCATCGGTACTGCCCAGCCGATGCCTGGCACATCAAATCTCATAGATGCTCCGAAAGGGTTCAGACTATGTCGAGTAAAGTTGAAGGCCCGCCCCAACCAAAGCCGTTCCTATAACGGATCTCGGCTCTCTGGACAGGTTTTGCGCGACATAGTCCGGCAGGAGACATAGTGCCGGAGCATATGAGGCCGGACCTTGAACGCCAACCTGGCGCGCTTCCCTATCTGCTTAAACAAGTAGTTGACGGCCTGACGCGTCATCGGGCCGCGCTCGCTTACGAAGAGATGCGGCAGATGAGCAAACTTCGACTCCTCGCGGATCCGGAGCCAGGCGCGGATCGCGCGCAGCTCGTCTCCTTCGAGGGGATGTTCCGTGCTCAGGCTACTCTTCAGCCGGCGCACAAAAAGCCGGGCGGTTTTCAGGTCCAATTCTTCCAATCGGACGTCGATCAACTCTGACACCCTGAAGCCGTGACGATAGGCCAGCAGCGCGAGCAGGAAATCCCTCGGGCCGTGAGTTCCCTTCCTGGCGGCCGTCAGAAACTGCTCGATCTCGGCATCGGTCAGAAAGTCTTTTACGCGACAATCTACAGTCAGTGTTTTCATATTCTTTACTTTACAGAAGCTGGCGGACGCAGAAAAGCCCGCGAAAACATTTACGATTTCGCGGGCTTTTCATCGTATTCAAAGCAAAATAAACATTTTGTTAAGAATAGACGGATAAGGATCGCGAGGGAATCTGCTTTGTTCTCAAATTGAGGGAGATATGATCAGGAACAAGAATCTCACATCTAGGTGGGTGGAGTGGAGGCCCTGTCTTCTGGGTGAATGATTCTGACGGCATCGAACGTCTTAAACTATCTGCGATAATCTATGAGTATTCCGCGTCTTATGAAATCGCGTTCGCTCACCCACTGAGCAGCTTCGCTCAGGACGGCAGCTTCGAGTAGTGAGGACTTCTGGTTCGAGTACTCAAAATGAGTACTTCCTTTCTGGGACTACTATTTTCACAGGTCCATCTTTAGATATGTCTGTTAACCACTGCTGAATGTTTCTCGCCTTCTTATTCGAATCTTTAATTGATTCAGCCCAGTTTATTTTCCTCAACTGATAATCTGCGATTTTTCTCCTTCTAGAGAGCTCATCACCATTTTTCGATATAGCCCTCCAAGTATCGTTGACTCCTATGGCCCTCCCGAAAGCATCCCATACATCATAATGTGCGCTGTTTCTCTCTCGACTTATCGTAAAGCCATTTTTATTCAAAAAATCATAAGCCATGTGGAAAACAGCGTAATAAGCTCTACTTGTAGCTGTGCGCAAGATAGCTTCATCATCTACCTTATCTTCAAAATCCTCGGCGAGCTTTAAATACTCTTCCCAGTCAAAAGAAGTCACACGTACTCCAATACTATATTGAATTTGCCATGCGCTCTCTCTAGATTGCCTAACCACCATGCATTATCCAGCCGCTCTTGAATTGGCATTGCCTCCATCGCGGTAAGCGGTGTGAGAATTACGGCATACAATTTCGGATTCCCCCTAAAATCCGGGTCATCAATTAATTCAAGTTGTACGTTAGTCTCACTGCCAAAAATCTCAATAATCTTACTGTGAGCCTCAACAAGAAGATCATTTAGGAATGCATTGTCCTTCAAGAACTCATCCACAGCTGCCATATCTTCGATCTGATAGATAAGCTTTATACTGGATTCTATTATCCGCTGCCGAATTCCAGTGAATATCCAGTCAAGCAATCGATCAAAGTAGGCGCTAACTGTAGCGGTGCTGTCGGACGATAGGTCCCCAAAATGCCCGTGCCCATATAGATAACTCAAAGTTGAGGCGCGCGGCTCTATTCCCACAGTCATATTTGGCAACTGTAAACCACAATACTCCCCAAAGTCGTGTCGAAAACTTGGTACTATGCGAATTTGATAAGTGGTTAATGAAGGAATGAGTGCCTTGAACGGATCCATCCAGAGAGAGATATATGAATTCGCACTAGAGGTTTCTTCTGGAGAAGAAAGTCGATTGTATAAATCAGTGAAGTAAATGAATTCAGTTTCGCTACGCTCGCGACGAAGAGCAGCACCTAACATCTTTGTCTCAGTTCCCGGTGCTGACTCGAAAAAAAATGGATCTTCTGAAATGCGGGACGGAATACTCCGGACCTGAACCGCAAAGTTACTTCCTACTGAGCTGGGAGAAACTAATTCAGTTTGATCAACAATTCCCAACATATCCATACTACGCCATACCAACATACTACGCCATACCAATTAGATGGCTAATCTGATTCTTGAGCTCGTTATGCCACTTAATAACCTTTTCAAAAAAATCATTCATATGCTCATCTTGAAACCGAGCTGATGTGTTTTCCGGTGTAGTGTTGATGTCAAGATCCAAGCGAATGAATGGGATCATGGTGGGCAACTGCGACAGAGGTAGTGTCCCAGTCCCAATAGAAATTTCTGTACTTTGCGTTTGCAAGACATTAATCCTCTTGATCGTGACTATTTCATTGAATGATTCTTCGCTTCCTCCCACATCGTGCTTAGTTCTTCCTACACAACGCCAGTCCCATTCACTCAAAGGATTCTTTTTGAAAATTTCAGGCAATATAAGTAACTTTTCGGCAATTGCCCTTATTTCCTCTTCTGGCTTGTCTTTTAAGACACCTTCTTGAACCGCCGCAAGACGATGAGGTCGTCTTCCAAAATGACGCAATAGTGTTTGGAGTATCTTATTCGCAGTTTGGCAGAATTCAGTGAAATCCCCTAAATCTCCTCCTGTGGGGAGTGATGAAACCCGCGCAACATTAAATTGTTGGCCAAGCAGGAATATATGCCAAGATCCGTCAGAGGATACAAATCCGGTGCGTCGGTTTTGTCCTGTAAGAGTTGTCTCTTGAACAGCCACAGCAACAAATTCAGCAAAGTTGAATGCCTTGATAAACTTGGCAATATCCTCCGAATTCGGCCTAACGCTTTCAGCATCTAAAAACGCGACTGCGAGGTATCTTACATGGGCATTAAACATAGATGATCTTTCTGTCAGGCAACCGAGTGATTTTAATAAAAGCACGACTGCGACATCAAACGATGGCAAAGTATAGGCCGAGGTCTTAAATTGTCAATTCAAATGACTCTGTATCTCTTGTGACGAAGCGATTCATCTATGACACGGGGCAGAAGATCCGATCTCAAATTCCCTTCCCGGTCTGTTCTTTGATATTTGAAGAGGCTTTCGGTGCTTCGCCAAAGCAGCGACTTCAAGCGGAAAGAAGTCGCCCAAGACTTTGATTTAGCCCACATTGAATGGGGATTCTCAACAAAATGCGCTTTTTGTTAAGAATCCTTCCAAAGACCGGACACTTCCCCTCATACATGCGACCAATTTGGCCACAGTGATGACACAATTACGGAACAAGCCAGATAAGGACGACGCGTTAGCCCTTGTAAGTTATTGACGG
>WNGF01009959.1_pt1 | contig 10831 bp, 5 predicted proteins | sample 5400641 | NCBI WGS metagenome assembly WNGF01 (sample SAMN13153371, study PRJNA577476) | soil metagenome | isolation source: 80 cm soil or saprolite under grassland replicate 2 | place: USA:California | collected 2016-06-15 | reverse complement strand
GCGAGCCGGTAGAGCGCGATGTCGCGGTTCCCGCCGGACCCGTCCACGTCGTCCGCGAACACGACGCGGACCTCGGCGCCGGCGACCACGCCGAGGTCGTTCAGCGTCTGGTTGCTCTTGCTCGGGTTCGGGACGAAGACGAGGCCGGTCGTCCACTGCCACAGGACCACCTGCGCGTGTCCGGTCGAGAGATCCTCGAACGCCACCCAGTCGCTCGAGATGTGCGGGTTCTGCTGCACGCCCTCGACGCGCAGGGTCGTGACGAGCTGCCCCTCCGCGTCCCAGACCTCGACGTCCGCGTCGTGACCGCTCGAGGACCGCGTGACCGCGAGGACCGGCGTCTCGCCCGTGCCCACCGCGACGCCGGTCGCGTGCCCGCCGCAGACGCGCCGCGACGTGGCGGTGCCGGAGCTCGCGTCGTGGAGCCAGACCGAGTCGCCGTCGGCGCCGTCCACGAACGCGACGTACTGCTGGAACGCGGCGGCGCCGAACTGGTCCCCCGCGCCCGCAGCGGACGCGGAATCCGCGAGCTCGTACTCCACGACGCCGCCCGCATACCGCGCCACCTGGATGCTCCGCGAACCCGGGATCCCGCACGTCCACGTGGCGAGGACGTTCGTCACGACCGGCTGCGAGACCGGGTCGAACGCCTGGCACCTTTTCGTCGGGTCGACCGCCGGCGGCGGCTCGCGCGGCGGCGGCGCGCGCAGCACGTTTCCGAACTCCCAGTTCCTGAGGACGATCCCGTCCGCGACGCGGTACGCGAGCGTCGTCCGGTTCACGTCGGGCTGATCCTGGTCGCCCGGCCCGCCTGCGACCACCTGGATGAGGGGGTCGCCGCCGATCGTGTAGAGGAGGATGTCCCAGTCGCCGGACGCGTTCGAGGCGTAGACGATGTACTCGGAGTCGATCGACGGATCGGTCTGATCGCCGTCGCTCTGGACTATGAGTGAATATTGACCCGAAGGCTTTGCGGCGGTGTCGAACGGCAGTGCGATCGCGAGCGCCGCGATCACGGCGATGTTGCCGAGTCGGCTCAGGCCGTCCCCCGTAGGTGCTTTACCCGAAGGCAATATCTCGGCAGGTCAGGAGCGGGCGGTCAAGCGGTCGATCGTCGACGAATGCGGCCGAGGTGGGCGCGGGTGCGTCACTTGCGCGGCTTCACCCACAGGTCGCTCGTGTCGAACCGAGCATCCGGCGCGCGCGTGTCGAGCACGACGGCCGGGCCGTCGGAGACGGCCGCCCCCGCGATGCCGAACGCGCGCGCGGAGAGCTTCTGCCGACCCTCCCGCAGGACGATGGCGTGGGTGAACCGCCCGTCCGGCTGCACCTCGACGCGCTCGCCGCCGAGCACCACGACGGCGCCCGGGGTGGCGCGGCCGGTGACGACCATGCGCCGCTCGTTCGTCGCCCGCGGCGCCGGCCAGTTCACCTTGAGGAGGAGGGACGCGGGCAGCGGCGCCGGCGGCGACGGCGCCCGTCCGAGGCTCGCCTGCGACTGCTGCCCCTCGGCGAGGGCGACCGTCGCGCCCGAGGAGGTGAACTCCGCCCGGCCGCGCCGGACGCCGACCGCCACGACGTCGCCCGTGCGCGCGACCGTCACGTCGCCGCCGTGCGTGCGCGCGATCGCGTCGGGGCCGCCCTCGATCTCGACCGCGCGGCGGACGTCGTCCTGCACGCGTGCGGAGACGAGCCCGGCGCCGAGGTGGAACCGCGACAGCTCCGCGGTGATCTCGCCGACGGCGAACCCGCCGCCCTCCTCGAGGGTGACGGAGTAGCCGCCGCCGGACAGCTCGACGCGCCCGCCGATCCCGGTCTCGATCGCGTCGTCGGGGCGGAGCACCGCGCCGGCGGTCGCAGCCGTCCGGGCGCCGCCGCGCACGACCGTCACCTCGCCCGACACCGCCGCGAGCGTGAGCGGGACGGGCGCAGGCGCAGGCGCAGGCTGAGCCGTCGGCGTCCGCGCGCCCGGCTCGGGGCCGAGGAGCAGGCGGTACGCGGCGAGCGTCCCGCCGACGAGCAGGGCCAGGATGGCCAGGAAGGTGACCCGCTCGCGGCGCGCCATGCTCCCGGAGTGTAGCAGGCCATCGCGAGAACGTGCCGATCCCGCCCCCTCTCCCCACCCCTCTCCCCCGCTTCGCGGGGGCGAGGGAGATTCACCTGATCCCCCGCCCTCTCACCCCACCCCTCTCCCCGCTGGCGCGAGATTCACTCCCTCTCCCCCCGGCAGCGCCGGGGGGAGAGGGCCGGGGAGAGGGGGGGCCGTCCTGCTAGCTTGTCGGCGGGGCGGCCGGGAGGCACACCGTGAACGTGCTCCCCTCCCCGGGCCGGCTCGCCACGAGGATCCGGCCCCCGTGCTCCGAGATGATCCGGTACGACACCGACAGGCCGAGCCCGACGTTGCTCCACTGGTCCTTCGTCGTGAAGAACGGCTCGAAGATGCGGGGGAGGTGCTCGGGCGCGATCCCCTTGCCGTCGTCGCGCACCGCGATCCGCACCTCGTCGGCCTCCCGGGCTACCGACACGTGCACCGTTCGCCCAGGCCGACCGAGGCAGGCGTTGCGCGCGTTCGAGACGAGGTTCAGGACGACCTGCGCGAGGTGGCCGGCGTCGCCGCGGACGCGCCCAGGCGGCTCGGCGAGCTCCACCTCGAGCGCAATGTCCGCGCCGCGGAGCTGCCCTGCGGCGAGCGTCAGCGCGTCGCGAACGACGCGCCTCACGTCGAGGACCTCGAACTCGGGGTCGGCCCGCTGCTGGCTGAACCGGAGCAAATTCTGCGTGATGTCGCGGCAGCGGCGCGCGAGCTGCTCGATCTTCTCGAGGGGCTCGCGGTCGGGGTCCGCCGCCGGCGTCGCCTCGAGCAGGAGCTGCGCGTTGCCGAGGATCCCCGTCAGCGGGTTGTTGATCTCGTGGGCGACGCCCGCGCCGAGCTGCCCGAGCGCGGCGAGCTTCTGCGCCTCGACGAGCTGCGCCTGCGTCGCCCTCAGCTCGGCCGTGCGCGCCTCCACCTCGCGCTGCAGCTCCTCGTTCCACTGCTCGAGCCGCTCGCGGGCGTGCTGCAGCTCGCCCGCCATCGCATTGAACGTGCGCGACACCTGCGCGACCTCGTCCGCGCCCTCCTCGGGGAGGCGCACGGCGAGCTCACCGCCCCCGAGCGCGCGGGCGGCGGACTCGATGCGCGCGAGGCCGGCCACCGTCCCGCGACCGACGAGGAACGAGAGCACGAGCACGAGCGCGAGGACTGCGGCGCTCGCCGCGAGGACCCCGCGCCGCAGCGCGACGACGTGCGCGTACGCGGTCGCCGCCGGCACCGCGACGAGCACGCCCCAGCCGGTCCCGTCGTCGAGCGGCGCCCACGCGCCGAGGACGTGCTCGCCCTCGACGGCGCCGGGGCGCGCGGGATCGATCCGGCCGGCGAGCTCCGCCCGCGCGGCGCCCTCGAGCGGCGCCGCCCCGGTGGACGCGAGCAGCACGCGGGCGCCGTCGAGGAGGTACGCCGCGCCACCCTCCGGCACCGCCGCGTCGAGCCGACGCCTGGCCGCCTCGGGCCCGAGCCGGACGGCCACGAGCCAGGGGCCGCCACTCCGCGCGGGGACGGCGCGGACGGCCGCGAGCTGCCAGCCCCCGACGTCGTCGTAGGCGCGCAGCACGAGCCGCCCCACCGGCGCCGACGCAGCCGCGCGGACCGCCTCGACGAACCGCTCGGACGTCCCGGGCTCGCCGGCGCCGGCGAGGACCGCGCGCGCCGAGCCCGCCCCGTCCACGATCGCGCTCGCGTCGGCGGCCGGGACCTGCCGCGAGAGGACGACGAGCATCCCGCGGAGCTCCTCCCCTCCGAGCCGGTCCGGGCGCCACGTCTCGGTGAGCCCGCCGAGCGCGGCGTCCACCGCCGCGAGCTCCGCCGCGATCGAGACCGCGCCGGCGCGCGCGCGCGCGAGGTGCTCCGCAGCGGCGCGCCGCGCGAGCTCCTCCTGCGCCCCGTGCAGCACGGCGAACGCGACCCCGACGAGAGGCGCGAGCGCCGCCGCGACGACGAAGAGCGCGAGCTTCCGCTGCAGGGTCAAGGCGCCGCCCCCTCGCCGCCGTCGACGAGGTGGATGCTGCCGGGGACGCGCTTCGCGCGCTCCTTCAGCTCTGCCGCCGCGCGCGCGAGCTCGGCGTGGCGCGGGAAGCGGCCGGGCGGCGCGTGCACCGTCGCGATCGACACCGAGAGGATCGGGAAGCGCCGCCGCGTGCCGAAGCGGTCCACCGCCTCGATGGAGCCGCGCTCGCGGTCCTGGCGATCGTAGTAGAGCGGGATCACGCGATCGAAGGCGGCGATCGCCTCCGTGCACACGGGGGCCGCGCGATCGGGCGCGGTGAGGATGACGAAGTCGTCGCCGCCGATGTGGCCGAGGAAGGCGGCGTCCCCGCCGTGGGTCACGACGGCATCCCGAAGGATGCCGGCCGTCTGGAGCACGACGCCGTCCGCCTTCGCGTAGCCGTACGTGTCGTTGTAGGCCTTGAGGTTGTCGAGGTCGACGTAGGAGAGCGCGAACGGCTCGCGCCCCTCGAGCCGCCGCTCCACCTCGCGGTCGATGGCGCGGCCGCCCGGCAGCCGCGTCATCGGGGACGACGCGAGGGCAGCCTCCCGCCGCCGCAGCACCGCGTCGATCCGGGCGACGAGCTCCTGCGCGTCGAAGGGCTTGGTGAGGTAGTCGTCCGCGCCGAGCTTCAGCCCGCGCACCTTGTCGGCGGTCTCGCCCCGGGCGGAGAGGAACACCGCCGCGAACGGCTCGGTGGAGCGGCGCGCCTGGATCGACTCGAGCAGCCCGAAGCCGTCGCCGTCCGGGAGCTGGACGTCCACGAGCAGGACCTGCGGCCGCCGCTCCGCGACGAGCCGGCGCGCCTCCTCGCAGGTCCCGGCCTCGTCCACCTCGTACGCCTGGCTCCGCAACACCTCCGCGCAGATCGCGCGGATGGCCGGGTCGTCGTCGACGACCAGGATCCGGGCGCCTGTGAGGCGGCCGCGCCGGGCCAGCCCCTCCACCGCCGCGCAGAGCGCCGCGGGCGGGGCGGGCTTCGGGAGGTGGTCGTCGGCACCCGCGCGGAACGCGGCGCCGCGCGCGGCCGGCGGCGAGAAGGCGAGGAGCGCGGCGCGCCGGGTGTCGGCGTCGTGCCGGAGGATCTCGGCGAGCGGCACGTGATCGAGCGCCGCGAACAGCGGATCCCAGACCACGACGCGCAGGGGATGGCGGCGCGCGATGGCGAGCGCCGAGTCGAGATCGCTCGCGCGGGCGCAGCGGAGGCCGCGCGCGCGCAGGACGCCGCAGACGAGCACGGAGTCGTCGCAGGCGTCCACGACCAGGACCGCCGGCGCGTCGGCCCCGACGTGCGGCCGCTCCGCCGCCTCGGCGCGCGGCTCGTCCGGGAGCACGACGAGGAACCGGGCGCCGTCGCCGGGCGCGCTCTCGGCCCAGATCGCGCCGCCGTGCGCCTCGACGATGCCGCGGGAGATCGCGAGCCCGAGCCCCGTGCCGCGCACGCGCCGCGTCCGCTCGCTGCGGGCCTGCTCGAACTTCTCGAAGATCCGCTCGAGATCGGCCTCCGCGATCGCCTCTCCCCCGTTCCAGACGCTGAAGCCCGCGACTCCCGGGAGCGACTCCGCGCGGAAGACGCGGACCTTCACGAGGCCGTTCTCCGGCGTGAACTTGAGCGCGTTCGTCAGGAGGTTCGCGAGCACCTGCCCGATCCGGCCCGGGTCGGCCACGAGCCGCACCGGCTCGGGCGGCACCTCGAGCCGCAGCTCCTGCCCGCGCTCCGCGGCCGCGGGCTGGTAGCGATCCACCGTCGCGCGCGCGAGCTCGTCGAGGAAGAGCACCTCCGGCTCCATCCGGAGCTTGCCCTTCGCCAGGCGGGCCACGTCGAGGAGCTCGTCCACCATCGTGTTGAGCTTCTCCGACGACTCCCGGGCCATGCGGAGGTAGCGCGTCTGCTTCTCGGAGACCTCGCCGGCGAGCCCGCCGAGGACGAGGTCGAGCGCGCCGGCAATCGACGTGAGCGGCGTGCGCAGCTCGTGGCTCACGACCTGGACGAACTCCTCCTTGCGCTCCTCGAGCTCCTTCTGGTCGGTGACGTCGCGCAGCGCGACGGCGACCCCCGCGAGCCCCCTGCCGCGCTCGAGGACCGGCGAGACGATCGACGAGAGCGTGCGGCCGCCGACCCGGACCTCCTCGGCGATCCAGGCGCGCCCCGCGGGATCGGCGTCGAGCTTGCGCGCGAGGTCGAAGGGGTGGAACCCGAGCGCCTCCTCGAGCCACGCGAGGCGGAGCGACCCCTCCGCGGGCGCGCCGAGCATGCGGCGGGCGGCGGGGTTCGCGAGCACGTCGTCGGCGCCCGCGGGCGCGTAGACGAGCCCGTCCGCCATGCACTCGACGACGCGCTCGAGCCGCTCGCGCTCCGTCGCGATCCGCGCCGCGAACGCGCCGAGCGACTGCGCGAGCTCGTTCACGAGCAGGTCGAGGATGCGCGCATCCCCCTCCGCGAACGCCTCGGTGCCCGCGCTCTCGACGAGGACGACCCCCGCGTGCCCCCCCCCGATCTCGACCGGGAGCGTGAGCCGCGACTCGAACCCGTCCACCTCCGCGCCGGTCCCCCCGCCGACGACGCGCACGCGGACCGCGGCCTCGGCGAGCGTCGCGCCGCCCTGCACGTGGTGCGCCGCGAGCGCGTGCTCCTTCACGGCGAGGAGCGCGGCCTCCGAGAGCCTCGCGCAGGGGCGGATGAGGAGGTCCGGCGCGGCGCCCGGCGGGGCGAGCAGCACCGCGGCGACGTCGCACGGCACGATGCGCGGGAGCCGCTCGACCACGCGCTCCAGGATCCGCGCGTGGCTCTCGGCCGCGCCCACGTCGCGCGCGAGGTCGGAGGCCGCCTGGAGCGCCTCGAGACGCCGCTCGGCGTCGGCGTACAGGCGCGCCCGCTCGCGGCGGAGGTCCACCCGCTCGAGCGCGCGCAGCACCGTCTGCTTCAGATCGGCGTGCTCCCACGGCTTCACGAGATAGCGGTAGACCTGGCCGCGGTTGATCGCGTCCACGATCTCGCGCGGATCCGTATACGCGGTGAGGAGGATCGCGCAGAGGTCCGGGTCGAGCCGGTGCGCCGCCTCGACGAGCTCGACGCCCGTCATGTGGGGCATGCGCTGGTCGGTGACGAGCAGGTCCACCCGGCGGCTCGCGAGGATCTCGAGCGCGAGCGGCCCGCTCGGCGCGGTGAGCGCCACGTATCCGTCGTCCGCAGGGAAGCTGCGGCGCAGGATCGCGAGCACCTCGGGCTCGTCGTCCACGAACAGGATGACGTGCGGCATCCGGAGCCAGGCCCCCTCGCCGAACCGGAAAACCCGGAAGGCCGTGCATGGTAGCACGCGCGCCTCCGCTTCCGGCTTTTCGCGGGGCCGCTTCCACTTGCGGCCGAGGGGTAGAAAGGACTATAAGTTCCGGCCTTTTAGCCGAAGGGAATCAATGACCCCCCGCGAGCAGATCCGCAACGTCGCCATCGTGGCGCACGTCGACCATGGGAAGACCACCCTCGTCGACTTCATGCTGCGCCAGGCCGGCGTGTTCCGCACGAACGAGCACCTCGTCGAGCGGGTCATGGACTCGAACGATCTCGAGCGCGAGAAGGGGATCACGATCCTCGCGAAGAACACCGCGGTCACCTACCGCGGCGTCAAGATCAACATCGTGGACACCCCCGGCCACGCCGACTTCGGCGGCGAGGTCGAGCGCGCGCTGCGGCTCGTCGACGGCGTGCTCCTGCTCGTGGACGCCGCGGAGGGGCCGCTCCCGCAGACCCGCTTCGTGCTCTCGAAGGCGCTCGCGCTCGGGCTGCCGTCGGTGCTCGTCGTGAACAAGGTGGACCGGCAGGACGCGCGCGCGAAGGAGGTCCTCGACCTCGTCTACTCGCTCTACATCGACCTCGGTGCGAACGAGCACCAGATCGACTTCCCCGTCATCTACGCCATCGCGCGCGAGGGGAAGGCGGCCCACACGGTCGAGGGCGCCTTCGCCGGCGAGTCGCTGAAGCCGCTCTTCGACGCGATCCTCTCGCACATCCCCCCGCCCCCCGGGGGCGACGGCACGCACGTGCAGATGCTCGTCGACAACCTCGACTACGACGACTACGTCGGCCGGCTCGCGATCGGGCGGGTCTCCTCGGGGGTGCTGCACGAGGGCGACGCGATCGCCGTCATCCGGGAGGAGAACCGGATCGTCCCGGCGAAGATCGTCCGGCTGTACGTCTACGACGGCCTGAAGCGCGTCGAGGTGAAGGACGCCGGCCCCGGTGAGATCGTCTGCATCGCCGGCGCCGAGGAGATCGGCATCGGCGACACCATCGCCGACCCCGCGAACCCGATGCCCCTCCCCCGCATCAGCGTGGAGGAGCCGACGATGTCGATGGTGTTCCGCGTGAACGACGGCCCGTTCGCCGGACGCGAGGGGAAGTACATCACGAGCCGGAACCTGCGCGAGCGGCTGTTCCGGGAGGCGTACCGGAACGTCTCGATCCGGATCGAGGAGACCGAGACGCCGGACGCGTTCAAGGTGGTCGGCCGCGGCGAGCTGCAGCTCGCGGTCATCGTCGAGAACATGCGCCGGGAAGGCTACGAGCTCACGGTCTCGAACCCCGAGCCGATCCTCAAGACCGTCGGGGGCGAGGTGCACGAGCCGATGGAGCTGCTCGTCTGCGACCTCCCCGAGGACGGCGTCGGCGGCGTGACGCAGAGCATGGGCGGCCGGCGCGGCCGGATGGTGGACATGCAGCCGCTCGGCTCGCACCGCACGCGGCTCCAGTTCCGCATCCCGGCGCGCGGGCTCATCGGCTTCCGCTCGGAGTTCCTCACCCTCACCCGCGGCGAAGGGATCATGTCGTCCCAGTTCGACGGCTACGAGCCCTGGCAGGGACGCATCGCGAAGCGGCAGGCGGGCGCCATCGTGTCGGACCGCGAGGGCGACGTCGTGGCGTACGCCTGCTTCTACGGGCAGGAGCGCGGGGCGCTGTTCGTGAAGGCCGGCGACAGGGTGTACTCGGGGATGATCGTGGGCGAGCACAGCCACGAGGGCGATCTCGAGTTCAACATCTGCAAGGAGAAGAAGCTCACGAACATCCGCGCCGCCGGCCGGGACGAGAACATCATCCTGACGACGCCGCGGGAGATCACGCTCGAGAAGTCGCTCGAGTGGATCGCCGAGGACGAGCTCGTCGAGTGACGCCGCAGTCGATCCGGCTGCGCAAGAAGGCCCTCGACCAGAACGCGCGGTACAAGCAGGAGCGCGATCGGAAGAAGGGGATCTCGGCGAACCCGTAGCGCCGCCGCCCCCCTCACCCCGGCCCTCTCCCCCGCTTCGCGGGGGGCGAGGGGGGTTCACCGCCTCATAGCCGCCCTCTCCCCCGCTTCGCGGGGGGGAGGTTGCTTGGGGAGGGCCTAGTTCCCGGCGGCTCGCCGGCGTGCCCTGAGCGCGAGCGCGGCGGCCGCGAGCGTGACGAGCGCGAGGGTCGCCACGCTGCCTCCCACGAGCGGCCACCAGAGCTCCGGCTCGTACCTCCACACCACGCGGTGCGGGCCGGGCTCGAGGAACACGCCGCGAAAGTGCAGGTTCGTCCTCAGCGGCGCCGCCGGTCGGCCGTCGACGAGCACTTTCCAGCCGGGGGCCCACCGCTCGACGCTCGCGAGCACCCCGCCTTCGGGCGCCGGGGCGACGGCCCGCAGCACGACCTCCTCCGGGCGGTAGACCTCGACCTCGACCGCGCCGTAGGCGCCGGGCACGACGCGCGGCGCTCGGCTCGTGCTCCCTTCGACGAACACCGGTAGGGGATCGCCGGCGCCCGCCGCGGCGAGCTCGGCGAGCGCGCGCTCCCTCGATGCAGGGACCTCCCCGCCGGGCGCGAGCCAGAACCGCAGCGGCCCGCACAGCACCTCGGCGAACCTGGTGCGGTAGAGGTTGCCGTCGAGCTCGGTGTGGGCGAACGAGGTGTAGGTCCTCAGCACCGGCTTCTTCACGAGAAGGTGCCAGTTGAACGTCCCGGTGACGCTCTCCAGATACCGGCGTCGCGGAGCCCCCGCGCCGGGGTCGCTCCGGACGTGGGCGGCCAGGTACGGGCGCAGCGGGGCCGTGTTGCGGTTCCAGACGGTCGCGTCGTTCACGTACATTCCGGCAGCGACGTCGGCGCAGGCCACGACGGCGAGGAGCGCGCCCGCGAGCTTCGGGCGCCGCAGGGCGAGGGCCGCACACCCGGCGACCGCCGGAGCCGCGAACGCCACCGGGAGGAAGAGGGACGGGAGACCGAGGGCGATCGCGACGCCGCTCGCCCGCAGCCACAGGAGCAGGACGGCCGCGGCGAGGACCCCGAGCGCGGCCCACGCGAGCACCGCGACGAGGAACACCCGGCGCGCGCGCTCGCGCTCGACCACGAGGCCGAGCCCGAGCCCCGCTGCGAGGCAGACGGGCAGCAGCCAGAAGAGGCGGAAGCCCGCGTTGAACCGCATGTACTGCAGCCCGGGCACGAGGTAGTGCAGCGCGATCCGGACGCCGCCCCGCCCTCCGAGTGAGACGAGCACCATCACGACGGCGAAGGCGACGAGCCACGCCTTGCGCCGCTCGCGGAACGCGATCCAGGCCCACGTCGCCGCGAGCGGGACGGCGGCGAACCCCATGTAGGCGTTCGTCATGGAGACGTCCGCGCCCATGGGGACGCCGGTCTTCATGAAGAACAGCGTCGCGAACGGGAACCACAGCGAGGTCGCCGCGCGGAGCGTGAACGGCTGGCCCCAGATCGCCTCCTCGGCCGAGGTGGC
>WNGF01034797.1_pt1 | contig 10832 bp, 7 predicted proteins | sample 5400641 | NCBI WGS metagenome assembly WNGF01 (sample SAMN13153371, study PRJNA577476) | soil metagenome | isolation source: 80 cm soil or saprolite under grassland replicate 2 | place: USA:California | collected 2016-06-15 | reverse complement strand
AACGGGTCACGCCATGACCGTCCACAACAAACAACCAGCACGCCCAATTCGGCGACCACGATGCCGACCGGGCGGTGACCGCGGCTCGGTCACGGTCGAGATCGCGCTGGCTGTCCCGCTGATGCTGCTGCTGCTGTTCCTGCTGACCACCGCCGTGCACCTGGGCCGCGCCGCGATCGACGTCAACGCCGCCGCGGCGGCTGCCGCCCGCGCCGCCTCCCTGTCGCGCAGCGCACCCGCCGCCACCAGCGCGGCCCGCACCGCCGCGACCGCCAACCTGGCCGGCCAATGCGCCGCCGTGTCCGTGACGGTGGACACCAGCGCGTTCCACCGCGGCGGCGCGGTCACCGTCACCGTGGCCTGCACGGTCACCACCCACGGGCTGACCGGCATCAGCATCCCCGGGTCGGTGACCACCCAGGCCAGTTCCACCAGCCCAATCGACGTGTATCGCAGCATTTCCCTTGGGTTCGCGAATTCTCAAGCGCTGTCGGGCGCCCGGGCCACAACCCGAGGCGGTGACCCGACATGACATCAACGACCGCCGCGCGGCGACCGCCCGGCACCACCAGACGCCGTACCGCAGCCAGCACCACCGGACCGCCAGCCCGCCGCCGCCTCCGGTTGCCCCCGTGCCGTGGCGACGACGGGCTGGCCACGGTGTGGATGGTGTTCACGGTGTTCCTGGTCGTCATCCTCGCCGCGGTCATCTTCGGCGGCGGCGTCATCTTTGCCGCCCGCACCCACGGCTACGACCTGGCCCAGCAGGCCGCTCGGGCCGGCGCCCAACAGATCGACGCCGCCGCCTACCGCTCCGGCGGGGTGCTGCGCCTGGACCCGGCCCGCGCCGCCACCGCCGCCCGGCAGTTCCTCGCCGCCGCCGGCGCCACCGGCACCGTGACCGTCACCGCCGCCCGGATCACCGTCACCGCCACCAGCCACCAACCCACCCCGATGCTGGCGGCCTTCGGCGTCGACGCGGTGACCGTGACGTCTACCGCGTCCGCGACACCCACGGCCGGACCCGCCGGCTAAAGGACGCCGGAAGGGAGGGACCGCGCATGAGTGCCGTAAGGTGGATCGCCCGCCTGGCCGGCCGGCTGGCCGCCCTGGCCGGCCTGCTCGCGATCCTGGCCGGGGTCCCCGCCGGGCTGTGGCACTTCGTCGGCTGGCCGCTACCCCGCCGGGTACCCACCGACTGGGCCGGCTGGGAAAGGATCCTGACCTCCCCCTTCCCCGACGCCGCCGTCATCAACCTCCTCGCCATCGCGCTGTGGATCGTGTGGGCCGCGTTCGGCTACAGCGTCTGGGTGGAATGGCGCGCCGCCCGCGGCGGCGCCCGCCGGCAACTGCCCGGGATGTTCTCGCCGGTCCAGGCGCTCGCGGCGCTGCTGGTCGCGGCCATCTCCACCGGCCCCATCGCCGCCCTCGCCGCCGGCCCGCCCGCGCCGCCGCCCGCCGTCGTGCAGATCCACCCCAGTCCCGCCCGGACCATGGCCGACCTGGCCGACCCGCACGGCCGGTGGCGTGTTGCGCCGACCGCTGACCCACCCGCAGACATCGCCTCCGCACCCGCGGCAACGGTGCGGGCCGGCGATCTCACCGCAGCGCCGGTGGACACCGGTCGGCTGCCCCGCTTCGCCGCAGCCGGCTTCGACGGCCCGGTGCGGGTCCAGGTCGGCAACCAGCACTACACCTACACGGTCAATAAGCACGACACCCTGTGGGACATCGCCGGTGCCTGGCTGGGCGACCACACCAGATGGCCAGAGATCTACCACCTCAACGCCGACCGCTACGACCAGCATGGCCGGATGAAGCACGGCGACCACATCGAACCCGGCTGGGTTCTCGTCCTGCCCGAGGACGCCCGGCCGCCCGCCGGTGCCCAGCCCGCACCGCCGCCGGCCGCCACCCCGCCACCCAGCACCGGCGCGTCTCCCACCCCGCCCGCCGCCTGTCCGTCCCCGCCGGCCGCATCCCCCTCGGCAACCACCGCAGCACCGTCGGCCTCGCCCACCACCGCCCCCACCGGCACCCCCGACGACGGCGTGGTCATCCCCGCCCCGACCGGTACAGCCGCCCCGTCGAAACCCAGCAGTGCGCAGCCGTCACCGACCACCGCCACCAGCGGGTCAGCCTCCCCAACCCCGGCGCCAGCGGGGCCCGCTGGACACCACGACGGCAGCGACCACGGCGGTGCCGGCATCGAGCTGCCCGGCGGCGGCTGGGTCGCCGCCCCGCTCGCGGCAGCGGTCGCCGCGGCAGCAGCCCTGGTGTGGATCCAACGCCGCCGACGCTACCGGCCCCGATCCCCCGGAAGCGTTGACCGCGACGACGCCGACCTGACCCCGCTGCCCCGCACCATCGCCGCCCTGCACCAGGCACGACCCGCACCGACCTTCGAGGACGAGCTCGTGGACGACATGGACCATCTCGAACCGCAGGCACGGGAAGCCGCCGCCATCACCGCAGCGTCGTTCGGCGTACACGCCAACCGGCCACTGCGGCTACTCGACGTGCCCGCCCTCGGCGTCGGCCTGACCGGCCCCGGCGCACAGGATGCGGCACGCGGCGTGCTGGCTGCCGCGCTGTCCGCCGGCGGAGCCTGGGCACCCGGCGACGAAGCCACCATCATCACCACCGCGGCCGACCTGGCCACCCTGCTGGGACCCGATGCAGCCGACCGGTACCCGCTCGACCGGCTCCACGTCGCCGACACCATCGACGACGCCCTGACCCACCTGGAGCGCCAACTTCTGCGGCGCGCCCGGCTGGTCACCGACCACGAAAGCGGCGACCTGACCACCCTGCACCCCGACCAACCGCTGCCACCGATCGTGTTCCTCGCCGCCGCCCCCGATGGCCCCATCGCCACCGCCCTGGCCGCGATCCTCGCCGTCGGCTCCCGCTTGGCTATCGCCGGACTCCTCCTCGGACCATGGCCCACCGGCGCCACCTGGCACGTCAGCACCGACGGCGCCACCCACCCCGAGGGAGCGGCCAACGACAGCGGTCCCCGGCTCAACGTCCTGGACACCGCCGCGACCGCCGACATCCTCGACACCCTCGCCCAGGCCCGACCCGCCAGCAGCGACCTCCCGCCACCCCCACCGCCGCGCCAGACCGCGCCGATCCTGCGCAACGCCGCGCCGACGCCGCCATCCGCGTACAGCCCGGTGCACCCGCCCGCCGACCACGAGCGCGTCGCACCGACGTCGCCCACCGTGCCAGCGCCACCCGACGCCCGCACGGCCAGCCCCAGCAATGCGCCCCGCGCCGCCGGTGAACCCCGGCTACGGCTCAGCGTGCTCGGCAAACCGAGCCTGCACCTGCAAACCGGCGACACGGCGACCGATGTGCGGATCCGACGCAGCGACGGCGTGCAGATCCTGGTCCACCTCGCCATGCAACCCGACGGCGCCACCAGCGACCAGCTCATGGCCGTGCTGTGGCCCGAAACCCGCCCCCACCTGTCCCGCCGTCGGTTTCACACCACCATGTCCGAGCTACGACAAACCCTCACCGAAGCCGCCGGCGCCGAGGCCATCACCCGCACCGACGAGCGGTACCGCCTCGAACCGGCCCACGTCCACGTCGACGTCTGGCGACTGACCGCCGCCGCCCACCGCGCCGCCACCACCGTCGAGCCCGCCCACCACGCCGCAGCGCTGCACGAGGTCATCAAGCTCCACACCGGACCCCTCGCCGACGGGCACAACTGGCTGTGGCTCGCCCCGTACCGGGAAACCATCCGCCGACACGTTCTGGACGCCTACGTCGGACTCGCCGACGCCGAACCCAACCCCACGACCGCCCTGGCACTCGTGCAAGACGCCATCCGGCTCGACCCCTACAACGAAGACGTCTACCAGCGCGCCATGAGGCTGCACGCCACGCTCAACAGCGCCGACGGGGTCACCCGCACCCTACGTACCCTCACCGAACGCCTCGCAGAACTAGAGATCGACGTCTCGCCGCATACCCAGCAGGTCGCCACCGACCTGCTGGCCAAACTCGAAGCGCGCCGACGCAACCACGGAAGCGCCGCCTGACAGGCGACCGTGATCTGGATCCCAGATGTCGGCGAAGGAGAACAAGCCGTGCCCCTCACACCGGTAGCGGCGGTCAGCGCCGCGGCCGTGCTCGGCGTCCTGGCCGGCTGCTTCCTCCCCCTTCCGGTTCCTGCACAGCCCGCTCCTGCCCGCCGTGCTCGTCAGCGGGCTGCTCGCGGTGGCCGCCACCTTCGTCGACCTCCGATGCCGCCGACTCCCCGACGGCATCGTGCTGCCCGCCGCCGCGGCGTGCGCGGTCACGATCGTCGCGTTAGGTTTCATCCAGGGCGACCAGTACCGGGCGGTCCGCGCGTTCATCAGCTGCCTCAGCGTCGGCGCCGCACTCCTGATCCTCGCGATCGGCACCCGGGCCATCGGCATGGGCGACGTCAAGACCGGGGCCTGGATCGCCATGCTCGCCGGGTGGCAAGGCCCCACCACGGTGCTCATCGCGGCCGTTGGCCCATTCCTGCTCCAGGCACCAATCGCGCTCGCCCTGCTGGTAGCAGGCCGGGTCAACCGCCGGTCAACCCTGCCGTTCGGCCCGGCCATACTGCTCGCCGGGCTCGCGGCCCTCGTGCTACCCCCGCATGTCTAGCCGGGCCGCCGGTAGGGTGAGGCCCGTGTTCCTTTCTCGGATTGCCGTCGCGAACTACCGGTGTTTCGACCGGCGCCAAGACATCGAGCTGTGTCCCGTCACGGTCATCCTTGGGCGGAACAACTCCGGTAAGAGCGCTCTCGTACGCGCGCCCGTGGTATTCGACACCGGTATCCAGACCGACTCGCCCGCTCCGCTCGACCTCGACCTGCTAGGCGAGGACATGTTGGAGTCGTTCAACGACCTCATCTACGGCAATCGGCCGCACGGCAGCGTCAGTGTCGAGTTGGAGTTCAACGGCCAATCAGAGCCGCCAGTGCGGTTGGCCGCGACAGTGCAGCACATTGACGAGTACCGGACGCAGGTGGTCAGCTTGCTGGAGTTCCAGGTCGGCGGAACCCGGGCGCGCCTGGAGTGGGAGCCGACCGACCCCCCGGACGAAGTCTCCCGGTACACCGTCGAGGCCGGCGGTCTCAGCTTTTCGGGGGTTCCTGTGATCTTCCAGGGGCTACTGCCGGCCGACGTACGCGACCCTAGGCTCCCTGAAGGCTTGGCGTCCGAGATGGCAACCGCGGCCCGGACGATTCGTGGCAGTTACCCGGCCGTCCGGTACTTCGGGCCGTTCCGGGACCGGCCCCAGCGGCGCTACCGGCTACCCGCGCGAATGCCTGCTGAGGTCGGCGTTAGCGGCGAGTACGCCGCCGGCATCCTGGCGAGCGACGCCGCTCGGCAACAGGGCAGGCTCATCGAACAGATCAATCAGAATCTCGCGGACAACCTGCCGGGCTGGACTGTAGGTGTTGTTGAGCGTGGGGGCATGTACTCGGTGGTGTTGACGTCCCGCGACGATGACACGTTGAGCGTCAATCTGGCCGACGCGGGTACGGGAGTGGCCCAGGAACTGCCGATCTTCGTTCAGCGGGTGGTCGACGTACTCGATCCACCGCGGCGGCCGGTGCTGGAGATCATCGAGCAGCCGGAGCTGCACCTGCACCCGGCTGCCCATCCGGCCCTAGCTGACCTGTATCTGAACGCCGCCGAGCGTACCGGCGTGCGCTTCCTGATCGAGACACACAGCGAGACTCTGCTGCTTCGGCTTCGCCGTCGAATCGCCGAGGGTACCTACCCTCCAGATACCGTCGCCATCTACTTCGTTGATCACCGTGATGGTGCGGCAACTGCCCGACGTATCCGTATCGACGCTGATGGTCAGCTCGACTACTGGCCGGCTGGGGTGTTCTCCGAGGACTACGAGGAGACGCGGGCGTTGGCTAACGCGCAACTGGCGAGGAGGGACGCGGTTGCGGGTTAACCTCGCCGTGGAGGTGTTCTCCGAGGCGGAGGCGTTGCCGGACCTGCTCAACTTGCTGAGGTGCTTCGCTGAGGGGCGGCACGATTGGGTGGCTGACGCGGTAGTGATCGCGGCGGCCGAACGCTACCTCGCCGAGCACGCGCCTCAATTGGCCTCCACCTACATCGAACTTGGGCGCAAGGGCACCGTCGCTGCGGCGTGGAGCGGCTCTATCGGGACCGGAGCCGTTCAGGTCGGTGCTGCCGATCTAGCTGAGCACGCCTCCGACTTGTGCCGGCCGGCATTGTTGATCGTGGAGGACCAGGACTCGGACGGATGTTTCATTCGGGTCCTCGCCCGAGTACTTCAAGCTGAGCAGGTACTGCGGGCATTGTCGCAGGGCTGGCTGGAAATCGAGCACGGCGGAGGCGGAAGCCTCGCGAAGGTCGCGGAGTCCGCAGTGGGCCGGTACCGGCGTCTCGTACGCGTGGCCGCCTTGCTCGACAGCGATCGGATGGTTCCGGGACAGCGCACCAACGCACACGAAAAGGCGGACCGGCTGCGCCTCTTGGGCGTCCTGGTACACGTACTGGAGTTGAGGGAAGCTGAGAACTACGTGCCCAACCGCATCCTGCGAGCAGTCGGCCGACCACGGGACGCCTCTCGTAAGCTGGACCTGCTCAAGCGTTTGACACAGCAGCAACGGGGCCACTACGACATGAAGATCGGGTTCGGGCCGGTCAACAGCTCTCCCAACGTGCCCGATGAGCAGGCTGGTCTGTTCGGCGATCTGGACGCCGAGGTTCTGCTTGGTCTGCGGGGAGGGTTCGGCAGAGATCTCCTCAAGCGTCTGGAGGATGATGGCGGGCGTCTGACCGAGCGAGACTTCGCTGGCCTCGGAGCCGATGTGCTGGCTGAGTTGCGTGCGCTGCTCTCGGCGCTCATCAGCGTGATCTAGGAGGTGTACATGGCGGACGAATCGGGCGCGATCACCGTCACCCCGCAGATCATGCTGCTGGAGCAGGTGCTCGCGGAGATCGCGTCGGGACGGCTACGGGTGCCGAAATTTCAGCGGCCGTTCGTTTGGCGGCCAGAGCAGATGCTCAACTTGTTCGACAGCATTGAGCGGGGCTATCCGATTGGCAGCCTCCTGGTCTGGGACACTAGCCTTCCCCTTCCCAGTCTTGATCGGCTAGCAGATATTGAGATCCCCCCGCCCGCTGGCGGGACGACGTCATTCTTGCTCGATGGCCATCAACGGTTTTCTACCTTGTTTGGCAGCCTGCTGCGCCGACCTGCCGCGCCGGTCGCGTCGGGTCAGCGGGAATGGATGTGGCACATCTACCGAATCCTCGGAGAGCGGGATGAGCGATCCGACCGTTTTCGGCATTGGAAGCAGGTAGGTGAGCCTCCGGCGACCTATCTTCCGATGCGGGCGGTGCTACGGACCATGGATTTCCTGGCCTATTCCCGTCGCCTTTCGGATGCGGTTGACGACTCCGCTACACTCGACGCCTTGGTCGAGGAGGCTGAACAGCTCGCGCATAGGATCAAGTCCTATCAGGTCGCTGTTGTCCGGCTGCAGGGCGGCGACCTGCGGCACGCGGTCGAAGTCTTCTCCCGGCTCAACAGCAGCGGCCAAGCGATGACGCCAGACCAAATGGTGTCGGCGCTGACCTATCAGGCGGAAGGCGAGAGCCTCGCCGACCAGATCACCGCGATCCGAGAGGGCCTCAGCAGCGTCGGATACGGGCCAATCGCCCCAATCACGGTGTTCCGGTCTATCTTGGCCGTCGCAGGCGAGGACGATGTGCAAGACGCCCGATGGGAGAAGCTCGCGGACCGCGTCGAGAAGAAGCTCGCCGAGGCGGTTGAACAGGCCGATCGGGCGCTGCGCCGATCTGTGGAGTTCCTTCGCAATGATGTTGGCGTTCCCCTAGCCCGGCTTGTGCCATACCAGTTGCAGATCATGCTGTTGACCGCTTGCTTCCACCACAATCCCGAACCCTCCACGGAGCAGCTTGACGCGCTGACACGCTGGTTCTGGGGAACCTCGTGGTCAGGCTTCTTCGCAGGCGCCAACAGTACGCAGGTCAAAAATGCGCTTCAAGAGATGCAGAAGTTCGCCAAAGGCGACGCAGCGCAGCCTTGGGAGCCTCAATCGGCTCGGCCGTTCCCGAACAAGTTTGACCTTCGTAGCGCCCGCGTTCGGGCGTTCATCTTGTGGGAACTTCGTCATTTCTGTCGCCGGCTAACTACTGACGGGAACGAGATCGATCCGGTAGAGGTATTGGCGAGATCTGATACAGAGGCGTATCAGCATGTGGTGCGGGAAGTACCAAGCGCGTCTCATCCTGCCAATAGGCTGATCCTGCCCACCGAGGCAGGAGTTTCTGTCCGTCGCGCCATGCTCAGTCTGCCACCTAGTGTCGAAGATCCACTACTCGCCAGCCATGGAATCCCGCTTCGGGCGCTCGAATGCCTCCGAAATGGCGACGGCGAAGGCTTCATCACGGAGCGGGCCGCGGCGTTGGCCAACTGGGAACGGTCCTTCATGGTAGAAATGGGCGCTGATGCTCCCGCCGAAGACGGCGGCGAGGCTGACATCGATACGGAGTAACTCTCACCGACGCCGAGAATAGCGTCATAGATCATGAGGCCCTACAGCACCTGTAGGGTCTCAACACCGATGGCATCTCATCGCGCTGTGACCTGCGGCTCTCTGCCTTGTCGCATTTCCTTTACTCGGCGTCGGCTTGGGCGCGGGGGCGGTGCGCCTTGCCTGCTGCGCTTCGGAGCAGTGATGCCTGGTCAGCGCTAGTCAGTCAGCCGCCGCATGATCTGCGGCGTCGCTGCAGGACCGCCGGTGGTCCGTCTTGGCTCATGATCGCTGATCTTGGGTTGGCGAACGCGACTTGACCTGGTGGTTTGCTCGTCGGGATTGAGAAGTCTGCGCACTAATCGGGGGTTCGTGGAGCGAGCCGGTGTCCCCGTATCTGCGCAAGGTGAAGACCGCCTCGGGTGCCCGGCGGTGGAGATCGTGCACTCGTCCCGGCGCAGTTCTCGCGGCCTGGACTGGTCAAATCGGCGGGGATGATAACCCGCTGGACCACCCGGCGCGTTACTCAATGAGGTACTCGCCAGTCATCTCCGGGTCGGGGCGAAGCGGCGCCTCGATCACGCGCATATTCGCGCCCTCGGCCATGCGGCGCTCCCAATGGTTGTCGCGCAGAGCGTTGACCTCTTCGATTTGGCCTGGCGAGAGGTAGAACGCCACCGCCTGGATCCGACGGTATGCCTTGTAGAACCGTTCGGGGTGGACCGGTTCGATGGCCGCCGCTTCTCGCAGCTCGGCGAACATGGCGTCTAGGTCATTGCGGCGCATCCTGGGCCGGAGGTCCGGCAGGAGGTTGATCATCCCATCCTCAGACACCAGAAGGATGACTGTCGGTGTGTTTCCGGCAGAGGCGAGGTACTTCACAGCGGAGTTGTACCGGGCGCCGCGGGAACGGTCGCCGGCCCCGGCGGCGGTACCGTCCAGGATGACTCCGATGGCGTGGCAACAGCCGGATGGGTCGACAAGGACAGCGCCGTCGATGCCGGTGACCTGCCGGACGAGGCTGTCATCAAGCCTCGTCGGCTCGACGGTCAACGCCTGGCTCTCAAGCCTGGCTGCCTCCGCTGCGGCGCGTTCGGAGATTACAAGCATAGTTCCATGCTCGGCGTCGGCCGCAGCCGTCGCGAGAGCCCACAAAGCGTCACTGTCCCACTCCCGGAACACACGACCCGCGACATCGTCGAGCCGCTCACGCCGCAGCCGCTGCTCGGGCAGTTGCGGCGCTCCGAACTGCACCGTCGCCAGCGGGACGCCGGCGTGGTGTAGCTCCCAGACGCCGTCGCCGATAACGAGCAGCTGGAACACCGACTCAGACACACCGGGGTAGTCCGCCCGCTGCCGCCCGAGTCCGTACGCCACGCTGCCGTCTGTTAGCAGCGACTCGCCGTGGCGACTGCTTGTCTCCAGCAGCTTCCTGAGCGTCCGGGTTTCGGTGATAGGGACAGGCGCTCGGAGGGTCACGGAGCGGTCGACGTGCTCCGAGCGTGCGTCGGCGAGCAGCAGCGATCCGATGCCCACCCGGCGTTCGTACCGTGTTGTCGCTACCCGGTTCAGTCCGTCGAACAAGTCCGACCACATCTCGTTGCCCGCCAGAACGGTGGCGGAACGAGTCAAGGCCCTGCCTGCAACCTTCGCAACGTCGGCGGGGTCGGCACCGATATCGATGTCGGCGCCAGCATGCGGCTCGTACAGCGCCCGGCTGCTCAACCGGAGGATCTCATCGACGGCGCCCCGGACGAGCGACTGCGTGACCGGGTAGCGGTCAGCTGCCACCGTGGATGACAGGTGCGGCGTGTCATTGAGAACCCACTCAGGAAGCCCCACCGCCGTGAAGACCATGTGCTGGTCTACCGGGGTCGGCAGACCGACGAAGAACCGCAGGCCGGGCCCGAGCCGCGCCTCTAACACCTCACCGATGGCGGTGCCGTAGGCGCGGTGCATGGTTTGTTGCTGTCGCCTTTGGCGTATCCACGCGGCGCTGACCAGCAGCTTGCTGTCGGGGTCCTGGTCGAAGAGTTCGGTGGCCCTGTCATGCAGACCGTCAAAGTCGGCGGGGACGATCGGCCCGTCCTCGGGCTCCACGCACAGCGGATGGCCAGAGCCGCCCTCCCTCAACAGCCCGATCAGGAAGACCGTCGGATCGACGGCCACGCCGAGCACCTCCAGCGATTTCTGGAGCGCCCCCTCCACGGCTTTGCGGAACGTGCGCTGGAAGCCCCACATGAACAGCTCGATGGTGTCGCCTCGCACCCGCCCATAGTGTCATGCCCA
>WNGF01024320.1_pt1 | contig 10833 bp, 12 predicted proteins | sample 5400641 | NCBI WGS metagenome assembly WNGF01 (sample SAMN13153371, study PRJNA577476) | soil metagenome | isolation source: 80 cm soil or saprolite under grassland replicate 2 | place: USA:California | collected 2016-06-15 | reverse complement strand
CATGGGGTGCCGCCCTCCACCAGCCCCAGCAGGCGCACCTGCGGGAACGCCCCCTGGCCGCGGCCGCCACCGGGCCGGCCGAACGCCGCCTGGTTGGCCGGGGTGTCGGCCACGTCAAAGGTCGTGCCGTCCAGCGTCAGCAGCCGCAACCCGCAGCCGGTCACGCTTGAGCTGAGCCTGGACTCGCCGCAGGGCCGCCTCAACCTCATGATCGTGGACCATCTGCTCGGCGACACCGGCCAGCCCTAGAATTTCCTCGGCCTCGTCGGAGCTGCTGGGTGTGCCGAAAGTCGAGCGGATAGGCATCGAATCGCGATGGCTGCTTGGGATCGGACGCATCATCGTAACCCGTCGTCATGCGCTATCTGTTCTCGCCTATTCGAACCGGATACTGACAGGTCCGTTGTGCCAGGTTGGCGCATCCCTGGAATTACCCAACGCCATTGGTCGCCAGTATTTCATAACTGACTCTGCTGGCGAAGTCGAGGTGCCTGGCGTGAGAGAGTACTGGCCTGCCCGATGGGGCGGTGAGGGTCGGGGTTCTTCTTCTTTTGAGGAGTGGTGTGTGCTGCGTCCGGTGGGTGTTCCAGAGATCCCGGTGGAGACGGCGGTGTTGGCCCGCCGGGTGCATCCACGGGGGGCCGATGAGATGCGGGTGCGGGACGCGTTGGGCCCGCTGTTTGGGGATGAGGACTTCACCGCGGGCGAGTTTGCGGACATGTACCCCCGGCTCGGGCAGCCTGGGCTGCCGCCTGCGTTGTTGCTGATGGTGACCATCTTGCAGTTCCGGCACAACCTGTCGGATCGGGAGGCCGCGCAGGCGGTCGCGGACCGGATCTCCTGGAAGTACGCTCTGGGCTTGGAGTTGGACTACACCGGCTTTGACGCCTCGGTGCTGAGCGAGTTCCGCGCGCGCCTGGCCGAGGGCGGCCGGGCGGACGCCCTGCTGGACGGGATGCTGGAACGGCTGAAGGCTGCTGGGCTGGTCCGGGCTGGTGGCCGGGTGCGCACCGACTCCACGCATGTGCTCGCCTGCGTGCGGCGGCCCGGACCGGATCGAGACCCTCGGCGAGGGCCTGCGCGCCGCCTTGGAGGAGATCGCCCGGATCAGTCCCGGCTGGATCGTGCCGCTGCTGCGGCCGGGCTGGGACGAGCGCTACGGCCGCAAGGTGGAGACCGCCCGGCTGCTTGGCCGCAAGCACGCCTCCGCCGCCAAGCTGACCGAGCAGATCGGTGCCGACGGCCAGCGCCTGCTAGACGCGGTCGATGCCGACCCGGCCGCGGCCTGGATCAACGACCTGCCCCAGGTGAAGATCCTGCGCGTCCTGTGGGATCAGCACTACCAGCGCACGCCCGCCGGGCGTCTGCGCTACAAGGACGCCGGCGAGCTGCCCCCGGCCGCCCAGCGCATCCACTCGCCCTATGACGCGGACGCCCGCTACAGCACCAAGGGCAAGCCGAGGCCGACGATGCGGCCTGGCCCCAGGTGAGCACCTGCTGGACGCCGGCGACCCCAGCGCCGCCAACCTCGCCGCCTCCGCGGCGCGCGGGATCACCCTGGTCGCCCCGGTCGCCGTGCTCACCGGCCGCAACGCCCGTCAGGGCACCTTCGGGCCCAGCGCTTTCACCGTCGACTGGCGGGCCGGCACCGCCCGCTGCCCCGCCGGCCAGACCAGCCGCTCCATGCGCCCGGACAAACGCGGCCTGGTCACCTTCGCCTTCTCCCGCCACCACTGCCGGCCCCGCCCGATCCGCGACCAGTGCACCCTGGCGGCTCCCCACATCCCCCGCCGGATCACCATCCACCCCGAGCCGGTCCACCAGGCCCGCATGACGGCCCAGCGGGCCCAGGACACCGACCAGTGGCGCACCACCTACAACCTCCGGGCCGGGATCGAAGGCACCGTCTCCCAGGCCGTCCGCGGCCCGGACCTGCGCCACTCCCGCTACCGCGGCCTACCCAAAGCCCACCTGCAGAACGTTTTCATCGGCATGGCCCTCAACATCGGCCGCCTCGGCGCCCACTTCAACACCAAGCCCCAACCCGCGCGCCGCCCTACCCGCATCCACCAACTGTGTACCGCTCACGGCCTCACAGCGGCCTGATCACGACCCCGACTTCGCCAACAGAGTCAGTCAGAACTGGAGTTTCGCAGTTTTGCTTGGACTGCTGACTCAGTCAGCCGAGGAAACTGTTCAGGGGGTGACCTGGCGGGGAGCCGGGGGTTGCCCTCAAACGGCTCGCGCAGGGCCGCGCAGGCCGGCATCCCGAGCCTGTACCCATCAGCTTCGGCATACATTTTGTCACGAGTGGCTGAGACGGACTTGCTGCGCCTGGCCGGCTGGAGGTCGCGCGATATGCCCGGCCGCTACGGCGTTAGTGCCGCCGACGCCCGCGCCTGCGCTGCCCGCCGCCGCCTGTCACCGATGGACCGGCTGCAGACATCGAGCAGACCGGGTTGGCTCACCCAAGGGCGTAGGCAACTGCCGACTCAAGCGACATGTCCCTGCCCTGGTCCCGCTCCACCTCGAACGCGCCACCACCCAGGGTTGCGCGGGCAGAGGCTACAGCCTGCTCGTACTCGGCCTGGTCGTCGGGGTCGAGCACCTGCCCCGACGCCTCCACGAGCGCATCCACCACCCCGAGCAAGCGAGCACCGCGCGCGGGTTCGGCCCCTCCCGTCAGCACCCCGGCCATCACCACCAGGCCGGCCACCGTCAGACCCTGGTCGCCCACTGCCCGCATCTGGGGGATGCCCTCGCGGAGCAGGGCCTCCGCACCCAAAAGATTCCCGAGCTGCTTGTCCACGGCGGCCAGGTTGAGCAGCTCCATGGCCACCATCCGCTGGTCGCCAAGCTCCCGGCTGAGCGCCAGGCTGTCTTCGTACAGTGCTCGGGCTCGGGGGTAGTCGCCAGCTTGGCGGGTCCCGGCGGCGAGCAGATGCAGCGGGGCAGACACCGCCTCCGGCTCCTGCAGCCCACGGGCAACGGCAAGGGCCTCCTGCGCACGCGCGCGCACGGCCTGATGGTCACCCTCGCGGAATGCCACTCGGGCCAGCCCAACGAGGGCGTTGGCTTCCCCTCGGCGATCCTCCGCTTTGCGCGCCACCTCCAGAGCCTCCTGGTTGAACGCGCGTGAGGCTTCCTGGTCGCCCTGGCGGAACGCCAGGAGTCCGGCCCCATAGAGGGCTTGTGCCCGAACCGGAGTCGGCTCGGCCGCTGCGGGCGTGGCCAGCACCCGCTCAAGCCATGCTCGCCCCTGGGCGTTGTCGCCCCGGACCATCCAGAAGCGCCAAAGGGCGACACCAAGCCTGAGCGCTTCCCGCTCGCCGCCGTGCTCCAGAAACCACACCAGGGCGTCGCGGATGCGGTCGTGTTGTGCCTGCAACCGGTCGAGCCACTCCCTGACTTGTGGCCCGGTCAACTCCAGCCGTGCCTCCTCGGCAAGGGCGAGGGTTGAGAGGGCTTCGCTGCGATCCACAAACACCCCCCAGTCATTCGCGCAGAGACTCCCACTGATGAGAGCTCCAAATTAACACTCTCCTTGCCCTGCTCAAGGATCCGGGTGCGCTTCCACGGCTGCTTCACCGCCCCCACCTTCACCACGTTCTGCGGGCTGGCCTGCGGGTTCTGGGCCCACGGCCAAGCCAAGTTCGAGCGCACCCTTGCCGGTGCAGGACAGCAGGCGACGTTCCCCCTGGGCCGAAGCCTGACCGTGCGGCTCACCTCTCGAGGACGTCTGTCAGGGAGCCGGTCGAAGTTAGTGGTGGTTTGCGCCGCGCGTAGCCTACGAGGCGCTGGGGGTGGCGAGTACCCGGGTCAATCCGTCAGCAGCCGCTGCATGAGGTCGCGAAACGCGGCGGGCGTCCAGCCCAGGGTTGCGTCGCCGACCTCAAGCTCGGCGCGGCACACCCCCGGCACGTCGGTCCCAGCCAGCTGCGCGAAGGTCCAGACCCGATCCTCCCCGGCAATCCGCAGTGCAGCTGCCCTTACGGCGCCCGCCTCACGGTGGAAGAGCAGGTGCATCATCGGCGTGTGCGGCGGGTCAGGGATCACCTCAACGCCGGCAAGGCCGCGAACGGCCTCGGCGAGCGTCGCCGCCTGCTCCTGGTAGGCAGCCATCCGCGGCAGCCGCGTTCGCAGGCCCACCAGGCCGGACGCCGCGTTGGGCCACAGTCCGTAGAGCATTCCGCCGTGCCGCCACCGCCGCCACTCCTTGCTCTCGGCGATCACATCCTCCGAGCCCGCCAGCACTGCACCGGCGAGTCCGCCCAGTTGCTTATAAAAGGACGTGTAGACGGTGTCGAACGGCTCCGAGATCTCCGCCAACGAGCGGCCATAGAAGGATTCGCAGCCCCACAGTCGCGCGCCATCCAGGTGCACGGCCGCACCGCGCTCGCGCGCCCACTCGACCTGGGCGACCAGCTCTTCCCACCAGGCAGCTGCCCGCCGATATCTCGCTGGGGCAGCTCGAGCAGGAGGACCGCCGGCGGCTCAGCTGCGAGCTCGCCCGTCCACCGCTCCACGAGCAGGTCACCGACGGTGAGCAGGCGGTGGGGCTCGCCGACAGGCCGCCCGACAAGGGCGTGCAGCCGCTGGTAAGCGCGCAGCTCCTTCTGCTCCAGATGGCACAAGGGATGAAACACGACGGTCCGCCGGCCGCGTCGATCGGCATGGATGCGAAGCGCGATCTGTTGGGCCATCACCCCACTGGGCAGGAATGCGGCGGCCGGCTTCGCCAGGATCTGCGCCACCTCAGCCTCAAGCTCACAGACGACCCCGCCCTGGCCGTACAGGTCAACCTCCGTATCGGGCGGGATCTCCGCCAGATACTCCGCAGCGCTGCGCGCGCCGTGGGAATGAAGGAACCGTGTGCAGCCTCGCCGGAGCGCCAGTACCTCGGCGAGCGAGGGCTGCAACGTCTTGTTCGTCGCCATGGCACCCGACTCGTTCTCGCTCACCGGCTGCCTCCGTGAAGGATCCTCACCCGCTCGACGGTCGCGACACGCCGCCGGCAACGCAGCGCGGTGGCCTTCTGCGCCGACCAGTCGATCCTACCCTGGCACACTGCGGGACCGCGCGGCCGAGCTCGAGGGCTACGCCAAGCAAGATGAGCAGTCCCCGCCGACTCCGGCCGTCAGAAGGCGGGTGGCCGCCCGCCCTTGGACCCCTTCGCGCGGCGATGGGCGTCCTGATCGGCCTTGCTCGGGATGCACGCCGCGATCCCGAGCCGGCGCAGATACGCCCGGTTGGCCCGGCTGGTGTACGCCTTGTCGGCCAGGACCCGGTCCGGACGAGTCCGCGGCCGGCCACCGCCGACCCGCGCCACCCGGATCCGGCCCAGCACCGGGATGAACTGCGGGCTGTCGCCGCGCTGCCCACCGGTCACCACCACCGCCAACACCTTGCGACCCTGCTCGCACGCCAGATGCGTCTTGGTGGTCCACCCGCCGCGCGAACGGCCCAGGCCGTGATCGTCCGGCTCGCTCGCCACCCCGCCGGGCGGTTCCTTCTGCCCGTCACCGTCACGACGGGCACCCGCCGCGTGCTGATGCGCACGGCTGATCGTGGAGTCCACGCCCACCATCCAGCTGATCTTCCCAGCAGCATCGGCGTGTGCCTGCAGCACGGCCAGGACCGCCGCCCAGGTGCCATCACGCTGCCAGCGGCGAAACCACCGGTACAGCGTCGGCCAGGGTGCATACTCCGCGGGCACGTCCCGCTTAGTCCACCTGGGCGGACGACCCCTCACCGACGCCGCAGGCAGCGCGGGCGCGAGCATCGCCCACTGCGCGTCGGTGAGATCGTGCCGCCTCGCCGCCGCTACGCTGGCCACGAGGTCTCCGGTCGTATTCAGGTTTGCTTGGTCGCTAACCCATCTACCGGAGACCTCTTCAGTTATCGATCACCGCCACGCCGGGACCTCAACGACAGGCAACACCAGTTACGAAGCAAGTCCTAGGGCGGGGTCCAGTGGCTTGCTCAGTCCTCAGCTCACCGCTTTCTTCACGAGCGCGCCGATCCTTGCCTCGTCGGCGGCGGTCAACTCCGTCAGAGCGAAGGCGGTCGGCCACATGGCGCCTTCGTCGAGGTTCGCCTTGTCGCTGAAGCCGAACGTCGCGTACCTGGTGTTGAACTTCTGCGCGCTTTGGAAGAAGCAGACGACCTTGCCGTCCTTGGCATACGCGGGCATCCCGTACCAGAGTCTCGGCGAGAGGGCTGGCGCGCTGGCTTTGATGATGGCATGGAGCCGCTCGCCCATGGCGCGATCCGGTTCCGGCATCTCGGCGATCTTCGCGAGCACGGCGCTTTCGGCGTCCGCCTTGTCCGCGCGCGGGCCGCGGCGCGCGGCCGCCTTCAGCTCTTGGGCGCGCTCCTTCATCGCGCCTCGTTCCTCGTCCGTGAATCCCTCGAACTTCTTGTCGATCGCGGTGGTGCTCTTGGCGGACTTCTGCGTGTCCTTCATTGCAGGTTTCCTCCCTGCGAGTGTTGATGGGGACGACCCTCATGCTAGGGGAGCCGCCGCGGCGGCGGCTTCTCCGAAACTGCTCGGGCGTTACCTGGGTCAGACCAGCGACGATATCGAGGTGGTGGCCGACGACCTAACACCCCTGCAACGACACGCCCGAGAGCTCGCGGAGATCGCGCTCGGGCTAGCAGTGCTCCGTCAGGTCGCCCCTACATGGCTTCTTGTTCTCAAAGGCTCGCCATAGGCCAAACGCTGACCTGCGCGAACAGGAATGGCTCGTCAGCGAAGGCGGTCCGGGTGGCTTCCTATTTCCGCAGGTCAGGACGATATAACGGAGTACTGCTAGCGCTCGGCCGCGAGCACGCCCGGCAAGCCGGCGACGACCTCCTCATGGCGCAGATCCTTGCGGCGTCCAGCTCGCTGCACTCCTCGCTCGATCTCCCACGAGGCGACGCCGACCCGGCCTCGCCGCCCGCGGTGAGCCAGCTCCACACAGCGCAGCGGAAGGCCGGTGCCGACGTGACACCGCTCCACGGTTGGCTCGCTGCGCGGATCGCTGTGGAGCTGGCGCTCTTCGGCGAGGGTCGCAAGGCGCGTGCTGCGCTCACCCAGGCCGAGGCGACCTTGCCGAGCCGCCCGCCGCGCGATCCGGTCGGGCTGTTCTGCTTGTGGGACCAGACCCGCTTCGCCGGCTACACCGGCAAGACGCTGCTGATCCTGAACGACCCGGCCGCCACCGCATTCCTCGAGCACGCGCTCCAGGCCACCAGCGCGCCGCACCCACGGCTTGGGCTGCTGGTCGACCTGGCGGTCGCCAAGGTCGGCGCTGGCGATGCGGACGAGGCGGTCGCGCTGCTGGTTGAGGCCGCCCAGCTCGCTCTCGAGCACGGCATCGACGGGTTCGCCCGCTGGCGGCTCAACGAAGGCCGCACAGCACTCCCAGCAACCCAGCAGGACGCCCTCAACGACCACTTGGCGGCACTCGCGTAGGCGGCACCGACGGGGTCCATTCCCGTAGGCTCGAAGCGACCGCCAACCCTTGTCACGGAAACCACGGATGCATCGAATCCTCATCACCGGCGCCGCCGGCAGGCTGGGTACGATCCTGCGCAACGGACTCCGCGGCCGCTTCCCCGCGCTGCGCCTGCTGGACATCGCCCCACTGGGAACCGCCCAGCCAGGCGAAGAGCTCCTCAGCGCTGACATCCGCGACCTGGCCACGGTGATCGAGGCGACCGCCGACGTCGATAGGGTCGTCCACCTTGCCGGCATCCCCGACGAGGACAGCTTCCAGCGCATCCTCGACGTCAACATGGTGGGCACCTACAACGTCTTCGAGGCCGCCCGCCGCCAGCACGACCAACGGGCCGTGCTGGCCAGCAGCGCCCACGTCACCGGCTTCTACCTCACCAGCCAGCGCATCGGCCCAGACGTGCCACCGCGCCCGGATACCTTCTACGGCCTCGGCAAGGCGTTCGCGGAGAACCTCGGCCGCTTGTACGCCGACAAGCACCACCTGGAAGGCGTCTGCGTGCGCATCGGCACCGTCGCCGACCATCCCACCGCACCACGGCACCTCAGCACCTGGCTCAGTCCCCGCGACGCCGTCCAACTGTTCCACCGCTGCCTAGTCGCCCCCGACGTCGGCTTCACGCTGTGCTACGGCAGCTCCGCCAACCCGCGCGGCTGGTGGGACACCAGCCAGGCCGAGCGGCTCGGCTACCACCCCCTCGACAACGCCGAGCACTGGGCCGCCCAGCTCGACCCGACCACCGCAGGCGCCGACGACCCCGACGACGGTCTCCAAGGCGGCGCCTACACCCGGCGGCAGTCGCCCGACCAAGCTGGCTGACCCGTTCCCCGCACGACCGCCGCCGAAATCAGTGGGGAGACAATGGCGGGGACGTCAACCCGGGCGATTTCGCAGGAATCATCCGCGCCAACTGGCCGACGAGAAGCGTCGAACCTGTCCAGGAACTCACGGTGCGACTACGCCGGGTCCACATCTCCAGGGCGCCGCGTCTGCTGCGCAACGTAGTCCTCGAGCGCCCTGCGCGGTACTACCCGACGGCGACCCAATCGCAGAAATGGCAGTACACCTTGCTGGACGAGCTCGTAGCAGTACGAGCGGCTGATCCCGAGCGCTCGTGCGGTCTCTGTCACCGTGTACGTCAGCCGATCCACTTCGTCCCGCATGCTCAGCCTCGAATCGGTCGCCAACCGGCTTCAGATGAGGCTACGGGCACCGGCTAACGGCTGGCCTCACGTCAGCCCCCATCCAACTCTGGCCTACATACAGATCGCCGGCACCATGCCATGGCAATCGCGCAGTGAGCCGCGCCGTGAGTTCCTGGACAGCGCCAGCGCGGCGGCCCCTTCGCCAAGAGGCCCTGACTTGGCGGAACAGGACGGAGACCGCAGTTGGTCATCCTGATCGCCGTGCTGCCCTGACGGCGTGGAGCGAGATGACCTCGGCACCCTCGAGCGAGGGATCCGGACCGCGGTCAGGGGCCGCGTAAAGGAGCGGGCCGACGAGTTGGTCGGTCTCTTGGCGGTCGGCGACCTCATCGCGGTAGTGGTAGTGGCGGTCGGTGACGGGGGTGGCGTCGTCGTGGCCGACGCGGCCGCGCAGGACGTCGTCGGGCACGCGGGCCTTGCGCCAGTTGGTGACGACGAAGGCGCGCAGGCTCTTGGCCGTGAACGGCATGCCCAGGCCGGCGAAGAAGTCGCTGACGACATGCCTCATCTTGGTGGGGCGAGTAGGGCCATTCGAGCGTGATCACTCGTCGACGGCCGAGGAAGGCTGGGAAGACCCACGGGTCTGCTGGCACATCCTGCCCGGCTTCGACAGCCAGCGCGCGGCATCGTTCGACGTGGGCCAGCAGGATGCGCATGGTCTGCTGGTGGATGGCGATGGTGCGCTTGGTGTGGGTCTTGGTGTCCTTGACATGCAGGCCGCCGAACTCGCTGGGTGGCTCACTGACGGCCTCGTCGATCCGAACGGCGCAGCGGACCGGGTCGAGATCGGATCGGCGAAGCGCAAGCGTTTCGCCGAGTCGGGCGCCAGTATCGGCAAGGCAGGCAAGCAGGGGACGCAGGTTCGGCTCGGGGTCGTCGACCGCGGCTGCGAGCGCGGCGCGGACCTGTTCGGGGCTGGGGGGTCGCTGCATCACATGCTGGTCGGTGTGCCGTTCCACGAAGGTCATGGGGTTCTCCCCCATGGCAAGCCAGCCTCGCTGCACGCCGAACCGGAACGCGCCGCGCAGAATCGCGTGGATATCGCCCAGCGTGCTCCCCGATGCGGGTGGGTGCTGCTTGACGAGGATGCGCGCCCGCCGCTCCCCCTGCCAGCGGCACAGGACCGTCATGCCGCAGCCAGCCGCGGGACAGGCGACAGTGGCGGTGCGGCGGCGGCCCTCGGCGACCGTCTGCGCCTGGGCGCCGCAGCGCTGGCAGGAGCCGACGACGACCAGGTCATGGACAGTCTTCTGGGTCCGTGTAGCCGTCCTCGGTGAGCTCGTCGTACCAGTCGGCGATCTCCCCTGGCTGAATCTGGCCAGGGATGCGATGCCCGAAGGCGGGCTTGACGACCTGCTCGATGAGCAGGTTGCGATGGTAGACGGTGATCTTGGCAGGCAGGTGGCCTTTGCGAGGCGTCTTCTGCCAGATCGCGAAGTAGCGGTCCAGCAGCTCGGCCATCGTCTTGCCGTAGACCCCGGCCGTCACCTTCTTGCGCTCAGCTTGACGCCGGGCCAACAGTTCGTCGCGCTTGGCGACGGCGTCGTCGAGGGCGCCGCGCACGCGAACGCGCTGCTCGACACGCCTGCGTTGGCGGTCACGGCCCAGATACACCGACACGCGCCAGACGTCGACGCCGTGCTTGTCGGTGCCCTCGGAGCGGATGCCACGCGGAAGCTCCCCCAGCACCTGGTCATGCGGCGGCCGACGCAGCTCCCAGTGGCCGCGACCCGGCCGCACGCAACCCGGCCGGGCGCAGGTCTTCACCAGTTGCTGGGCCTGCTCGAGCGGGCCGACCAGCAGGTTGTAGGCGAGCCGGTGGACCAGCCACTGGCGGCCCTGGAACTCGACCAGCGGATAGCCGTTGGCCTGCCGTGCACCAGGCCATCTCCAGCACTGGTCGGATCGGTCGATGCGGGCCAGGAACCCTGGCACGGTGTCGGGACTGCCCATCCGCGCTCCTGCCCGAGCCGAGCGCAACTGGTGGCGCAATTCGGAAAGAAGTTCGACCACAAAGTTGCGCTACGCGGCTCTCACGTCCCCTAACAGGTCACTTGACCAGGGCAGATCCATGAGCGCTGTGGAGCTGGCGAAGGGACTCGAACCCCCAACCTGCCGATTACAAG
>WNGF01009948.1_pt1 | contig 10838 bp, 11 predicted proteins | sample 5400641 | NCBI WGS metagenome assembly WNGF01 (sample SAMN13153371, study PRJNA577476) | soil metagenome | isolation source: 80 cm soil or saprolite under grassland replicate 2 | place: USA:California | collected 2016-06-15 | reverse complement strand
AGCCGTTCTGACCAACGAGGACGAGCTTTACTGTTTGCGGTGGAAGATTCCCGTGTGCCAGACCTGGAGTGACCTGAAATGTGCCGGCATAAGGTCCGGTGCACCGCGAGTGAGACTGCGCAGCAAGAGGCGTATCGGACACGAACGGAGCAATTCCCAGCAGGACGAGAAAGACGGCGGTACGACGCGAGACTTGTCTCAGCATGGGATTCCTCTAGAAAGTTGTCGCCCGCTCTCTAATCAGTGGCCAGACTATCGATGTAAAGACGGACATGAGACGGTTATCTACCCTCGTAACTCCCTCGACGAGACCCATCGGCCTTGTTGCCTGGTTTACAAGACAGCCTCCAGAATCTCCCCCGGCTGTACAGACGTCCGTGAGGAGAACATCGACAAGGTCAAGGCCTCCAACTGCCAGCCTCCCGTGATAACCGCGCAGGAATGTCAGTCGAACGTCGTGGATCCCAAGTAGATATGCCGGTCGCTCGAGATCCGCCGGTTCAGGCACGTACACGGGCCCGAGCGGTTGCGAGTCGTGGTAAAGGTTCTCGGCCTTGATTCCAGCTGGCGGAGAAACTACTGCGTAGTCGCATTCCGGAGTTATTACGACCTTGTGGGCATGACCTGTAAACACAGGGCCGTCCACCGCACACCGCAATGACACTTCTATCTCTTGTCCTGGCGGGTATATGATCTCGCCTGGCGTTGCGCCCACGAACACATGGCCCGCAGTGGTCACGACACGTCCGTAGAGCGGATGTTGCATGGCGATTCCCACTGTCCCCATGGCGGGCCGCGGCGGGTTGCCTGGAGAGACGAAACCACTGATTTCATCGCCCGCACCCAGCACCGTGGTGTGCAGCTCACTGCCGCCGATTACCTGCACATCTACTGGAATTTGCTTGGTTTTCCTGGACGAGAACGACCAATCAATCCGGCGCGGAACGCGCTGTCTTGCTGAGAGTGATTTGAGCTTCACCTTGTCGGACACACATGCCACAATGGCCAATTGGCTCGTGCGTCGGCCCTTGCGGCGGCGATGTCCGATGAAGCATCCGGTAACGTTTGGGAACGCAAGCAATTCATCGTAGAGCTCGTCCAGCTGCCCGCGTTGTGGAACCGATGGGGGCGTCGGAGACTTCGCCGGGGATGTCTTTACGGACACGTTGCTCGAAGCTCCTGTTTGTAAAGAGACGCCTACCTGGACAAGAGATGCCTACCCCAACGCATTATCTCCGGAGTGCCGATTTAATTCACGGCTCACTAGCGACGTCGGCGCCCGCCGCGTTTCGGGGACTCTTCGACGTGCTCCTCCGCATCCTCGACCGAAACCTCATACGATTCGACGGGAACGATGAGGAGGTCCTCGGCTTGCTCGTTGGCCATCGCCGAGTCGATCTCCGGCTGACGAAGCAGCTTCGCGACAAAACTGGGAGGAGCGTCGATAGCGAACGATTGAATATTGGGAAAAACGCTCACGTCTTTTGGCTTGCAGTGCGTCTGCCGTTCAATGCGCTCCAGTATCTTTCGCACAATCTTATTCGTCTGCGCCGGGGATAGACTCTCCTCGATCGTAGGGCTACGCAGAGTGAAGGTCGCCCCAACTGACCGGCGTGACAGACCCGCCTGTTCTACCTGCCGCAAAAGCTGCGGATCGATCGTTGCGTCGTAGCCCCGGCCCATTTGCGTCTCCCTGCCGAACATTTCAAAATCTAACCCTGAAGCAACGACTCCAGACGGACAAAGTCACAGTCAGCTCCGCTTCGTCCGCTTTGGCACGCGTTTGGTCCGCAACGAACGACTCGTCACCTTACGAGAGTGCTTCCGGCTGTTCTTCCGCAGAGTGGACTTTTGTCCGCCTGAGACAGGGCGAGCCCCCTGTTGCGGGGTCGCATGAGCAGTTTTACTCAGATCTGGGAGCGGTGATCCAATAAGCAGCATAAACGCCTTCACGGCATCCGGGATGCCTCGATTTCCGCGATCAGGATGCATCCCGATGGGAAGCGTGCAGGAGTCGAAGATCGCCTTCTCGATCTGACCGGGAGTAGCCGAGGGGGCTGCCTGTATGAGCAACGCGGCGAGCCCTGCTACGTGCGGCGTAGCCATGGAGCTACCGGACATCATCGCGTATCTCCCGCCAGGAACACACGACATCACGGCCACGCCTGGAGCAACCAAATCCGGAACCCAGGGGTCGTTAGGGCGAGCGAAGCGCTGACTACCGGAGAAGTCTGCCACCGCATCGCCGCTGTCGCACGCGCCCACCGATAGTGCCTCGGCGTAGTTGCCCGGAGAACGGCTGGTTCCCGGTCCCTCGTTGCCGACGGCGAACACAGGAAGCACGCCACGCCCCCGCAACAACCGAGAGAGGGTGAGGAAAGCCGGGGTGTATCCGCGCAGGCCCAGCGACATGTTCAGTACTCGCACTCGCAATCCCACGGCCCAATCCATACCGGCGAGAATGCGCGCGACGATGTTGCCCCCTTCGATGACTATCGCGCTGGCAAGACTCGCGGCGGGAGCAACACCAAACCAGGTGTTGCCCACCTTTCGCCCGGCGATGATGCCCGCTGTATGCGTTCCATGTGCGCCGCTGTCCCTTGGGCGCGCGTTCGCAACTGGCTTGCCGAGAAAGTCGAATTCAGCGAACGCAGTAACGGCACCAGCAAGTGCTGGATGCGATGCATCTACGCCAGTATCGAGATGTCCGATGAGCACGCCGGAACCGGTAATGCCTGCATCCCAGAGGGCTGCAACACTTATCCGCTCGAGTCCCCAGGTGAGGCCACTTCGCTTCTCCGCCGGTGCGACCTCCGTTGGACGAATCAGGCTGATCTGCGGTGCCGCCTGAACTTCCTGGACTCGCAGGTCCGATTGCAGTCCAAGGAAGCCCGACCGATCGACAGTTCCGAGCATCACATTGAGATTGGGATACAGCCGGACCTTCGGCACTTCGGTTTCGACCGCCGCGGCTGCGTCCTGTAACATCTTTCGCCGTTCACTCGGGGTGCCGGTTCGCACCTTTTTTCGGACGCCTTGCAGCGCGGAGTAAAGTCCCTCATTTGCGAGCGCGGAATCCTGCGAGGCGGCGGGAAGAGTGAAGTAGCGCTCGAGGCCAGCCAGTTCGGGAACGAGCCCGAGCTGGCTTTCGCTCTGAATCGCTGTCCGTCGCGTCCCACGGCCTCGCGGCGCGATGCTTTCGACGAGCGCGCTCGAATCCCGAACGACGCCTTCGGCAAGCACGACCAGTACCTGTGCGTAGCCAGTAGCGTCAAGCTCGACGTTCACCACTTCCGACCCCAGCGCGGCACTCGGCATGAATGTGCCGAGATCGTCCGCAATTGCGGCCTCCGATATCGGCGCGGCGACAGGCTCGGGTATGTCAGGCATCGGGAGAAATGAAATTGATCTTGAACGAGCTAATGATGCGTTCCGTTCGAATCTCGTTCTCGGCTCGGTAGCCGAGCGGGGCATCGATCATTGTGATTAGGTCAAAGAAGGGTGTATCGCTGCACTCCAGCAGCTGCTGGGGGGTTGACCAGCTCACGAATCGACCGTACGCCGTACCCGACCAGGAGAACGGCAAGAACAATCATCAAACCCTGGAACGTCCACACGGACAGGCGTGGGAGGATGCGTGTAGGCCCGAGCTCTCCAAACAGCGCCCATGCAATCGAGATCTGACCGAGTGCGCCCCAGAGCGTAACGGCCGATGCAATAACGACGGCGGCAAGCCGCGGCGTCCTCGCTTCTCCGAGCTTCCTTACGAACATGTAGGTAATCGGAGCCAGCGCAGCAATCGCGACGAAGATCGCGGCGAGAATGGAATAGGCGGACTTGGAGAGATAGTACGGCTCGTCGGGAAGGAAGCTCGCTGAAACGAGCGCGGTGATTAGTCCACCTGCAACACCGACGTTGCTTGCCCAGCTGGTTTTCGGATCCCAGGTCGGTGCACCACCGACCACGGAACCCGTTTCACCGGTGAACGCAGCAATCAAACTAAAAAGCAGCGCGAGGCCTAACGTGCCAAGAACGAAAAGCTCGGCGTATTTCGAGTCTCGCATTGGCACCGACCGAGTAATCTTGAGCGGTCGGAGCACAGAGTGAGTCTTCTGGGACGAAGAATCTCTGATCGAAAAAACGAGGAACCCGGCGAAGGGAGGCGCCCCTGACGGTGGTTTGATGTGAATCGTGAGAGGCGTAACACTCCAGGGCGGAAGTGCAACTTCCGGTTGCGCCCCGGTCGCGCGGCAGCTGCGGCTATTGAACAGGGCGTCGATGGTCGTAGCTCTCTCTATCGAATCGCGTAGCACTACGCGAACGCATGTCACAGTCGCGGATCCATCGCTGTCGTTTTTCAGGAACAGGACGGCCCGAAGTGCTACGCTGTCGCCGGGGTGCGGCAGAGATAGCCGAAGTTCCTCGGTCTCGGTCAACACGATGGTAGATGGCGGCAGTGTCTGCGCCACCGGTGTGGTCGTCGACGGTGATGAGATTGCCGGAGTTACATCGGTGCTGCGCGACTGCGCCAGTTTGACGGCAGCCACAAATCCTGGCGGAAGCATCAGCAGAGCCCACAACGCTCGAGGAATATTCACGCGCGACCTCGCAGTGAATCAGCCAGAACTTACACTGGATCCCCCAACAAAACTGCGGGGAGTTTGGACACGCGCAATGTCCATTTTGTATCAGAAAACTGCTGTTTTTGTATCGGCGTTCGTGGTCGGAACCGAAACGTGTGTGAGCGCGTCTACGTGAGGCGCACGCTTGGAGTGGCCAACCCTGGCTCGCGAATGCCGCGATTCCTCTCCGGGTCCCGGCCTAGCTAGGGCTCTCCAGCCAGGTCGCGAGGTCGTCAGCGGATCTCAGCACCTGCTCACGCGCTTTGATTTCCGGATGAACCTGTTCCGGCTGGTACCCGGTTGGGAGCCCGTCCTTGCCGCTGACGATCCAGGATTCCCGCTGGCTTCTGGATCGTCCCGCCATGAGGTTTCGCGGTGCCCGCTTCAGCAGGGCAGCTACCGCGCCATACGTTGCGCGTTGCCGAAAGCGATCGAGCTGATCGACGATGGAGTCTATCGAGTGTGAAGCGATCTGTTCTGTTGCGGACATGGCGACCTCCCGAGTCGATACGAAGCGATTGAGCTCGATGGAAGAATCGCTGCCGCCGAGGCGGGAGAGACACCTGAACTATGCGGGAGTCACCACAATCACGCGCGAATGACCGGTGCCTAGGAGTCGACGACGGCCTCCCTGTCTCAACGCCGGCGAATCTATTGTCGCCCGCCGAGAGTCGATGTCCAGCTAAACACGACTTTTATGAAGTGCCTCTCGCTGCCTTTCGACACCCGCCCAACCAGAAATCGCCCGTAGCGCCCTATGGTCCAACCGAATACCGGTTGAATCTTGGTGAGGACCTCTGGTCGTCCGATATCACGCGATCGCGGGTCTACTTTCACTTTCGTTACTCGTCCCGACCACGTGTAGTAGATAGTTCGTCCGTCCGGGCCCCACTCCGATGCCTCGACCTGCTGTTTTTGTATCAGCGGCGGACGTGGCTGCCACAATCGCGTGGCTGCCACAATCGCGCACACCCCGTGTGCCCGCGAGCTTCCTGCAACAGCGCAATTTGTTGGTTACTATTCAGCTAACCCTGTCTCGTTGTCTGGGTTTGCAGTTAGTTAAACCACACATGAGCTGTTACGGCGAAGGTGCACCAATTGGGAGATAGTCCATGAGCATGAGAAGGAGCAGCGGTGCATCTGAGCTGCGGGTTGCAGTTGATCCTGAGTTCTTGGAGCGACTTCAGAGCAAGCTCGACCAAAGTCCAACGGAGCTTTCCAAGACTGCGTTCACTGTATTGAACTGGGTGGTGGATGAGGTAAGCGAGGGTCGCGTCATTCTGTCCGCGAAACCCGACGGCTCTGATGTCCGAGAGCTATCCCTGCCAGAATTGAGCAAGCTTTCGCGGCGTTTGGCCAGCCGGTAGTCGTCACAAAAAGTGGAACATGACAATTCGGACACCAACCGAATAGAACACGCTCAAAAAGCGCCAGAGTCGGTGTCCGGAGAGACTCAGTCAGATTCCCACCTAGAAGTTGAGAAGGAGCGCAAGACCTCTCCTGGTGCGCCAGATGCGCCGGCCAGCCAACCAAAGCTTGCGGACACCCCTGAGATCAAGGACCCGCTGACCAAACCGAAACCCGGGGAGCCTCAGGAGTCCCGCTCGGAGGCGCGCACGTCCAGCGGAGATGCGGAGGGGTCACCGGGACCCAAGATGCCGCTGGCTCTCGATGTCGCGAGTGCGAAGCGCGTCGAACCGCCGCCTGCTCCGGTGACTTCCATGCCGGAAATCGCCAGGGCAGGGGTCAGGCTTACAGAAATCGTCCTTCTGCTGATCGGGATATTCCTGGCTGTGTCGCTGCTGCTTATTACCGTTGGTGAAGCGCATGCGACATCACGCGCTAACAGACAGCTGGAGATTCTTGCGGGAGCGTGCGCCCAAGGTATTGCCGCCTCGCCGACTCAGCCGTCTACCGGGCCTGCCGCGACTGAATCATTGGGTGTCCTGCCTGGTTCAACGAGTGTTGCCAGGTCTTCAACTCAAAAAAGCGCAAACGAGAAGAGCATCGCCGCGCGCGGGTGTGAGTTGGACGCTGAGACGACTCGCGCGATTCTCGCGCAAGCGAACGCAGAACTCGTCGCCTTCAGGGCATTTGCCCTGGACATCCTGAAGACCGTGTTGCTGAACGTGCTTCTTCCAGTGCTTACCGCATTGCTGGGTTACGTCTTCGGCAGCAGCCGTGGAACGAGTTAGAACGGCCGTTACTCCGACAGATTGCTAGCACCGCTTGGCAGCTTGCGATTCCTTCGTAGGTGACGGGGATGTTCTGCATTCTTCATGGGTGGCTGCTGGAAGGTTCCGGCAGCAATCTCTGGACGCGCTCGATAATCACTGCGCTCGCGCGCGCCGGTGAGACCGTTCACCTCGTCTGCCAGGAGAATCATCCCGACCTCTACGAGGCAATAGGTGAAGTCTGGTGCTACGATCCTTCGGGAGACCGCAAGCAGACGTTGAAGCGTGAGGTTCGCTTCCCGGGTCGATGCATCATGCATCAGCCGTGGATCGGTGATACTCTCCCGGTGTTCGTTTGGGACAAATACGAGGAATACAGTCGCGTCGTTCCGATGATCGAGCTCGGCGACGACGAGCTCGAGCTCTACATCGAGCGAAATCTTTCCGTCGTACGCAGAATCGTTGCAGAGAACGACATTTCGGCCATCCACGCGAATCACGCTGTGCTGATGTCCGTTGTTGCTCAGCGCGTGAGTGGCGAGACGGGTATTCCCTTCGCGGTGATGCCGCACGGGAGCGACATCGAATACGCCGTGAAGAAGGACGAGCGCTTCGCCCGGTACGCGGCCTCCGCTCTAACCGAGGCGAAGAAGGTATTCGTGATAGGTGATGAGATGCGGCAGCGGGTGAATTCCGTCTTCGCATCTGTCCTCGACATCGACGCCAAGTGTGTCGAGCTCCACCTCGGCGTAGATACATCCTGTTTCGATCCAGTCCCTAAGGAGCGACGCGGCGAGAAGATTCGTGCGCTCGATGCCGCGGTTACAGGAATGAAGCGCGGCAAGACACGCGAACAGTCGGAAACAATGTTCGCGCGTTTGTCTGGTGCGATGGAGCAGGACGATCTGCGTGATCTGTTCCGGGTAACCGGACGATTCGACAACAAGGCGCCCGACTCCGACGTCGAAGAAAAGCTCGCTACTATAGAATGGGCCGAGAGCCCAACGCTGCTGTTCGCAGGCCGCATTGTTTCAATGAAGGGAGTGCAGTCCATCTTTGCCGCGCTTCCTCTCATTCTCGAGCGCGTTCCGGACCTCCGGGTGATCGTTGTGGGTCACGGTCCGCTGCGCGAGCCGATGGAAGCTTTCGTGTGGGCGCTGGAGCACGGCGAGCGCGCACTGGTCGAGAAGATCGTCGCTTGCGGAAAAGAGCTCGAGGGAGTGTCTGAAGGCGACGCAGGCGGACCGAAACTCGAAAATGTCGCGCGTTTCTACGAGAAGCTCGACTCACTCGGCGAGCTGGACCGCTATTTCGAGATCGCCCAGCATAAGGTGCGGGTGAAGAACGTCGTGTTCACAGGCTACCTCACGCACGACGAGCTCAGATTTCTTTTCCCGTGCTGCGATGTCGGAGTTTTTCCCTCGGTAGTGCGTGAAGCAGGTCCGCTCGTGTTCCTCGAAGCACTGGCGTCCGGATGCTTCCCACTCGGCACGTACTTCGCCGGCATGGCCGCGAGCATCGACGCGGCGTCGGAAGTTGTCCCGCCCGAAGTCACCGCGGCGATGAAGCTCGATCCTCAAAACACCATTGCTGATATCGTGAGTCACGTACCGCTGGCGCTTGACATCGGCGTTGGGCACACACACCAACTGGCAAAGCTTGCTCGCGAGCGATACGACTGGAAAAGCGTCGCAGCCGTGCTCGCCCGCGAGCTACGCTTCGAACCCCATCTTCTTCAGTAATCGAATGAAGTCCGGATTCGACCGCAGATCGGTGAACGCCGGATCGATGTTGAGATACGCCATGGGAAAATCACGAGTCTCGTATGCTTGCTCCAACCATCTGAGAGCCTCCTCCTTTCTGCCGAGCGAGATCGCGACAAGCGCTACATCCCAGGTAGATCCGAGGCCGTCATTCGCGTGGGCAAATGAGGGCGTAATCTCGAGCGCAGATCTAAACGTGGCAATGGCCTCTTCATGACGGCCGGCGCTGTAGAATGCCCATCCGAGCTCATTGACGATCACTGCAGACAGCGGGTTCAGCCGACGCGCGACGCTCAGCTCACGGATTGCTTCCGGGAAGCGACCGAGCTTCATCAGTGTCTCACCATACCACAGTCGTGTTGTCGCGTCGCCCCCGAGCAATGCGAGCGCGCGGCGGAAATAGAGCACCGCGTCCTTCCACGTCCAGTTGTCTGCGGCCATTGCCCCAAGAGAGCCGTACGCATCCGCAAGTCTATGAGCACAGCACTTCAGCGACAATCGGGGCGCTGATAGGATGATATGAAAACCACACTCGGGTGATACAAAACGGGTATTACTCAATGCGCAAATCGCCATAGGTTTGACTTAACTTCGGAACGTTGCTCGCGCGGATTCGCGAGCTGGATCAGCGTCACAGGAAGTTGCATGTCCGGTCAATGCGAACCGTTGGCGAAACCACTCGATCCACTGCGGCCGACAACGTCGGCGCACGCGCTCACTTTTCGATCTCGCGATCCCCCAAGGAGTGCACATATGCCGCCCAGCACTAGCTTCTCGCATCTGCCGAAGCTGCGTCAATCTGCGTCTCGTGTTGCAGCAAGCTCCAGACGCGCTCAAGACGCACGGACGTTGCTGACTGTAGCCGCAGTCTGCCTCGGAGTCGCAGGATGCGCGTCCGCTGCACGGTCGGCGAGCTATCCCGACGCAGAGTTCATCTTCAGAGGCACAACGGTTGTGCCTCGGGCTTCGACGATCAACGCGGAAGATGTATCCGATCTCGCCATCGTTCGCGTGGATGAAATCCTCCATGCGCCGCCTGCCCTTGCTCCATTGCGTGGCTCCGACATCACCGTTCGGCTCCGGGATCCCGCGAGGGCCCGCGCAGGTGACCAGCGTCTGTACTTCGCCAATGGCTGGCACTGGGGCGAAAGTATCGGCGTCACGGAAGTGAGCAGTATCGATTCGGCCACCACCGAAAAGGTTCAGACGATTAGACCTGACATCGAACGCGCACGGGAAGCGCACGCGGATTCCGTGCTCCTCGACCGGGTGCGTGCCGCCGAGCTGGTCGTCGCCGGGAAGGTCGTCGCTGTTCGGCCGTCGAAGATTCCTCGAACCCCTACCGAGCACGACCCTGAATGGCGTGAGGCCGACATTGAAGTGACCGCTGTCCTCAAGGGGAAGATCAGCGGACAGCGGCTGACCATCCTTTTTCCTGGAACCGACGATCCGATGTGGTACAGGGCGCCGCGGTTTACCGTCGGGACCGAAGGAATCTTCATCCTGCATCGTCTCAGATTGCCGGGCTTCGCAGCGTTGCCGTATCTGACGGCGCCTCAGCTGGAGGATTTCCGCCCGATGTCGGACGAGAGCCGCATTCGCCGACTGTTGCAACAGTAGACGTGTCGCCAATCACACGAGCACGAACCATTCGGGAGATCACTATGAAAACGCGTCGATGGACGATATGCGGGAGCGCCATGGCTTTCGTGATCATGGCTGCGCTCCCATCGCAAGTGTCTGCTCAGGACTCAACGTCAATAATCCGTGCACGGATCGATGAGCTCCGCGCGCGCGGCTGGCTCCTTCGCTGGGACACTTTCTTCGGAATCCCCGAACGTGTGGCTGTCATCAACATGATTCCACAATTACAGAGCAATGAAACGAACCACGACGGTGAGCCCAACCTGGCCGTCGACGCGACGAACGTTCAACATCTGGTGGGTTCTGCCTTCACACCAAATCCAACCGGTAATACTGACACTGCCCCGGTCTTCGTATCGACCGACGGCGGCAACACCTGGGCGTTGCGTAACATTGTTCCCAGCGCGAACGGCATGACAGGCGATATCTCGCTCGACTTCGGTCGCCGCGGAGGCATGCTCTATACGGGTATTCTCCGTGGCGGCGGCGGTCTGCGGCAAGTCATTCTCCGCGTAGCCGATCCCTTTACCGGCGGCACCATGACGACGCTGGTAGATCACAGCACGAACGCGTTCGACCAACCATACGCGTCCGCGGTGACCACGAGAGTGGGCCGGCGAGATGTCGACCGCGTT
>WNGF01016617.1_pt1 | contig 10839 bp, 9 predicted proteins | sample 5400641 | NCBI WGS metagenome assembly WNGF01 (sample SAMN13153371, study PRJNA577476) | soil metagenome | isolation source: 80 cm soil or saprolite under grassland replicate 2 | place: USA:California | collected 2016-06-15 | reverse complement strand
CAATCGTCGCAGAAACCGCGGGCTGCCGGCACCAAGAACGGTCGCGCGGCAGCCCCCGCGAAGGGTCATGTCGCCAGGACCGTTGCCACCGGCGGGCGGGGGCGAAAGCGTTCCGGACCGGCCCAGCAGGAAAGCGAGCTGGATCCCAGGCTCGTCAACCCGCCGGTCGAGGCGGCGGCCGACACGCCGGCGAGGAAGATCTCGACGAAGGAGTACCTGACCGAGCTCGGGAAGCTGCAGGTGGAGCTCGTCAAGCTCCAGGAATGGATCCGAGATCAGGGCCTGCGCGTGGTCATCGTCTTCGAGGGCCGTGACGCCGCCGGCAAGGGCGGCGCGATCAAGACCATCACGCAGAGCCTGAACCCGCGATTCGCGCGGGTCGTGGCCCTGGGGACGCCCACCGAGCGGGAGAAGACCCAGTGGTATTTCCAGCGGTACGTGCCTCACCTGCCGGCGGCCGGCGAGGCCGTCCTCTTCGACCGCAGCTGGTACAACCGGGCCGGGGTCGAGCGGGTCATGGGTTTCTGCACGGACGAGGAGTACGCCGAATTCCTGCGCGCGTGCCCCGAGTTCGAGCGGATGCTCGTCCGGTCCGGGATCCTCCTCATCAAGTACTGGTTCTCGGTGAGCGATGCCGAGCAGGAGCGCCGGTTCCGAGGCCGGATCGACGATCCGACGAAGCGCTGGAAGCTCAGTCCGATGGACCTCCAGTCACGTGCCCGCTGGGTCGAGTACTCGAAAGCCAAGGACGAGATGTTCCGGCATACGGACATCAAGCAGGCGCCGTGGTACGTCGTGAACGCGGACAACAAGAAGCGCGCCCGCCTCAACGTCATCCGCCACCTGTTGAGCCTCGTCCCGTACCAGGATCTGACGCCGGAACCCATCGTCCTGCCACCGCGCGAGCCGGACAAGGGTTACGTCCGGCCGCCGATGACCGACCAGACGTTCGTGCCCGAGCCCTACTGACAGACCCAACGCCGGGCGAAGGAGGCGCACGAACGAAGCGGCGCCCGCGTCAGCGGGCGCCGCTTCGGTTTGCCGGCGGCGGGAGGAGGAGGGAAACGCCGCCGGCGTATCGAGCAGGTCTTGGGTCAGCGATGGCGAGCGCCATGCCGTGCGCCGCCGGCCAGTCGAGCTGCGACGACATCCAGCGTGAGGAGCACGGTGATCGCGAAGATCAATGTCGCTGCCGGATCCATCCTGTCGGTCTGCCTTCGTGCTCGCGGGGCTGCGGTTTCGGTTACATCATCCACCCGATCGGTCTCGCCGGCGTCGGCTATTGGGCGGGTCCGCGTACCGTCGTGCGTCTGATTGCCGACATCGTCATCCGTCCAGCACGCAGTCGGGAGGCCCTCAGGCGACGACTCAACTGCCCCGCTGCCAGGACTTGCCCTCGGTGGCAACGGCGGGCGCGAAGATCATTTCCACGTGGTGCATCTCGGCGATCGTCGCGGCGCCAAGGGCGGCCATGCTCTGGCGGAGCGCGCCGATCAGGTTCTCGCTGCCGTCCGTCGAGTGGGCCGGGCCAAGCAGGATCCGTTCCAGCGGGCCGACCGTGCCGACGCTGATGCGGGTGCCCCGCGGCAGCGTGGGTGACGGGGCTGCCATGCCCCAGTTCGTGCCCCGGCCGGGCGCCTCGGCGGCGCGGGCGAGTGGCGAGCCGAGCATGAGGACGTCCGCGCCGGCCGCAATCGCCTTGGCCAGCTCGCCGCCGCGACGCATGCCGCCATCGGCGACGACCGGGACGTACCGGCCGGTCTCGGCAAGGAAGGCGTCTCTCGCCGCCGCGACGTCGCTGATCGCGGTCACCTGGGGTACGCCGATGCCCAGGACCTCCCTGGTCGTGCAGGCCGCGCCCGGCCCGACACCCACGAACACCGCCGCCGCGCCCTGCTCCATCAGGGCGAACGCGGCTTCGCTGTTCGTGGTGTTCCCGACCGCCACGGGAATTGGCATGAACCTGGTGAAGTCGGACAGCTCCAGCGGCTCGTAGCCGGTGGCCAGGTGCCGCGCGCTGCTCACCTGGCTCTGGACCAGGAACAGGTCCGCGCCATGCTCGGCGCAGAATGGCCCGAAGCGGCGGGCGGCGGCCGGCGTGGCTGCCACGGCGACCTTCGAGCCGGTCGTCTGGATCTCCTCGATCCGGCGAGCGACGAGCTCCTCCCGGATGGGCTCGCCGTACGCCTCGGTGAGCATGGCCTGGACGCCCGCGTCCGGCGCGGAAGCGATGCGCTCCAGGACGGTCCCGGGATCCGCGTAGCGAGCCTGGAGTCCCTCCAGGTTGAGCACGGCCAGCCCGCCCAGCCGAGCCAGCTCGCCGGCAATCCGGGCATCCACGACGGCGTCCATGGCCGAGGCGAGGATCGGGATGGCGAGGTCGATGCCGCAGAAGGTCTGGGCGAGATCGACATCGGATGGCTCGATGGTGCTGGTCCCCGGTGCCAGCGAGACGTCCTCGAAGCCGTATGTCGGCCGCAGGTGGTCCACCTTGGATCGGAAGGCCCGACGTTGGGCGGCCTCAGTCCCGGACGCCACGCCCTTGCCCGTGGTCATGCCTGGAGCGTCTGGAGCGTCGGATCCGTGGCGCAATCTGGCCTCCGTGTCGTCGCGTCCGCGTCCGCGGGCCGGAGCAGGTTGCACGCCAGTCTACCAAACCGAGCCGCCGATCCGGGCCGGGCCGACGGTCGGGGGCCGGGCCGACGATCCCGGCCGGGCGCGATTGCCGGCCGCATCAGGCACGCTCACCGATCCCGCCGGGCCGGGCGCGATCCCGCGCCGGCATCACTCGATGACGCGGCGGCCGTCCAGCGAAAGCTCGAACCAGGGCGCGCGGACGGGGTCGAGAAGGCACTCCTGGATCCGGCCAATCGCCGCCCGGTAGGCCGGCCAGACGACGAGCGCCGCCGCATCCGCGGGGGCGACCCAGCGCATGTCGTCATGCTCGGCGGAGAGCGTGGGCTCCGCGTCGGCGCGGACTCGAACCGCGAACACCGGCTCGACGAGCACGGTATCCACGGACGGTTCGTGGAACATGTTGACGAGGTCCAGGTCGAAGTATGCCTCGATGTCCCCTGGACCGAATCCCGTCTCCTCGATGACCTCGCGGAGGGCGCCGACGGCGACCCGCTCGCCTGGCTCCAGCGAACCGGTCACGCACTGCCAGAGCCCTGGCAGGATACGGCCCGGCGCTCTCCGGATCAGCAGAAGCTGGAGTCCGCCCCCGGACGAGATCCGGTAGACCCAGCACTCGACGAGATCCGGGCGCAGCGGGCTCATTGCATCGGCGTGCGTGCGTTGCCGGTGCGGACGCCGATCCGCCACCCCAGCAGGTGGAGCTGCTCCAGGTGCATGCAGTCGTGGACGCCGGCGAACAGGATCCACTCCCCACAGCGCAACCGCCCCACCAGGGGATGGTCGAGGGGGCACGCGTCGATCTCGTGTCCGGCGATCCGGGCGGCTGCGCGAACGATCGTGCGCTGGCTCCTCGCCAGTGCACCGAGGAGACCCTGCCGGTTGGCGTCGGCCGGACCCGGCACGCCCGGCACCACGGGACCGGCGTCGAGCGGAAACCTTCCCGCCGCGGCCAGCGATGCGGCGAGCACGAGCCCTGCCCGTGCATGGGCCACGTGTCCGATGACTTGGGCGATGTTCCAGTCCTCCTCGCCGCCGAGCATCGAGAACGCTTCGGCCGGCAGCTCCTCGACGGCGGCGGCCAGGGCATCGGCGGTGGCAGAGAGCTGTTTGGCCAGGCCCTCCGCGGAGCCGGCTCCTGCCCGGCGGCGGACCTCGCGTCGAACGCTCAGGAACCGCCGCTCGTCGATGCCCAGGTATGCGGCGACGACGTCGGGGGCACGGGATTCGAGATTGTCGAGCTCAGCGCGCCACGCCCGCATGGCCCTCGCGCGGCTGGTCGCCTCCTCGGTCCCGGCGGTCAAAGGCGCTCGTATCGCTCGACCGGCAGGACGAACACCGTGGCTCCACCGACCTCTACCTCGAGTGGATATGGCATGAAGAACTCGCCAGGCTCCATGATCGGCGGCATGGGATTGACGACCTGCGTCCTCGACTTGCAGTTGGCCGAGATGATCTCCATGACGTCGTCCACGGCCGCCTCGTCGACGCCAAGGATGATCGTGGCGTTGGACTGCTTGAGGAACCCGCCCGACGAGTGGAGCCGCGTCGCCCGATACTCCTTTTCGAGGAGGGCGTCCACCAGTGCCCCGGCATCCTCATGGTTGACGACGGCGACGACCAGCCTCACGCGGCCGAGTATAGGCGACGGTTGAGCGAGCACCGGAGGCTTCCACGCTCAATCGACGGCGGTTACTCTTGGCCGGTCCGCCATGGCGAATCACGTCGAACGGCCGCCCAGGAGAGATGCGTGACACACGATCCGGCGCGGGATCCCACGAGCCCGATGACGGTCCTTGCAGAGATCACGGGGGCCCTCGCCCAGGGCGGCGAGCTCGATCCCACGCTGGGCCGGCTGCTCACGGTCACGACCGCGGCGGTGAGGGCTCCGGTCGGGGTGCTGTACCTCCAGTACCCCGACGGATCGCCGCTGTCCCTGGCGCTCACGATCGGCCTGGACGAGCCGCATCGGGCGGCCGTCGAGTCGGCGATGGCCGACGAGCAGGACGCCGTGGCCGCCGTTGCCCGCGACCGCGTGTCCAGGACGACGTCGAGCGGCAGCTTCGTCCAGGCTTCCGGCATCGCCACGGCCGACATGCGGCCACTCGTCGTTCGCCAGGATGGCCTGGACCTGCCGTTGGGCGTCGTCGCCGTGGGCTGGGACGAGAGCCATGACGTCGGCCCCGAAGAAGCGGCGACGCTGGACGCCTGCGCCGCGGCCATCGCGGTGGCCGTCGATCGAGGGCGCCTGGCCTCCATGATCGCGGAACGCTCGGAGTGGTTCGAGCGCATGGCCCACGCCGACGCGCTGACCGGCGTGGCCAACCAGCGCACGTTCGCCCGGATCCTGGAGCTCGAGCTGGCCCGGGCCGGTCGGCAGGGCAGCGAGGTGTCACTGGCGGTCTTCGACGTCGACGACTTCGCGGCCACGAATGCCGAGGCCGGCCATGAGGCGGGCGACGACATCCTGCGCGCAGTCGCCTCGATCCTGGCAGAGACCGTCCGGCTCGTGGATACGGTCGCCCGCCTGGGCGCCGACGAATTCGCCGTCGTCGCGCCGGGGTCAGCCGGCCTCGCGGTTGCCCAGCGGGTCGTGGAGGGCATCCGCGGCCTCGAACCGGTCGGTGGGCGCCCGGTCACGGTGTCGGTCGGAGTCGCCCGCTTCCCGGTCGACGGGGCCACCCCCGAGGAGCTACAGGCCGCGGCCGAGGCAGCCCTCCGGCAGGCCCGTGACGCCGGCCGGGGCGGCATCGCGTCGGCGCCCGCCGGCAGCGCCTGACGGCCGGCGGCAGTCCTGGTCGTATCCGCGGGCGCGCGCGTTCGACGCGCGGGTGCTAGGAGGCGACGCCGGCAGAGATGATGGGCGTCGTCGGCGTCGAGGCCCCGGGACCCGGCTCCAGGGTGAGCGCGACCGTCACTCCGGCCGCCGCGGGCGCGCCGCCGGCCGCCAGGTAGCCGCTCCCGTCGCTGCCGACCGTGAACGAGCCGATCGGGACCGGGGCGTTCAGCCCGGCGATCAGCCACGCCTCGTAGACCCTGGCGCCGCTCGTGGGGGCAAGCCCGCGCATGATGACCTGCACCGATCCGTCGCTCGCCACGACCGCGAGGCCGCCGATCGCTGGGTTCTCCTTGCTGCTGAGGATCGCGCTGTGGCTGCCGGTCCGTGCCGCGGCCGTCAGGACCTGCTCGACGTGCTGGCGATAGGCCGTTGCCGCGTCCAGGTCCGACCGTAGACTCAGGTTCCAGGCACCCAGCGCCGCGATGGCCAGGACTGCGGCCAGGCCCAGCGCCCATCCGAGTCGAGCGGGGCGAGCCGGTCGGATGGTGGCGACGTCGGCCGGCGGCCTCATGGGTCGCGCGATCGATTGCGGCGCTGCGGATCGGCGCGTTTCCAGGTCGCGGGCGGCCGCGGCCATGACCCGATCCCGGAGGGAGGCCGGTGGCTCCACGATCTCGACCGATTCGGCGAGGGCGGCCACGACCGATCCCAGCTCGGCGAGCTCCTCGTGGGACAGCGCGCACGTGGCGAGGTGCTCGCGCACCGCCCGCTCCTCGTCGGGCGTCAGCGCACCGAGCACGAAGGGCGCCGCGAGATCCAGGACCTGCTCGTGGGTCATGGTCGATCTCCGGGGCGGCCATCGTCGCCCGTCGTTCCCGCGCCGGGCAACGGAACCTCGGCGACGAGTGCCCGGCGCATCGTCAGCAGCCCCAGGCGCATCCGACTCTTGACGGTGCCGAGCGGCGCGTCCGTGCGGACGGCGATCTCTTGCTGGGTCAGCCCACCGAAGTAGGCGAGCTCGAGCGCCTCTCGCTGAACGTCGCTGAGGACGAGGAGCGCCGATCGGACGGCGGCGCGGTCGAGACCCGCAGCCACCTCCGGCCAGACGTCGGGCAGGGTGAGCGCGGCCGGCGGCACGCTCTCCGCGTCCGGCAAGCCGGTCGTGGGACGACGACGGCGGAGGGTATCGACCGCCCGGTGATGGACGATCGACAGGAGCCAGGTCTTGACGCTGCCGCGACCCTCGACGTAGCGCCCTGCATTGCGCCAGGCGCCGAGGAAAGCATCCTGGACGACATCCTCTGCCGTGGATGCGTCCGCGGTGATGCGAAGGGCGATCGAATAGGCCATCGTTCGGTAGCGGTCGTACAGCTCTTCCAGCGCGTCGAGTTGACCTGAGGCGACGCGCTCGAGCACGGCTCGGTCGGCATCGTCCGCCAGTGACGGTTGGCGGCCCGCGCCCGGAGCCTCGGCGTCCGTCATCGTCTAGTGCGCAGAGACGGCGCCTCCGGTTCATCCGCCACGGGGCGGCCGACGACGGGCCCGTCGCGGTGCTGCCCTTCGGTCGCTCGTGGCCCGGCTCCGGAAACTGACCCGGCCAGCGGCCCGGCCAGCTCCGGAATGCGGTGCGCCAGCGCAGCGCGGATTGCCTCGAACACGTCCTCGGCGGGCGGCGACGCGTCGATGACGGCGAACCGCGCCGGCTCGCGGCCGGCCAAGTCGAGGAAGCCCGACCGCACGCGTCGATGGAACGCGGCATCGAAGCCTGCCTCGAAACGGGTGAGCTCATCGGCGGTCTTGCGCGCCAGGCCGGTCTCGACGGGCAGGTCCAGCAGGATGGTCAGGTCGGGGCTCAGGCCACCGGTTGCCATGCGCTCGATCGCCCGCAGGTCGTCGATCGCCAGACCCGCCCCATACCCCTGATAGGCGAGGGTTGAATCGGCAAACCGGGTGCAGACGACGATTGCGCCGCGGGCCAGCGCCGGCCGGATGACATTCGCGACGAGCTGGGGTCTTGCCGGCGCCCTCGGGCCCCTCCAGGGTGATGAACCGGCCGGGCCGGGCCTGCGTTTGGCGCGTGGTCACCCGCCGAGTGTAGCGGCCCGGGATTCGACCGTTGGGTTCGAACGTCGGGTCGCCCGCCGGGTTCACTCATCCACCCGCCCGGCGCCGGCGAACCACAAGCGGAGGCACCGTCACCGCCGGCGGCGAGCCCGTCGTTCGGTCCTCGAGGGAGTCCGCAAACCGATGCACGATAGCCACTCGCGTCAATCGCCTGGCAACGGGCCGACGACCCGTCGGTCGTACCATGGCGGCGGCATGATCGGCGCCGTCAGGCCCCTCGCACCGCCCCAGGGCGCTCTCCCGCCGAGGACTCGGGCGTCCAGCCGATCGGCGGTGACCACCCGTCCGGCCGCCAACCGTCGATCTGCCTTGCGCGCGTCGGCGTTCGCCGTGGCGGTGGTGACGCTCCTGCTGCTGCCGGCGACCGTGCTCGCTCATCCGCTCGGCAACTTCACGATCAATCACTACGCCGGCATCCGCGTAGCCACTGATCGGGTGGCACTGGACGTCGTCGTCGACCAGGCGGAGATTCCCACCTTCACCGAGCGCCAGCGCATCGATACCGACGGCGACGGTCAGGTCTCCGACGCGGAGACCGAAGCCGAACGGCAGGTCGCCTGCACGAGGCTGGCCTCGAGCCTCACGCTCGTGGTCGACGACACCACGCTTGCCCTGTCCGTCGAGGCGGCCGGCCTGAGCTTTCCCCAGGGGGCGGGAGGCCTGTCGACGATGCGGCTCGTATGCGAGTACGCGGCGGCCCTGCCGTCGCCGCTGACCGGCGCCACGACCGTCCATTTCGCCGATCGATCGAACGCCGGCCGCATCGGCTGGCGCGAGATGGTCGCGACCGGCGACGGCGTCACGGTCGCCGGCGCCGCCCCGGCCCAGAGCGTCTCCGGGCGGCTGACGAACTATCCGCAGAACCTCCTGTCTGTCCCGCTGTCGACGGACGAGGTGACCTTCTCTGCCATGCCGGGTGGGGCGAGCCTGCCGGTCCCGTGCATCGCCGACGCCTTCGCGCTTACCGCCTCGCCAGCGGCCGGGACGCCTGGCTTCGGATGCGAGCCAGGCACGAATGAGCCCGGCCCGGCCGCGGCGCTGCTGACCGGACCGGCGGCCCGACTGCCGAACGCGACGCCGGTCACCGCGCAGGTCGACAGTGCCCCGCCGACCGGTGCGGTTCCCGGCGGCGTGGGAACCGAGATCTCGAGCCTTCTCCAGACGCGCGACCTGACGCCGCCCATCGTCATCGTGTCGCTACTGACGGCGATGGCCCTCGGCGCAGCGCATGCGCTGACTCCCGGCCACGGCAAGACGGTCATGGCCGCATACCTGGTCGGAACCCGCGGGAGCGGCCGGCAGGCCGTTGCGCTCGGCCTGACCGTGACGATCGCGCACACGGTCGGCGTCCTGCTCCTCGCCGTGGTCGTCCTCTCGGTCAGCCGCGTCACGCCGGAGGCATTCAACCATGCGACCGGCATCGTTTCGGGGCTGCTCGTCGTGGGCATCGGCGGGTGGCTGTTCCTCCGGCAGGGGCTGCCGATGGTTCGGGTACGGGCGGCGCAGGCCGACGCCCACCGCGACGATCACGACCATGGCCTCGATGACAGTCGCGACCACGGGCACAGCCACGAACACGGCCACGCCGACGGCGTGCACAGTCACGGCCACGCCGACGGCGCGCACCGTCACGGCGGCGTCGAGCACAGCCATCTCCCGCCCGCCGGCGAACCGCTGACGTGGCGCAGCCTGTTCGCGCTTGGCCTGTTCGGCGGGCTCGTGCCGTCGATCAACGCGCTGATCATCCTGCTGGCGACGCTCGCGACAGGCCGGGCGGCGTACGGCCTCGTGCTCGTCGTCGCCTTCGGAACCGGCATGGCCATCGTCCTCGGCGGCACCGGCCTGGGGCTCGTGTACGCCAGCAGGTGGCTGGCTCGGAGCCCATCGTGGTCGCCCCTCGGGCGCCTCGTCGCGCTGGCGCCGGCGATCACGTCGGTCGTCATCATGATCGTCGGCGTCTTCGTGACCGGTCAGGCCGTCCTGGGCTCGCGGGCACTCTGAGGCCGTTCGCCGCGGCCGCGACCATGGCGTCTGCTACCCTGTCGCCCGATGCGCGACCTGACCCAGCGAGCCCTCGATACCGCCACGGGTCGGGGCGCATCATACGCGGACATCCGCGTCGTCCGCAGCCTGGACGAATCGATCGCGATCAAGTCCGGCCGGGTCGAGGGCGTGGCGTCCGGCGAGAGTGAGGGGTTCGGCGTCCGGGTCCTCGTAAACGGGGCGTGGGGCTTCGCCAGCTCTTATCGCCTGGACGCGGCCGAGGTCGACCGGGTGGCCGGTGAGGCCGTCCGGATCGCTCGAGCCTCGGCGACGGTGCTCCGTCATCCGGTCGTCCTCGACGATCGCCCCACGGCCCGCGGCAGCTTCGAGACGCCGGTCATGGAAGATCCTTTCGCGCTCGCGCTCGAGACGAAGATCGGCAACCTGCTTGCCGCCGATGCGGCCGCCAACCGCGTCAAGGGCATCGCCTACACCGAGTCGATGTATGGCGCCCAGCGCGAATGGAAGACGTTTGCGGCCAGCGACGGCTCGTTCACCGAGCAGACGCTGACCCACGTCGGCTCGGCGGTGGAGGCGAACGCCTCGGAGGGCGACGAGCTCCAGCGCCGAAGCTACCCGGACAACGGCGGTGGCTGGCAGGCCGGCGGCTACGAATGGGTGCGGCAGCTGGACCTCGAAGGCAACGCCGAGGCCTATGCCGAGGAGGCCGTGGCGCTTCTGGCGGCGCCGCAATGCCCGCCCGGGCGTCGAACGATCATCCTGGATCCGTCGCAGCTGTACATGCAGGTTCACGAATCGTGCGGCCACCCCTCGGAGCTGGACCGTGTCTTCGGCACGGAGGCGAGCTACGCCGGCACGAGCTTCCTCACGACCGACAAGCTGGACCAGGGCTTCCGGTACGGCTCGGACCTCGTAACGATCGTGGCCGACGCGACGGCCGCCGGCGGCATGGGTACGTTCGGCTGGGACGACGAGGGCGTCGCGGCGCAGTCCGTCCCGCTCGTGAAGGACGGCATCTTCAGCGGCTACCTGTCGTCGCGAGAGACGGCGCCGAAGATCGGGCGGCGATCTGGTGGGGCGATGCGGGCCGCCGGCTGGAACCGGATCCCGCTGATCCGTATGACCAACGTCAATCTGCTGCCGGTCAAGGGTATGAGCCTGGACGACATCGTGGCCGACACGGACGATGGTCTCTACCTGGCCCAGTGCCGCAGCTGGTCGATCGACGATCGCCGGCTCAACTTCCAGTTCGCCACGGAGGTCGCCTACGAGGTCAGCGGCGGGAAACGCGGCCGGCT
>WNGF01022342.1_pt1 | contig 10840 bp, 17 predicted proteins | sample 5400641 | NCBI WGS metagenome assembly WNGF01 (sample SAMN13153371, study PRJNA577476) | soil metagenome | isolation source: 80 cm soil or saprolite under grassland replicate 2 | place: USA:California | collected 2016-06-15 | reverse complement strand
CATGCGATACTTGCCCTCAACGACCGCCACGACTTCACCCTCCTGCGGCCTCTCTCGAGCGGTGTCCGGGATGATGATCCCGCCGGGCGCCTGCTCGCCCTCCGCGATCCGACGCACGGTCACACGATCGAGCAGGGGTCTGATGTTGGCAGCCATAGTTCTTTGTCCTTAATCCTTTTGATTTACTGGTAAATTGTTCGCGTATGTTACTTCTGCCAAGCTATTGACTACTTTGGGTATCTCTCGGGGTGACGCATTCAGGCTCCGGTCAACTTTCAGGGGCTCCAAATAGCCCATAAACTTTTCCGCGCTCCAGGAGACAAGCGAGATAACCCCCAGCGCAATAGCGAATCCCAGTATCCCACTCCAATCCATACATTCCTCCAGTCAGCGGTTATTAGAGTTATCAGCGAAGAGCGAAAAATGACGCGGTCTGCGGTCTACTTAAGGGCGAAACGGCGCCTTGTTCGCTTGCCTGGCCTTCTCTTGCCGGACACGGTTCTCCTCATCCTTCTTCTTTTGACGTTCGGTTTCTCTTTGGGGAGCTTCCTGATCATCCAGCCGGACGGACTCGACGATTGCAGCCCGGGCCAGCGCATCCAGCCGTTTCGAATACATAACCATCCCAAAAGTAGGCTCGAGGGACAACTGAAAGAGGTTGAACGAGTACTGTGAATCTTCCCAACGCGCAAGGACCTTTTCGCTCCGGTCTGAAATGATCTTTTCGCCGCCGTTATAGAAATAGGTCGAAGAAAGGGTGATCTCGGCGACAGGCCTGGTGGCAGTTCCGTACTTCGCCGAAATGGCTTCGACGATGTCATCAGCCGTTAATCCTGCGATCCGATCCGGATCATAAGTGACTACCATCCGAAAGAGCTCTCCGTTGTAAAAGCTGAAAAGGATATTCTTAGCCGAGTCGGATCCAGGTGAAGAGGAGGGAAAGCTCTGAGCTTCCCAGGTCAGTTCCTGAATCACCGCCGGGCGCCGGTGGATCGCCCTCGCGTCCAACGGTTTCAGATGCGCTTGTTTCGCTATTGCGGGCAGTCCTGTTTCAAATTGGAACTCCCGGTACCTGGAAAGATCTTGTGAATAGATCGAAGACGCTGATAAAACGGCCACAAAAATTGCAATCGAGAGGATACGAACGTTAATCATTTGTTTCTCCTGAGGGGGTTCAGAACATCCTGAATAGACATTGATAACTCCTTGCGCCCGGTAAATTCTTAAATTCCGCACTGATGATCAGCCAGCCTGGAATAAATTGCTGTACAATATTGGACAGTCTCGAAATCAATCTTCGGTCAGCTTGCGAAAGTGATAGCCCACCGCGGCCAGTATCATAGCCTCAGCGAACTTTTCGCGATGCCGGGTAAGGGCGTGGCGTAGGTAGCGCCAGAACTCGCCGCGCGCGCGGTCGCGCACGCCGAGCGCCAGCACAATGCGAAAGAGAGTCACCACGTCGCTGGCAATCCCATTGCGACGCGCCTCGGGCGCGACTGCGACTACCCGCTCCAGGCAATCGAGCGCGCGCTGATAGTATTCGCCGGGGCTGATAGATGGCGCGCATAATCGACTTATAGCCTTCGATGAGACGCGCAGCGTCCATCTTCGGGACGAAGTTCAGCGAGCCATCGGTATTGTTCCCCGTGCTCTCGAGGAGCAATCGCCCTTCGCGCTCGAGCCGCCGCCAGAGCTGAGTGTCGGGCAGCGCCGTCAACAAACCCACCATCGCAAGCGGAATGGCGCTCTCCCGGATAAACTCGATCTGCCGCTCGAAGATGTCATCGGGGTCGTTGTCGAATCCGACGATGAAGCCGGCCATCACCTCCATGCCGTAGCTCTGAATCTTCTTGACCGAATCGAGAAGGTCGCGGCGCATGTTCTGCCCCTTCTGGGCCTCCTTGAGGCTCGCCTCGACCGGGGTCTCGATGCCGAGAAAGACGCGGCGGAAATGAGCGCGCCGCATCCCGTCAAGTAATTCGTCGTCCTCGGCGAGATTCACGCTGGCTTCAGTAATAAAAGAGAAAGGACGCCCGTGACGCTTCGACCAGTCGGCCAATGCAGGCAACAGTTTCTTGACTCGGACGGCTTGAGCGGCTGGATGTTCATATCCACCAGCCGCCGCTCCCACGCGTCAGGCAGTATGGCGGAGATGGTCAAGAGGTCGAGCGGCGGGAAGGCCGAGCGCTTGCCCTCGAACGAGAGCGCATGGCGGAAGCTCCAGTAGGTGTCGGGAAACTCCGGATAAATGAGCAGCGTTTTCATAGCAGGGCTCCTTGTTCATAAGCTCATACGACAAGGTACCGCTTAATCCGGCGTTACGCCACTTCGCTCATACCAATAATGCTACAATGGCAAGCCATCTTCGGGTCAAGGCTAACACAACGATGAACAGGAAAGAACCAAGCATATTGGTCGCCAAGTCGTGCGACAGATTTTTGACTTGCGACAGGCGCCTGATTGGTTACTTCGCGGCTGTCTTCTCCAACATCATCTTGCCCACGATCGCCTCGATTATCACGCCCGTTTCTCAAATCCGGGTCCTTGGGTATGAATTCGAAGCCGATTAGCCCTTGCTCGACCTCTTCGATCGCGATACGCGTAGCCCTCGCGCTTGAACTATTAACAAGCGCAGACGCGCCTTTCAGAAGCTGTTTGGCGCGCTTGGCAGCAATTAACACCTTGAGGAACTTATTATTGCCTATGGCAGACTTCATCATTTTGGCCTCTTACCGCTCTCTTGTTTATCAATGAGCGGCGGTTTCATCATTGGCGTCAAGTTACTCTCTGTCATCATGCGTCTCAGTCAAAACCTAAGCTTTTGGAGTAGCTCATCATGATTACGTTTCTCATCGTCTGTTGCCTGAAGTTGCGCGCGGTACACTTGATTAGTCGTGGCTACTACTTGCTTGAGATTGTCCAAGTGGCCTTGCAATTGATCGTCAATCGGACAAGCGATTTGAATCTGGTCATCTCTGACCATCGGCAATGGTGACAAAGGAGGTTCATTGCCGCGCTTTCCCCATACTCGATTGAAGGTCTCGATCCAGGGGCCCTGCGCGTTACTTGAGAGGCTAAATGTAATGATGAATTGGTCTTTATCTTCTTTGGTTTTGCCTTCTTTGCGCGGCGCTTTAGCCGCGCAATTGCCAACGATTGTGATGTCTGAGAACTGAACTTCGGACATTTTCGCCTTTCGATAGCTTGTGTGGGGCGCTGTTTAAGGTCGAGGGAGGCGCCAGGACGAGCGCGCTTTCCAGGTCACTACTCAATGGATCACGCCCGCTCGAAACGGGAAAGACTTTTAAAAGCACGTCATCTCTCCGCAAGGCGCCGCTTGAGGCTTACCGCGTTGATAACCCCAGGTCATTCATCGACGCTGAATGACCCCGGCGTGAGCCGTTATCGCTACTTCCAGATTCTCGGCTTAGCCTCGTTCACTTTGAGCGTGTGCCCATGCAGGTTGTGACCATTGAATTTCTCTTTAGCCGCGTCAGCCGCCTCTCTCGAATCCATCTCAACGAAACCAAAGCCCTTTGGGCGGCCGGTCTCCCGGTCAACGATCAACTGACACGATTCCACTACGCCGACGGCGCTGAACAGATCGCGAATTTCCGTACTGGTAGTCTCTTGCGTGAGATTGCCGACAAATAATTTAACTGACATAAATAATGATCCTTTCTCTGGAATGGTTGGAAGCGCGTTATGGTTTGGTTTGTTCGATGCGTTGTTCGATGCGGGTCGAACTCCCTGCGACGAGTCGCCACCGCCCTTGTCGACGCGCCCACACGTGCAAGTATCGGGTGGGAACCTCGACGACTCTTCCATCTTTGCCTCGGCTTTTGTATGACGAACGCACAATGACCACACCCGTATCTCCGTAGATGTGGACTTGAGTGTCGTCGATCTTAGTGGGCTGAGGCATGGGTTCATCGCTCTCGTCAGATTTCATCCTTGTCAGCAAATCCGCCCCGCTCTCGCCAGACCTCATCCTTACCAGCAAAGCCGCTTTCAGGTTTTCATGTACCACGCCATCGCGAGTCATGAAGAAGTAGTCGTCAGCCATGAGACGGTCGGCCGTTGCCGCGTCCCCCCGCAACCCAGCTTCTACTAACTCATTTTCTAGCTTCATGATCTCTTGCTCGGCCTGGCTATTTGGGATTGCCTGTTTCCGATCCGCCTGCTTGTCATTCGGTTGACCGAGAGCAAGGGACGACACCGCAACTGCCAGCGTACAGATTATGAGGATCTGTTTCATTGGAGAACCCCTTTCAGAAAGATGGTCGTTGGTGACCATTGCCAGTCTGAGAGCTTCTGCAAACATCTCGCGGTGTTGAACGATGGTAAGGCGCAGGCCACAGTATCGGCAGAATTTTTGATCCGTTGATGCTTTTGTTCCACAAGCAGGGCAGTACATGATTATCTTCCTAACCTCAAGCTACCTAAGGGAAACTCTACCCAGCGAGAATCCGTCCACAGCTTCTAATCGTCCCCGCCACAAAACCCTTTTTTCGGAAGGCGGGAGGCCGGCGCCAGATTGGTATATTTGCGCGTCTTTGAGATGAATCATGTGTGGCTTCGATATGGCGGCGCTCCCTTGAAATTCTTTCTGAATTGGATCGTACACATCACCCAGTCTTTTGAACGCCACTTCGATGGTTGAACCTGTTTCACTACTGATATTCCTGAAACCATCTTTGAACTGGCGAGCGAATTCGTCGAAATAGGTCTTCCCCCCGATCATGTCGCCGGAAATGAGAAGGCCGCCTACGCTCAGAGTGATCGGAATACTGGCCGACTCGTCGTTTACGATCGAGACAAGAGATTGAAGAAAGCAGTCCACAGATCTTGATATTGTATTTCGTGATTGAGCTTCCACTATTTCACACATCCTCTAAAGTTGCGGTTCGGCCTATTGCTTGTCGCCGCAGATGGCCCCTTTTTTTCAGTTCACGGGGCGAAGTCGGAAATCGCCGCCGGCTCGGAGTCGCTTGCGCTTCATTTCGGACGGTCAGCGCATTCCCCCGAAAGAGCCTGACCTTCTTGAATATGCCGCGAGTGGGCGGATACGCTCATGCAGGACAATCCTAACAATCATTTCCCGACCACGCGCGTGATTTCCAGGCAATTAAAGTTCTTCTGACAATTAGCTTGGGGGAGACTTCGCAGTTGACAAAGTAAGGACGGTATCAATCACGTGGATGACACCGTTGTCGCATGCGATGTCAATCTTGATCACTCTTGCGTCATTCACTTTGATCCCCTTGTCCGAGGTAATGGCCACGTTCTGCCCATGCACGGTCTTCACTGAAGAGAGCTTCATCACGTCCGCGGCCAGCGCTTTGCCCGGCGTCACGTGGTAAGCGAGCAGTCTCCTCAGCTTGGGAATGTCTTTGAGCAACTCCTTGAGAGCGCCCTCGGGCAACTTGGCAAAGGCCTCGTCGTTCGGCGCAAAGATCGTGAATGGTCCGGGCTTCGAAAGAGTTTCCGCCAAGTCCGCCGCTTTAACCACTGTGACCAAGGTTTTGAGTGAACCGTTCGCGATTGCGGTCTCGATAATCTTCTTCATTTGAAATCTCCTTCTTGGTTCTCTGGTTGATTCGCGGTCGAGGACACTTGTCAATATTATCGTTTGCCAGGAATAATCTTGCCCGCCTTATATTATTGTCTTACTGGCTTTCCGGCGCGCCATGCCTGCTCTCTCTTGAATTTTTCCATTCGGGCGCTGTTTCACTTTTGGTTTTGAGGTCGGGATCGTTGATAAATTCCCGGGCCTTGTTCTTAACAGAGCCCTCGATTGGTTTGCTTTTGCGCTCGTCTTTGTTCCTCCTACGTTGTCTCCTTTAAGTGACCGCGTCCTCGCGGGAGGACCGGTTTGAGCGTTGATTGAACTTTCTGATGATCGACTAGTCCGGGATAAATCGCTGTTCAATAATTTTGTGCTCGATGCGTATGCTGCGAGGGTCTTGCTTGCCGAGTTTTCGGGCCAGTTGCAATAACGTCTTTCCCAGCCGCTGTTCGCTGTCAGCCGTCACCAGATTGGCGATGACCTGCTGCTGATCGGCGATGCGTATCGCCAAGTACTGCACGAAGCCTTCGAATAATAAGTCGCGCCTTAAACGCGCAAAGAAGCTAGAACAAGGGATTTGTTTTAAGGTCGTTTCTTCCATGGCTGTCGCCGTTTCCAGACGTGCGCCTAACCCGGACAGGCACAGTTCGCCAAAAATATCTCCCGCCGTTTGGATGGCGAGAAGACACTCTTTCCCTTCCGGCGAAAGCATGAGCAGTTTGACCTGTCCGCTTTCGACGAAGTAGATCGTCTCGGCGCGGTCTCCACAAGTGTAGACATGGTCGTGTTTCGCGATCTTGATGGCTTGAACCGCTCAGCTTGAGGGGTCTCTTGAATCATGATCGTGTCTCCTTTCGATGTCCACTAGGGATGAAAACGTTCACCCCCATCACTTTTAGATGTATTTCGGGCTGATAGAAGGAACTCTCGCCTCGAGCCTAAACATCGAGAAGCCGGCGCCCAGGCTTATGAGGAGCAGCACTGCGATCACCAGAAAAGACCACGCCAGGCCGATCTCCGACAGTGTTCCAGAATCGCGCCCGCCAACAACTAACTTGAACCGCTCAGCTTGAGGGGTCTCTTGAATCATGATCGTGTCTCCTTTCGATGTCCACTAGGGATGAAAACGTTCACCCCCATCACTTTTAGATGTATTTCGGGCTGATAGAAGGAACTCTCGCCTCGAGCCTAAACTCCATAGATGAGTAGCTATTGGTTTCGGATAGTCCGGATGGTTCCAGCAGAGGCCGAAGAAGAGAGCGAGCTTAGCTTTCTTCCCAGCCATCTTGAAATTTGAGCGAACGACCGAGATTATCTCGGAGCATTAGCGCCAATAGAAATAGGATGATTTCGTCTCGATTTAGGAGGTGAGCTGTGCGGCTCAGATAGTCTGGATAATTCCAGAAGAGCTGATAAAGAGAGTGAGCTAAGCTCAGTTCTTAATCACCATATGCTTATTAGGTGGCTTTGTCAACTATGGGCCAGGGTCGATTCATCCTCTGACAAGTTGAGACGCGCGCCTAGACTTCGCGATGAACACAGCGATCTCGGCGACGCGAGCCTTTAAAACTATCCGGGGATTCAGGCTCGTTACAACTTGAAAACCAGCGCGCGTTTTCGAGACAAGGCGGATGAGGCGCCGATTGACAGGCCCTCGCATGGGGCATAGGATGGTTAAGAATCGAGTTTGGCTTTCTCCTTTATCAGCCTCTCTGGAATCCTCCAGATCGCCTGAATCGCACGGCCCACTTTCCAGGAAATGTTATGTTCATGAAACTTTACGTCGGTAATCTGGACTATCAGATTTCAAACGACGGTTTAGAACAGTTATTCGCACAATCCGGGAAGATCGAGTCCGCCCGAGTAGTCACCACTATTGTGGGAAATCCGCGCGGTTTCGGCTTTGTTGAGATGTCTTCGCGCGAAGAAGGCGCAGCGGCTATCGCGCAATTAAATGGAAGAGAAATCAATGGCCGCCGGCTTATAGTTAATGAAGAAGAGCCGCCGATGACTCGCGCTGCAGGCGTAAGCTTTGGCGGCAATGGGAGGCGGAAAGAGAAAAGCTACGCCGCGAGCCGTGCGATTAGCTGATATCAAGATTGAAGACGGGTGAGCCGCCAGGCTTTGGATAGTAGGATTGTTCGGCCTCGCGCCCCTTTTTGTCGAGGCGCCCCATAGAACCTACTAACGGCTCCTTACTCAGTTCTCATCAGAATAAATAGTGATCGCCACGCTCGCAGGCCTGTAAAAACTGGGCAAACGCGAGGGGCGCCTGCCTATTCGACTGAAAACCCTGTATAGTAGAAGCGGTATTGCGGCGCAGAACTAACGTAAAGCTTGCTGGGTTGAGCGAAGTGAGGTAACACAATGAAGCTATGTGAATTTTGTATCCGTCAGAATGCGGATGGTAGTTGCGCTGCCGGCCACCGGCCGCCACAGAAGATGCGCTGCGTTGATTTTACGCCCGGCATCGAACGTTTTTGCGCCACGCCGGCGGATTACACGGGGCGCGCGCAGCTTAAACAGATGGCGGTCTTTTTTGGGTTGGCGGGGAAAGAACTCCAGCGTGTGCTGGCGCTCGGAAGTAAAGAGATCAGTAAGCCCGCGACCGGATGACGCTGTAGACTGTCAAGAACAAAACAACTGCAGTCGCTTTCGACCTTCCACAAGATCGCTGCTAGAGGAGCATAGAATAGACCGCAGCTTCTCATTACAAGATGACGGCCTCCCGCCCTCTCGTCGCCCTCCTGCTCTCAGACAAATAACAGTATGACTACGGCGACTGTTTGCAAATCTCTGCTTGGTAGTTCATATCTATTTTGTTCACCCCTTCTCTCACGCGTCAACGTATGCGCCACCTGCCTCTAAAGCTTTAGCGGCGGCGTTACGGAAAGTTCGAGAGCAGGCTAACTTTAACTCCAGAAGCCGTTCTTTTTTTGAAAGTACGATCAAGCGCCTTCGCTGCCACCGTTTCCCGAAAGCACACCTGATTCGAAGCTTCTCTTAATCTCCCGTAAGAGATAAAATCAAGTATCAAAGTTAATAACAGGCTCTAGGCTCCTTTAGCAGCGATATTGTGGAAAGTCGAATTGGCAACCTCGAAGGTTTCTATCTTCGGAGTTCCTGTCAAGCAAAGGTGGCCTCTATGAAATCCGGTCCGGCGGGCGCGAATGTGACCTGAGAAAGCGGCATGGCGCGCATCGGAGGACCCTTGGGCTCATCTGCGCGCCCCTTTTTTGGCCGTCTATCGCCGGCCCCAATCGCCAGCCCGCTCTCTGAGACGGGAGCGGGCTGGCGATTGCGCTTCAGGCGGCGGCCTTCAGCTTTTGCGCGACCGCCGGATGGCGCAACTTCTTGAGCGCTTTGCTTTCGATCTGCCGGATGCGCTCGCGAGTGACCCCGAAGACGTGGCCGATCTCTTCGAGCGTATGCTCCTTGCCGCTCCGGTCGAGGCCGAAACGCATCCTGACAATCCTCTCCTCACGCGGGGTGAGCGTGCTCAGCGCTTCGTCGGAGACCGCGCGCAATTCCGTCGCTTCCATCCGCTCCACCTGGCTCGGGAAGAAGGTGTCCTCGATAAGCTCCTCGAATTTCGAATCGCCTTCGTGGCCGACCGGGGTTTCGAGCGAAATCGGCTCGCTGGAAGCCTCCATGGCGCGGCGGATATTCTCCTGCGGCATGTTCATCCGTCCGGCGATCTCCTCAATCACGGGATCGCGCCCCAATTCCGGCCTCAACGCGCGCGAGACGGAGCGGATTTTGCCAAGCAACTCCGCCACGTGCACCGGGAGTCGAATGACGCGCGATTGATCGGTGATCGCGCGCGTGATGGCTTGCCTGATCCACCACGTCGCATAGGTCGAGAATTTATAGCCGCGCCGCCAATCGAACTTCTCGACCGCCCGCATCAGGCCGATGTTCCCTTCCTGAATCAGGTCGAGGATCTGAAGGCCGCGGTGATGATATTTCCTGGCGATCGAGACGACCAGGCGCAGGTTGGCCTCGGCCATCGCGCGCCTAGCCTCGGCCGCGAAGGCTTCGCCGGCGAGGGCCGCTCGATGCGAACGCCTGATCACCGCCGCAGGCTGATTGGTCTCGAGCTCGATTTGCCGGAGACGCGTTCTTGCGGCGCGCAAACGCCGCTTGACTTCGTTCACGGCCTCCGGTTTCGCGCCGAGCTTCTCCTCCTGCCTGGCGATCTCGCGCTCGAGGGCGCGAATCTCCCCTGCGACCGCGCTGATCGCATTGACCAGTCGTCGCCACGTCTCGTCGCGCAGGCGGAGCCGTGAGACCTCCGCGGCGAGTTCCATGCGCGCGCGCGCGATCCGGCGCTCGAGGCGCAGCGTTTTCTTCGATTTGTGAATACGCGGAAGCGCGCGCTTGTCCTGCAGCTTACGCCACTCTCCTAGCCCACTACGGTAGTGCGCGCGAACTCGCCCGATCCCTTCGAGCGTCAGTCGTAAGCGTTCTTCCGTTCTGTCTTCGCGAGCCTCCGGCTCGGCGCTTTCGACCGGGGCAGATTGATCGGAGAATGTAACGACATCGCGAATGCTGATCGCGCCCGCCGCGAGTTCGTCGCCGATCTTCAGTAGCTCGGCGACGGCGATGGGCGAGCGTGTGACAGCCCGTTGCGCCCGCCGGCCTCCGTTCTCAATGCGTTTGGCTAGTAGGATTTCGCCTTCGCGCGTCAGGAGCGGCGCCTTCCCGATTTCGTTCAGGTACAAACGCGTCGAGTCCGGCGAGGCTGCGTCTTCCGGCGGATTGTCGCGCAAACGATCGACAAGTGAAAAGTCGCTGGTATCAACCTCCGGCGCCTCCATTCTGTTCAGATTCTGTTCCATATTGCGGATCATTGACCTATCTTTCGCGCGAGAATTTCTTGAGTCTCTGATGGAAGCGCCTCGCGCACAAGCGTTCCACCACTCTTTTCAACCCCTTCTTACCTTTTCTTATCGGGAACTTCCTCGGGGACGATCTGTAGCGTGAGCCGCTCCGTCCGGCGTATCACTTCGAGCGGCGCCCCCCTGCCCTATCCGCTCTTCGGTCAACAGTTTGTGCAGATCAGCAGGTTTCATTGCCTTTTGATCAAAGACCGAAATAGACACACAATTGACTTTCACTTCGCACTGTAATGGCTCACCGAAGGGACACTAGAAATTTAGGTAAAAATCCGTCTCCGGACTTCGATTTGGAAGTGTGGAAGCTGTGGAAGCATTTTTGTGACTTTTTGGCTAAGAAAGATATAAGTGGACTTTTGAGAAGTTGATTCCA
>WNGF01009945.1_pt1 | contig 10840 bp, 10 predicted proteins | sample 5400641 | NCBI WGS metagenome assembly WNGF01 (sample SAMN13153371, study PRJNA577476) | soil metagenome | isolation source: 80 cm soil or saprolite under grassland replicate 2 | place: USA:California | collected 2016-06-15 | reverse complement strand
GAGCCCGATCATGGGCTCGACGCCCATCTCGTCCGCGAGCTTCAGCAGCTGGGGCAGCTCGGAGAGCTTCTCGATGACGACGATCACCTTGCGCCCGAGCTTGCGGCCGAGGAGCGCGAGCCGGAGGAACTCCTCGTCCTTGTAGCCGTTGCAGATGGTGAGCGCCTCGGGGTCGGTGTTCATCCCGAGGACGACGAGCAGCTCGCCCTTCGAGCCCGCCTCGAGGCCGTAGTGGTACGGGGCGCCCGCGTCGAGGATCTCCTCCACCACCTCGCGCAGCTGGTTCACCTTGATCGGGTAGACGCCGAAGTAGCCCGCGCCGTAACTCATCTCCGCGATCGCCTTCCCGAACGCCTCGTTGATCTGCTTCACCCGCGCGCGGAGCACGTCCTGGAACCGGACGACGCAGGGGAACCCGATCTTCCGCTCGCGGATGTCCTCGACCACGTCCATGAGGTCGATGACGGGGCCGGGCTGACCCATCGGGTGGACGACGACGTGCCCCTTCTCGTTCACCGAGAAGAAGCCCGCGCCCCATCCGCCGACGTTGTAGTACTGGGTCGCGCGCTCGATGGACCAGTCCGACGGCGCCATGGCGGTCGTCGCGTCGCTTCGTCGTTCGGGGAGGGTCACGCACGCTGATCTACGACACCGCGGCCCGGAAAAAAAGCGGCCGAGCCTTCGACTCGGCGCGACACGCGCTCCGGCGGAGCCTCGTCCGGCTCCGCCTGCGCTCGCGACGCCCGCCCGGCGTCGACTTCCGCCCGCGGGTCCGTTAGGAACCGGCTCCGTGGTCGGCCCTCCCTCCCACCCTCGCCCGCCTCCCGCCGCCGCGGCCCAGACGCTGCGCGAGAAGCTCCGCGGCGCGCGCGCCGTCTTCCGCCAGGTCCCCGGAACGCTCCGCCTCGTGTGGGACGCGGATCGGCTCGGCACCAGCTTCATCGCGCTCCTCACCGGATTGCTCGCGCTCCTCCCCGCCGGGATCGCGTGGGTCGGGAAGCTCATCGTGGACGGCGTCGTGCTCGCGGCCCGCAGCGGCCTCGCCGCCGATCGCGAGCGGGTGCTTTGGCTCGTCGCCGCCGAGCTCCTGCTCATGGCGATCCAGCTCTCGGCCGGCCGCCTCCTGGCGCTGCGCCGCGAGCTCCTGCGCGGCGTGCTCGGGAACCGCGTGAACGAGCGGATCCTCGAGAAGGCGCTCGAGCTCGAGCTCCGCCACTTCGAGGACGCGGACGTCTACGACAAGATGCAGAACGCGCGGCGCGAGGCGTCGGCCCGCCCGCTCTCGCTCGTGATGCAGGCGTTCGCGATCGCGCAGAACGCGGTCACGCTCGCCGCGCTCTCGGGGCTCCTCCTCCGCCTGTCCCCGGCGAGCGTCCTCGTCATCGTCGCGGCGTCGGTGCCGGCGTTCCTCGCCGAGGCGCGGCTCTCCGGCGACTCCTTCCGGCTCTGGACCTGGCGCGCGCCGGAGGGGCGGCGGCTCAACTACCTCGAGTGGATCCTCACCCGCGACACCCACGTGAAGGAGGTGAAGCTCTTCGGCCTCGGGCCGCTCGTGCTCGCGCGCTACCGCGCCCTGTTCGCGAAGTTCTTCGACGAGGACCGGCGCCTCGCGCTCCGCCGGATGCGCGCCGGGCTCGCGTTCGGCGCGCTCTCGCTCGCCGCCTTCTACGGCATGTACGCGCTCATGGCCTCGCGCGCCGCGCGGGCCGAGATCTCGCTCGGCGACCTCACGCTCTACATCGCGGTGTTCCGGCAAGGCCAGGGCGCGATCCAGGCGGTCCTGCAGGCGGTCGGTGCGCTCTACGAGGACGCCCTCTTCATGTCGAACCTGTTCGAGTACCTCGCCATCCCGACGGGCGGCGAGGCGCCGCGGGTCTCGCCGGCGCGGGCCGCGCCGCGCGGGCGGGCGGGGCTCATCGAGATCGCGAACGTCTCGTTCCGCTATCCCGGGGCGGAGGCGTGGGCGCTCCGGGACCTGACGCTCACGGTCTCCCCGGGCGAGAAGCTCGGGCTCGTCGGCGAGAACGGCGCCGGGAAGTCCACGCTCGTGAAGCTGCTGCTCAGGCTCTACGACCCGACCGAGGGAGCGATCTGCTACGGCGGCGTGGACCTGCGCGACATGGACCCGCGCGAGCTGCGCGACCGGATCGGCGCCGTGTTCCAGGACTTCGTCCGCTACCAGTTCACCGCGGCGGAGAACGTCGGGCTCGGGAGCCCGCCCCACCTCGCCGACCGGCCCCGGATCGAGGAGGCGGCGCGCCGCGGCGGCGCGAGCGACGTCGTCGAGGCGCTGCCGCGCGGGTTCGACACCGTGCTCGGCGGCTGGTTCGAGACGGGGCACGAGCTCTCCGCCGGGCAGTGGCAGAAGCTCGCCGTGTCGCGTGCGTTCATGCGGGACGACGCGGAGGTGCTCGTCTTCGACGAGCCGACCGCCGCGATCGACGCCGCCGCGGAGCACGAGCTGTTCGAGCGGTTCCAGGCGCTCGCCGCGGAGCGGACCGCGATCGTCATCTCGCACCGGTTCTCGACCGTGCGGATCGCCGATCGCATCGCGGTCCTCCACGCGGGGCGGCTGGAGGAGCTCGGCACCCACCGCGAGCTCGTCGCGCGCCGCGGCCGCTATGCCCACCTCTTCGGCCTGCAGGCGCAGGGCTACCTCGACTAGACATGCGCGGCGTCGAGCAGATCCCGTGGCTGTACGACCTCGGTCTCGCGTTCGCCGAGTGGCGCGGGCTCGGCCGCTGGCGCGCCTGGCTCGCGCGCGGCGCGACCGGCCGAACGCTCGACCTCGGCGCGGGCACGGGGCGAAGCCTGCCGCTCCTCGCGCCGGGCGTCCGCGCCGTCGGGGTCGATCCCCACCCCGACGCGCTCGCGCGCGCCCGCCGCCGGGCGCCCACGGTCCCGCTCGTGATCGCGCGCGGCGAGGCCTTGCCGTTCCGCGACGGTGCCTTCGACACCGTCCTCGCCGGGCTCGTCCTGTGCAGTGTCGCCGATCCCGAGGCCACGCTCCGCGAGGCGCGCCGGGTGCTCCGGCCCGGCGGCGCGCTCCGCCTCCTCGAGCACGTCCGGCTCGGCGGCGCGCTCGGCCGGCTCCAGGACCTCGTCCAGCCGGCGTGGACCGCGATCTCCGGAGGCTGCCACCCGAACCGCGAGACGGAGGCGGAGGTCGCGCGCGCGGGGTTCGTGGTCGATGCCGCGACGCGGCGGGCCAGCGGGACCCTGCGCCGGCTCGAGGCCCGCGCGCCGCCAGCGGCCTCTCCGACCGGGCGCCGCTCGCCGCGCCCGTGAGACCTGGCGTTCGCGGGCGCGGCGCGCAGATCGTCCTTGATCCGGGTCGAGAAGGCGCTCGAGGTCGCGAGCGGCGTGAAGGTGCCGTTCCGGGTCCCGGTCGCGTTCGGCGCGGAGTTCGAGCCGATCCGGAAGCTCGCCGTCGGCGGCGAGCTCGAGTTCGGCAACCTCCTCGGCGAGGACGCCACCGCGGACGAGCGGGCGCTAGCCCTCTTCCTCTGGGTGTTTATCTAAGCCGGGGCCTAGCTCGCGAGCCGCAGCGAGGGCGGTACCACGCCGGCCTCGATGAGCGCCTCGCCGAGCCACTCGGACATCGCGAGCTCGCCCTCCTCCCCCGCTTCGTAGCAACCGCGAGGACACGACGCCCCGACCGGTTCTCGCAGGGTTGGCGGCGGGCGGGCCACACCCGGGGCTGCCCGAACCGGCCGCAGGGGCACGTCGGTCCCACTGTCCCACCTGGCAGACGGGGGATAAGGTCGTCGGGTCCGTGCTCCGCTCCGTCGCCCTCGCCGTGAGCCTCGCCGCCGCCCTCTCCCAAGGCGCCGCCGCCGCGGACGACGCGCCGCCGCCGAACGACGAGAAGCCCGCTTCCGAGGAGAAGCCCGCTTCCGAGGAGAAGCCGGCTCCCGAGGAGAAGCCCGCGAGCGCGGAGGCCGCCGCGCCCGCGAAGCCCGCGCCGGAGCAGAAACCGGACGAGAAGGAGGAGAACTGGCTCGACGTGGGCCACGCCTTCATCGAGCGGCGGATCTTCTCGCCCGTCCTCCGGGTCGATCGCTTCTTCTCGGACGAGCGCGACCTCGAGGCGGAGCGTGGGCGCTCGTTCCTCCGCTGGCGGAACCAGCTCCGGTTCGCCGAGCACCTCGGCATGCCCGGCTACACGACGACGCTCTCCGCGAGCCTGCGCTTCCCCGGAGTGAACAAGCAGCTCCGGCGGCTCCGCGTCGAGATCGTCGGCCAGACGCGCGACGCGGTCTCCGCGCTCTTCCCCGGCGACCGCGCCGCAACGGGCGAGGTGCCGACGCCGGAGGAGAACCTCAGCACCGCCGACGCCGGCCTCGGGTTCCGGCTCTGGGAGACGCTCCAGACGCACGCCGATCTCGGGGCGGGAGTCATCGCGCGCCTGCCTCCCGGGGTCTACGGCCGTCTCCGGCTCCGCTTCATCGAGCCGCTCGGCAAGAACTTCCTCGCCCGTCAGGCGGTCACCGGCTTCTGGCGCACCGACACGCTGTGGGGCTCCACGGTGAGCGCGGAGGTCGAGCGCCCCCTCGCGCGGGCCGTGCTCGCGAGGCTCTCGGGCTCGACCACCCTCACGCAGCGAAGCCGAGGGTACGAGTGGTTCGGCGACGCGTCGATCCTCGGATCGCTCGACGCCCGCCTCGGCGCGCAGTTCGGCTTCTCCGTCACCGGCGCGACCCGCGCCCCCGTGGACGTGGACACGGCGCGGTTCTACACGCGCCTCCGGCGCGACTTCTACCGGCGCTGGATCTTCCTCGAGATCGAGCCCGAGTACGGCTGGCCATGGACGCCGGAGCGGGGTCGCCGCGGCATCTGGGCCGTCGCGCTCCGGCTCGAGGTCCAGTTCCAGGGGAACGAGGTGACGCGGCCGACGCCGTCGGAGGTCCCGGCAGCGGACGAGCCCCGAGATCCGGCGAGCGCGCCGCCTCCGCACAGCCGGAACCAGCCGCCCGCCTCGTTGCTCCCCTCCCCCGCCGCGGGATAGCGTCCCCTCCGAGGGGTACCCATGACCGACCGGCTTCGCGTCGCGATCAACACCGGGGGCGGCGACGCGCCCGGCCTGAACGCCGTCATCTACGCGGTCACGATGGCGGCGCTCCACCGCGGCTGGGAGGTGCACGGCATCCAGTCCGGCTACGCGGGGTTGCTCGACACCTCGAAGATGATCCCGCTCACCGCGGAGCGCGTCGCCGGCATCGTCGCCCACGGCGGCACGATCCTCGGCACGACGAACCGCGGCGATCCGTTCAAGAGGCCGGTCCCCGGCGCCCCGGGCGAGTACCGCGACGAGTCTGGCCGGATCGTCGAGAACTTCCGCCGGCTCGGGTTCGACGTGCTCATCGCCGTGGGCGGCGACGGGAGCCTCTCGATCGCCCACAAGCTCTCGCAGCAGGGGATCCCGGTCGTCGGCATCCCGAAGACGATCGACAACGACCTCGCGGAGACGCTCTCGACCTTCGGCTTCGACACCGCCGTCACGACCGCCACCGAGGCCATCGACAAGCTCCACTCCACCGCGAGCGCGCACGAGCGGATCCTGGTCGTCGAGGTGATGGGCCGGTATGCCGGGTGGATCGCGCTCCACAGCGGCGCCTCCGGCTCCGCCGACGCGATCCTCCTCCCCGAGATCCCGTACGACATCGACAAGGTCTGCGCGCGCTTCGCGGAGAACGAGCGGCACGGGAAGCGCTACGGGATCGTCGTCGTGGCCGAGGGCGCGACCGCGCGCGGCGGCGAGCTGATCACGCGCGCCCCCGCCGGCGACGGTCGGACGGAGGTGCTCCTCGGCGGCGTCGCCGAGCAGGTCGCGGCCGAGATCACCCGGCGCACCGGCAGGGAGACCCGCTCGCTCGTCCTCGGGCACCTCCAGCGAGGCGGCTCACCGACGACGTTCGACCGGCTCCTCGCGCTGCGCTTCGGCGCCGCCGCGGTCCGGATCATCGCCGAGGGAAAGCGGAACGTCATGGTCGCGTTCCGTCCGCCCGAGATGGTGGCCGTCCCGATCCCTGACGTCATCTCGAAGACGAAGAAGGTGCCGCTCGACTCGGACACCGTCCTCACCTGCCGGGACCTCGGGATCTCGCTGGGGGACTGACACCCGCCGCGCAACCTGGTCCTGGACCTGGACCTGGACCGCCTCTCGACAGCTTCCGCCGACCAGGCTACCCGCGCCTCAGCACCGCGAGCGCGCGCCGGAAGTCCTCCGGGAGAGGCGCCTCGAACGAGACCCGGCGGCCGGTGCGGGGGTGGTCGAATGCGAGCCGCGCCGCATGGAGCGCCTGTCGCCCGATCGCAGCCGCCGCCCGCGCGGCGACCCCGTCCGGCGCCCGCCCCTCGCGGCGCGTGCCGCCGTAGACCGCGTCCGCGAGGAGCGGGTGGCCTGCCTCCGCGAGGTGGACGCGGATCTGGTGCGTGCGGCCGGTGTGGAGGGTGACCTCCGCGAGCGTCGCGTCCGCGCCGAACCGCTCGACGACCCGCCACTCGGTGAGCGCCCGGCGCGGCGAGGACCGGAGCTTGCCGGTGAACCGGGTCCGGTCGCGCGGGTGCCGGGCGTAGGGCGTGTCGAGCCGACCCGTCTCGGCGAGCGCCCCGTGACAGAGCGCGAGGTAGACCTTCTCGACCGTTCGCCCCTTCCACTGCGCCTGGAGCGCCGCGAGCGCCGCCTCCGTCCGCGCGACGACGATGCAGCCGGAGGTGTCCTTGTCGAGCCGATGGACGAGGCCGACTCGAGGGAGCGAGGCGCCCTCCGCGAGGTGATGCAGGAGCGCGTTCACCACCGTGGAGTGCGGCGTCCCGCGCGCTGGATGGACGACCATCCCGGCCGCCTTGTCGAGCACGACGAGCTGCGCGTCCTGGTACAGCACTGCGAGGGGCAGGTCCTGCGGGAGGGCACCCGTGGGCTCGGGGGGCTCGAGCCGCACCTCGACGGGCTCGCCGCCGCGGAGCCGCGCGGAGGCCTTGGCCGGCCGGCCTGCGAGCCGGACGTTCCCTCCCGCGACGAGCCGCTGCACGCGGGAGCGGGTGAGGTCGGGTGAGAGCCGGGCGAGCGCGACGTCGAGCCGCGTGCCCGCGAGGTTCTGGGGGATGACGAAGGTGCGGAGCTCGGGCGCGCTCACGGGCGGTGCCCGGCGCGGACTACCAGATCCTCGACTTCACGTGCCCCTTGGATTTCAGGATCACGTCGATGATGGCCCGGTCGTAGAAGTTCGTGCGCGAGTAGAGGTCGGGCGAGACGCGGGAGCGGTACAGCTCGCGCCCCTCCTCGAGCTCGTCCTTCAGCGCGTCGAAGAAGTTGTCCTGCTCGACCCCCCGGACGATCTTCTCCTCGTTGTACAGGGAGACGTCCGAGCAGATCGCGCGGGCGAGGCGCATCGCGGCCTCGGGTGCGTCGATGAGCGGCATGGTCGGATGCTAGTGGAGGGCAGGGATGGGGTCAACGAACCGGCCCGGCGCCGGCTTGCACCGCTCGCGTGGCTTCCCGGCCACGTCTAGCGCGGCTTCTCGCTCGCTGCGGCGCGGTCGAGGTACGCGCGCGCCACCTTCTGCCCGTCGAGCCGCAGCTCGCGGGCGATGGTGAGCAGGATCCCGCGGAGGTAGACGGGCGCCGGGAGCGCGGAGAAGCGCTCCGCCTCGATGTTCTCGATGTGGTGGCGGGTCACCTTCGTCCGCTCCGCGATCTGCGGGACGGTGACCCCGCGCGCCTCGCGGGCGCGTCGCAGCGCCTCGCCCGTCCAGGCGGAGTCCTCCGGGACCGGTACCTGTTCCTGCGCCGGCGCGGGCGCGGGCGCGGGCGGTTCGGCGGCCGGCGCGGCGATCTCCCGGTCGAGGCGGATCGGCCCGCGCGCGGCGGGAGCGGACGGGTCCGGGACGGGCAGGGGCTCGGGTGCCCGAGCCGCGGGGGGCTCCGCGCCGAGAACCGCCTCGGCGGGCGGGGGCTGTATCGCCGGAATGACCGGTGGCAGCGCGCCGAACGGCGGCGTCGCGGCGCCGTTCGTGCCGTTCGCCGCGGCCCGGACCTCTCCCGCCTGCGGTCCGCCGAGCGACGCGTCGTAGCGCGAGCGCGCGTCGGGGTCGAGCAGCGTCCGCTTCGCGTCCTCGATGCGGGTCGTGAGCAGGGTCGCCTCCTCGGGCGTCATGAGCGTGTACGTCGCGAGGGATCCCGGCGCGTACAGCGCGCGGGCCCGCTCGTAGGCGGCCTCGATGGCGGGCGCGGCGGCGTCGGCCGCCACCTCGAGAATCTCGTAGAGCGTCTGGTCAGCGAGCCGCTTCACGGGGCCGCCTCCGGCCGGGCGGCCATGTCGAGCGCGAGGAGAGAGTCCGCGATCGCGGCGAACGCGCGCGCGCTCGCTACGTCGGGCCGCTCGACGAGGAGCGGACGCCGCGCGCGCACCGCGCGCCACATGTCGTCGTCGTAGGAGATGGTCCCGAGGAAGTCCATCTCGAGGCCGAAGTACTTCCGCCACGCGGACACGACCGCCTGCCCGATGTCGGCGTCCTGCGGCGTGCGCGCCTGGTTCACGATGAGGCGCGGCCGGAACAGGGCGAGCTGCCGGGCGAGGTTCCGTCCCGCCTCGGGATCGCGCTCCGCGATGGTCGCGACGAGGTCCACCGGGCTCTTGAACGTCCCGCCCGCCATCACCGACCGGAGGAGCGGGTCGTAGCCGAAGACCTGCGCCACGTTCTTCATCCGCCGCCAGAACGCGGCCTTGACGAAGCGATAGGCGTTCTCGACCGCGGTCGGCTCGGGCACGAGGACGAGGATGCCGTGGTCCGAGACGAGGAAGAAGTCGAGCACGTTCGAGTGGGTCCCGGCGCCGAGGTCGAGGATCGCGTAGTCCACGTCCATCTGCTGCACGTGGCGCAGGAACCGCATCTTCTGGGCGTAGCGCGGGTTCGCCGCGTCGAGGTGGTCGAGCGCGCCGGAGACGAGGCCCAGGTTCTCGACGCCCGTCGGCGTCACCACGTCCTCGATCCGCTGCGCCTTCCGCTCGATGAAGTCCGAGAGGGTCCGGCGCGGCAGGTCGATGCCGAGCGTCGTGTGGAGGTTCGCGCCGCCGAGGTCCGCGTCGACGAGGACGACGCGCTTGCCGCGGCGCGCGAGCTCGATCCCGAGGTTCGCGGAGATGAGGCTCTTGCCGATGCCGCCCTTGCCGCCGCCGATCGAGATGACGCGGCGCGCGCGCCGCCGCGCGGGGGCGGGCGTCCGCCGGACCGGCTCCTCCGGGACCGTGCGTACGAGCTTGAGCGTCGGGGCGTCACCCACGGGAGCATCCTAGACCGATCGCGCGAACTGCCCAAAGACGCGACCGTGCGCGACGCTCCTACATCTTCGGTCAGTGATATCGGCGGGCCACGCCCCGTCAGTCCAGCAGCTCGGCGTTCCAGTACGCGGCGTCCGCGAGCGAAAGGAACGGCCGCCATTCGCGGTAGAACGCGCGCCGCGTGGCGCTGCGGAACATCGGCGTCCAGCGCGGCCGCCCGGGCGCGCGCAGGAGCCGCATCCTCGCCTCGTCCGGCGTCCGGCCGCCCTTGCGCAGGTTGCACGGCACGCACGAGCAGACGACGTTCTCCCAGCTCGTCGACCCGCCCCGCGATCTCGGGATCACGTGGTCGAGGTTGAGCTCGGCGCGCCGGAACTTCTTGCCGCAGTACTGGCAGGTCGAGTCGTCGCGCGCGTAGATGTTGAAGCGGGAGAACCGGACGCGCGCCTTCGGAAGGTGCTCGTAGGCGAGAAGGACGATCACCCGCGGGACCCGGATCCGGCGGTTCACCGTCCCGATCGCGTCGTGGTGCGCGGCGGCGGCGAGGGCCGCCCAGCTCTCGAAGTCGAAGAGCTTGAACTCCTCGTCGATCGCACGGGCCGCACCCTGGTACAGCAGCGCAAAGGCTCGCCTGACCGACGTGATGTGGACCGGCTGATAGACCCGGTTGAGTACGAGGACGCCGGTGTCGAGCATCGTGTTCTAGAAATCCTAACACCGCGAGTCCCCCCCTCGCACGGCGGTCGGGGGCTGGTCCTTTGAGCGGGGGCCCACTCGCTCCCCGTTCGCGGAGCTCGCGCCCCCCGAACCCCGCTCGCTGCGCTCGCCCGCTACGGCTTGCCGGCGAGCTTCACGGTGGCGGGCGGGGCCTCGCCCGGCTGCCCGTACAGGAGCCGGTAGGCGGCGTACGACCGGAGGACCCGCTTCACGTACCCGCGGGTCTCCTCCACCGGGATCTCCTCGACGAACTCGTCGAGCTCGAGTCCGCGGCGCTGGTCGAGCCAGCGGCTCACGGCGCCGCCCCCGGCGTTGTACGCGGCGAGCGCGAGCGCGACCGAGCCATCGAACCGGCGCACGAGCTCGCCGAGGTACCGCGCGCCGAGGCGGATGTTGAGCGACGCATCGGTGAGCGAGGTGCGCGAGACCTTGCCGAGGCGGAGCTGACGCGCGACCGACTGCGCCGTCGGGAGCATGAGCTGGGTGAGGCCGATGGCGCCCGCGGGCGAGAGCGCGCGCGGGTCGAGCGCGCTCTCCTCGCGCATGAGCGCCTGGACGAGGTCGATCGGCACGCCCGCCGGCGGGGCCCAGCGCTTCACGTCCTCGCGGTAGGCGGGCGGGTAGGCGATCTTCCAGGCGCGGACGTTCTCGCCGTCGGGGGGCCTTCGGAACGCGGCGCGCGCGCGCGTCCGGAGCAGCCCGTGGGCGGCGCGGTGGTCGCCGGCGCGGTCGAGGAGATCCGCGACGAGCAGGACCGCGTCCGGGGACGCGGCCGCGGCCTCGCGGAGCCGCCGCGGGTCGATCGCGCCGAGCTCGTCGGCCGCCTCGCGGACGAGCCC
>WNGF01009938.1_pt1 | contig 10845 bp, 10 predicted proteins | sample 5400641 | NCBI WGS metagenome assembly WNGF01 (sample SAMN13153371, study PRJNA577476) | soil metagenome | isolation source: 80 cm soil or saprolite under grassland replicate 2 | place: USA:California | collected 2016-06-15 | reverse complement strand
TCGTGGTGATGCCGTAGGGGCCCCGGCCGCGCGGCGCGTCCCAGACCTGCATAACGCCCGTCTTCGGATCGAGACGGCCGTAGACGCCGCTCTGGCCGGTGAACCAGACGCGCCCGCGCTTGTCGAAGGTGAGCGTGTTCAGGTTCGCGTAGCCGCGCGCCTCGGGCAGCGGCCAGCGCTTCACCTCGCGGGTCTTCGGGTCGACGCGGACGATGGCGTTGGTGCCGCCCTCCGTGACCCAGGGCGCGCCGTCGGGGCCGATGATCACGCCGTGCGGCGCCGCCCCCGCGCCGAGCGGGATGAGATCGACCTTGCCGGTGGCGGGGTCCAGTCGTCCGAGCTGGCCGCTGCGCTGGGCAGTGTACCAGACGATGCCGTCGGCGCCGACGGCGACATCGTGCGGGCCGCCGCCGGCGGGCAGGGGGTAGGACCGGACGGCGACGTCCGCCCGCCCGGCGGGCGGCAGGACGAGCAAGGCGACGACGAATGCGAGCAGCGAGCGGCGCATGGCGATCTCCTTTCTGACGCACCAGCGAGATTATAGTCCTCCTGCCAATCGCCGGCGTCCGCGATGGCCTCGTCGGTTCCGCCGACTGGAGCGCGACCCGGATGACTGGGTCCGGCGCCGGGGCTACAATCCTTCTCGTGGCGTGACGACAGCCTCGTGCGGTATCTTCAAGGCCCGGAAGTCGCGGCAGGCTTCACCCGCTACGAAAGGAGCCACGACGATGAAGATCATGAAGGCGATCCGCGTCTCGGAGTACGGCGGTCCGTCCGTCCTGAAGCTCGGGGAGGTCCCCGCGCCCGAGCCCGGGCCCGGCCAGGTGCTCGTCCGCAACCACGCGGTCGGCGTGAACCCGGTGGACACCTACCTGCGCTCGAACACCGACAACCGCGGGCCCAAGCTGCCCTACACGCCCGGCTCCGACGCGGCGGGCGTGGTGGAAGCGGTCGGCGCCGGCGTCACCGCCGTGAAGGCCGGTGACCGCGTGTATCTCGGCGGCACCGTCACCGGCGCGTACGCCGAGCTGTCGCTCTGCGAGCAGGCCCAGGCTCACCCGCTACCCGGCAACGTCAGCTTCGCGCAGGGGGCCGCGATGAACGTCCCCTACGCCACCGCCTACCACGCGCTCTTCGACCGCGGTCATGGCCAGGCGGGCGAGACCGTCCTCGTGCACGGCGCGAGCGGGGGCGTCGGCATCGGCGCCGTCCAGCTCGCGCGAGCGCGCGGCCTCACCGTGATCGGCACCGCCGGGACGGAGCGCGGGCGGCGGCTCGTGCTCGAGCAGGGCGCCCACCACGTCCTCGACCACGGGGCGCCGGGCTATCTCGACGAGCTGACGCGTCTGACGGGTGGGCGGGGCGTGGACATCGTCCTCGAGATGCTCGCGAACGTGAACCTCCAGAAGGACCTCGGGATCATCGCCATGCGCGGGCGCATCGTCGTCATCGGCAACCGCGGCACCGTCGAGATCAACGCCCGGCTGGCCATGAACAAGGATGCCGCGATCCTGGGCATGGCGCTCTTCCACGCCACGCCGGCCCAGCTCGCCGGCATCCACGCCGCCCTCGTGGAGGGGCTCCGCAACGGCACGCTGCGCCCCGCCATCGCCCAGGAGCTGCCGCTCGCGCAGGCGCCGCGCGCGCACGAGGCGGTGATGGAGGCGGGCCACCACGGCAAGATCGTGCTCGTGCCCTGAAGCAATGGAATCAGGCCCGCCCCGGCGTGTCAACGTCCGGATCGGGATACACGTGGGCGGGTGATGGAGCGACGCCGGCTCGGCAGGACCGACATGGTCGCCAGCATCCTCGGCTTCGGCGGCTCCGAGATCGGGTACCAGCAGGTCGGCGCCCGCACCGTCGCGCGACTGCTCGGGACCGCGCTGGATGCCGGGCTGAACGTGATCGACACCGCCGAGTGCTACGAGGACAGCGAGGCTCTGATCGGGCGGGCGCTCGGCGCGCGGCGGCGTGCGTGCTATCTGTTCACGAAGTGCGGGCATTCGCGCGGCGGGGGGCGCGGGGAGTGGCGGCCGGCCGCGCTCCTGGCGAGCATCGAGCGGAGCCTCCGTCGCCTCGAGACCGACTACCTGGACCTGATCCAGCTCCACAGCTGCTCGCTCGCCGAGCTGCGGCGGGGGGACGCCATCGCGGCCCTCGAGCAGGCCCGCACGCGGGGCTGGGCGCGGTACATCGGCTACAGCGGCGACGGCGAGGCGGCGCGCTACGCGGTGGAGTGCGGCCGCTTCGACACGCTGCAGACGTCGGTGAGCCTCGCCGACCAGGAGGCGATCGAGCTGACGCTGCCCCGGGCGCGCGCCCGCCGGATGGGCGTGATCGCCAAGCGGCCGCTGGCGAACGTGGCGTGGCGCCACGCGCGCAAGCCGGCCGAGCCCTACTATCAGGACTACTGGACACGCCTGCGGGCGCTGGACTATCCGTTCCTGCGGGGGGCGCCCGACGCGGCGGTGGCGACGGCGCTGCGCTTCACGCTGAGCGTGCCGGGCGTGCACACCGCCATCGTCGGCACCACGAAGCCGGAGCGCTGGCAGCAGAACGCGACGCTGCTCGGGGCCGGCGCCCTGCCCGCGAGGGAGTTCGAGCGGATCCGCGCCCGCTGGCGCGAGGTCGCCGAGCCGTCGTGGGCAGGGCAGGTGTGAGACCGACGAGGGGGATCGGCAGTCCCTGACCGCGTCAGAAGTCGGCGAGGCGACGCAGCCCCACGAGGCGATCGGCAGCCAGCAGGACCACGATCGTGAGCAGGATCAGGCCCGCCGAGATGGCGGCGATCGTCGGGTCGGGACTCTCCTCCAGGTACTGGAGCATCAGGATGGGCAGGGTCTTGTTGCGCGCGTCGACGAGAAAGATCGAGATCGGATAGTTGTCCATCGAGGCGAGGAACGCGAACAGCCCGGACGTCAGGAACGCGGGAGCCAGCACCGGCACCATGACCTTGAGGAGCGCCCGCGGATAGGAGCAGCCGAGGGTGCGCGCCGCCTCGATCAGCGTGAAGTCGAACAGCGACAGGCTGGCGAGGACGGTGCGCGTGACGTAGGGCAGGGTGATGACCACGTGGCCGATCAGGAGGCCGGCGTAGGCGTTGCGCAGCCCGACCTCGCGCAGCGCCTGGAGGATGGCGACGCCGACGACGAGCCCCGGCATCATGAGCGGCGAGACCATGAAGGTCACCACGGCCGTCTTCCCGGGAAAGCGCCCGCGGGACACCGCCATCGCGCAGAGGGTGCCGAGGACGAGCGAGATCCCGGTCGAGAGCAGCGCGATCTCGACCGACAGGCGCGCCGACGGCCAGAGCTCCCGGAGGCTCAGGGTGCGCCGGTACCAGCGGAGCGAGAGCTCCGGCGGCGGGAGGTTGAAGACCGGGGACGAGCTCACCGAGACGGCGACGGCGACGACGAGCGGCGCGAGGAGCGTGACCACGACGCCGGCCATGGCCGTCCAGATCAGCACGAGGGCGGCGCGCTCGATGGGCATCAGTGGCTCCGCTGGTAGCTCCGGGTCGTCATCGCGCTCGCCACGACGACGGCGACGGCGATCACGAGGAGCACCACCGACGCGGTGGAGCCCAGCGGGCGGTCGCGCATGAAGAGGAACGAGCGCGCGATCAGGGTCGAGAGCGTCTTGTACCGGTCGCCCACCAGCAGCGTCGGGATCACGTACATGGACACCGACATGGAAAACACGAAGGCCACGCCGGCGACGACGCCGGGCATGGTCAGCGGCAGCGTGACGCGGACGAATCGGTCGACCGGCCCCGATCCCAGGGTGGCCGCCGCCTCGAGGAGCCGCGGATCGATCAGCTTCACGACGGAGAAGATCGGCAGCACCATGAACGGCAGGAACACGTTGACGGCGCCGAGGATGAGCCCGGGCTGGGTGAAGAGCAGCCGGAGGGGCTCCTCGATGAGGCCGGCGGCCATCAGGAGCCGGTTGACCACGCCATCGCTGCGCAGCAGGATGGTCCAGGCGAACGCCTTCACCACCACGCCGACCGACAGCGGCAAGACGAGCGCCACCAGGAGCAAGGCCTGGAGCGCCGCCGTCGCCCGCGCCACCGCGAAGGCCGCCGGGTAGCCGACGAGCAGGCAGATCGCGGTGGTCAGCAGCGCCGCCTTGATCGTGTTCCCCATCACCGTCCAGCTGAAAGGGTCGCGGAAGAACCGGGCATAGCCGTCGATGCTGAGCCGGCTCTCGGGGTAGACGCTGGTGATCAGGAGCAGCGCCATCGGCATCGCGAAGGCGACGGCGAGGTAGAGAGCGCCCGGCAAGGCCAGCAGCGAGATCGCGTCCGGGCGCCGCGTGGCGGTCACGGCGCGGGGTAGAGCAGGGTCGCGGCGACCTCCCAGCTGACCGTGACCTGATCGCCCGCGGCCAGCCCGGCGCCGGCGGCGGGCACCACCTCGGCGAGGGCGCGGTCCGCGCCATGGGCGTGAAAGTGCAGGATCAGCTTCGACCCGAAGAACACAGGGTCGCGCACCTTCAGGTCGAGAGCGTTCTCGGTGTCGTCCCGCGCGGGTCCGAGTCTCACGTGCTCCGGCCGCACCGCCACCAGGACGGGCGCGCCTACCGGGAACCGGCCGGGCGCCCGCACCCGCCCCGCCGCCGTCTCGACCACGATCTGGTCGCCGCCCGCGCCGACGACGGCGCCGCGCAGGCTGGTGGAGGTCCCGACGAAATCGAGCACGAAGGGTGTCGCGGGCCGCGTGTAGATGACGGCCGGCTCGGCGAACTGCTCGATGCAGCCGGTGTTCATGACGGCGATCCGGTCGGACATGACCAGCGCCTCGTCCTGGTCGTGGGTGACGAAGATCGCCGTGATGCCGAGGTCCCGGAGCAGGTGGCGCAGCTCGATCTGCATCGTGTCCCGGAGCTTGCGATCGAGGGCGCTCAGCGGCTCGTCGAGGAGGAGCAGCTTGGGCCGCACCGCGAGCGCGCGGGCGACGGCCACGCGCTGCTGCTCGCCACCGGACAGGACGAAGATCGTCCGGCCGCCGTACTCGGAGAGCCGCACGAGCGCGAGCGCGCGGGCCACCGCCTCCCGGACTTCCCTGGCCGGCCGCCCGCGCGCGCGGAGCCCGAAGGCCACGTTCTCCGCCACCGTCAGGTGCGGGAACAGGGCGTAGTTCTGGAACACGACGCCCACGTGGCGCCGGTGGGCGGGCAGGCGGGTGATGTCCGCGCCGTCGAGTCGGATGCGGCCGCGGTCGGCGGCCAGGAGGCCGGCGATGATGCGCAGGAGCGTGGTCTTGCCGCAACCGGAGGGGCCGAGGAGCGACACGAACTCGCCCGCCCTGACCTCGAGGTCGAGGCCCCGGATCACGGGCGTGTCCCGGAACCGCTTGTCCACGCCCGTGACCTCGAGATACGTGGCGGCGCCGGCCGGAGCCGGGGAGCGGCCTCGGGCGCCGGCCGCCGCTCCCGGCGACGTCAGGCCGCCATGTCTTTGTCCCAGCGCTCCACCCACTCCTTCCGGCGCTCCGCGACGAACGCCCAGTCCGGTACGAAGACGTCCACCTTGGGCAGACCCGCGGGGATCGGCGCCGCCGTGTTGGTCGGGATGGCGGCGGCCAGCTCCGCCAGGCGCTTCTGGTACTCGACGCCGAGCATCTCGTCGAGGAAGGCGTAGCTGAGCTCGGGTTCCGGCCCGTTCTTGACCTTCGCGATCCCCGACGGCATCGCCATGATGCCCTCCTTGGGGGCGGCGAGGTCGATGGGAGCGCCCTGACGCTTCCGCTCCATGGCGTAGGAGGACAGCGCTCCGCCGATCATCCAGGCCTCGCCCTGCTCGAGCAAGTTGAAGGCCTGCGGCATCTGCGTGTAGATGGTCAGGAGGTTCGGCTTGAGGGCCTTGAGCTTCTTGAACCCCGCGTCCGGCTGGTACTGCGCCTCCTTGAGCGGCTTGCCGGTCTCGAGATGCGCCGCCACGAAGAGGTTGGTGAGCCCCTCCGTGTTCTGGAGCGAGGGCAGGATGATCTTGCCTTTGTACGTTCCGTCCCACAGCTCGGCCCACGAGGCCACGCCGCCCTTCAGCTTGCTCGTTCCGTAGGCCACGCCCGTGTACGGCTGCTGGTAGTTCACCCACATGCCGTCCATGTGCACCGCCCCCGCCTTGAGCTTGGACAGGTTCGGGACCCTGGCGGTCGTGATCTTCTCGATCACGTCCTCCTTGACGGCGAGCAGCAGCACGGGGTCGTCCATCATCACGATCGACAGGTACGGCTTGGCCTTGTTCGAGACCATCTTCTCCAGGTTGGTCAGCGACTTCGTGCCCTCGAAGATGATCTTGCACCTGTGCGTCTTCTCGAACATCGGGATGATGCTGGGCTCCATGAACGCCTTGTGGCTGGCGGCGCCGCCGATCACGAGCTCCTTCGTCTGAGCCCGGGCGAGCCCGGGGAGCCCGAGGGTCGCGGCGGTGGCGAGCTTCAGGACGTCGCGCCGGGTCATGGAGAGCGGGGCGGTGGGCGGAGGTGTCATCGCGCGGGCCTCCTCGGCGGCGAAGTGATGGACGGGGTCCGAACACGGACGATAGCACAACACCGATCGCGGGTGGTATGCGAAAAGATCCCCCGCGATGCTACAATGTCGCACCATGACCGACCAGACGATCCGCGTGGGATTCGTGGGCGCCGGCAACAACACCCGTCGCCGGCACATCCCGGGATTCCGGGCCCTGCCGGCGATCGAGCTCGTCGCCGTCGCCAACCGGACGAAGGAGTCGGGCGAGCGCGTCGCGCGCGAGTTCGGCATCGCCCGCGTCCACGAGGACTGGCGGGACGTCGTGCGGGCCGGCGACGTCGACGCGATCTGCATCGGGACGTGGCCGTACATGCACTGCGAGGTCACGCTGGCCGCGCTCGAGCACGGCAAGCACGTGCTCTGCGAGGCGCGGATGGCGATGGACGCGGCCGAGGGGCGGCGGATGCTGGAGGCGTCGCGCCGGGCGCCGCACCTCGTCGCCCAGCTCGTGCCGGCGCCCCACACGCTCGAGGTCGACGCGACCCTCGAGAAGCTCCTGGCCGAGGGCTACGTGGGCGAGGTGCTCGCGGTCGAGCTCGGGGCGGCCCAGGGGCGCTTCGTCGAGCCGGAGGCGCCGCTTCACTGGCGCCAGGACGCCGGGCTCAGCGGGCTCAACGTCCTCAACATGGGCATCTGGTACGAGGCGATGATGCGCTGGCTGGGCCCGGCCCGCCGGGTGACGGCGATGACCAGGGTGGCCGTGCCGCGACGCCGCGACGCCGGGGGCGCCTGGCACGAGGTGCGGGTGCCCGACCACGTCGACATCCTGGCCCAGCTCGAGCGCGGCGCCGTCGCCCATCTCCGCTTCAGCTCCGTCACCGCGCTGGCGCCGCCGAGCGAGGTGTGGATCTTCGGGAGCGACGGCACGCTCCGGCTCGAGGCCGACGCCCAGCGCCTCTGGGGCGGGCGGCGGGGCGACGGCGAGCTGCGCGAGATCCCCGTCCCGGCCGAGCGGCGGGTGGGCTGGCGGGTCGAGGAGGAGTTCGTCAACGCGATCCGCGGCCGCGAGAAGGTCTCGCGCACGACCTTCGAGGACGGCGTGCTCTACATGGCGTTCACCGAGGCCGTCGCCCAAAGCGCCGCCACCGGGCACGCCGTCGACGTCGCCGGGGTCAGACTTTGACTTCTGAACATTCCGCCTCGCGTCCACCAGATCCGCGGCAAGGTGCCGGCTCGAGTCCATGCGCCGGGACTTGTTAAGAAATCAAAGTCTGACCCCCGACCGCGCGGAGACCGCCGACCGCGCGGAGCTCTGGCCGCTCGAGCGCGGGGTGATCTTCCTGAACCACGGCTCGTTCGGCGCGTGCCCGGCCGAGGTCCTCCGCCATCAGGCGGCGCTCCGGGCCGAGATGGAAGCCGAGCCCGTGCGCTTTCTCTCGCGCGAGCTGGACGATCGCCTCGACGCCGCGCGCCGGGCGCTGGCGGCCTTCGTCGGCGCCGACCCCGACGACCTCGCCTTCGTCGTCAACGCCACGAGCGGCGTCAACGCCGTGCTCCGCTCGCTCGCCTTCCGGCCCGGCGACGAGCTGCTCACGACCGACCACGCCTACAACGCCTGCAAGAACACCCTCGACTTCGTCGCCGGCCGGGCAGGCGCCCGCGTCGTCGTCGCGAGGGTCCCGTTCCCCGTCGCGTCGCCGGCCGAGGTCGTGGACGCCGTGATGGCGCGGGTCACGCCGGGGACGCGCCTGGCCCTGCTCGACCACGTCACGAGCCCGACCGCGCTCGTGCTGCCGATCGAGCGGCTGATCGCCGACCTCGCCGGGCGCGGCGTGGAGGTCATGGTCGACGGGGCCCACGCTCCCGGCATGGTCCCGCTGGACCTCCGCACGCTCGGCGCCGCCTACTACAGCGGGAACTGCCACAAGTGGCTCTGCGCGCCGAAGGGCTCCGCCTTCCTCTGGGTCCGGCGGGACCGCCGGCCCGATGTCCGGCCCCTCACCATCAGCCACGGCGCCAACGCCACGCGGACCGACCGCTCCCGCTTCCACCTCGAGTTCGACTGGACGGGCACCAGCGATCCCACCGCCTGGCTGACGGTGCCGGCAGCGATCGAGTATCTCGGCTCGCTGCTCCCGGGCGGCTGGCCCGCGCTGATGGCGCGCAATCGCGCACTCGCGCTCGAGGCGCGACAACTTGTCTGCACCGCCGCCGCCACCCCGCCGCCGTGCCCGGACGAGATGGTCGGCTCGCTCGCCAGCATCGTTCTGCCCGACGGCCCGCCGGCCGACATCGGCTGGCGCCGGCCCGATCCCCTCCAGCGACGGCTCTTCGACGGCTGGGGCATCGAGGTGCCGGTCATGAGCTGGCCCGCCGCGCCACGCCGCCTTCTCCGCATCTCCGCCCAGCTCTACAACCGGCGCGACCACTACGCGCGGCTCGCCGAGGCCCTCGCCAAGGAGCTCGCCGCCGAGGGCGGCGCTCGATGATGCTCGGCCGCCGTCCCCACGATCGTTCATCGATCGCATCACGATGATTCATGGGGTGGAGGTGAGTCGTTCCGCGACGCCGGTCCGCGGTCCCCACGATCGCTGATCGATCGCATCACGATAATTCATCGCGCTCGCCGGCCGACCCGACGGACACTGACACGCATGAGGCGGGCGCCCATCTACTACGGCTGGTTCGTGGTGGCGGCCCTCTGCGTCACCGAAACCGCCACCTGGGGGATCATCTACTACGGCTACCCCGTCTTCCTGCGGCCGATGGAGCAGGCGCTGGGGGCCTCGCGGGTGGCGGTCACGGGCGCGTTCTCCCTCGGCCTCGCCGTCGCCGCGCTGGCGGCCGTGCCCATCGGGCGCTGGCTCGACCGGCGCGGCCCGCGCGGGCTCATGACCCTCGGCTCGTGCCTGGGCACCGTGCTGTGTCTGCTGTGGGCGCGGGTGGAGAGCCTTCCCGCGCTCTACGCGGTGTGGCTCGGGATGGGCTTCGCGATGGCGGCGACGCTCTACGAGCCGGCGTTCGCCGCCCTTGTCGCCTGGTTCGCGGCGCGAGGCCGCGACCGCGCCCTCCTCACGCTCACGCTCGCCGGCGGCCTCGCGAGCACGATCTTCATGCCCATCGAGTCATGGCTGCTCGCGCGGCTCGGCTGGCGCACGGCGATCACGCTCCTCGCGCTGGTGCTGGGCGCCGTCACGATCCCGCTCCACGCGCTGGTGCTCCGGCGCGCGCCCGCGGAGCCGGCGCCGGAGCCGGGCGCCGCGGCCCGACCCGCCGCGGCGAGCCTCACCCTCGGCGCGGCGGCGCGGACGCCGGTCTTCTGGGTGCTCGCGGTCGCGTTCGTGGTGGGGAACTTCGCCACCGTCTCCGTCACCGTGCACCTCATTCCCTACCTCGCCGATCGCGGCTACGCGCCGGCAGTGGCGGCGATGATGATCGGCTGGATGGGCGCGATGCAGCTTCCCGGCCGTCTCTTCTTCGTTCCCGTCGCGGCCTGGCTGGGGCCGCGCTGGGTGACGGCCGGCGTGTTCGCGGCGCAGGCCGCCGGGCTCGTCCAGCTCCCGCTCGTCCTGGCGTTGCCGACGCTCGTGCCCTTCGTCATGATGCTGGGCGCCGCCAACGGCATGTCCACGCTCGCCCGCGCCAGCTCGGTCGCGGAGATCTTCGGGGCGCGCCACTACGGGGCGATCAGCGGCGCGGTGGCGCTCGGGACCAACGGCGCCCGCGCCGTCGGTCCGGTCGGCGCCTCGCTGCTGGTGGTGGCGCTCGGCTCCTACGAGCGCGTGTTCTGGGTGCTCGCCGCCGCGCTTGCCGCGGTGAGCGTCGCCGTGCTGGCCACCGGGACCGACGTGAGCCGCGACGAGATGGTCGCGCCACCGGCGAGGGGGTGAGCCTGGCCGCGCCTCTCACTCGCCGGCGAGGCGGGCGACGTCACTGGCCGGCGAGGCGGGCGACGACCGGGGCGAAGGCGTCCAGGTACGGGTCGAAGATGACATAGTCGGAGATCCCCCAGCGCTCGCGGCGCGCCAGGAGATCGTCGACGAGGCGGCCCACCGACCCGATGAGGACGTACGGGCTCTCGAGGATCTCCTCCGGGCTCAGCTGGGTCCAGCGGCGGGCCAGCTCCTCGGCAGCCTGCCGGCGCTCGTCGGTGACGAGCACGCGTTGCACGCCCCAGGTAATCGAGGGCGCGGGCGTCTTTCAGCGATCTGCTGCCTGCAGCTCCCGCACGTGCTCGGCCCAGTGGCGCGCGAGCAGTGCCCGGGTGGACCAGTGGCAGGCCCGGGATGTGCTGATGCACTTCCTCTACTTCCACGACGCCACCGCGTGGGGCATCCAGTCGGCGGCGCTCAGCGGGCCGCCGTGGCC